>Ga0136846_1233508_pt1 | contig 76036 bp, 72 predicted proteins | sample HopSoiMetagenom2_FD_96841 | JGI IMG/M metagenome (GOLD analysis project Ga0136846, IMG submission 96841) | Grasslands soil microbial communities from Hopland, California, USA - 2 Assembly 2016 (version 4) | ecosystem: Environmental > Terrestrial > Soil > Grasslands | place: USA: Hopland... | reverse complement strand
TGCCATTCCGATGCTCACCTTTTTATTTGGACAGGCACAATTCGATGGTCCGATTGCAGTCGTCTCTTTGTGCCGGTTGCATCAGGAGTTCTATGGTATGCCCGCGCAGGAGAGCCTGCTGCGCGAGCGTGCGGTTAAAGAAGTTTTGCACGAACTCGGACACACCTTCGGACTCGTCCACTGTTCCGAGGAGACGTGTGCGATGAGCCTGGCCACCCACATTGAGTTGGTGGACGCCAAAGCCGAGCAGTTCTGTGCCCGCTGCGGCTTGCAGCTGGTACAGCGGTTTTCGCGAGAGGGAGGAGTATGAAGAAGAATTGGCCTATCCTCGTAGTCGATGATGAGGACGTGATGTGCGAATCGATGGCCGCATGGCTGCGCGAAGATGGATATCGCGTCGACACAGCCCCAAACGGTCAGAAGGCAGTCGAACTCGCCCGGCCCACGGATTACGCTATCTGTTTCGTCGACTTGAAAATGCCTGGCGGCATGGACGGCATCGAGACGATGATGGAAATTCATCGCGTTCGTCCAGATGCTTCGATCATCATCATCACTGCTTACGCCACGGTCGACACTGCCATCCAGGCCATGAAAGAGGGTGCGCAAGAATACATCGTGAAACCATGCAACCCGCAAGAGATCTCGATGCTGGTTTCCCGCATCCTGAAACTGAAGAGGCTGCAAAGCGAGAATGCGATGCTCCGCAAAAAACTGACTCGCCAGTACCGGCATCACGACATCATCACCAAGAACCCACGAATGGAAGAGATACTTGCGCTCACGCAGGATGTCGCCAGCCTGCGCAGTACCGTGCTCATTCGCGGCGAGAGTGGCACTGGCAAGGAACTTGTTGCGAGGGCAATCCACTACTCCGGAAATCGCGCCGAAAAACCGTTTGTTGCCGTGAGTTGTGCCGCACTCACCGAAACTCTACTCGAAAGCGAGTTGTTCGGATACGAGAAGGGAGCCTTCACCGGCGCTACGGCCCAGGCAAAGGGCAAGTTCGAGCTCGCCCACGGAGGGACCATCTTCCTCGACGAGATCGGAGACATCTCCCCCAAGTTGCAGGCCGATCTGCTCCGGGTCCTCCAGGAGCGCCGGTTTTATCGCGTAGGGGGGAACGCCGAAGTTGAAATCGATGTGCGCGTGATTGCTGCGACCAACAGAGACCTCGCCGAGGAGGTCGAGCAAGGCCGATTCCGGGAAGATCTTTACTACCGCCTGAATGTGATTGAGATCAAGCTGCCGCCGTTGCGCGAACGCCGCGAAGATATTCCTCTCCTGGCGGAGCACTTCGTCCAGCGCATCTCCTCCGAACTGGCCAAGGACGTGTCGGGCATCAATGCCGCAGCGCTGAAGCTGCTGATTGGTCACGACTGGCCCGGGAACGTGCGCGAACTCGAGAACGTCATCGAACGCGCAATCGTTACCTGCCGCAACGGCATGCTCGATGAGCAAGATTTCTCCTGGCTTCAGCAACGCACGGCCAAAAGTGAACCTTGGGAAATCCCGGACGTTCCGCTCGGCGAACTGGAGCGCCGCGCCATTGTGGCCGCGCTCGAACGCAAGCACGGCAATGTGAAAGAAGCGTCAACGGCACTCGGGATTGACCGCTCGACCTTATACGATAAGCTCAAGCGCTACGAGATCTCGCACTAGCAACCGCAGTGTCACGCCTCGAGGAAGGTGTCAGCCAGTACCGTGTCCCAGTCCGCCTCTGGCACAGCATTCATCAGGTCGGGCACCAGCACACCGCCGTCCGCCAAGGCGGCAGGACTGTTTGGAGCCCGCAATTGCAGTTGCAGACGTTCCAACTCCCGGGAGAACCAGCCGTGAACCTCGGCCCCTCGAAGCAGATGCCGGAACGTCGCCGGATTTGCGGGATCGAGCCGCGGTTGAATCTTCAAGAACCACCCTTGCTCGGGACCTCCAACGCCGATAACCTTTCCCTCAATCGGTGCTCGCACCAGAACCTCTTTTCCATTCTTCTTCATCCGCCATGCAGTCTGGTTGAGATCGATCTCTTGCCCGATACCAGGCAACTGTACTGAGTCCGGACGGCCAACAAGATGTGTTGCAAGCTCATCGAGTCCCACCTTAACGGTCCCATAATCCGATGGTTCTAGCCACGTGTGTCCTCTGTGATAGTAGCGATCGGGTGAATACTCGATGCCGAGCCGTGAAACGTGTCCAGTCACAGGCAGCACAGCAAACTGCGAATACTTGCCGCAGTGCCGGCAATCGAACGCATTGTCGCAAGTCCTTGACATCACTCGCCCCGCGAGTTCATGCCGGCAACGCCGATCGGAAACCGGCAGCTCCGCAAAATCCGATTTCCAGCAAAGATCGGCCGCGTTGTGGGTTTTGAAATCCCGCGATGTGCGCCATGCAGCCGAAGCCACTGTGATGAAAATTGTCAGCACCACCAGGAAGAACAACGATAGGAACAGGATATGGCCTAACGTCCAGTGGAATCCATCAATTCCCGGAAACATGACTGGCATCTCCTTTGGAACCGAAGAGTGGCAGATATCGATAAGATAGCGAGTAAACAATGACTCCGTACGCAATCACTCCGCCGAAACTGGCGATCTCCTGCCAACTCGGCATGTAGCTCAGGAATTCATCAAAGGGCAGAGTCGGAAGTGCGAGAGTCTGCACAGTCAGAACAAAGCGGTTCAGCAGGATGCCGCTGCAAGCCATGGCGGCCGCCGTCAGAAGAAGGCCTTGATGGTTCGCAGTTTTCCGGTACAGCAATAGAGATGCTGGAAGCAATCCGAACAGAACAATCTCCCCAAACAGGATCGGCGTACCGAATGGCTTGTGCGCATAGAACTGCCACGGCGCGAATCCGGCCGATGGTGAAGTCACGTTCAGCCAGACAAGCGTGTCGATCGATTTCGCCGCCACATAGATTGCAAGCAAAAGTCCCGAGATGAATGCAAGACGCCGAAAGACATCCTGCGGTACTAGTCGCCGGCCAGTCACCTTCTCGACTGTCGCGGTCACCAGCATGAGGAAGCTTGGCCCAGAGGCGATTGCTGACAGAATGAACAAGAAGAAAGTAGAAGGCCAGATCAGGATTCCCGTCCGGAACGCGAAGGGCCGGCCCCGCAATACCCCATACAGTCCGCCGAGCGATCCCTGATGGAAGAACGAGAGCAGCGTGCCAATTGCCGCGAGCACCGGCACCAGCATATGAAGCTGACGTTCGAATACAAAGAGTGATGGCACCTTCCGCAGCTGCCGGTTACGAAACAGGATCGGCAGATACTCCAGGCTGAGGACCAACAAATAGCACGATATACAAAACGTCACTTCCGTCAGCATCGAGTGCGTGTTCGGATGCCAGAACGTAAACCAGGCCCGCAGCGGCTGACCAACATCGATCATCAAGATGGCAACTGCTCCGCTATAGCAGATGAACCCAACCACCACCGCCGTGTTCAGAATGGGTTTCAGTTCCGAGCGTTTTAAGATGTAGACCAGAAAACCTGTAAAAAACGCCCCCGCGCCGAGCGCGATGATCCCCAGATCGAGAAAGATCCACAGCCCGAACGCGAAACGGTTATCCATATTCGTCTGGTTCAGCCCGTACCAAAGACACAGAGCAGCGGCATACACTCCAATCGCCAACAAGACAGTCCATGGCGTCAGCCACAGCAGGAAGCGCGAGAGCGATGTTCGTTCTTCACCGCGAGCAATCCATCGCCTGTCGGTGAGAACAGTACTAGCCATGTTGAACCTCCGAAGCGGGAGCGGCATTCGGTTCGGCCAGCGCTCTCACCCATGCCTCCTTCGACTTGTAGTACACCTTCGGCTCGGTGCCGAGTCTTGCCAGCAGCCGGAAACTCTCTGGCGATTTCGATTCCTTTGTGACCGGATCGTTCGCGTCGGCTAGGTTGCCGAATTGGATTGCGCCAGTGGGACACGCCTCGACGCATGCCGGAATGTAATCCGCTGCGTCGATCTCTCGCTTTCCCGCCGCCGCCTTTTCCATCGCAGAGTGCAGCCGTGCGTGGCATAGATTGCACTTTTCCACGACACCGCGCATCCTCGACGAGACTCCCGGATTCAGGCTCTTCTCCATTCCTGCCGGCCACGACGGATCCCACCAGTTGAAGTAGCGCGCATGATACGGGCAGGCGGTCATGCAGTAGCGGCATCCCAGGCAGCGCTGCGGCATCTGCATCACAACGCCAGTCGCTTTGTCCACTTCGACTGCCTGCTGCGGGCAGACCTTCACGCAAGGAGTCTCGTGCTCGCAGTGCATGCACATAATCGGGAAGAATGCTTCGCGGCGCTCGGAACCTTGCTTGCTATTCGAGACCCGCCGCACCAACATGGGCGTGAGCCCAGTGCGGGCCGTCGCTTGCGGGAGTGCCGGAATATTATTCTCCGACGCGCATGCCACCATGCATGATCCGCATCCGGTGCAGCGGTCCAGATCGATAACCATTCCGTACCGAGCTGCGCTCATGCATTCCTCCTTTCGGGCACTTGCCGCAATGCCGATTCGATGTACAGCTTCGAAGCGAGAGGCGGCAGGACGGGCGCGGCCCAATCCGAAGCCCAATCCGCGGAGCGGGTGCTTGGTCCAGCATCGGGCCATAGCTTCAACTCGGCTCGCAAGCCATCCGCACGGGATGGCTCTCCGACCCAAACCGCGCCATTACGCAACTGCTCTTCTAATTCCTCAGCCGATGCCAGCTGTGCGACCGGACTTTGCTCTCTCGCATGGAGTGTTCCAGCGCCTTTTCGGAACAGTTGCTGGCAGCGAGTCTGAATGATCTTTTCCAGCGAGTCTAAGCTCGAGTCCAGCCGGGCCAGGAACTGCGCAGCGCTCTGAACCTCGGCGCTGGGCTTTGCGAGCTTTTGAGCGATCCCATAGGTCTCTACAGAAGCAGTGGGCGCACTCGGGACATCGGTCAACTCTTCGAGAAAACCCGGGGCGGGCAACAACCAATCTGCCTTCGTCGGACCTCCGTCCCAGGCGGCGAAGCGGAACACCTCGGCATCAACTTTCGGCGTGAAATCCCACGGCACGCTCGCATCAATCAACACCGCGCGTGCGCTCTGGATAGCGTCCTCGGCCGAAACATGACCCTGCTTGCTCTGGGAACGGCGCACAATGCCGCCGCGAGTTCCGACCGAGCCCAGCACGATATTGAGCGCAGCCACCGCAGGATTGTTCTCCCTTGCAATGACCACCGCTGGAGTTCGCTCAATGAGGGTTCGCGCGAGATCTGCAATTTCCTGTGCCTGCAATCCAGTCTGGCCCGCGGCTTCCGCGAGTGTCATTGCCGGAATCGGGCCGTGTGCCGGAACCAGCTTCTGTTCAACGAACGCACGGGCCAATCCCGAAGCCAATGCGGACTCGCTCCCCTCACGAATCGAGATCCATTGCCACGCGCGTGAGGCCGTCCGCGAAAGTGAAGAGTCAACCTGAATGAGTCTGAGCTGTGGATCAGTGATCCCGGCTGCACGCTCCGCCCACAGCCGCGTAAATCTCCCGGGCATCCCCCAACCGTCCAGCAGAGGAGCGCCGAAGCTCAAGATCGTTTGCGTATTTTCCAGGTCATATCCGAGAGAGCTTGCCGGAACTCCGGTCCACTGCTCGTATGGCTCCAGCGCCTGCACCTCCGGGCCATTGACCACTCGGTAGCTGCCCCCCTGCTTCGCCGCAAAACTCTCAAGCAACGACGAAGCGGCGCGCCCGGGGTAACCGTCGATCACGACGATCGGACCCTCGCCGCGTGCCTTCGCAAATGCACCCTGCGCCTCATTCCACGACGAAGCGATACCACGACGACTTACAGCGCGCAGGCGCTTCGGGTGCCAGTTCAGTTGGTGAGCTCCGAAGGCCAGAGGGCACAGAGCCCCGCGGCTGATGGGATGCGTGTTCGCTCCCGCAACTCCCACCGGCCACCCCGCCGCCATACGTACCCGTAAGCCGCAGCCATTCGGGCATAGCGTGCAAGCGGACTGCTTAAATTCCACGGGAACGCGCGCTGCTTGCGGAATCCACGGCCAGTTCTGACTCCACTTCGACGTATCGTCCAAAATCTTCCACGGAACCGGCGTGACCATGAGACCCGCGGCGGCTCCCGCGCCCCACATCAGCAGATCTCTGCGTGAGAACTTCATGCTTCTCCCTTCATTGATGACAGCCCAGGCATCCGACCTCGACGTTGTGCGTCCGGTGGCAACCTTCGCAGTCGGTCATCTTCATGCCTTCGTGGGGCGCACGCCCCAGGCGCAAAATCGAGTGCCCCCAGATGTCTCGGCTGTATCCGCTGATGCGGTTCACTTCGTACAACCGGATCTGGTCCGACTCGCCGTACGTCGAATGACACTTGCTGCAACTAAGTTTCGCGCGCTTCACATGAATTGCGTGCGAGAACCACACATTCGCCGGCTGCCGCGAATACACCAGCCATGGCGTTTCGTGGCCCGGCTTGATGTAGTCATTGACCAGGATTGTCTCCGCCTTGCTCTCACCATTGCGATCCGAGTGGCAACTCGCGCATTTTTCCATCGTAGGAAGGCCGGCAAATGTTCCGTCGTCGCGAACGGTGTGGCACTCGCTGCAATCCGCAACGCCGGAATTTTCCGCATGCGTCTTGTGAAGGAAATCCAGCGGCTGCGCTTTCTTGACATACAGCACCCGCGGAAACACATACCATCCGGCGAACAGCGATGCCGCCATGCCGAATGCGAAGATCAGCAGACCTCGACGCATAACTATTTCTCCCGCGTCCAGTCCGTTTTCGCGAAAAAACGCTGGAACAGACAGACCAGATGCTCACGCGACAAGAACTGTGCCACGCCTTTCACAGGTGTTCCGCCATCGCAGCCTGGCGCATGTGTCTCGTGAATCTCGCGCGACAGTCGCTCCCGCTCTTCGGCCTGCCACGCTTCGGCTTGCGGGCCGCTGATCAGCCCGGCACGACTCCGCCCCGGAACTTCCCAGCCTTCGAACAACCATCCTGCTCCATATGGATCGGCCGTCAACCGCACTGGATCGCTGCGCAGCCGGCTGTTCACCTTCTGAATCATCACCGGATTCGGAAAGCTCATCGGCCACTCGACGCCATGAATCGTCAGGGCAAGGGAGGGACAGTGAGTTCCGCGCGCCGTAACGAATGTGACCGCGTCCACATGGCCGGCAATGTCCGTGAGAAAACCGTCCATGCCGATGTGGCACAGGCCCGACTCTTCCGAATCCATCCAGAAATGGTTCGCGGCATACAGCAGATTCGCCGCAGGTTTCGCCGCGTGCGGTTGAGCGAGATGCAGGTAGGAATCGCAGTAACGATAGTTGTCGCTGGTGCAGCTTGAAAGCTGCGATTCGCTGAACGGCACCAGCTTCGGAATCGGCGAGACTCCGCAATACTGCACGCGCATCTCCTCCAGATGCGGGCAGCGACTCTGATCGGCCTCCTCTTTCGCAGCCAGCTCACAGGTTCTGTATCGTGACGACGCACAGCGTCCGCCATCCGTGGCACCTGGGCCATCGAGGATCAACTTACGAACCGGAGCCGCGTGGCAATATCGAGCTCGGCCTTCTCTCAGAAATGGGCACGACATAACTTACCCCTGCTTCTTCTGAGAGTTCTCGGGCTTCGAGGGATCGATGCGTTCTCCGCCATCGGCCATCGTGAGCCCAAGCTCAGGAACGGATAGGGTGTGCGATCCCGCGTGGATCACTGCCTGCAGGTCCGCGTTCACATTCGACCAGTTCGGCTTCGGTGCGCGCACTTTGCGAAGCAGAAGATCCCAACCCACGGCGAAGAACACAAGCAGCAGCGCGATCAGCGTGACAATGCCCAACGCGAAGTTCGTGATGTTCAGCCACATTGTCCAATTCTCTCCAGCCATAGCGGGTGACCTCCTAGCCAGGGACTCTCGGCCACAGGCTGGAAATGCACGTGGATGACCAACACGACAATTCAACAACTTAGGCGTTCTAGGAGGCTCAGAGTGTAGGATTCGCCAACAACATCTGTCGGCGATCCCTACACAGCGTGCCGAAGAAGAAGGCGTAGCGCCGCCGTCCCGGGCGGCTGCCGCGCCGGCATCTCGCCGCCTCAGTTTTAGGTACGCACACATCCTGCAGTTATGCAGAAACTCCGAACGTTCTGCGCGGAACCCTCACAAAACCGCACATATGCCATCGCACATCCACGTGTGCGCGCCGTCTCGCAGACCTGTGATCTCAATCACAAGCACCGAGCTTCGTCCTCGCTACAAAGGAGTTAGGAACATCGCGAATGTGTTTCAGCCAATGTTTATGCCCCTATTTCGGAGGTTCTAGCAGATTCGCACTATCGCTTCGAGATTTGCTCATTACTAGAATGGCCGCGCCAAATGAATCCTAAGTGGAACGGGCAGTTCTCCTGCTTCGATCTCGTCGCAAAAACCGATGCACATCCTCGCAGCGTCGTTCAGGTCCGAGACATTGAAATCGGTGGCAACGATTTCGTCGTCATGGCGGGACCGTGCGCGGTCGAATCCGAGACGCAGCTCATGCAAACGGCAGAAGCAGTTGCCGAAGCGGGTGCGCGCGTCCTGCGCGGCGGAGCCTATAAGCCTCGGTCGTCTCCGTACGCCTTCCAGGGACTCGGCGTCGAAGGCCTAAAGATTCTGAGCAAAGCTCGAGAAGCAACGGGACTTGCGATCGTCACCGAAGTCATGAGCGAAGAAGATGTCGAAGTTATCGCCGAGTACGCCGACATCATGCAGGTGGGCACGCGCAGTATGGAGAACTATGCGCTCCTCGAGGCGCTCGGCGGATGTGGCCGCCCAGTTCTTCTGAAGCGCGGCATGACAGCGACTATTGAAGAGTTGATGCGGTCGGCGCAGGTGATTGTGATGTCAGGAAATCCCGACGTGATCCTCTGCGAGCGTGGTATCCGCACATTTGAAACCGCCACTCGCAATACGCTCGACATTGCTGCTGTCCCGGTCCTGAAAACCGTCTCGCATCTTCCGGTCATCGTCGATCCAAGCCACGCAGCCGGCGTTCGTAGCCTTGTGCCGGTTCTCTCTCGTGCCGCGGCTGTGGTAGGCGCCGATGGACTCATCGTCGAAGTACATCCCTGCCCGGAAAAAGCCCTCAGTGATGGCAATCAGTCGCTCACGTTCGGTGAATTCCGCCACATGATGTCCGATCTTCAGCCATTTCTCGATCTGGTCCAGACCGACCGGCAATTCCGGCCTCAACTCCTCGCATCAGGAGGAGCGGATTAGTGTCACCGCGTCTAATCCTTTCCTTGCTTCTCCTCCTGGTCGGCACCGACCCGGCCCGCCGCGTCGCGCAGGCCAACAACAATTCGCGGCCGTTCCTTTACACAGTATCCCAAACCTATAACCCGCTCGCATGGATGCATGGGGCCGATCGTTTTCCTGCGGGCGCGATGATCTTCGTGCGCGACGAGAACCAGGAGCACGCGCTGGTTCCGGGCTTCGCAGCCTCGGCTGATCCGGCAGTCTCCTTCGATGGGCACCGTGTGGTCTTCGCAGGAAAAGCGCGCCCGCAAGATCCCTGGCAAGTCTGGGAACTGGACATGGATACTGGAAAGCCGCGCCGCATCAGCGGTGGGAACGAAGATTGCATTCGTCCGTTGTATGTGCCGGACGAGAACGCCGTTTATGCCTGCAAGAGAGCAGGGAGCTTTACCGTGATATCTTCTCCGCTATCCGGCGGCGGACCCCTGGCTCTCACCTATGGCCCGGCGCACTTCCTTCCCACCGATGTTCTTCGCGACGGTCGCATTCTGTTCGAGGCCGGATATCCTCTCGGGACAGAAACCACTCCCGAGCTTTACACGGTTTACTCCGATGGGAGCGGGATCGAATCCTATCGCTGTGATCACGGCAGTGCGCGGCACTCGGGGCGTCAATCGAGTTCGGGCGACATCGTCTTCGCATCGGCGCACGGACTTGGGAGATTCACCTCCGCGAAAGCGCAGCAGCTTCCGATCTCCGCACCTGCTGGTGAGTACGCCGGAGATATCTCTGAGACCGCTCCTTCGGAGTGGTTGCTCGCCTGGCGTCCCGACTCGAAGTCGCACTTTCGCATCATGCAATGGAACGCCGGGTCAAAAGAACTGCAGCCGATCCTGGAAGATGCCAACGCTAACGTTCTGCAGCCCACAATCATCGCGCCTCGCCCAGTTCCGAACCGCCACCCTTCAGGCTTGCACGATTGGAACAATGCCAATCTCCTCTGCCTGAATGCCTACACCTCGAAGTACACGTTCGCACCAGGCTCGATTCACTCAGTTCGCATGTTCACGCGCGACAGCAACGGAAACCCGAAGTTGCTCGGCACAGCTCCCGTCGAGAAGGACGGCTCCTTCTTCGTCCAGGTTCCCACAGAACAACCGCTCCAAATCGAGTTGCTCGATAGCGCAGGCCATACGCTCAAGCGGGAAACGGGATTCTTCTACATGCGACGCGGCGAACAACGCGGGTGTGTCGGCTGCCACGCCGGACCTGAGACTTCGCCGGAAAACGCGGTTCCACAGATTCTTCTGAAGTGGACCACGCCTGCGGACATGACCGGACCATCCGCCCAGACCGCCTCAGGAGGACACTAGCTTGAAAGTCCGACTCCTTATATTTACGGTCCTGTCCTCCGCGCTCCTGGCTCAGGCCCCGCAAGCGAGTTCCCCAAGCACCATCCGCTTTGAAGACGCCACGGCGAAACCCGGCATTCAATTCACGCACAGCTTCGGTTCAGCCAAGCTTGGCTCGCTTCTCGAAAGTACTGGATCTGGATGCGTCTGGTTCGACTACAACAACGACGGATTTCCCGATCTGTACGTCGCGACCGGCAAGCCCCTCGAGGACAGTATTCATCCTTATCCCCTGAAACAGCCCCCCGCCACTCCGCCCCACAACCACCTCTACAAGAACAACGGAGATGGAAGTTTTAGCGATGTAACTGAAAAGGCCGGAGTGGCCGCGAACGTCTTCGGAACTGCCGCCATCGCCGCCGACTTCGACAATGACGGCTTTGTGGACCTCTTTGTCACCAGCTACGGAAAAGCCATTCTTTATCACAACAATGGCGACGGTACGTTCACAGACATCACTGCTAAGGCCGGCATCAGCGTCGATGGGTGGTCGATCAGCTCTACATGGCTCGACTACGATCGCGACGGCTGCGTCGATCTTTTCGTCGGCCGATATGTGAAGTTCGATCCCAAGTACCGCAACTTCTACGCCGCCGATAACTATCCCGGCCCTCTCGATTACGCGGCCGACACAAATCGTCTCTATCACAACAACTGCAACGGAACGTTCACCGACATTACCGACAAGTCAGGTATCGGAGCCTACAAAGGCCGTACCATGGGCGTAACCGCGGCCGACTACGACGGAGACGGCTACGCGGACATCTACGTCGCGAACGATAAGACTGAGAATTTCCTCTTCCACAACAGGCGCGACGGCACATTCGAAGACGTCGCCGGGGAACTCGGTGTTGCCTATGGCCAGAACGGCGAGAACACTTCGGCCATGGGACCTGTCTTTGCCGATGTGGATGGCGATGAGCAGCCCGACCTCTGGGTCACCGACTCCAAATACAACCGCCTGATGCGCAACACTGGCGCAACCGGCTTCGAAGATATCGGCCCAGTCTCAGGCATCTCCCAGGCGAACGCCCAATATACAAGTTGGGGCAGCGGTATTTACGATTTCGACAATGACGCCGCCCTCGACATCCTGATCTTCCATGGTGGATTGATCCACCTGGTTCCCCAGGAACAGTCGTTATTCCGGGGAATGGGAAACGGCAAATTCGTCGACGTTTCGCGCGAAGCTGGCCCAGTGCTCGATGTGAAGACGGTCTCTCGCGGTGCGTGCTTCGCTGATTATGACAACGACGGCAAGGTCGATGCCTTCGTGGTCAATCTGGGTGCACCCGCGACGCTCCTCCACAACGTCAGCCAGAACAGCAATCACTGGCTCACAATCAAGCTGAAAGGGAAGAAGAGCAATCGTGACGGCATCGGAACTCGCCTCGAACTGAAAGCCGGCGGACACAGGCAAACTGCCCAGCACTCTGCTGGATCGAGCTATCTCTCGCAGGACGATGGCCGCATTCACTTCGGCCTGGGCAGCGCAACCAAGGTAGAAAAGCTGGCGATTCACTGGCCCAGCGGTCAGAACCAAGTTCTCGAGAATCTCTCGGTCGACAACGTCCTTACAGTCGAGGAGCCGTAAGTGAACGCTGCGCCTAAACACGCGACCTTCCGCACAATGTTCAGCATCGCGGGCGTGTTTGCGGTCGTAGTGCTTGCCCTCGCCGCGCAACCCGCGCCCAAGCAGTCAGCCAGCTCTGTGAAGGAACGTTACCTCTCCCCTATCGAGATGGCCTTCTCGCACGATGGCCGACTCCTCTTCGTCGTTTGTCAGGACAGTGATGAAGTTCGTGTCCTCGACGTGCAGTCGGGCAAAATCATCCGCAATGTTGCCGTCGGTCACCTGCCCCGCGCAATCGCTGTTGCTCCGGACGGCAAGCGGCTCTACATCACCAATGCCTGGTCGGACTCCGTCTCGGTTATCGACACAACCAGCTTCGAAGTCATACAGACGCTGCCGACAGGATCCGAGCCCACAGGCGTGGTCGCAGACCGTGATGGCGCCTTTCTCTACGTCGCCAACCGCCTCAGCAGCGACGTCTCCGTAATCGATTTGAAGACCGGGCAAGAGAGCAAACGTCTTGCCGCCGGGCAAGGCGCCAGCTACCTCGCGCTCTCGCCCGATGGACGGTCAATCTACTGCACGCACGTCTACCCCAATCGCGGACCCGTTCGCACCACTCCCGAATCGGAAATCACAGTGATCGACACAGCCAGCCAGCGCGTCGTCGAGCGCAAGGCCCTCCACAATGTCGCTGGAACTTTTCACGTCGCACTCTCGCAGGATGGCAAACTCGGCGTCGTCGCCCAACTCCGGCCAAAGAACCTGATTCCTCTGGCTCATGTGGAGCATGGATGGGTTTTCGGCGACTCGCTAACATTGTTCGGATCGGATGTGGGCGGAACGGTCCAGATTCCTATCGATGAACTCGATCGCTATTACGCGCTGCCCTGGGGGATCGCGATTGCCCCAGACAAGTCGAAGATCTTTGTCACGACGGCGGGATCGCAGAGCGTCACCGTGCTTGACGTTGCTCGTTTGCTGAAGACGGTACACGCGCGCCAAAAAGCATTCACCAACGATCTATCCGCATCGGCAGAGTACGTCGTCTCGAGGATTTCAGTCGGCCAGAATCCTCGCGGAATCCTTCTGTCGCTCGACGGCAATCGTCTCTACGTTGCGAACCGTCTAGACGACACAATCTCTGTGATCGACCCGAAAACAGACCAACTCGTCTCGACGATCGATCTTGGCGGTCCGAAAAACATCGACCCCCTCCGCCGCGGCGAACGACTGTTCTACACCGCAGGCTTCGCATTCCAAGGCCAGTTCGGCTGCTCGAACTGCCACATCGATTCGACCATTGACGGGCTCGAGTGGGACCTCGAACCAGACGGCTTCGGAAAAGACATCGTTGACAATCGCCTGCTCGAAAACCTCGCCGGAACCGAGCCCTTCAAGTGGAACGGCGGTAATCCCGACATGCCCACTGAATGTGGCCCGCGCACCGAGAAGTTCTTTTTCCGTTCGCGGAGCTTCAATCAGCAGCAACTGACCGATCTCGTAACTTACGTTTACTCGCTCCCGTACCGCCCCAATCGCTACCGGCTGGCGAATGAAGAACTTTCCCCCGCGCAGGAACGCGGCAAGGCAATTTTCGAACGCACGAAGACAAAAGCCGGTGCCCCGATCGCTAACGAGAACCAGTGCGGCTACTGTCACAGCGGGCCGAAATACACCAATCAGCAACAGGTCAACGTCGGAACCGGTAAGCCGACGGATCGATCTCCGGTTGTCGATGTGCCCCAACTCTCGAACGTAGCCTACTCCGCGCCTTATCTACACGACGGTTCAGCTCGATCCATGGAAGAAATCTGGACCGTGTTCAACCCGACAGATACGCACGGCGTCACCAATGATTTAACCAAAGATGAGTTGAACGATCTCATCGAGTACCTGAAAACGCTATGAAGACGAAATTGTTCTTCGCGGTGTCGGTTGTACTCCTGGCAGTATCCATGGCTCGCGCCCAGCAAATGCCGCTCTTTCGCTGGGAGAACTTCACCACCGCCAACGGTCTTCCCGACAATCACGTGTACTGCGTTCTCGTCGATGGCAATCGCATTTGGACCGGAACCGACAATGGGCTAGGCCTCTTCGAGAATGGCAAATGGAAGGTATTCCGACCCGCCGACGGCCTGGCGCACCAAGCCGTCCTGTCCCTGGCGTTGGACAAGGCCACCGGAGACCTCTGGGCCGGCACCATGGGCGGTCTCAGCCGCATCTCTGCCGGACGCATCGATACCTTCACACAACTAAACTCCGGCCTCAGCAATGACATCGTGTACGGGGTTGGCGTGCAGGGTGACTACGTTTGGACTGCCACCGCGGCGGGCGCAAGCCGGTACAACACGCGCACCAACCAGTGGGCCCTGTTCAACGAACGCAACACACCGATGTTCGAGATCTGGGTTTATGCAGTCAGCCCCGCGGCCGACAAGGTGTACTACGCCGTGTGGGGCGGAGGCGTCCTCGAATACGACCAGAACACCGAGCGTTGGAAAGACTACAACGACCCCGACGGCGAAACCGAAATGGTCGTCATGAAAGATCAGGGCCTGATCCACGAGATCACGACTTCAGTGAGCTACGTCGATAAGATCCTCTGGGTCGCGACGTACTTCGGCGCCAGCCGCTACGACGGCCGCTACTGGCACAACTTCCTGCAGAAAGATAGTGGCCTTCCCAGCAACTTTCTCAGCCAGATCAAAGGTGTAGACGCGAACCGCGCATGGTTTTCCACCGACAAAGGTCTTGCTTACTACGATGGCACGAACTGGGCGGTTTATCGTCCCGCGCTCGACACGCACAAGCCCGAAATGTATGTCCGCAATGCTTCTGGCGATGTGAAGAACATCCCCGTTCAGACCGCGCCCTCTCATAACTACATACTCGCAGTCGATTTCCAGGGAGACGACATCTGGGTCGCTACGGCACACGGACTGAGCCACGGCATTCGGCAAAAAGAATCCGTTTCCATTGCAAAAGTTTTTAGCACGGAGCAGACACGACCAAAGAAGTGATTCTCAGGAGCCATTCATATGAATGTTCAGGAACTACTAGCAGAAGTGACTAACGCACCGGTGGTCAAGAGGGCCATTACCAACCACTCGACCCTTAACGAAGCCTACGATTACGGAAGCGCCTTCTCCCGCGGCATGCGCATCGACCTCAACGGCATCACCATTCTCCTTATTTCTGGCACCGCCAGCATAGATGAGCGTGGCAATACGGTCCACGTTGGCGACTTTCGCGCGCAGCAACGGCGCACCTACGAAAACATCAGCAGGTTGCTGGAATCCGAGGGCGCGACCTGGCACGATATAGTCCGTACAACTTGCTATCTGCGCGATATCGAACGCGATTACCAGGCTTTCAACGAGGAGCGGACCGCCTTCTTCAACGAGCAAGGACTTGACCCTCTCCCGGCGTCAACCGGAATCCAGGCGATCCTTTGCCGCCCCGATCTCCTCATTGAGATCGAAGCTATCGCCATGTTCCGGCGTTTGTCGCCCGTCGAGTAAACAGGAGAGAAGATCCATGCGTCTCGCTGCGATTGCGCTCAGTCTTGTCGCTCTCGTGTCTGCCGCCTCGGCGCAGACGAATGAGCCTTGCTCCTGCGGCAAGAATTCTCCCGGGCGCCCTGCTCCGCGCTCGCTGAAGCCTTACACCGGCGCCCCTGAGGATCTTCGTCCCTTCTCGAAGTTCACCACGCCCTATTACGAGTACTATCAGGCCCTGATTGAATACAACGGCGCGGCTCGCGAGATTCCCGATCCCGACCTGAAGGACCTGGCAGAGATTCGCATCGGGTTCCTCGCTCCTCTCTACGATCATCCCGATCAGGTCCGCGGCACTCGTATGTTGAATGGCGCGCAGATGGCGATTGACGAGCGCAATGCGAACGGCGGTTACGGGGGCAAGCCCTTCCGCATCATCACGCACAATGATTACGACAACTGGCAGAACAGCAGTGCCGCGTCCGTAGGCGTCACAAAGGACTCTGCAATTTGGGGCGCGGCATCGAACGATGCTGTTCGCATGATTTACGACGACAAAGTCTGGGCCATGTTCGGTTCCATCAGCTCGGAGTCCACTCACATCGCCTTACGGCTGACGCTCAAGGCCGAAACTCCACTCGTCAACAGCGCTTCTACCGATCCCACCATCCCGGAAACGATCATCCCGTGGTACCACACGGATATCCAGGACGATCGCGTGCAGGGATACACGCTCGCGAGACACATCTATACCGAACTTGGTCTCAAGCGCGTCGCACTTCTTCGGATCAACAACCGCTACGGCCGCTTCGGGGTCCTCAAATTCCGTGACGCCTCCCGCCGACTCGGGCACCCCGTCGTCATCGAACAAAAATACCGTTCGGGCGACACCGATTTCCGCCACGAACTTCAAGTGATCCAGGACTCGCGCGTCGATGCCATCGTCCTTTGGGCCGACATCCCCGAAGCGGCGATGATTCTCCAGCAGATGCAGGAACTCGGCATGAAGCAGCGCGTGTTCGGCAGCCATCGCACACTAGGTGACGAACTGGTGAAACTCGCGGGACCGGCCGCCGAACGCTTTGAGGCCGTGTATCCCTACGATCCAAGCCGCACCGATCCACGATGGCTCGACTTCGTCGCGCGCTACGAAGCTCGATACCATGAGAAGCCAGACCATTTTGCGGCCTTGGCCTATGACGAAATGGGGATCCTGCTGGATGCAATCTGCCGCGCGGGCCTGAATAGGGGCCGAATCCGCGATGCCTTGACCGGATTGACCACTTACAAGGGCGTCACAGGTGACATGACATTCGATCCCAACTGCAAAAACATCGCGCATCTGTACCTGGGAACCGTTCAAAACGGCGACATCCACTATCGCCCTATAACAATGGATAAGCCCTACGCTCAAGTCGGAGAAAACGGGGTCCATTATTCGGGGCCATCAACGCCCAGTCAGAGCGCCAGCGATTTTCCAGTCGCGGTGTTCGGACCCAACGCCAACGAGGTCGCCCACTCTGCAGCCGTCCAACAATTGCTGGGCACCCTACATTCCGGCGCTAAGCGCTACTCGCTGGTCGCAATTCCCGCGGGAACATCCTGGGGCAAAGCCTCCACCGACCTTGTGAATGCCATTTACCAACGGCACGTGCTCGCCGTGATTGCTCTTGATCGTGCCTCCAGCCATCTGGCCGAGCAGATCGCGGTCAAGTCCTTCGTCCCCGTGGTCGCGATCTCGTCGGACCGCACCCTGACCTCTACGAACATCCCCTGGATCTTCCGCTTACCCGAGGGCAGTTTTATCGAACAGGCAATCGCGACGGTGTCTCAGGCCATCCAGACGGCAGGCCCAAACCGCGCGGGCATCAGAGATGTCCTCGCCTCAGGTAAGCTCGTTGGGGGCCTCCGATTTGCATCCACAGGCGAGCCCGGACAGTAGGAAAAGCGTTTGCAGACCCCGGCCCTCTGGTCGCCAGCCAAATCGTAGGTTCGCCCCTGTCCGCCGATCTGCAGGAAAGAAGTCGTCTCGACTTCGTCGCAAAATCGTACAATCAATGGCATTGCTCGGTGTTTCGGTCTCCTGTACTTCTAGTACCATCGTAGGATTCATCACGGATGAACACGATCGATCTCATAGAGAAGTTCAGAGCCGCCTTTGAGCAAACGCCTCGGATTTTCCGGGCGCCCGGTCGCGTCAATTTAATCGGAGAGCACACCGATTACAACGATGGATTCGTTATGCCCGCCGCTGTAGCCTTCTCTACCTACGTGGCCATCTCTGACCGTCCCGATCGTAAATTATTCATCCGCTCCGAGGAGTTTCCGGGCAATCTCGATTTCGACGTCGATGCGCTTCCGGAGCGCCGAATTGGCAAATGGTGCGACTATCTGCTGGGTGTCGCCTCGGTACTTCAGCAACGTGGATCGAAACTCTCCGGCGCCAACATCCTGGTCCACGGCGAAGTTCCCATAGGTGCCGGCCTCAGTTCCTCGGCGGCGCTTGAGGTTTCATCTGCCCTCGCTCTCATCAGCCTGAATGGCGGCATGCTTCCTCTTCCTGAAGTCGCCAAGCTGTGTCGTAAGGCTGAAAACGAATTCGTCGGCGCGCGCGTCGGCATCATGGATCAGTTCGTCTCCTGCATGGGCAAAGCCGGACACGCCTTCCTTCTCGATTGCCGCTCGCTCGAATACAAGTTTGTACCCATCCCCGCAGGACTCGAACTGGTGGTCTGCAACACCAACGTCAAGCACGATCTGGCGACGGGAGCCTACAACAAGCGGCGCGAAGAGTGTGAAGAAGGGGTCCACTACTTTTCGAAGTGGGATCCATCAGTCCACGCGCTGCGCGATGTGTCCGTTGAATCATTCGAGCAACACGCCAAAGATCTCCCCGCGACCATCGCCAAACGCTGCATCCACGTGATTCGCGAAAACCAGCGCACGCTCGACGCCGCAAGCGCCCTTACGTCAGGAGATCTCGCCAGAGTGGGCACGCTCATGCGCGAATCGCACGACAGCCTTCGCGATCTTTACGAGGTAAGCTGCCGCGAGCTTGATGTGATGGTGGATTCGGCCGCAGGCTTGCCCGGCTTCATCGGCGGACGAATGACCGGCGGCGGCTTCGGAGGTTGCACCGTGAACCTGGTCCGCGAGGAAAGCGCTCAAGATTTCGCAACCCAAATCGCAGAGCGCTATAAAAAGGGGACCGGCATAGTGCCTGAAATTTATCTATGCACCGCAGAAGACGGCGCTAGGGAGCTTAGCTAGTACGAACCGCATCTTCCCGGTTCGCCGACCACCCCTGCAGCTTCACCAGCCAGTTCGCCGGTTCCGGCAGAATCGCAAATTTCGGCAGATTTCCGCGCACCATCGCCACTTCATCGCAGCAGTGATATCGCGGGCATGCGTGGCAATCCTTATAGATTTTGTCCGGTAGATCCTCCCGCTGTGCAACCGAGAAGCCCTGTCCCGCGAAGAAGTCCGGCTTGCGGGTGAAGAGGCAAATGCAGTCCACCTGATGCCGCTTCGCCTCCGCCATCAGGGCCTTTACCAACCGCCCACCGCCCCCGCGTCCCTGAGCCCACGGCGCAACTGTAATCGAACGAATCTCCGCCAGGTGCGTCCCATAAAGATGTAGCGCGCCGCACCCGATGATCTTCTCCCCGTCTTGGAGGACGACAAAATCCCGGACATTCTCGCAGATCTCGGGCAGCGTGCGTGGTAGCAGCGTGCCGTCGCCCGAGTACGCGGAAATCAATTCGTGAATCTGCTGTGCGTCCGGAAGAATCGCTTTACGCGTGCGCATGGACCTCCTCGCGAAGAGACTCAATCTTCTTTCTGGTTTCGGCAATTGTCTGCCGCACTCTGGAAGCCGCTGTCCCGCCCGGAACATCGTGAATCGCGATGACAGATTTCAGTTTCATCGCCTCGTAGAAATCCTTGCCAAATGCGGGACTCAGCGCCTGTAGCTCTTCCAACGACAAATCCTGCAACTCGCAACCCTTCTCCAACGCAAGCTGCACGGCCTTCGCAACGCGCTCATGCGACATGCGCGAAGGCACACCTTTGTTCACCAGATATGTCGCCGCGGCCCATGCATTCATGAACCCTGATTGTGCCGCCTGTTCCATACGCTCGTGATGAAAGTCCACGGATTTCATCCACTTGGTTACAAGTGGCAGCATCTGCAGCAACGTATCGGCCGAATCAAAAAGAGGCTGCTGTGATTCCTGCAGATCCTTGTTATATGCAAGCGGCAGGCCCTTGACGGTCACCATTAGTGCCGTAGCATTCCCGATCACGCGCCCGCATTTGCCCCGGACCAGCTCCAGCAGGTCCGGATTCTTCTTTTGGGGCATTGCGCTACTGCCGGTCGAATATGCTTCGGGCAACTCGACGAATCCATACTCTTTTGTCGAGAACAGAATCATCTCCTCCGCCCACCGGCTCAGATGCGCCGCTAGCATCGAAAGCGCCTGCACAAACTCAATCGCAAAGTCCCTATCGCTCGTCGCATCAATGCTGTTGGCGGTAGGCCCATCGAAGCCCAGGCTCGAGGCCATCGACGAGCGATCCAAAGCCAAAGTCGCTCCAGCAACCGCCCCTGATCCCAGCGGACACAGATTCAGCCGCTTCCGACAGTCCGCCAGCCGCGACGCGTCGCGCAACAACATCTCGACGTACGCGAGTAACCAGTGCCCAACCAGAACAGGCTCAGCCGGCTGCAAATGCGTGTACGCCGGAACAGCCGCATGTCCAGCCTTCTCGGCCCGCTCCACCATCGCAATGCAAAGTTTGCCAATCTCTTGCCGCAACTGATCAATCGCGGCACGCACGAACAGCCGCAAGTCCGTAGCGATCTGCTCATTCCGGCTGCGCCCGCTATGCAGCTTGTACCCAGCATCGCCGATCGATGCGGCTAACTGCTTCTCGACGAAGTGATGGACATCTTCTGCCTCTGCGTCCTGCAGAAATTCCGGTGACGCGCTCGCTCGCTTTCCTATCTCCTCCAGGCCCTGCAGAATGCTGATCAGTTCCTCGGCGGACAGCACCCCGGCAGCTTTCAACGCACGGGCGTGCGCGCAACTGGCCTCGAGTTCGTAATGCAGCAGTTGCCGGTCGAAATCAAACGACCGCTGCCAGCGCTCGAACTCCGGATCCAGCGGTTGCCGGAACCGTCCCGACCACATCTTCATCGTGTAACCTCAACGCGCGCCCGGGCACGGGAGCGTGAAGGAAGCCCCAGAATGCGGATGAACCCAGCGGCGTCCTTCTGGTCGTAGCTGTCTCCCATGGTGAACGAAGACAGATCAGTCCGATACAGCGAATGCTCCGACTGCCGGCTCACGACAGAAACATTCCCCTTGTAGAGCGATAGCGTAACCTTGCCGGTCATGTGCGTCTGCGTCTTCTCGACAAACGCATCGAGCGCCTCGCGCAAGGGCGTAAACCATAGCCCGAAGTACACCAGTTCCGCATACTTCAGGCCAATGTGTTGCTTGAAGTGCGCAACATCGCGCTCCAGGCACAAAGCCTCAAGTTCACGGTGCGCGGCAATCAGCAGTGTGCCTCCCGGCGTCTCATAGCACCCGCGCGACTTCATGCCGACGAATCGATTCTCCACCAGATCCACACGGCCCACCGCATTTCGCGCGCCGATTTCGTTCACCAGTTCAACCAGCGACACAGGATCCATTTCCATTCCATTGACGGACACCGGAATGCCCTGCACAAATCCAATGCTGAGCTGCTCCTCCTTATCAGGAGCCTCCTGCGGCGATCGCGTAATCTGCCACGTAGTGGGCAAAGGCGCATTGCCGGCATCTTCCAACTCGCCCCCTTCATGGCTGATGTGCCACAGATTGCGATCGCGGCTATGAATCTTCTCGCGGCTCTGAGCGACGGGAATCCCGTGCTGCTCGGCGTAATCCAGGCAATCCTCGCGTGACTTCAGATTCCACTCCCGCCACGGTGCGATGATCTTCAACTCCGGAGCCAGCGCCTGGTACGTCAGCTCGAATCGCACCTGGTCATTACCCTTGCCAGTGCATCCGTGAGCGACAGCAGTTGCGCCCTCGCGCAACGCCACTTCCACCTGATGCTTCGCAATCACCGGACGCGCCAACGACGTCCCGAGCAAATACTTGTGTTCATAAACCGCGCCCGCTTTGAGGGCGGGGAACACATATCCAGTGAGAAACTCCTCGCGCAGGTCCTCGACCATCACCTTGCTGGCTCCGGTCTTGTACGCCTTATCGACCACCGCCTCGATGTCATCCCCTTGTCCCACATCGCCGACCATGGCGATCACGTCGTAGGAGTAGTGTTCCTTCAGCCATGGAATAATGATCGAAGTATCGAGTCCACCGGAGTAAGCAAGAACCACTTTTTCAGGCATGTGCGCTCCTCGCGGGCAGGCGCACGGCGCCGCCCAGCAGAATATAGAGAATAGCTTTCTGTACATGCAGGCGGTTCTCCGCCTGGTCGAAGATCACCGACTGCTCGCAATCCATCACTTCATCCGTGACTTCCTGGCCGCGATGCGCCGGCAGGCAATGCATGAAGACGGCGTGCGGCGCGGCTTCCGCCATCAGCGCACGATTCACTTGGTAAGGCGGAAAAATCTTTGCCCGCTGCACCGACTCGCTCTCCTGCCCCATGCTGGCCCAGGCGTCGGTGTAAATGGCATCGGCGCCTGAGACAGCGGCATGGGGGTCCGTGAGAACTTCGATCTGGGCTCCCGTCTGCTTCGCTATCCTCTTCGCCTCGGCAACGATCTGCGCATTGCAGGCATACCCCTTCGGAGTCGCCACGCGAATCGATGATCCGAGGCACGCGCAGGTCAGCAACAGCGAATGCGCAACATTGTTCCCATCGCCAACGTACGCCACCGTAATCTTTGTTAGATCCCCGAATCGTTCCTGCAGAGTCAGGTAGTCCGCCAGCGCCTGGCAGGGATGTTCCATGTCGCTCAACGCGTTGATAACCGGCACCGAAGCGTGCTCCGCCATTTCGGCAATTGTCTCGTGCGAAAAAGTCCGCAATACAATGACGTCAACCCAGCGCTCCAGGTTGTGCGCGATATCGCTCAGCTTCTCTCTCGCGTCCAGCGGAGCCTTCGACTGATCCACGAACATCGCCGTTCCGCCGAGCGTGACCATGGCCGACTCGAACGTCAGCCGGGTCCGCAGCGATGGCTTCTCGAAAAACATCACCATCTGCTTCCCCGCCAGCGACCGCTGAAACACCGACGGACGCGCCTTCATCAGCTCCGTCAGATGCAGGACAGCCTGAACTCCCTGTGGTCCCAGATCGCGAGTTGAAACCAGATCCGGACACCAAAAGACATCGGGCACGGTTTGCGGTGTCAGCGGGACCCTGCTTTGCATTGGACTATTCAACGTTAATTCCTCTTTCTCCAGTGCGCTGCTACGCGCAAGTCACTTCTGTTCCACAACTCAATTTCGTCAGATAAAACTGCGGCAGCGCCTCTGCCTCTGCCGCAGGCAGAATCCTCACCCGGCCGACTCCTTGCTTCAAGGCCTGAGTGCACGCGGCCAGCTTGGGCAGCATTCCACCGCTGATCACCGCACCTTCCTTGAGGTCCTGAACCTGCTTCGTGCTGAGCCACGGGATCACCGTGCCCTCGGCATCCTTCACGCCCGGGACGTCCGTGAGAAAGATGAGCGCGTTCGCATGACACGCCGCCGCGCACGCAGCGGCCATCTCGTCCGCATTGACGTTGTAGTACTCGCCATCTGCGCCCAGTGCCAGTGAGGCCAGTACCGGAATCCCACCCTGCTGCCACAGCGCCTCAATCCAGCAAGGCTCCGCGAAACAGATCTCTCCGACAAACCCCAGATCGTTCCCTCGGACATTCTTCCGGCGGGCCCGAAATGTCATTCCATCTCCGCCGCAAAAGCCCACAGCCGGCATGCCCGCTACCTGGATCGCAGCCACCAACTTCTTGTTCACCATGCCGCCAAGAACCATGAGGGCCACGTCGCGAGTCTCGGCATCGGTCACACGCAATCCCCCAATGAACTCGCTCTGTTTGCCAAGCTGTTTTAGAACCCGAGTCAGTGCGCTGCCGCCCCCATGGACCACGGCTACGCGATGCCCATCCTGCGCCAGTTCCGCGATCGCCTTGGCGCACTTGCGCAGAGTCGCTGCGTCTTCCAGAGCTGCTCCGCCAATTTTGATCACGATCGTCATTGCAGTCCTTCTTCCTCGCCCCATCCGTACATCAAATTCATGTTCTGCACCGCCTGCCCGGCCGCTCCTTTGAGCAGGTTATCGATGCACGAAACCAGAACCAGTCGCCGCCCATCTTCCGCCAGGCAAAATCCAATATCGCAATAGTTCGTGTTCAGCGAGAATTGCACCTGCGGGAGCTTCGGTGTCGGGAAAATCCTTACCCAGCGCTTGCCCGCATAGAAATTGCGGAAGCAACCCTCCACCTCGAGCGGAGTCATCTTGCGATTCAAATGCACATAGATTGTCGACAAGATCCCGCGCGGAATCGGCAGCAGGTGCGGCGTGAACATAAGCTCGCTGCCATCGATGGCAAGCTGCTCCACAATCTCGCCCGTGTGCCTGTGATTGAATACCGAGTACGCCGACAAGTTGTCAGCCACGGAAACGAAATGCGTTTTCGCCGTCGGCTCCTTGCCTGCGCCCGACACGCCCGACTTCGAATCGGAAATAATCCCGCGGGTGCGATCCACCACATCAGCCTTTAGAAGCGGAGCCAGCGCGAGGATCACCGATGTCGCATAGCAGCCCGGATTCGCGACCAATTGCGCATCCGCCACGCGATCCGCGTGCAACTCCGGTAAACCGTACACCGCTTTCCTCGTCAGTTCGTCAGCCGCTGCCGCGTCCGAATCTGCGAAGTTATAAACAGCGCGATGCTGCTCTTCCTTCAAACGCCACGCGCCGCTCAGATCAATCACGCGCAACCCCTGTGCGACCGCTTCAGGCACGAGCGAGCGGGACACTTCGTGCGGGGTCGCCAGAAACAACAACTCGATCCCCTGCTGCTTCAACGAAGGCCATGAAAGCGAATGCAGCGGATATCCGCCATTCCCGGAGAGCGCAGGAAAAATGTCCGCCAGATCGGCCGCTCCTATGGCCTTATCAGAAGAACGCCTCAGGAGCACAGGCTTTTCCACCCGCGGATGGCGCAAAAGAATCCGCGTCAGCTCCAGGCCTGAATAGCCAGTCGCACCAAGCACAGCCGTCTTGAGCTTGCCATTCCTCACCCCAGCATTTCCTCGATGCGTCCAGCAAGCTTTCGCGCTTCATCCTTATCAGGGCAAACAATAAGGATCGTGTCGTCTCCGGCGATGGTCCCAACCACCTCGCTCCAGTCCGTCTCGTCCAGCGCCGCCGCGACCGGCTGCGCGCTCCCTACGATCGTTTTAATCACCAGCAGATTCTGTGCCGAGCGGATGTCCAGCACAAACTCGCGGACCAGACGGGAAACCGGTGGCAGCGCAATTCCTGCGCCTCCATCTCCTTGCGGAAGGGAATAGCCGTGAGCGGTCTTGCTCAGGTTCAGGTCGCGGATATCGCGCGAGAGGGTCGCCTGTCCGACTTTGAATCCCCTGCGGCGTAGGTGTCGCTGAAGATCCTCCTGACTGGCTATGGAGCCATGCTTCAGGACGTCGAGAACAGCGCGTTGTCGCAAGGTTTTATTCATCATGAATAAATATTCATATCGCTGAATAAATATTTTATATCTTACGGACCTCGCCCCAAATGTCAAGCGGAAAGCCCCGTATCTTTGCTCACCGGAGTAACGGATTGTGTGGCACGGGCGCTTTCGCCGCATGCGTGTGTCCGCCCACTTGCACCCCGCGGCAACTCGCAGCCTGTTAGACTACTTCGCGGTTCAGAAGCGCAGTTCAGTTCGGGGGCGGAATGAACGCGAAGCCAACTCTGAAGGCGGAACTCCTCGCCGAGTTCCTCGGCACCTTTGTCCTGATCCTGTTCGGAACAGGCGTCGTCGCCATGGTGGTGCTGTTTCCCACGAAAAATGCCGGTGAGACCATTCACGGCGGATTCACGAACATCACTATCGGCTGGGGCCTAGCCGTCACCATGGGCATTTACATCGCCGGCAAGATCTCCGGAGCGCATTTGAACCCCGCCGTCACGCTTTCGCTCGCGCTGTTTCGCGGCTTTTCCTGGCGCAAGGTGATCCCATATTCAATTGCCCAAACCGCCGGTGCATTCGCGGCAGCCGCGCTCGTCTTCTGGAACTATCGACCGGCATTTCATCAGGTTGATCCGCAACTCGACCACACCGCCGGCATTTTCACGACCTTCCCAGCATTTCCTGGACTGCCTCAGGCGGGTTTCCTTGACCAACTCATCGGCACAGGCCTGCTGGTGTTGCTGATCTTTGCGATCACGGATGAATTCAACATCCCCCCCGGAGCGAACCTCGCGCCGCTGATGATCGGGCTGGTTGTAGTCGCCATCGGCATGAGCTTCGGCGGCATGCACGGATATGCCATCAATCCGGCCAGAGACTTCGGTCCGCGCCTCTTCACGGTAGTCGCAGGATTCCAGAACAATGGGATCAGCAACGGCTCCCGCATCTGGTGGATTCCGGTGGTCGCTCCGTTGCTAGGTGGCCTGATGGGTGCAGCCCTCTACGATTTCGGCATCAGGCGATTCCTGAAACCGCAGTAGAGATGTTGCTTGCAACGTCTCCGCGGCCAGTGGCCCCACTGTTGGAGGAACATTGAAATACGTCATAGCCCTGGATCAAGGCACTACCAGTTCCCGCGCCCTGGTTTTCGATCAGAACGGCAACATCGCCGCCGTAGCCCAGCGCGAATTCGACCAGGTTTTCCCCCAACCGGGCTGGGTCGAGCACAAACCGGAGCAGATTACGTCATCACAATTCGCCGTGGCTGTCGAAGCTCTCGACAAACTCGGAGCCCGTCCCTCAAACGTAGCCGCCCTTGGCATCACCAACCAGCGCGAGACGGCGATCGTCTGGAACCGCGAAACTGGCGTCCCTGTGTACAACGCCATTGTCTGGCAGGACCGCCGCACCTCGGATCTTTGTGAGCGCCTGCGCGGCCAAGGACGCGAGGCGCTGATTCAGCAGCGCACTGGATTGCTCATCGACTCCTACTTCTCCGCCACCAAAATCTCCTGGATTCTTGACAACGTATCCGGCGCCCGCGTTCTCGCCGAATCCGGCAAGTTAGCCTTCGGCACCGTCGACACATGGCTCATCTGGAAGCTGACGCAAGGCAAACTACACGCCACCGATGTCAGCAATGCTTCGCGCACCATGCTCTTCAATATTCACTCCGGCGAATGGGATTCTGAGCTGCTTCAACTCTTCGGAATTCCACTTTCGATGATGCCCACCGTCCGCTCCTGCAGCGAAGTTTATGGGACCGTTTCCGGAGTGAAGGGCCTTGAAGGGATTTCAATCGCGGGCATCGCTGGAGATCAGCAGTCCGCTCTGTTCGGTCATCATTGTGCCAGCCCCGGCATGACCAAGAACACCTATGGCACCGGATGCTTCATGCTCCAGAACACCGGCACACGTGCGGTGCCTTCCTCGAATCGCCTCGTGACAACCATCGCCTGGAAAATCGGCAATCGGACCGAGTACGCTCTCGAGGGCAGCGTCTTCATTGGTGGCGCAGTCGTGCAGTGGCTTCGCGATGGGCTCGGCCTGATTCGAAAGTCCGAAGAAGTAGAAGTCCTTGCGAAGTCAGTTCCCGACAACGGCGGCGTTTATTTCGTCCCCGCCTTCGTAGGACTAGGTGCGCCGCACTGGGACTCCTACGCCCGCGGTTCCATCTTTGGCCTGACCCGAGGCAGCACCGCCGGACACATCGCTCGTGCGGCCGTCGAGAGCATCGCCTACCAGGTCGCCGATCTGCTTGACGCGATGCGCCGCGACTCTGGGAACGCGGTGCATGAACTCAGAGCGGATGGAGGCGCAGCCGCCAACGACGGCCTCATGCAGTTTCAAGCTGACATCTTAGGCGTGGCCGTAGTCCGTCCTGCGGTCACCGAAACAACAGCTTTCGGAGCCGCAGCTCTGGCCGCGCACGCTGTGGGATTTTGGCCAGTCTCGGGCGGCTCGACCACCCTATCCGATCGCCGCTTCGAGCCCGCGATGGCCGCGTCGCAGGCGAAAGCTCTACGCGAGCGCTGGACGGAAGCAGTCAGCAGATCCAAAGATTGGGAGCCCAGATAGTGTCGCCATTCAAAGTTTCCCAAGCGTTCAGCGGAGGTGATATGCAGCGAAAGATCATTTGCGCAGCTTCAATCGTTGCGCTCGGAACGTGTTTCGCATACGCGCAGACTAAGGCGATCGCGTTGCGCTGTGGCGCCTTATTTGACGGTAGCGGCGATACCTTGCGCAAGAATGTTGTGATCGTCGTCGAAGGAGACAAGATCAAGGCTCTTGCTTCTTCGGCTCCCTCCGGAGCGGAAACGATCGACCTTTCCCGCGAAACCTGCCTGCCGGGACTGATCGACACGCATACGCACGTTCTGCTGCAGGGCGATATCACTGCCGCCGACTACGACGAGCAGTTGCTGAAGCAATCTCCGGAATACCGGACGATTTTGGCCACCGTGAATGCGAGGCGTGCTCTCGAGTACGGCTTCACCTCCATTCGCGATGTCGAAACGGAAGGCGCCGGTTACGCCGATGTCGACGTGAAAAAAGCGATCGATAGCGGAATTATCCCTGGCCCTCGTATGCAGGTGGCCACCCGTGCCCTCGACGTGACCGGCGCATACCCTCTGCAAGGCTACGCGCCCGACGTCATCGTGCCCCATGGAGTGCAGGTCGTCGATGGTGCTGACAATGCACGCCAGGCCGTTCGCGAGCAGATCAGCCATGGCGCCGACTGGATCAAGGTATATAGCGATCGCTCTTATCGGGTCCGCGAGGACGGTGTCCTTGATGACATCCCGACGTTCACCATGGATGAGCTCCGCGCGATTGTCGACGAGGCTCACCGCGAGCGGCACAAGGTCGCTTCCCATGCCATGGCTTTGAATGGTGTCCACAATTCCGTCGAGGCAGGAGTGGATTCCATCGAGCACGGCAACTACATCGCAGAGCAAGACTTGAAGACGATGGCCGCGCGCGGCGTCTACTATGTCCCCACCATTTTCGTTGGCGAGTACGTGGCCCAAGGACGGGCAGCCGAAGGCGCTCCAGTCTGGGTAAAGATGATCCAAATTCACGAGGATACCTTCAAGCGCGCGATGAAAGCCGGCGTGAAGATTGCGTTCGGCACGGACGCAGGCGGGTTCGATTGGAAGGTGAATCCCGCAAAGGAATTCTCGTCCATGGTGAAATTCGGAATGACTCCGGCGCAGGCCATCCGGTCAGCCAGCGTCACTGCAGCGGAGTTGCTAGGCATGAAAGATTTGCTGGGGACAGTCGAGGCCGGCAAGCTGGCGGATATTGTGGCAGTACCCGGAGACCCGCTTGCAGACGTCACCCTGATGGAGAAGGTCGACTTCGTGATGAAAGGTGGAGTCGCCCAGAAAACCGGCAAACCATGACCACAAACCGAGAGATCACGGAATGGCAAGAAACTTACAGGAATTACCCGAGCGGAAGTTCGCACGCCAAGGCCGACAATCGTACATGAGTTCGCACCTTATCCAGCGAGGTAAAAGTCATGACAACGGATCCGGTTTGTGGAATGAGAGTCGACGAGAATAATGCGAAATCCAGCAGCCAATATCAGGGAAAGACGTACAGCTTCTGCTCGGATGAATGCCGTCAACAGTTCGAAAAAAATCCTGAGCAGTACGCCCAGCGCTCAGCCGCCTAAGATCGACGGCGGTGAGGCTGGGGCGAACTGAAAACGCTGCAAATCACAAAAGGGCACGAAGGGTCACGAAGCAAATCGTGATTCATCGTGCCCTTATCCTTGTCGGGCTACAGCTGGTGCAGTGGGGGCCGCTTCGTCCGCCTAGCGACCGCAGCAAGCGGCGTTCTTCGAAAGCCGAACGAAGCGCCCGATATCACCGAGCCATCGCCGGTTCATGAGCGGCTTTGAAAGCGGCAAAGCGCTTGTTGATCTCATCCCAGTTCACGACGTTCCACCATGCACTCAGATATTCCGGACGCCGGTTGTTGTACTTCAAATAGTAGGCGTGCTCCCAGACATCATTACCGAAGATGGGGTAAAGTCCCTGCGACAAGGGATTGTCCTGATTCGGCGTTGAGATAATTGTCACTTCGCCGTTGGACTTGCCCGCAAGCCAGACCCATCCTGAGCCGAACTGCTTCGTGCCCGCGTCGTTGAACTTGGTCTTAAAATCGTTGAAATTCCCGAACGTCTTCTGGATAGCTTCCGCGACCGGACCCGACGGATCGCCTCCGCCCTTGGGTTTCATGATCTTCCAGAACATCGTGTGGTTGACGTGACCTCCGCCATTGTTGCGAACCGCTCCGCGAATATCTTCAGGAATGGCATTGAGATCGCGAATGAGATCTTCTGCTGCCTTGTTGGCGAGTTCCGGATGTTTCTCGAGGGCGGCGTTCAGATTCTTTACATAGGCCCCGTGGTGCATGTCATGGTGCAGAGTCATGGTCTGCTTGTCGATCGTAGATTCCAGTGCGTCATAGGCGTACGGCAGTGGGGGTAGTTCGTGAGCCATTGTTATCTTCCTCCAGGCTTTTGAGATGACGGGAGATTGAGTTTCGATGCAAGCGTTGGCAGACATTATAACGCGGACGTGGCGGCCTCGGAGTTGCGTACGTCTCGCCGACGAAGCGAATAGCCATCGAAAATCCGCGTTGATCCGCGCCGCATCCGCGGTAGGGAAGTTCTACTTTTTTCCCAGAAACCGAATTCTCGACGTGAATGCGCGGCCTTGGCACGCGTTGAAAGTTGGCGTCGCATGGCTGATGGGGTCGATCACATTGTTGACCACATAGGGATTGCAGCGCCCGCTGATGTTGTCGAATCCGCCACGAACTGCAAGATGGTACCCCAGCAGATGAAAGCGTTTTTCGAGTTGCACATTGAGCGAGAAATAAAATGGAAAGCGCTCCGCGCCGGGAGCGCTGATGAGTTGCTGCTGCGGATTCAGCAGGCTGTAGGGAAATCCCGTGCGAGCTTCCAGCGAGTACGCCAACTCTGTTTCGTGCAGGATCGGCAGCTTGAAAAACGGAGTGTATCCCCAGGACAGAAAACGGTTGGGAGAGTCCCACGGATACGGCCCTGGCTGCTGGGGGCTGAGCACCGGATTATCCACATTAAAGTCGAGAGCCTGATTGGATCGTGCCGACGAATGCGTGTACGACCCCATCACGCTATACCTCTCGTGAAAGCTGTGTCGCAACGAGATCTGAAACGCGGTGTAGCGGTCGTCCCGCGTGTTCTGCAGCAGGAATACTCCGTTACTCGCTGAGTTCGGATTGTCATACACGAATTCCCGCGAGCCTCGACGATCCATATATTCCGCTTTCGCGTAAATCGCAAATGGAAGCTTCTTTTCGATCGCGACGCTCCAGTTGATGAAGCGTGGAGTAGTGAGGGCATCTGTGTCCGCCCCAAACGTGGTAACCACCGGGCCCGTGGTCGCAACACATCCCGTCCGCATTGGGCAATTCCGATCCGGGACGGAGAAAAACGTGTCCTGCCGTGCTCCGGCGTACGGACGGGCAATCAGAAACATCGGAGTCGCTTCGTACAGCAACCCGATGCCCGCAGACAACTTTGTTGTTGCAGCATTGTCCAGAACGAATGTCGCCGCAAGCCGCGGCGCAAAGTCGGAACGATGAATCAGGCTATCCCAGTCGAATCGGATCCCGGGTTCGAACAGCAATCGGTTTGTGATGCTCCAGCGATCCTCCGCGTATGCCGACACTTCGGAGTTATATTCCTCATGAAGCGGTGCGGGGCTGAACGTCGAATAGCGGGCACATGGGAAGTCCTTGTCCTGTGGTGCCGTGAGGCAGAGATCCGGAGAACTCGAATCAACCACGCGGCTGTCACTCAGGAACGAAAAGGGCGCGCGCGCGAATTGTGCGTCGTAGGACAGGCGGTCAAGATCGACTCCCACCTTGAAGTCGTGACGTCCGAACCACTGCCTGGGAGGCAGATAAAGATTGGCGATCCCCTGCAGCCGTGTGGCGTTGGTCTCTTCGTTTAGATAGAAGCTGCCACCAGTCGTGGTTTCGTTCTGAAAAAACGGATTCGCGCCATAGGGTGTGAGGTGCAAATTGTACTGCGCAAGGCCAATTCCCGTTTCGAGCAGTTCGCCCCCCGCGAAGTAGTGCTGATCTTTGATGCTCCCGATATAGGCAGTCTCCACATCCTTCGGATTTGAAAGTTGTGGGCTTTGCGGAGATAGATACGCATACTGATCGCGAAGATAATTGAACAGGAAACTGGTCGTCAGGATGTTGCGGCTGGTGATGTTACTTTGCAGCTTTGTCAGATTTCCGATGCGAAGGATGTAGTCGTTGTCCTGTCCCACTGGAAGCCCGTTGTAAACGAGATTGTCGTACTCGCCCTCGAATGCGTTGTAGAACCAACTCCTGCGCTTCTCGATCGGACCAGAAAAAGTGAAGCGAGGCAAGAACTGGTCGAAGCGCCAGCCGTGCTTGTTTTGGACGGACGGGATGAAGTCCGTCATCCAGAAGCGGAAGTGATCGTCACCAATGCCTGTGTTCAGTGAGAGCAGTCCGGCCGGCCCTTTGCCGACTTCCGCGGGTTCGCGCGAGGGCTCCACTTGAATCGAGCGAAACGCGTCGGCGCTGACGCGGACTACAAGTTGTCCGTTCGCAGGCTGCGTCACGTTGAAGCCGTCCAGTTGCGTTTCAATCTGGTAGGTCTGTCCGCCGGCAATATGTGGCTGTCCAATCTGATCTCGCACGACTCCCGGAATAAAGGTCAGTGCATTCCGAAAATCATGCGTACCCGGATAAACCATGTCGATGACGTCCAGTCCGCTGAGCGTCTCTTTCGACGAGACCTGGGCGGGATCGATTGCTGGAGCCGACTCGTGGACATCGACCACCTCACGCACCTCTTGCTGATGTGCGATGGCAATTTCGATGTTCGATGTGCGCGTAATTGGCTGGTTCAGGTCATAGACCGCATAGAAGCCTTCCTTCTCAATGCGGACCAAATACTGTCCTTCGGGAAGCCCTGGAAAATGACACCGGCCGTTGAAGTCCGTTTGGCAGCGAACAACGATCGAAGAGGAAGACTGCAGCGAGATACGCGCGGAGGCAACGGCGACTCCATTCTCGTCTACGACCGTGATTGTGGCTGCGGGTGCCGACTGAGCGGCAGCCGTGCAGACCAGGACGAGACTGAGAAGGAGAGCACGCATGCCGTATCGTTTATTTTATGGTCGGATGCGCCGCGGTGCCGGTGGGTTTTTGTCGCGGAACAACAGTTCACATCGAGCTTCCTCGATCCGTTTGCTCTCCGGACGCCTTTGCGACCATTGCGAGCGCCTCCCATCAGCCGCCAATGTGTCGGATACCCTGCAATTCCGCGGTGTCTCAGTTAAAGAGACGATTTCCAGAAGTAGAGATTCAAGGTAAAATGAAGGAGTCGGTAAGGACTACACTCTCGCATGCTTTCTCTGACCTCCCACGAAGCTCTGCAACTCACCGCTACCTTTGCTTTCACCGCCGAATATCTCCGTTCGGCCGCTGCTCCGGCGCGAGTGCGAGCGCAGATTTATGACACGGCCAGTCGCGTTGCCTTCCTCAGAGCGCACGTTCTCCTGCGCCGCGAAGAGGCGCGACAGCATTTTGGCGAAGCTTCGCCACGTTCCTGGTTCCCCAGCGCCTGATTCCAGACAATCGCCAGCCAGCCTACGTTCTCCATAAACTGGATTGCCTCTCTCTGCTCCCGGCAAGCTGCGGAGGGCGGTCGCTATTCGAATCCCAATGAAATCCTCGCACCAGCGCATGCTGCGGTTGATCGCGGTCTTCAAGTTCCTCAAGGGCGCACTGCTGGTTGCCACAGCTGTAGGAGCATTCAAACTTCTCCATAAAAATGTCGGAGGACTCGCGGAACACTATGCAGACGCCTTGCGGCTGGACCCCGGCAACCATTGGGTTGATCTGGCCCTGACCAAAGCCTCCAGACTGCGTCCGGAGCAGATCAAGAAGCTTGGGGCAGGAGGCCTCGTCTACGCCGGCCTCTTCTTTTCCGAAGGCACCGGCTTGTGGCTGCAGAAGCTTTGGGGAGAATGGCTAACCGTGATTATCACGAGCACGCTCGTTCCTCTGGAAGTCTACGAGATCTACCGTCATCCAAGTGCACTGAAAGTCCTGGTGCTCGTGATCAATGTTGCCATCGTGATCTACCTCATCCACGGAATACGTAAACGACAGAGCAGTTCGGGCGCCTAGCCTGGAATTTTGCCCTCGGCCTCGTCGCGTATGTGCCGTAACACGCGCAAGTGAATGCGGTGAATGATCACGTCGGACCAGAATTTCCAATACTGCGAAGGCCACAGTCCATGCTGGTACCACGTCGTTCCTTCGAGGCGGGTGCCTCCGTCAGGCAGCGCAGTAAGCAGGAATTGTCCACCTTCGGAAACAAGGAATCCATGCAGGTGCGGCGGTTCGATGTGCTTGTAAGGGGTCCATTCATCCATCGGCGCTGGATTGGACGTCACAGAGAACTTCAACTGCCGCGGCGGGTCCCATATCTCGATGGGCTCCACAAACGCGCCAGTAGAGAACACGCAATGCCGTTCCGCGCCCACTCCGCTGCCGATCATTTCCGCGCGGATGGGATATGCGATTCCAGCCCGGAACAGCCATTCTTCCGGCGGAGCGATTTCAGTGAAAGCGACGACTTCTTCCCATACTTTCTCAGGCGGAGCCTTCACATCTAAGTGCGTCCGCGCCACGAACACGGGTGCAGGCTTCGCGATCGCGTGTTCGACGAATTCGATTCCTGGGGCAAAGAGCAGTATCGCCGACAGGAATGCAGGTCCGCTTGCCTGCGCCCAGCGTAGCTTCTGGACGAAGTAAGCGCACGTTCCTCCGAACGCCGCGAGTGGAAGCGCGAGTGGGACCGCCATAACCAGGCAGAACAGTCCTTCGACTGCTAGTGCGAGTAATGCGAAGCCCAGCAGCGTCACCGCAAGGCACGCAACGCCGACGCATCCGCCGAAGCTTCGCGGTTGGCGAATTCCATAAACGAGCGCTGCCACGAATCCGATGGTGAAGGGAATCGCTACGAACGTTCCCCATCCATAGTTGTGCAGCACATTTGCCCCCAGCAGGGCGGTGCCGAACCCGACGGGAACCGTAATGAGCAGCGCGAGGGCCGCGCTGCCGAACTGGTTCTCAGGCGTGAACCGTGCCAGAACGCTCGTTGCAGGCCTCGCCACAGCACGAGTTGTGAGCTCATCGTGTTCGGGTAACAGGCACAGTCCGACGAAAAACAACAGATTTAGAAACGGAAGAAAAAACAATGCGACGAGAGGCGAAGGCAGGCCTGCGCTACGCAAGCGTTTCAGCGTGAGCACAATGCCAATCCAGATGAAAGGAAGCGACAGCGCGACCATCGTTGCCAGGAATACGGCTTCATCTCCGGGCACCTGCGTTACACGCGGGACGTCCCGGAGCGGTACCCAGTAGTTGAAAAGTGTCCAGGGACGATGAAAGCCGACAGTGGCAACCAGCCGATCGAGATTGTGCTTTATGGCAAAGCCGATGATTCCGACCAAGGCGTACGTGCGTCGGTCGACTTTACCTTCGCTGGTCCAAAGCTGCGCAAAAAATGTCATCCGCGGCATAATTCAGCTTGATCGTACCGATAATTCTGTACAAACAGAAAATACTGAATGGTGTAGCGGGTGTCAAGCTTTTTTTGCGCTTACTTCCATCGCAACGCTTCCGACAGGGCCGACTCGAAAGCCGAAGGCTCCGTGCATATCCGCATAATGCCTTCTAGGCCGGCGAAGCGACGGACGAATTCCGCCGTAATCTGGATGAATCTGGACCCGGCGAGCATAGTGACCGACGTCAGGTCCCCTCGACGCGCGTTGAGCCATGCCGCCCACTCTTTGCTCACATCGATCGATGCGCCGCGTACTTCTCGGGCATCAATGAACAAGTCGACGGCAATCCCGGCGATCCATTCGTCCAGAGTTCGCATGGGAGCATCACCGAATTCGCCCACATCGGTGCCGCTGATCTCCAGCAGCGTGACTCGGTTGGGGAACTGCTTGACGTGCACATGGCAGTGAACGCCTTTATATCGGCGTTCGCGAGATTCAGCAGGCATGATCGAGGCTTTCAGCAATACGGAGTGCACTTGAAGTCTCAATAATTATAGATTGCCTCGTGTGGAGGGGCGCTTGGGCACGCCGGGTATCTTCGGGTCTTTGCTAGGCCTTGGTGGCGAGGAATTCGCAAACTCGAACAATCGTGTCACGCTGGTGATTGTTCAGCGTGAGGAACTCAAATCCATAACGCAGACCCTGCCGGTAACGAACAATCGCGCGCACCTTGATTGGATACGTAGTGAGCGGCAGGGGAATCTCAAGTGTGACGATTTCGCCTGGCTCGAGACTTCCTGTCAGAGTGGCTCCAATGCCGTCCTGTCCCATCTCCGTCGAGCGTCCCCAGCAGGTGCGGAACTCACCAGACTGAAACATCTTTACCTGCAGGCGCACGTCAATCGAGAAGCGGGGAAAGCGGCGCGTGTACGCGGCCTTTGCCGAAGAGTTGGGCGATGGGGTTGTTGCCGATTCCGACCCGGCGCCAGCCGCCGCTGCCATTGCTTTCTTGTCTTTGTTCATGCGTCGTGCGGCGCTGCGGCCGCAGTACGTTCTCAATTCCCATGAAGCAGGTAGCCGGGCTCGAGGGGGAGCTTCCCGCCGAGCTTTACGACAGAGACGCTGCTGTTGATCGCATATACGTCCACGACCCCGATCGCTCCGGGCAGCGATGCTACCTTGTTCACCAGGTCCTCGTCAGAATCCACGATCATGATTGCCGGATGCCCCGCTCGCCCGTGATTGGCGGTACTCACCAGGTCCTTCACTTCCGGCTCAGACAATTCGTAAACTTTCTCCAGGAACACCCTCATCTCCGCAGATGCTGGAGCACGCATGATAAAGGTGACCGACTTGCCGTCGGGCAGATGACTAGCCTGTCCTTTGCAAATCTTCACCAGGTCCGGCAGCGTGATCGCGCCCAATGCATTTGCTTTGTTCGAAACCACTGCAAGATCGCGGGCGGATGCCAACGACACCGCCAGGCCGGCAACTAGTAGAGACGCGATGAGGACTCTGCGCTGTAACACACTTACACCCCAAAGAGGGAATCGGTCAGCACAATTCTGAGGCAAGAGAGTCACCGGCTCAACGTAACTAAGGTCATGTACCTTGCCGTTCAACGCCTGCCCTCATATGTTTACGGGCGATGAAAAAACGACGTTTCTCTCATTGCGGCAAATCGATTTTCTCTGTGGAAAACCTCCGTTTAGAGGGGTTGGCAATCGACCCCTGATGGAGTAGCCTGTCCTTTCTCGATCTATTCACAAGGATTTCCCCATGACGAATCGTGTCACCTACGCTCCCCACGACTTCCAGAAGATGTGCAAGCAGGCCGAGAGAGATCACGAGTCGAAGAAGCTGGTGGCGCTGATGGAGCGCGTTAAACGGCAGATTGCCGAACGCGAGCCCCGCGGGCTGAAGGCGCAACCGCCGCGTCTTTCGCTGACTGACACTGCAGTGCGGCTGCCCAGCCGCTCTGTTCCCTTCGAGCGATAAAGTCAAGCACTTTCCGGTCTGCACGATCCTTTTTGTTGAATCGCGATGGAGGAAAACTATTTTCTTTTCACAAACTCTTTTGCGCTAGAATGAGCCATCGACTTTCAAAAATCCGCCATCGTATGTGGGCGGGATGCGGATTCTGTTGGCCTTCCCCCAGGAGGTAGTAGATGTACCGGTCCTATACCAATTCCCAGGCGGATTTCCGTCCGTTTGCGGATGTACAGTCCCAGCTTCGAAACCTAACCCAGGACTTCACTACTTCATTCAATACAGGCAACTATGACCAGGCGGCGAATTTTTTCGCTACCGATGGCGTTTTGATGGCTCCTCACGACGAAGGAGCCTATGGGCAGAAGTCCGTAGAGCGGCTCTTGCGTCAGATGGGCGAAGCGGGCTACAGCGATCTGCGCTTGGAGACAACCCGAGTTGATCATTCCGGGGATATGGCCATGGAGCTCGGACGCTTCTCCTTCGTGGTCCGCAAGGCCGATGGAACTCCGGTCACTGAACGTGGCAAGTATGTGAAGGTGTGGCGCAGGCTCGGCGCCTGGCTCATTCTCGCCGACTGCTGGAGCCGGACGTCGGCTGCAATTTCCGAACGCGCGGCGTAATTCAAGATCTCTCTGCTGTTGCGGGATAAGGCACAACAGTAATGGCTCAGCAACAACAAGCGACCCCAGCCAACGATAGCCGGAGTGGGGCGGCAGCCAAGACGCCCGATCCGGCACAGTACTGTCCCAACTGTTCCACGAAGCTGCGCGAGAGTCGCTGCAAGTTGAAGTGTCCGCAGTGCGGGTTCTATTTGAGCTGCTCGGATTTCTACTGAAAAGCGGTTTTTGCCTTTCAGCATCAGCTGTCAGCTACGTCAACTGATTCAAATCGCCAGGTGCACACTCGCGACTGCGCGACAGCTTTCGTCGCTTCCGACTACAATAGGTGCGCGTTTGAAGAAATCATAACGAGGAGAACTTCATGCAACGGAAGGCTAGCGCGGTTTGGAAGGGTGGGCTCAAGGATGGCAAGGGTACGATGTCGGCTCCGGGTGGAGTGCTGAACAATACCCAGTACTCGTTCACCACACGTTTCGAAAATGCTCCCGGCACCAATCCTGAAGAACTCATTGCAGCTGCGCACGCAGGATGTTTTTCCATGGCGCTCTCCGCGCAACTCGGCGGCGCAAACCTTACTCCCGAGAGCATCTCGACGACAGTTACTCTCTCTTTCGAAAAGCTCGATTCCGGCTGGACCATCACCGAGAGCCATATCGATGTTGTTGGCAAAGTGCCAGGCGCCGACGATGCGACCTTCCAGAAATACGCAGAAGCCGCGGAGAAGGGATGCCCCGTCTCCAAGGTCCTGAACGCGAAGATCTCAATGACGGCGAAGTTGGGGTGACAGCGACTAACAAGGCGCTCGTGACCGCGATCATGTTGATGATTGCAACTGGCCTGCTCCGCCACTTGCGGCCAGCAGTTTGACACGCGGCAACACGCCTGTAGAATATGAGTGCAGGTCTTCCTGATACGGTGGCTTTCCGGCCCCGTGATGATCGTCCACTTGCCATCGTGGCGGAATTGGCAGACGCGCATGGTTCAGGTCCATGTACCGGCAACGGTGTGGGGGTTCGAGTCCCTTCGATGGCACCAAAAGCAGGCATCGGTGATTAGCGGTCAGTGAAAGCTGCCGTATCGTCATTTCTTCTCTTATCAGCTGCGGCATGCGTGCGCCAGTGTGGCGGCGCGACGCTGGCCGCAAGTTCTGCTGCATTCCGAGGTGGAGAACATTCGCGATTCCCGAGCACTGTCCAGTGACCACGCACGCCTGACGACTGATTACTGACGACTGCCTCTTGCTTCTATGCAGAAACAAGAAAATGCGGGACAATGCGTGCGGGGCGGAGGATAGGCTACTTTGAAGATTTCGCAGAAGGGACTCTATGCGCTGCAGGCCATGATGACATTGGCGCGGCGGCATGACCAGGGAGCTATCAAAATCCGCGAGATAGCCGCGGAGAGCGATTTGCCGGAGAAGTTCCTGGAACTCATCCTTCTCGAACTGAAAAATGCGCGCATCGTCGACAGCGTACGTGGCGCACGTGGCGGATATCAGTTACGGCGCGAACCTTCCGAGATTCCCTTAAGCGACATCATCCGGTTGGTGGATGGTCCCCTGGCGCCAATGGGCGACGCCGAGCAGTTACGTGGACTCATTGCCAAAGACGCGGACCACCGTGCCTTGTACGAAGTTTTTCTTGAGGTGCGCGACGCGGCCGCGAAGATCCTCGAGCACACGACGATTGCAGATTTGGTTAGCGGCCGCAAAGGCAAAAAATCGACCGGAAAACCGGCCCCGGCCACTGTGAAGAGAAAGGCCGATGGTGCTTAGGTTGAAGCAGTTTCGAGTGAGCCGCCCGAACCACTTCTAACTCATGCGCTAGGGAATGAGATTCCCCAGAACTGTTTTGCCCGCTCGTCCCCATCGACAAATTCGATGCCGTACGTGCGGACTCCCTCAACTGCGCTGATCTGCGTGACCACTCGCGCCGACAGTTCCGTGCCACGCGAATTTCGCAGGACCACCATCGCTCCAACGGGCAGGTCTCGGCCTAGCTGAACCGCTGCGCCGTGCAAGTTGAGGTTGCTGGCTCGCGCCGGAACATTGAACGTGGTCTTTTGCCGGTCTTCCCCGGATAAATGTATGGCAGCACTCAATCCCATACGATTGCTGCGTCGCTTGGACACCGGGTTGCGAACAACCGGCGCAGTATGAATGTGTCTTGGGGACGAATGGGTTTTCATGCGATGTGAGGACGACATTAGGGCATGGCTGATTTCATCGCAATGTACGCCAGTCACCACGCGATGGTGACCATCGGCACGGCCGCTAACCTGTTCCACTAATTGCGCTTACTTGTTCTTGTGAGATGGCGCTTTCGACCTCCCGGTGCTGAAAGCGCCCGAACTTTAGAGTTTTGCAGAAGACTGTGAACTTTGAACCTGAAACTTTGAAACGGTTGAAACCTTTAAACTTTGAAACCTTGAAACTTGAATCTCTAAACTTTCCCTCTGCTAGAATCCCTTCCGTGAAAAGGCGAACTCTATTACAGACACTTCCGGCAGCCACCTTGCTTCCCGCATCCCTGTGGGCCGCTGCTCAGCAGGACAATTCAAGTTCTTCCCAACCCGCGACCGCTGTGTATGAGCTCCGCGTGTATCATGCCGCCACCGGAAAGCTTCCCGATCTGGAAGCACGGTTCCGCGATCACACTGTCAAGATCTTCGATCGCCACGGGCTGAAGAGCATCGCCTATTGGACTCCCCTCGACGATCCAGAGAAAAGTAACACGCTGATCTACATCCTTCAGCATCCCAGCCGCGAAGCCGCAGCTGCGAATTGGAAATCCTTTCAGGACGACCCTGAGTGGAAGAGCGTCCACGAGAAATCTGAGGCGAATGGAAAACTTGTCGAAAAGATCGACTCCACATTTCTCGCCCTGACGGACTTCTCCCCGCGGCTGCGGTAATGCCCAGACGCTCACCGGCGCCAACTCGTTTTGGCGCCCACGTCCCTGCATCATCTTGCTAAGCGATGCATTACAGGGCATTGATAAAAGGTTCAGACGAATGTTCCCGACCGTGAATTTTCTTCGCGGGCGTGGCCTCGGGACATCCGGCCCCATGTATCTCTCACCGACCGTAATCCCCTGGAAATAACGTATTTGCAACCGGTGCTTTCAGTTTGGCCAGCGATTTGCAACGTAGAGGATGACTACTGACCAGTTGAACATCCCCCAGGAGGAATCCTGCCATGACAGATTCCGCTCAACTTGTTGCACGAAACGGTTTGTTTTGTCGCATCTGCTCGGGACCCATTCCCCTTGAAACCAGTAAGACCGATGAGCGCGGAAAAGCAGTCCATGAGGACTGTTATGTCCGCAAAATGAAGTTCCGTTCGCTAGCCGGTCCGACCCGCTGGATGCACCGCCTGCGGGTTGGCCTAGGTTGCGTCCTGCTGCCCTTTTAGCGATCGAGAATTTCCCCTATGATCCTCAGCGTTCTCTGTGTTGAGTGCGGTTGATCTCCCGCGTGCTTGTCCGAATGCCGCATCGGACGCGGAAAGCACCGGATTTTCACAGCGAACTACCACGTCCGAGCAATCCTGATCGCGCCCAACTTCCAAGGCTAGTGTGCACCAACCCGCATTCGGCGCGGCTTTTCGCGAAACCCGATTCCCCGGCTGCACCGTTTCCGGTCACAGGCCTGTGAACGCCGCGCACTCGATTGATAATCCATGTACTTACAAACGCGTGTTTTTCGTTGACTGAAGAAATAGAAGGAGTACAACAGGATCGTTCTTTGACAGCTTCTTAAGTTTTTCCGGTTGGTGCGGCGTCCGGGGCTCAAGCGAAGTCACTTTCCTCATCGCGAGATGAGGAAAGAGGGCAAGCAAGGGTCTATAGCAAAGCGCTGGTCGAGGAGAACGGAGAAGATATGTTGAAGGCAGGATAGAGTTCCGAGGCGTAGGGTAGGTTTTTCCGGTTGGCGGTGAGCCCGGAGCCCGAGCTTACGATCGCGCGTTGCGCCCCGCAAGGGAGGCAGCGAAAGCAGGTCGAGCAAGGGTCAATAAGCGAGCTACTGGCCGAGACGAATGGACCTTACACCACCTCGGAACTCTCTTTGTTTTGTCCCGAGCCATCGCCGTAACCCTTCCCCGTTCGGCAATCGCCCCTTCCAGATTTGTCATGCTGAGCGAAATCGGGAGGAGCGCGTAGCAATCCTCACGATGGAGTCGAAGCATCCCTACCTCACCACCACGTTCCCGCGGAATTTGCTCCCCTGGAAAATGCAAGATCCACCGCCCAGAGCATTCGTCCTTACAGAAAGCTCTCAACTGTGGGACAGTAATGGCAGAGGACAACGAGTGCCTGGACGTTCATTGAAGCAGCGCATAACGCGAAGCGCCACTCTGAGCCTCTGTGCCCTCATCTTCAGCGCAGTTTCGCTGACCGCGACCCAATCAACTCCCCCTGACACACAAAATCAGTCGGAGCCTCCGGTCTCTGCAACTGCGCCCGCCATTGTCATCGAGAGCGATTCCCGCCTTCCCGAAACTTACCCGCGAGCTTCCTATGAATTTCGCTTCCATGCTCACGGAGGCATCCCTCCTCTGCATTGGCGCCTGGAGAAGGGCGCCCTTCCGCCCGGAGTAACACTCCAGGACGACGGGCTATTGCATGGCCAGCCAGAGCGCGCAGGAGAGTTCCAATTCACCATCTCCGTCACCGACGCCAGCGCTCCTCCGCAGGCGGTGCAAAAACAATTCGTTCTCCTCGTCCGCTCGGCCCTCACCGTCAACTGGAAAACTCCGGCCCACGTCACCGGCAACAGGATCGACGGGACTGTCAATGTTTCCAACGCGACTCCCGACGATATGGACCTCACCTTCGTCGTCATGGCTGTCGCGGGCAACGGACGCGCCACGGCTATCGGTTACCAGCGCTTCACCCTGAACCGCGGCACAATGGACATGGAACTTCCTTTTGGAGAGACCCTGCCGCACGGAGCCTACGTCGTTCATGTGGACGTTGTAGGCGAGGTCGCCAGCAAAAATGTGATCTATCGAGAACGAATGCAGAGCCCTTCCCCCTTGCAGGTCACCGTAGGCCCTTAAAGCCGGCGAAAACCGAAGAGAGGCGCTAGCGCGCTTGCACCTGGCCCTCCCGTGAGTGAGAAGCCCGTGAAGCCAAACCAATGTTCCGGATCCGCATGGCCCAGGCCCGGTTTACCGCATCGGTACAGTCCCTCAGGGTATTAAAGTCACAACTTCTGGTGATCCAGATCACGCAGCGATGTGCGGGAAAAAACCCAAATCCTCATTGCCACTCCGTTCTTCACAATCCACTTTCGAAGGGGTGCCGACGTAAGCCTAATGAGGTCATGTACTTGCACTTTCCTGAATTGGGAACCCAGCTTCCGCCGTGTTGGCGAGCGACGTGCCATAACCAGAGTGGTTGAAGTGGCTGCCAAGCGGGTTCAGCGGCGCTTCCACCCAGGAGGTTGCGATGCGGGCTCCATATGGTTTGAACATCATCGATAACTGCGTGACCTGCCCGGTCCGAGGCGAACATCTATTCTGCAATCTGTCCCTCCAGGCGGCGCAACGGCTCAACGAAATCAAGTCCACCGCGGTATATCCCAAAGGGGCCATGCTGTTCATTGAGGGTCAGCAGCCGCGCGGAGTCTTCGTGCTCTGCGCAGGAAAAGCGAAGCTCTCCACCTCCTCGCGCGAAGGCAAGACCATCATCACCAAGATTTCCGATGGCGGCGACGTTCTCGGCCTCAACGCGGTGGTTTCGAACCGCCCTTATGAAGTCACGGTCGAAATGATGGAACCGGGCCAGGCGAACTTCATCCCTCGCGATTCTCTGAATCACTTCATCAAAGAGTTCCCGGAAGTATCGGCGAAGATTGCGCAGCAATTGAGCCGCAACTACTACACGGCCTACGAAGAGATCCGCACCCTTGGCCTGGCGGCTTCCCCTTCAGAAAAATTCGCCAAGCTGCTGCTCTCGTGGTCAACGAAGTCCACGCAAGATGACGGGTCCTCGCAAGTGAAACTCACGCTTACGCACGAGGAGATCGCCGAAATCATCGGCACCACGCGCGAGACCGTGAGCCGTCTGTTTTCCGAATTCAAGAAAAAGCAGTTGATGCAGTTGCGGGGAGCGACGCTGGTGATCCGCAGCCGCGTGGCCCTCGAAAAGATCGTGCAGTCGTAACCTCCTCCTGGATCGCTGTCGAGTGTAGTACGTCCGCACGGTTCGTACTGGGGGCAGTGCGAACCATGCGGCCTGTTGTTCGTACGCATAGCACCCTACCTTGAAAACCTTACCCCCACTCTGGAACAAAACTGCATCTCATCCGTGATGGCTTCTGACATGAAGGCTCATTTCAGGCACAACCGCGTGTGCACACGAATCCATCTGCGCATTGCCGCCTTCCTCGTACTCAGTTGTGTAACTCCTTTAATTCACGCCCAAGCAGCGGATGACATCGAAACCCCCACCCACAAGGCATGGGACATCCTTCAAATGGCCGCCGTCTCCAAAAAAGCAGAGGAACGAACCAACGGAGTACGAGCGCTAGGCCTCCTTCGAGACAACATTCGGGCGCGGCAGATGGCGGAAAGCGTCATAGCCGATCCCAATCCTGAAGTGCGCGCCGCGGCCGCTACGGCGCTCGGTCAGATGCACGCGCGTGAATCCATTCCCAAACTCGAAAACGCGCTATCCGACAAGAAGATCCGCGTGGTCATGGCCGCGGCGCAGTCCTTGCGTGAGCTGAAAGACAGCAAGCCAGCCTACTCGGTCTATTACGACCTGCTCATGGGCGAGCGCAAGAGCGGTGACGGTCTTATCGAGCAGCAATTGGACACCTTGCGCAATCCCAAAGAGCTGGCGAAAATCGGCATTTCCGAAGGGGTAGGATTCGTCCCGTTTGCGGGCATCGGATGGGACGCCTACCGCACTATGCACAAGAAAGATCCCAATCCCGTGCGGGCCATCGCCGCAACCTACCTGGCCCACGACCCGGATCCGGCCTCAGCGAAAGCACTGGTGAAGGCGACTAACGATAAAGACTGGATTGTTCGCGCCGCCGCTATCGAGGCAATCGCGCAACGCGGCGATCCCTCGCTGCTGCCCCGCGTGGAAAATAAATTTTCTGACAAACATCCAAAGGTTCGCTATAGCGCCGCAGCAGCGGTTCTTCGCTTGAGCGCAATCGAGCAGATCAAAACCGCAAAGAACGCTCGTTAGGCTCCGTTCGGATCCCATAGCTGGTCACCACTCACGTCCTCACCGCAAAATCCTGCGGATCTGTTCAATGTGATTGGTATCGTGACCTGCCATGTGCCCGGCCAAGTCTCTGACGCTGATCCGCCCCCGCTCCGCATGGATGCCAAAGCATTCCCATTGCGCTGGCGTGAGCTCCTCCAGGAAGCGCAAGTTCGCCGCACGAAGCAATCGGAATAGCTCCAGCGATTCGTGCGGCGTCCGGGAACCATACTGTCCTAGGCGCGCCCAGAGGTCCTGATCGAATCCCGCCAGTTCGATTCCGGTGTGCTCGACCATCTGCCGGTAACGCCATGCGGTTGCAATCTCGTCCTCCGCCAGATGTGCCAGAATCTCGCCAACAGACCACTTGTCTTTGCTCGGCCGCGCCGTGAGCCTCTCGCCAGATGCGTTCGAAACAAGTTCGGCGAGAACGTCCATCGATTGTCTTTGCAGCTCCATCGGATCGCGTCCTTCAAGATGCTGGCGTATGCCGGCAAGGTATTCCGGAGTGTCGGGCATATTGTTTTCTCCTGCGCGACTATGACAGATTGCGAATCGTCATGTCACCGCGCGAATCTAATTCACGCTATGTCCCTGCCCGAAGGATTCATCCTGCGCCCCACTTCCACCGCCGACCTGGACACGCTGGTTGCCCATCGCAGGGAGATGTTCCGCGACATGAGCTACTCCGAAGGCGCAGCCATGGAATCAATGTCGTCTCGCTTCCGTGTCTGGTTGCTCCATCACATGGAAGCCGGCGAGTACCACGCTTGGCTAATCTCGACGGCAGACGGTACCGTCGCGGCCGGCGCCGGACTCTGGCTGATGGATTGGCCACCCCACATGATCGGCAACAGTGCGCGGCGAGGGAATATTCTCAACGTCTACACAGCCGAGAAGTTTCGGCGCCGAGGACTGGCGCGCCATCTGATGCACGCAGCGCTAGACTGGTGCCGCGAGAATCATATCGATACCGTCATCCTGCACGCCAGTCCGGCCGGTCGCCGCCTCTATGAATCCATGGGATTCGAACCCACGAATGAAATGCGGCTACGCCTCCTCTAAAACGCACGACTGGCAGCAAAACGCAAAAGAATGCCGGATAATAGTCGCATGCGAGCGAAGCGGACCACAACGACCCTCACTGTCATCTCTGCGTTGCTCTTTGCCGTGAGTTTCATTCAGAACACCTCCGCTCAACAAAACACGACGAGCAAATCCTGGTCTTCCAGCACTCAGCAGGGAAGTCCGGATGGTTCGAGCAATCCGTTTCGCACCACCACCACGCACAACGAAGTGAACAGCCGCTCCATTGATAAGATCGTCGTCGAAGCCCTTGGTCCCGACGGTCGATACGTGCCCTATTCCGAAACCGAACGCGAGTCCGTGAAAGTGAATGACACGACCGAGCGCAGAATTGAGCGCACCTACGCCCGCAATGCGGATGGACAGCGAACTCTGACGCAGCAAACAGATGAAGAGGCGCGGAAGCTCTCCGGGGGCGCCAGCAAAGTGGTTCGCACAACCGCCAATCCGGATGCCAACGGATCCTTGCAGATCATCCAACGAATGTTGATCGATTCCAGGCAAGTCGCTCCCGGATCCCGCGACACCACCACGACCCTATTCTCCGCAGACGGAAGTGGAGGTCTCTCCGCGTCAATGCGGATCGAAGAACACGAACGCCAGACCGACCCCAAAACGGTCGAGTTTAAGAAGGCCACTTCGCTCTTCGATGGAACTGGGCACTGGAACGTCAGCGAGGTTCGGGAAGGAACGGCGAAGCAGGACGAAGCTGGAACGAACAAAGAAGAGCGCGTGCTGCGTCCGGATGCGGACGGCAAGATGTCGCTCGTCGAGCGCACGGTCACGCGAGAGGCCAACACGCCGACGGGAGAAAAGCGCGACACCACCGAAACCTACTCGACGAATGTCCCAGGACAAGCCGGCCACGAAGGGCTGAAACTCGTAAAGCGCGAAAGCACAGTGCAACGCACAGACGCGAACGGAGCGCGCCGCTCCACGCGCCAAGTCGAAAGCGCGGACGCGGGAGATCCAACCGCCGCCTTACGAACAACCCAGCAGGCCATCGACATCGTGCGTCCGGGAACGAACGGCGTTGCACAGCAAACCAGCACGATCGTCACCACGGACGCAAACGGCCACACGAACGCCGTCTGGGTCGACATGGGCAAGAGTGATGAGCCGGCAGCCGTGAAGGTGGACCCGTCTCCCGCGCCGAAGAAGAAGTAGTAGATATACCTTCGCGGCCCGCAACCAATGCGGCACTGGTGCACCTCTTCCGCGATCCAGCGAATAGGGCCAGTCTAACCGCTGCCTGACAGCATCTCTTTATTCACTTCTTTTCTTGCATGCCCTCATACTCCGCGTGTCCTTCGTGCGCGCACTCCTTGCGCTCTTCCGGAGTGATCCGCGTCGGTGTTTCGCCTGCCGCCACGGAATTGCAGCGCATCGTATCCTCGAAGCCCGGCGCCGAAAAAATGAACGTGAGACTGATCGGGACGGTGCCAGTGTTCTTCAAACTGATCCAGGTGTACGCCGGGATAAAAACCAGCCCCCCGGCGTGGACATCGCGCTCCTGATCGCCCAGCCAAACGTGGGCTGTTCCGGTCTGAAGCAGCAATATCTCATCCTGGCCCTGGTGCCGGTGCTTTTGTATGGACGCTCCCGGCGCAAGCTCCTCCGTACCCAATACGAGATGCTGAGAGCCATTGTTTTTTGGGCTGACCTTGAGCATGAATTGCGAGGAAGCGGGAACGCTGGCATCGGTATGGATCCGGCGAGTCCTCAACTCTCCTTCATTCTTCTCCAGGAACAGAGGCTTAGCCTTGGCGTCTGAATTCGGAGATGCACTGGACTGACTTGATTGAGAGAACAAACTGCAGAGTCCAACCAAAACTACCGCGGCTGTGGAAACCGCGCGCTGGACTGGTTTTGCGTTCATGTTTGACCTCGGGCGAGTAGTCTACTCTGCCTGCGCATCGCACGCGACACGCTCTTCACATGATTGAAGTCACTCCGTAGCTCAGCCACGAAAGTCACTTACGCTATCGCTGGTTTCTCAAAAATTGTTGCCTGACGGCACTACGGAAAAGTAGCCCGTGACCCGGGCGCAAGCTATCAACACTGTGCAACTTGCGGCGTCAGTTGGCAGCGGCCTAGGTGAATTCAGCAGAGCTTCGGGCCGTGCGTGTATTCCCTCACGCTAGATCTTCCTTCTCCTACATTTTTGATTCACCCCGACCAAAGTAACTTCGGATGTGCTCTCGCGCACATCACGCGCCCGTTCCGATAACGGAAACTGAGGACTGCTAGTCGGCGGATAGGGTCGTTCAATGAAAGCGCGATGTGAGAGCCAGCTGGCGCGGGTTTGATTGTGACAGGTGAGCACATGCGATCGCGATGTTGCATCTGGATATTCTCGTTGGCAGCGGTCGTGACACAACTGTTTGTGCCAGCTCCCAGCGTCGCGCAGGAATTTAAAGCGAGTGGTAAGCGAAAGATCGTCGCTCAGGCTCGGCCCGTCTACCCACCGTTAGCTCGGAAGATGAATATTACTGGCACTGTTCGCTTAGTGGTCACCGTCGCATCCGCTGGCAACGTGCTGCGCAGTGAAGTGCTTGGCGGCAGTCCGGTGTTGGTGCAGTCCGCCTTGGATGCCGTTGCGAAAGCCAAGTGGGAGTCTGCGACGCAGCCGACCAAGGAACTCGTGGAAATTAAGTTCCAGCCTGAAACGGAGTGACCCACGCCTCCTTTTGAAGTTCAGTTCGAAGTTCAGGCAAAACGCTCGTGAGGAGATTCAGCGTGAGACACAACACGTGGACGTGCGGGACACTTCGATGGTTTCGGATTGTTTGCTTTGTTCTGATAGTTCTACTGCTGTGCTCTCCGCTACTCGCGCAAACCAATACGGCTCGGATTGTGGGCGATGTGCGCGATGCACGCGGCACGCCCTTGCGCAGCTCCACGGTGACAATCAGCGACTCGCAGCGGGGTGCAGCGCGCATTCTGGTTACCGGTCAGTCGGGCGGTTACGTGGCGCCGAACCTTCCGCCAGGGCTATACGCGATTCGCGTCGAAGCCGACGGCTACACGACCGTGGAGAGGACGAGCCTCGAGTTGCAAGTCGGTCAAGATGTTCGCATCGATTTTGCTCTTGAACCGGGCGAAGTGTCACAGAAGATCACTGTCAGCCAGGCGGCTCCCATGCTCGAAACCGTCAACGACGTTTTGGGCGGAACGCTTACTAACAAGCAGATCAATAGTCTGCCCCTGAACGGGCGCGACTTCCAGAACCTGCTCGTGCTTCGGCCCGGTGTTACGCGCTATCCCGGCGGCGGAATAGGTTCCCTCAGTGCCAATGGCCTGCGCTCGATTGACAACAACTTTATCGTTGATGGCATCGACAACAACGACGCATATTTCGGGCAGAGCGTGATGAACGGATCGGGCGTCCAGGGCACACCTGCAACGATTCTGCCCATCGATTCGATTCAGGAATTCAACGACCAATTTAGTCCGAATGCCGAATACGGATGGAAACCGGGAGCCATCGTTAACGTCGGTTTGAAGTCGGGCACCAACGATTTTCACGGGACCGCCTACGACTTCGAACGCAACGCGGCTTTCGATGCACGCAACTTCTTCAACCCGGCTCCAAACCTCAAAGCACTGCGTCTTCACCAGTTCGGCGCCACTGCTGGCGGACATCTCATTCCCGACAAGCTCTTCTTTTTTGTTGGATACGAAGCCGTGCGCAGCCTCGTCGGAGTTACCCAAATCTTTTCCACTCCGGCGACCGTATCCCTGGGAGGCGATCCTGCCAACAGCATTCCCGATGCGCTCGCGAATTTAGAGGCGCATGGCATTTCCGAGAGTCCTTTGAGCCAGAGACTGGCCACTCTGTTCCCCGCCAACGACGGAACGAATCCAAATGGACTGGTTACCGACTTCCCCAATACCAATCGCGGTGACAACGCTATCGCGAAACTCGATGATCGAGTTAGTGACCGGCAATTCCTGAGCGCTTCGTATTTCATCGGCGATAGTCGCCAGACGGAGCAGGATCAGCCAGTGTTGCAGCCGCTTTGGCTGTCGCAGGCCAAGACCCGCGCCCAGGTGCTTGGAGCCACGTGGACCTGGATGCCCAATCCGCACTGGGTCAACGAAGCCAGGCTGGGATACAACCGTCTATGGCAGACCTTTCTTACCGGCGACGCCAACCTCGATCCCGCGCAAGCTTACGGCCTCAATACCGGGGTTACGAACCCGCAAGACTTTGGCATGCCGACAATCCGGATTGGAGCTTTCGGACCGCCTCCACCCGCGGGCGTCTTCGGCGGCAACAACGGATGGCCACAGATGCTTCGCCCCGCCCAGACCGTATTGTTCACGAACAGCACTTCTTACTCGAGGGCAAAACACTCATTGAAGTTTGGCGGAGAAGTGCGCCGCAGCAGCGTCGATCAACTCAAAAATCGCCTGGGCAAGGGACGCATCGACTTCAACAACGGTCATCTCTTCAATCCCGGCTTCACGCCGCCCTTCCCAGGCGCTTCTCCACTGGAAGATTTCTTCGCGGGTGTTCCCAATAATGGCCGCATCCTCGTGGGCGATACGCATCGCGAGCTCAGTTTCTGGTCCTATGCCGCTTTCCTGCATGACGACTGGAGGGTGTCGTCGCGGCTGACGCTCAATATCGGGGCACGCTACGAACTGAATACCGTTGTCCGCGAGGCGCATAACCTATTAGGAAATTTCGAACCCGGCTTGGGAGTCGTGCAGGTGGGACAACAAATCCGGTCTCCCTACAACGGCGACCACAATAACTTCGCCCCGCGCTTCGGGATGGTGTGGGACGTTACGGGCAGAGGCACAACTGTACTGCGCGCCGGAAGCGGCATCATGTACGAAATTCCCAACTTCGATACATTTGTCGGACAGTTTAACTTTACCAATGATCCCGGAACGACCGGCATCAACATTGTCCCCACCGGTGTCTTGGGAATTGGCCCGGGCGGCAGCCCTGGTACTGGCACCATGACCGCTGGAGTCATGCAGGGCATCACCAATCTTGCATGGACACCGGGTGTCCCAGTCTTCAGCGTTTCCGCCGTGGATTGCACTGCGGTTCCATGCGACACGTTCGCCGTCAATCGCAAGCTCCATACGCCTTACGTCACCAGTTGGAATGTCAATGTGCAACATGCATTCTCCGAAAATTTGTCGATGCAGGTGGCTTACGTAGGCAATCACGGCAGCAAATTGCTGGGCGTGCGCGATATCAATCAGGTTGATCCTGACTCGCCATCCGAGATCGCGTGCGGTCAGTGCGAGCAGGCTGGCCGTCCCTTCAATGCCGCCTATCCCGGACTGAAGTTCATCAATCAACTAGGAAATATCTACGAATCCAATTACAACGGATTACAAGCCACATTGACCGAACGCTCTTTCCGCGGCTTCTCGTTCTTGCTTGGTTACAGCTATTCCCATGCATTCGACCAGTCCTCGGACAACCGGGCGCCCCAGGCAATGGACAGCGTGAATCCCTGGAAGGACTATGGCAGTAGTGATTTTGATATCCGACACCGCGTGACTCTGTCGCTCACCTACGCTCTTCCCGGAAAGAAGTCACCCGCTCAGCTCCTGCAGGGCTGGCAGGTGAACTCGATCGTGACCTTGCAAACTGGACAACCCTGGAACGTGGTCGATACCGGGAACGATATTAGCTTCACCGGCGAGGGCAGCGATCGTTGGAACTTCTTCGGCAACACAGCGGATTTCACCTCGTCCTCCTCAGGCCCGATTCTATTCTTCCCTGATGGCACCCAGAATGCCGCTTGTGCCGTGCATGCTCTTCCGAGCCAGTTGCAGCAGTTCGGCTGTTTTGCCAAAGGCAACAGCGTAATGACTCCTCCCGATCCTAAAACCTTCGGGACAATGGGCCGGAACATCTTCCGCGGTCCTGGCTTTGAAGCCTGGGACCTTTCTCTGGTTAAAAACTGGAAGATGACCGAGCGCATCAAGATTCAGATTCGGGGAGAGTTCTTCAACGTGCTCAACCATCCCAACTTCGCCAATCCTTACGGGGCGAACTTCACGTATGGCCGAGTGGATCCTTCGAACCCGACGCAGTTTGGCTGTTCCTGCGCAACGCCCGACGTTGCCGATGCTAATCCCGTGATCGGTACCGGAGGTCCGCGAAACATCCAGTTGGGAATGAAAGTCGTCTTCTAGCGCAGCCTGCAGTGCAGCGCATAAAGACGCGCGAGAGATGAATTCCTCACTCCTGAATTCTCGTCAATCCGAAGCGAATCCGGAACTTCGCGCGGACGGGTGCGCCGCTATTGCGAAAGAGTCGAACTTTTCGAATCGAACCTATCCTATTTTCCGGCCAGCTTAAGGACGACGACTCGATCAGTTTCATCCTTTCCCGGCGCTGGCAAGGTCAGAACGATCCCGTTCGAGCTCTGCGCGACTTCCACTTTTTCGCCACCCACTAGCGTCTGCGCCGAGACAACCTTGTCAGCGATCGGCCCAAGCGCCAGTAGCGGAGCATTCCAGCTCAGCACGTGCACGTAAACCTTATCGCCCTTCTGCGTCGTCACTCCCCAATTTCCGGGAGCAAGCTGGCCTCCGCGCGTGCCATAGATCGACTCCCCATACTTCGACATCCACTCGCCTACCGCATGCAGCCGCTTGCCGAACTCCGGATCAATCTCCCCATTCGGATACGGCCCGATATTCAGCAGCAGATTCGAATTGTTCCCCGCCGCCCGCACCAGCCTGCGCTCAAGGTCGGCCGCACTCTTGTAATTGCTGTCCCCGATATTGAAACCCCAGGCCCCATTCAGTGTGTCCGAGCTTTCCAGCGGGATATCGCTGCTCACGTAGTTCGTATTGAACCCGGCGGTATTCTGCCCCGGCAGATCGCGCTCAAACGTCTGCACGTCTTCTCCCGGCCGCGGCGTTTGATGATGATTCGGGATGATCAGTGCCGCCGGCTGCAGCTTGTGAATCAGCGCATAGGTCTTAGCGAGATGCCAGTCGGCATTCGGCTTATCCCACATGCCATCGAACCAGATCCCGCCGATCGGTCCGTAGTGGGTCAGCAGCTCCGTTAGCTGCCCGTCCATGTACGTGTCCAGATACGCATTCCAGTCCCCGCCCTCCGGACGCCCGTTCGGCCAATTCGTCGCCCCGCGCGGATAGTAGTCCGGATTGTGCCAGTCCAGCTGCGAATAATAGAAGAACAGCTTAATGCCCTGCCTGTGGCACTCATCCGCCAGCATCTTCAGCGGATCCTTCTTATATGAAGTCCGCGCCACGATGTTCCAGTCCGAGACCTTCGAGTCGAACATCGCAAATCCGTCATGATGCCGGGAGGTGATCGTGATGTATCTCATCCCCGCGGATTTCGCCAGAGCCACCCAGGCCTGCGGGTCAAACTTCTCCGGATCGAAGAACGCGGGCAGGCGGTTGTACTCATCCACCTTGAGGTGCCGGTCGTGAAACACCCACTCGCCGTCGCCCAGTACGCTGTACACGCCCCAGTGAATGAACATGCCGAATTTCATGTCCTGAAATTCGTGCCGCGCCTGCAAATTCTCAGGCGAAGCCTTGTACTCCGACTGTGCGAAACATCCCGCACCGAGCCAGCAGATCACGGCCAAAAACATCGAACAACGAAGAACAGAAATCTGCCGGGACTTTTCCATCGTGCACCTCTGGGCTGTTTGTGACAGGCGATTGTACGCTACCTTAATCGCTCGAACTGCCGGAAGCCGGAAACATTCGCCGTCTGTGTCCACGGCAGCAACTCTTGTACGATTTGGTGTTCGTTGTGCTGATGAACTTCTACCTGACGTCGCCCTACACCCCGTGGTTCCGACCATAGAGTTGGACGGGCGAAATCCCAACCGACCTGTCCGACGGATCGATCTCTACTGCCACTTCTTGCCGTCACTGGATTCCGCCGCCCACGCGAACACGCAGCACGGATGTCGCTCCGGAGGAGCGATCCATCGCGATTCGTACCGCATCTTTTCGAGCCAGCCCCGAATCTGATCTTCCGCTCGTTGATGATGGACCTCAGTTACCAGCAGCGGTCGATGCTTATAGAAGAGCCGCTCGGCGCCGCGTAACACTTCATACTCCCCACCTTCCACATCAACTTTCACCAACCGCGGGATTGGTCCGCCTTTCGCGATGAAGTCATCGATCGTGACTGCCGGAACGTCAAGGAGTTCTCCGGTCCCCAGCACGGGATGTTGTTCTCCCATCTCCACGCCGCCGTGCGACCTCTTCTCGCCGCCTTGCCGGAAGCGAATGGCTCCCGATGACTCGGACCAGACTGCCGCATGCACAATTTCCAATGTCTGGAGAGCGTTGCGATCCCGGTTCTCGACTAGGCATTCAACGTTTCCCGGATCAGCTTCAAATGCGATAACGCGTCCCGACGGGCCAATCGCGCGCGCAACTCCCAACGCAATGCTCCCCACGTGAGCCCCAACATCGTAGAAGACCAGCCCCTCCTCCATCGTCGCCAGCAAGCCCGCCTGCAGCCAAGGTTCATGCTCACCCAGCCAGAGTCTCACTTCCTTGCGCAGATTGAGGCGCATCCAGAGCCCTTTAGCAATACCAGCTCGAACCCGCACCCACACCGCACGGTCCGGCAACAATCGCCTTAGCAGCCCCGCTACTGGACGCTTCAACACAGGAATGTGCTTCGTCAGCTGTGGAATTCCTACCCTGTCGCAAGAAAGATAGATACGGCACCAGAACGTCATCGCGCAGCCGCCACGATTCTATCCAAAGCCCCGACTGACATTGTTAGGCAAGAGACTAAAAGGCCTCACATGATCTCAGTCATGCTCAAAGAACGATCTTAAGTCGATGCTGGAGCAACATCTGTCACAATACTCGCGGAGGCCTCCATGTCGAACGATCACGGTCTGGTCTGCATCGCGAGCCCATACTCGGTAGATGAAACCTTGAAGCGCCTGCTGCTCGCCTTCCACGACAAAGGACTGCAACCGTTCGGACTCATCGATCACAGCGGAGAAGCCGAGAAAGCCGGCCTCCACATGCAGAACACCAAAGTCCTCATCTTCGGAAGTCCGCAGACGGGCACGCCCCTCATGCTTGCAGCCCCGAGCCTCGCGATTGATTTGCCGCTGAAGGTCCTCATCGCCGAAGATACCGCAGGCAAAGTCTCGGTTACTTACAACAGTCCGGAGTATCTGCAGCAGCGCCACGAATTCCCCCCAGACCTCGTCAAGAATCTCGCGGGCGCCGGTGCGCTAATCGCGCAGGCTATCGAATAAATCACCATAGCGTGGCGCGGGCGCGCCGCCCGCGTGCTTGGATTTTCTGCTGCCTTCACAAAACAGACAATCAGTGGATACGGATGTAAAATTGGTGCGCCCGGGGGCTCACGATCGGTCGCACAGTGTCGCGAACAATCCGTCTGGCGACACCATCCACACAGGAGGACCGCAATGAACACTCATCGAATCGCAGGTGGTAACGGGGCCCAGTTGCATGTGGTAGAAGCGGGAAATCCAAACGGCCGTCCCATTCTCTTCCTCCATGGCGTCTCCCAATGCTGGCTGCAATGGAGTCGCCAGCTGGATTCAAAGTTGGCTGACCATCATCGGCTGATCGCCCTCGACATGCGAGGGCATGGCCGCTCCGACAAGCCCGCCACCGGCTACACCGAGGCGAAGCTGTGGGCCGACGACGTCAACGCAGTAATCAAGAGCCTCAACCTCGATCATCCCGTGCTCTCCGGCTGGTCCTACGGCCCGCTTCTCTCTCTCGACTACATTCGCCACTATGGCGAGGACCGAATCGGCGGCCTTCACTTTATCGGCGGCGTCACGAAGCTGGGTAGTGAAGACGCCATGTCGCTCCTCACTCCCGAATTCCTGGGTGTCGCGGGCCAGTTCCTCTCAACCGAAGCGGAAACGTGCGTTCGCGGACTCGAGGGATTGCTGCGGCTGTGTTTCGCCAGGGAGCCCTCACCCGCGGATCTGTACCTCATGCTCGGATACAACGTCTCGGTCCCTCCCTACGTTCGCCAGGGAATGTTCTCGCGCTCATTCACGAATGACGATCTTCTGCCGAAAATTCGCAAGCCGGTGCTGATTACGCATGGCGCCCTCGATGCGATTGTCAAAACGGCAGCAGTCGATCAGCACAAAGCAGCCATTCCACACGCACAAGTTCAGCTGATGCCGAACGTCGGACACGCAGCCTTCTGGGACGACGCGCCTGCATTCAACGACCGCCTCCACAACTTCTGCGAAGCCCTGTAACCGAAAAGCAAAGCCGGTGTGGCACAGACCTGTGTGGGGACGAGGCGCCCCTCCGTTGAGCGACGCGAAGCGAGCGGTGTTGTTTCGGCACCTTTGCGGCCGCCGCTAACGTGTCGCAAAGAAATCCACAGCTTTGGGCTGTTTCTGTGTGACATCTGACCTTGTCATCCACAGGCCGCGTATTCCATCATTGCGTGCCGTCAGGCACGGCATCCGTCGCACGGTCTTTGAAAACTGAACCATGTTGCTGCAGCACATTTGATTTCGGTGTCTGCGTACAACTGCACGCGTGAACGCACAGAGGCTAGATAATCTGATGTAAGTGCTGCGCTTGCAATATTTTGCCTGTAAGTCTCGCGTTTTCAGTATTTTGCAGTTGCAACAAACTGCGGCCCGAGCACAAGGCCAATTAAATCAATATTTTGCGAATCGAACGGTAAAAACGACACAAGGGCTTGGCGTCACCGCAACTTATTTGCTTTCAGGACTTTGCCTGCAAAATATTGAAAGCAAGAGCTTATTGGCGATTTGCCTGTAAGCCGATGATTCCAATAGATCGCGCTGCGCGCATCAGACACGCGCGGCAGAGTATAGTGTTACCCCGAATGGCGAACGATCAGGAAAAGGAAGCGGCAGCAAGGGCAAGCCTGCAATTTATTGAAGATGGACAGATCGTCGGGCTGGGAACAGGATCAACTGCGTCCCACTTCATCAAACTGCTCGGCGAGAAGGTCAAGGCCGGACTCCGCATTCGCGGCATCCCCACTTCGATCCGCTCCAAGGAGTTGGCCGAGAGCCTTGGCATCCCGCTCACCACCCTCGACGAGTGTCAGGAGATCGACGTCACCGTGGACGGCGCCGACGAGGTAGATCCGCAACTCCGCTTAATCAAAGGTGGAGGCGGCGCGATGCTTCGCGAAAAGATCGTCGCCTCCGCCACGAAAACGATGATCGTGGTCGCGGACGCTTCAAAGCAGGTCCAGCATCTGGGGAAATTTCCGTTGCCCGTCGAGGTGATTGGCTTCGCCCAGGCTCTGGTCGCGAAAAAGATCGCTGCCTTGGGAGCGCAGATCAAGGTTCGTACCGGCGCCTCGGGAAAACCGTACGTCACCGACGAGCACCATCGCATCCTCGACTGCCACTTCGGCGAGATGCAGGATCCCGACCTGCTCGCCCGCCAATTGAGCGAGATGCCCGGCGTAGTCGAGCACGGCCTCTTCATCAACATGGCAAGGGTGGCTCTCTTCGCAAAGGGCAGCGACATTGAGGAGTGGCGTCGCTAGCCACACGCGCGCTCGTCCTCAAAGTGAGCACAGAAAAAAGTGAGCACCGAAAAAGTCCAGCACGCAAAAAAAATGAGCACCGCAATGAGCGATTACCCCTCGCAAAGTTTGTCATTCCGACGCGCGCGAAGCGAGCGACGAATCTGCTTTACTCTCGCATGAGGCATTAGCTCAGAAGCCATGGCAGCAACGGCACAAAACGGATGGAACGGGATCTCGCGCAGGCGCGTGCCTCGCTTTCGCGCCCAGGCCCCCGTGGACGTGACCGTGTTCCGATCGGGCGCCCCCGACACCGTTCCCGGGCGATCGCTGAATGTGTGCGAGCGCGGCGTTGCAGCGATCCTTGCTGGAGAACTCACTCCCGGAGAGACGGTCCGAGTGGACGTCACGTTGTCGCCCGATTCGGAACCACTGCAGGCGATGGCGACCGTTCGCTATCAAGACAAGCTCCGTTGTGGCTTTGAATTTGCCTCCATGTCTCCCGAACTGAAGCTCGCAATTCGCGACTGGACGAAAGAGCTGAAGCCCGAAGCGGAAGCTAGCACCGGTCCGAGCCCCTCACCGAAGCTCGCTGTGAAGCCGGTCTCAACCAAGGAGACAGTTGAAACAACCCGCAGCGGACGATCAGGCGGTCCGCGCAAGACGCTGAGCAGGAACTCTTGGCTCGCTCTTCTGGCAGTCGTCGCAATCGTGACCCTGGTCTTCTGGTGGCGATGGAACCAGCAGTGGCATGAATTCGAATCTAGCCTGGGAATCTCGCGTAATGACTCAACCGCGCAGCCGCAGCTTCAGGTTCCGACCGCCGTGATGCAGAAGTTGCTGGCCCATAAGGTCGAGCCGGTCTATCCCGATGAAGCGCGCAAAACAAATCTGGAAGGAGTCATCGCACTTGACATCGTGGTTTCGAAAGAGGGATCGGTCGTGAGCATGCGTCCGCTGAACGGTCCCGATGTCCTCGCGCGCGCAGCGATGGACGCATTGCGCTGGTGGAAGTTTTCTCCCTACCGGGTGAACGGAGAGCCTGTCAGCGTTGAGACAACAATGGCAGTGGAATTCAAGCGCTAGTGCAGGCTCCCAGCTAAAGTTTTCTTTTGCGCAGTTCGCGCAATATCGCCGCTCCACTGATTCCAAAGCAGACGACCGCTCCCAGCGCCGCTGCGAGCATGAGGTTCGTCTTAAAGTGCAGATGGTCGGCGAACACCGACGCAATGGCAAAGAAAAGCCCGAGCACGTTCAGCCATACCGGAGCGCGAACTTGCGAAGCTGCTCCCTTGCGGAAACGGAGTTGCAGAAGCAGGGCAACCAGTCCAATTGAAGCAACCACGACCAGCGCAAGTGGACTCGAGAAGGCAGGGCGGCTCGTGTAGATCACGACCAGCGCCAGCGCGAGCAGCAGCAGTCCAGCAGAAACGATGCTCCATCGCCGCTGTTTGGGTTGTGGTGTCGAGTTTGCGGGATCCTGGGGCAAGGAATTCCGTCCCAAGTTATACAGTGCAATCGACGATATTTTCAAATTACGTTCGGAAGGTCACCATAGTTGCCGTGGATTCCTGAAGCCGGACGGTATCCTCTTGCACTACACCACCGGAGGAATCCGTTGTGCGCCGGCGAGCCACTCCGCCGCACGAGGCGCGCCGTTGTTCATGGCATAGAGAACCAGTTCAACGCGGCTTGAGACTCCGAGCTTTTCAAAAATCCGAAACAAATACTTTTTGATCGTGTGCTCGCTGAGGTTCAGTTCGACGGCGACCTCACGATTGCTGAGTCCCTCAGCTACGAGTGCGACAACTTGCTCTTCGCGCGGAGTCAGCAGAGAGTCGCCCATGGAGTTGAGCACGCGCAGCGACGGCACCTCCGAGATCAGGTCGAGAATAAAGTTGAGCTGTTCGGTATTCACCCACACCTGTCCGGCAGCAACTCGCACGATGCATTTGCATAGCAGGCGCAGATCAGAGTGCGCGATCGAAAAAATACCGCGAACGCCGGCGCGAAATGCTCCGATTACCAGCTCGCGGTCGCAGGATTCAACCAGAAGAACCTTCGCCACTCCTGGATGCGACAGGTGAAACCGGCGCAACGCAACCAGTGCCTCGGACATATTAGATAGTGGGCTCATGCATAACAGCGCAATGCGCGGAAGTTCGGACTGCACAGCGCGGTCAATAGAGGCTGTGTCGAGCGGGCAGATGGATATCGCGAATTCGGGGTGCCGGCGCAATGCGGTGGTAAGCAATTGCGCCTGCATACGATTGGAGTCGGCTATAAGGACGCCAATCGCATGTGAAGTGGCGGTCATGCGACTGCTCTCCTTGTACTGCACAAATGAATCGATGAATCGATTGTAGGGAGGGTGAATTTCCTTCACAAGGAAATCGAGATCAAAATCTGTTGCCAATTCTCAAATCGGGAATGGCGTCTTTCGTCTGCTGAAGTAGAGGCAGTCGATTCTTTTCGCTGTTGAAACTCGATCAAATCTCCGTCGTTGTTTCGTTCCGAACGATTCATTTCAGAACTGGATGCTGCGCACTCCGTCGCGGATTGCGCACCGAATGAATCTGCTGACGCAGACGTTCTATTCCGGGACATACACCACTCGCAATGTTGTGATGTTGTGAACATGCAAGTCCACGTGTGTGGGTAGGTGGAACGACTGCACTCCGATCCGCATTCTTTAGTGCAGAGCCTGCGTAAGCCGCGGATCTGCTTACCGCATGAGGATTTTCCCGCAATCGCACTATGCTCCACTTTGGTAGACAGCACTTGTCGCGACTTGTTGGGTTCCCCCGATGCGCTTAGTTTTGCGCATGAAAGGAATCACGATGTGAGTGGCTCCTGGCGCGGAAGTGCGGTGCGTTGTACATGAATGGGCCCCATAAATTCGTTCCGTTCGCGGTGACTGCGTTGGCGAGTTTGGCATTGTGTTGTGCGGCCATTGCGCAATCTTCGAACACGAATGTGAGTGAGGTCCAAGAGAACTCGCGTTCCAGCTTAACCGGAGCCGGCGCGGGAAGCCTTAGTACGATGGCCGCAAAGCCTGGGCGAGCGGATGGGGCGGGAAACTCCATGCTCGGAGGGAATCGCCGTCCGCTCTACCGGCTGCAGCCCCGTGACGTAGTTGAGATCAGTTTCACAGTGGCGCCGGAATTCAACCAATCATTGACCGTACAGCCTGATGGATACGTCGCGCTGAAAGATGCGGGACTGGTGGACGCGCAGGGGCTGAACATCGCCGAGTTCGCGGAGGCCGTGAAAAAGGCGTACGCCGGATACTTGCACGATCCACAGGTGGCTGTGGCGCTGAAGGAATTCGAAAAGCCATACTTCATTGTCGGAGGCGAGGTTGGGAAGCCCGGCAAGTATGAGCTGCGTTCCGATACGACACTCGTGGAGGCGGTTCAGATCGCGGGAGGTTTGACACAGCAGGCGAAGCATTCGCAGGTCGTGTTGTTTCGGCGAGTCGATGGCGAGCTGATGGAAGCGCGACTGGTCAATCTGAAGAAGCTGCTGAAGCAGAATGATTTGAAAGAAGATGCGCACCTGCGGCCGGGCGATCTGGTCTATGTACCGCAGAATTCCATTTCGAAAATTTCGCGATTTCTCACTAAACCGTCCGTCAGCATGTACATGAATTCCAGTCAATTTTAGAAAAGCTTCCCCTCGCTCGCGTGTCAGACGAAGGCCCAATTCGCAGCCGAATACCGGTATCAGCGCCAACGGTTCGCGATTTGGCAATGATCCTGTTCCGGCGGCGAACAACGTTCATTTGCGTAGCGGGCTTCGTGCTTGCGGTAGCGGTGTTGTATGCCGCAGTTGGCACAACCTATCAGGCAACGATGAAGGTGATGGTCCGCCGCGGACGCGCGGACGCTCCGGTAAGCGCGGGTGAAAATGCGCCGCTGGACCTGACGCGAATTGCGATTACGGAGGAAGAACTCAATTCAGAGGTGGAATTGCTGCACGATCACGAAGTGCTGCGCAAGGTTGTGGAAGAAACCGGAACGGGAGGCCGCGACTGGCTGCACATTCTGCGAATGGGCGAGGGAAGAGAGCAGCGTGTCGAGCGCGTCGCTCGCAGGCTTGCAAAGAAGCTGAAGATCGCGCCGATCAAGAGAACCAATCTCATTTCGATCAGCTACGCAAGCGGCGATCCGGAAGTAGCAGCAAAGATACTGCGCTCTCTGGCGAAGAGCTACATGGAAAAGCATGTTGCCGTGCATCGTCCTCATGGAGAGACGCGTTTCTTTGAGCAGCAGACTGCGGAATCGAGGCGCGCATTCGAGGACTCGCAAAGAAAGCTGTTGCAGTTTGGCTCCGCGCACGGAGTGGTCGTAGCCGCGCAGCAGCGCGATCTCGCGCTGCAGAGAATGAGTGAACTGGATGCGAGCGCGCGACAAACGCACATTGAACTCGCGGAGACACAACAGAGAGTGCGGGAATTGCAAGAAAAGGTTGAGGGATTACCCGAGCGGACCACCACGCAGGTTCGTACCGCCGACAACCCGGAGCTGCTGAAGGCGCTGAACTCGTCTCTTCTGGAACTGCGGTTGAAGCGGATACAACTGCTCACGAAGTTTGAACCCAGCCACCGGCTTGTGCAGGAAGTGGAACAGCAGATTGCGCAAACGCAGTTGTCGATTGCCGCAGCGGCATCATCGCCGGTGAAGGATGAAACCACCGACAGGAACTCCCATTACGAGTGGGCGAAGTTGGAACTGGAACGCGCGCAGGTGCAACTGAAAGCGCTACAGGCACGTGAGGCGGCAACTTTGGCGCAGGAAGGCGCGTACCGCAAGCTCACCCAGCAACTTGGCGAGGACGCGATCACGCAAGACGACCTGCTGAGCACGGAGAAGCTGAGACAGGAAAGCTACCTTCTATACGTGAGGAAGCAACAAGAGGCGCGAATGGACGACGCCCTCGACCAGGGCGGAATCGTGAACGCGACTGTCGCTGAGCAACCGATTGCTCCCGCATTACCGATATTGCCGGCCTGGATGGTGGTGGCACTCGGGTTCCTAGCGGCTCTGGGGAGTGGAACCGGAGCGGCGCTGGCTTCGGACTATCTCGATCCCGGATTCCGGGATCCGGATGATGTCAGCGCGTGTCTGGAGGTTCTTGTGTTGGCATCACTGCCGATTGAGATACCGAGGAGGTTGTCTGCATGAGGGAAGCGACTCTCAGAGCGCCGTGGCTGGCCGAAGAAGAGGCTATACCGGGCAGTGGATCCTCCACCCAAGCATCAGTGACCCCGAGACTTGACGGCGCAGATGGTTGGACCCCAGAGCGATTTGCACGCGAGCAGGTTCGGCATTTGGTACGCCAGGTGTTCTTCAACAAAGCGCCCATTCAAATCCGGCAGGTTGTATTCAGTGCGGTCGATTTCCAGACGGATGTGCAAAGGATTTGTGCCCGGGTGGGCGAAGCGCTGGCTGAGGAGTCTACCTCAGATGTCGCCGTAGTGGGCGCGACCGAGCGTGGTGCCATCCGTAGGGGCGCTGCGTATAAAACAAGCGACCAGGGTGAGGAACTCGAGCTCCCGGATCAATCCGTAGGACACGGACTACGCAACCTGTGGTTCCTGCCCACTCGGGAAGGCCGCGGATGGGGCACCAAAGAATCGATGAAGACGTACCTCAATGACATTAGGCGCGAGTTTTCGTACTCGATTGTGCAGGCGCCACCGGTGACGAATTGCGACGAGGCGATCTCGCTGGCGGAATCGTCCGATGGTCTGATTCTGGTGCTTTCGGCCAAACGTACGAGACGAGTGGCGGCATTCCGCATTCGAGAAATGCTGGCCTTCGCACAAGTGCGTTTGCTGGGTACGGTATTGAGCGACCGGGAATTTCCGATTCCAGAGAAAATTTACCGCCGCTTGTAAGCGGCAGGCTCGCCCAGGGGGTCAGAGCCTACGCGTCAGGCAGGAGTTCGTGCGAGAGAGCAACAGTGATCCGCGGAGGGGCTGAAGTGTCTACGGCATCGGTGAATTCACGGAAAAAAGCTCAGCGCAACGAGTGGGCGCGCATGATTCCGGGTGCGATGCCAGCGCTGCGAAATCCGGGCAAGAAGAGACCGCAGCCGGTGAGAGTCCTACCCATTCAGCCGCAAGCATTGCAACGCACCGCCGGCGTGAGTGCAAGACGCGAGGATGCGCTGGGATTACTCGTTCCTCGACCTCTACAGAGCCGAATCGGATTGAGATGGCTATGGTCGATTGTCGCGGATTTTGCGCTCGTCGCAGTGAGTTGGCTGGCCATGGGAGCTTTCCTGATGCTATTGCGTGGCGCTTTGGGAGTGCAATGGTTTGAGGCCGGGGAAATGGCGGCGCTTTCTTTGCTCGGCGTTTCTTTTCTGCACGCCGCTCTGATCACGCTCGTCGGATACAGCGAAGGACTTCATTTCGAGACGCTGAGCCTGAGAAGGCAGGCGCAGATCCTTGGAAAGTCCGTCTTGTGGGCGACGATCGTGTTGTGCTTCGCATATGCACTACAGGGGGCTCCGTGGTTCACGAATGGGCTGTTTTGCGGGGCTGGGGCGCTGGGCTTCGGCACACTGTGGAGTTGGAGGTGGTGGGCTGCGGAGCGAGACCGCGCCGCGCCGAGCCGGGGAAACTTGCGAAACGTGCTGATCGTGGGGGCGGGCGCCGTGGGAAGGCGCGTCGCGGCATATCTGGAGCAGAGGCCTGCCGGGCGCAGGGTCTGCGGTTTCATCGATGACGAGACATCGCTCGGGGACGACGTGTTGGGGGGCATTACGGATCTGGCACGGCTTGCGCGCGAGAGGTTTGTGGATGAATTGATTCTGGCTGCACCGCGAAATGGTGAGTTGACGCGGCGAGTATTGGAGGAGGCACGCCAACTGAGACTGGATGTCGAAATTGTTCCGGAGTTGTTCGGGTGCAAACCGGTCGGCGACGAGATCGAGCGGGTGGGTGGCCTTCCCGTGATTTGCGTTCACGCCGAACGGTTGCCGGCCGCGGCGCTCGTCCTGAAGCGATTGGTGGACGTGTTCGGGGCAGGATTCGGGCTGCTGGCGTTGAGTCCGTTGCTGGCGCTGGTTTCCATTCTAATCAAGATCGATTCCAAGGGGCCGATCCTCTACTGCGCCCCGCGCGCTGGAAGAAAGGGGCGGCTGTTCCGCTGTTACAAGTTCCGAACAATGGCGAGCTGTTCCGATCAGTTGAAAGAACGGTTGCGCCAGAACAATGAACGATCCGGACCGTTTTTCAAGATGGCAGGGGATCCTCGAGTCACGCGGGTTGGGCGTTACCTGCGGCAATACAGCCTGGACGAACTCCCTCAACTATGGAATGTGCTGGCCGGCGACATGAGCCTGGTGGGGCCGCGGCCTCATCCGCTGGACGATGTTGCGGGTTATGAGATTGAGCACTTGGCGCGATTGGATGTGACTCCCGGCATTACCGGTTTGTGGCAAGTGACGGCGCGGCGCGATCCATCGTTTCTGCGGGGCATGGAATTAGATCGCGAGTACATACGAACCTGGAGCCTGCGGCTGGACTTCAGAATCCTGTTCAGAACTGTGCTGGCAGTGTTGTGCGGGAGCGGCCAGTGATGGAGTGGGGTGCCTCGGTTGCGCTCGGCCGATCATGGGACGACTTCGCCGGCTGGACGATCCGTGGCCTGCTGCGGCCCTTGCAACTTCTGGTATCCGCACCGTCGCTTCTTCTTATTGCCGCCTTGACGGCAATGTTGCTGCGGCATCCTGACGTTCAGTTCTTCTCTATCGATCGAGTGGCCTTCGGACTCCTGGTGGGTGGAGTCGTCGTGCGTGCGGTCATCGTGCGAGAAAGTCTGTTTGTGTTTGATCGCGCGACCTGGCCGATGCTTGCCCTGACGATACTGGCCGTTCTCAGCGCCGCGGGACAGCCATTCGAGCATGAGACCTGGAGCCTGATTGCGTCCAAGTTCATGGTTCCTTTTACGCTGTTTCATCTGGCAGGAGTGGTCTTCACCGATGAAGCGCGCCTCCGGCAGTTCGAAGTCTTTTCTCTGGTTGTGCTGGCCTATCTCAGTTTTACGGCGATTGCATTTTTTGCTGGAATACACGCCCTGATTTTTCCGCGATTCATTCTGGATCCAAACGTTGGATTTCACGCAGAGCGCGCCCGCGGGCCATTGCTGCAGGCGGTGGCGAATGGGGTATCGCTCAACATTCTGGCTTTGTTGGCGGTGCATGCGTACCAGCGCGCGAGTGTGGGGCGGAAGAAAGTCCTGGTCGTGCTGTTGTCGGTGCCGCTCGCCATTGTGGCGACAATGACTCGCGCAGTGTGGCTGGCAGCAGCCGGCTCTGCGGTGGCTGTGTTGGTGAGGTCCGGGTCTCCGTGCGTGAGACGCGCCTGGATCTGGGTGCTGATGTTTGTAGTCGGTGGAGTGTTTGTGCTGTCGAGTTCGCAAAACCTGAGCGACGTCCTTAGCGAGCGATTGGAAGAACGCGGACCGATTGAGTACCGGGCGGCAGTGTATTCGGGCGGATGGGAGATGTTTCTAGAGCGTCCGTGGCTGGGGTGGGGAGTGCATCAGATGCCGGCGGAGTTGCCTCGGCATGTGAGTGGATACAAGGAGAGAGTTCTTTATCCGCACAACACGTATCTGGAGTTGCTGGTGGAGCATGGGATCGTTGGGCTTGGGGTGTATCTGTGGCTCATGTGGGAGTTGTGGAGACTGCGGAAGGGAGCCATACCAGAGGGCGACGCCCGCGGATTTCTTGATCAGGAATTCCATCGGATGTGGCCGATTCTGCTGTGCGTGTATTGGCTAAACGCGGCAGTAGTGGTGATGAGCTATCAGTTCGTGAACGGGCTGCTCTTCACGATTGCGGGAATGCTGGCGGGGCAGCGCCGGCGCGCGGAGAGGATGGCCGAGTGCTGACTCTTGCTTATCTGGCGAACGAGTTTCCCTGTCCCGTGGAACCGTATGTGGGGGAGGAGATAACCGAGCTGAGAAGGCGTGGAGTGCACGTCATCACAGGAAGTGTGCGGGAGGCGCGCGTATTCGACAGCGAAGGTGCGGAAGTGGTTTTGCAGCCGATCCGGCTCGCGGTGATCTTGAGGGCGTTACTACTTGTGGTCCGAAGATGGAATTGCATTTCGAGTCTGGTGGCGCGGGTCGTTGCCACCGGGCGCGAAGGGATTGTGCAGAGGATCAAGGCGCTGGCGCACACGTTTCTGGGATCATGCTACGCGGTGGGGCTAAGTGGCCGCCGGGTCGATCACATCCACGTGCATCACGGGTATTTCGGGTCGTGGATTGCCATGACGGCGGCCCGGCTGCTTGGCATTGAGTTCAGCATGACCCTGCATGGGTCGGACTTGCTACTGCATGCGAGTTATCTCGATGTCAAGCTGGCAAGCTGCCGGACCTGCTTCACGGTTTCGGAGTACAACCGCACTTACATCCTTGAGCGGTATCCGGATGTTGATCCTCAGAAAGTTGTGGTGGCTCGGCTGGGAGTGGAGGTGCCGGAGGGAATCGGCAGGACGGGCGGCCGCGGCGATAAGCGATCGCTGGCTCTGGTTGCGGTCGGGCGGCTGCATGCGGTGAAGGACCACGCATTTCTGGTGCGGGGTTGCGAGCGTCTGCGAGATGCGGGAGTCGACGTCGAGTGCTTTATCGCGGGGGACGGGCCGGAGCGCCGCAATCTGGAACTGCTCATTCGGCAGCTGGGGCTGGAGCGGGAAGTCATGCTGCTGGGGCATGTGCCTCGACGGCAGATGACGTCGTTATATGACCGCGCGGATGTGGTGGTGCTGACCAGCCGAAGCGAGGGCATTCCGCTGGTGCTCATGGAGGCGATGGCGAGGGCGCGGATTGTGCTGGCTCCGGCGATTACGGGAATTCCGGAGCTGGTGGTGCCGGGTCAGACGGGTTTTCTATATCGGCCGGGATTGATGGATGACTTTGTCGGGCAACTCGGCGCGATCCATTTGCTGATGCGAGCACGCAGTGTCCGAGAAGGTCGTGGTGGGCTGCTGGACTGGGTGCGGCACGGGGCACATGTACAGGTGCGTAACAATTTCAACCGGAAGAAGAATCTGGAGTCGTTTGCAGATGAATTCCTGGCGCGGATATCGGCGCAGACGGAGAGCGTTCCTGATGAGAGTCTTGTTTTGCAACAAATATAACTTTCCGTTCAGCGGAACCGAGGTCTATCTGTTCGAGCTGATGCATTTGCTTCATTCGCGCGGGCATGAGGTCGCGCTATTCTCGATGACTGATTCGCGCGGGGAGGCCACCACGTACGATGAGCACTTCGTGCCGGCGATTAACTTCAAGGAGGAGTGTGGGCTTTGGGAGAAAGGGAAGCGAGCGGCGCATGCAATCTATTCGACGGAAGCCCGGCGGAAGCTGCGAGCAATGATGCGGGAATTCCAGCCGGATGTGGCGCATGTGCGGAATATTTATCACCATCTGTCGCCGTCGATTCTGTGGGAGCTCAGGGAACAGGACATTCCCGTGCTGTATCACCTGAATGATTTCAAACTGCTATGCCCCAGCTACAACATGGTGGCGCGAGGAGAGAGTTGCGAGTCGTGCAAGGGCGGGGCGTTCTGGCACGCACTGAGGCAGGGCTGCTATCCGGGAATGGGAGCACGAGCAACCCTAATGGCGGAGGCGTATGTGCATCGGTGTCTGAAGACGTATGAGAAGTGCGTAGACCTGTTCCTTGCGCCGAGCGTGTTTGTGCGGAATAAATTTGCGGAGCACGGGTGGAAGGTCACCAACTTCGAAGTATTGCCGCACTTTCAGGAGGTTTGCGCGACGAAAGGTGGCGAGGATTATCGAACGGGACCGCTGCTGTACTTTGGAAGGCTATCGCGGGAGAAGGGGATCGCCGACCTGGTACATGCGATGCGGCAATTGCCTGAATTGCAGCTGGTAATTGCAGGGGATGGTCCAGAGAGGGGTGACCTGCAGGGACTGGCAGTCACGCTAGGACTGAAGAATGTTGCGTTCGCGGGCCAGCTTGGAGCAAAGGAGCGAGATGCTCTGATTGCACAATCGCGGTTCACGCTGATGCCTTCCCATGCGTATGAAACGCTCGGCAAGACGATCCTCGAATCGTATGCGCAGGGGAGGGCGGTGATTGCATCGGATCGGGGATCGAGGCGCGAGTTGGTGCGCGACGGCGAGACCGGATTCCTTTATCCGTGTGGAGATGTGAATGCACTTGCAGGGAAGATCCGGGAGTTGGCGTTAGATCCGGAGAGCGCGCGGAGGATGGGTGCAGCCGGGCGGGAGTTTGTCGGGAAGCATTTCGCATCTGACGTGCACTACCAGAAGCTGCTCAGCATTTACGAGAGTCTAGTTGAGGGAAAGAGGAATACGGCAAGGAAAGCCGTGTCAATCCATGTGCGACCCCGAATTACCGGGCACGAAATTGTGGTTCCGGCTGCAAGACGCCCTAAGCTGCGCGTTGCATTTATCGGCGGCCGGGGAGTGATTTCCAAGTACAGCGGCATCGAAGCTTATTACGAGGAAATTGGGAAACGTCTGGCGGCCATGGGGCACGAAGTGACAATTTATTGTCGCAACTATTTCACGCCCGATTTGGCTGAGCACAATGGCGTGCGGCTGGTGCGGCTGCCCACGGTTCGGACCAAGCATCTGGAAACTCTTCTTCATACGATACTGAGTACTTTGCATGCGGCATTCCAAGGCTATGATCTGGTGCACTATCATGCGCTCGGTCCCGCACTGTTTTCATCCATTCCTCGCGTGCTGGGATTGAAGACAGCAGTTACCGTGCAGGGACTGGACTGGCAACGCAAGAAATGGGGGCGGCTCGCGTCCAACGTGTTACGCCTGGGTGAGAAAGCATCTGTGAAGTTTCCGAATGCAACCATGGTCGTTTCTCGGACATTGCGGGATCACTACCGCAAAGTGCATCGAGTGGATACGTTCTACGTACCTAATGGCGGATTGCTGCGTGACAAGAGCACGCCTTCCAAGATTCTTGACTGGGGATTGGAGCCGGCGCAATACGTGCTATTTCTGGGCAGGTTCTCGCCAGAGAAAGGCTGTCACCTGCTGGTGCAGGCGTTCGAGCAGATCGAGACAGATGTGAAGCTGGTCATGGCCGGAGCTTCGAGTTACTGCGACGAGTACAGCCGTGAATTGCGCACACATGCGAGCGACCGAATCCGGATGCTGGACTGGGTCTCGGGAGAGACGCTTGATGAGTTGCTGACGAATGCGATGATTTTCGTGCTGCCTTCGGACATGGAAGGGCTGTCGCTGGCGCTACTGGATGCAATGGGGGCAGGATTGTGCGTTCTTACGAGTGACGTTCCGGAGAACCGGGAGGCGATCGACGGGGCAGGATTCAGCTTCAAGAGTGGGGACGCATCCGATCTTGCAGACAGGCTTCGGTTCCTGATTGCAAATCCAGCAGTTCGAGAAGCCGCTGGACGAAACGCTCGCAACCGTATCGAAGAGCGTTATCAGTGGCAGCACATCGCGGAGGAGATTGAGCACGTCTATACGCGTGTGCTGGGGCGCAACCGGACCGCGAGAGCGCCCAAGAAGCCGAGTGCGCGGGTGGAATCGGCGATGGCCGGATCGAAGCGCAAAGTAGGATGATTCGGACACTAGCGGCTCACATTCCAAAGCCCTCAACCTGCCTTTCCTTACCCAGTGACGACTGCGCTTACATTCATTCTTCGCTGCTCTTGATCTTCTAGTCGGCCATTTTCTATTCTCCGCGTGCGTTATTTTCGAGCACGCGTTTGTTGAAGCGCGGCGGAGTTCTGGCACAAGAGCGTGAATTGCTAATAATCGATATCATTGACTGATAAATGACCATGGTTCAGCCATTCCGCTATATGAGGTGAATGGGGGCCCGCACCTCCGATTCTCATGTACACGTTGGACAAGCAAGATTGAGCACTTTGCCAGCGGCGGTTTGCTGCGTCAAGCAGCAATTTGCGTTACACGGCGGCCCTGACCAAACACAAGGAGAATAGAAACATGAAGCCAAAGAACACAATTTGCCTCTGGTTCGACAAGGATGCGCTTGACGCGGCGCGCTTCTACGCCGCCACGTTCCCGGACAGTAAAGTAGTCGCTGTGCACGATGCGCCCGGTGACTATCCGAGTGGCAAGAAGGGCGACGTGCTGACGGTGGAGTTCACCGTTATTGGTATTCCGTGTCTAGGTCTGAATGGCGGTCCGGCCTTCAGGCACAGTGAAGCCTTTTCGTTCCAGATCGCGACCGAGAATCAGGAAGAAACGGATCGTTACTGGAACGCGATCGTCGGCAATGGCGGCGCGGAAAGCGCGTGCGGTTGGTGCAAGGACCGCTGGGGTCTCTCCTGGCAGATCACCCCGCGCGTGCTAACGGATGCGCTCGCGGTCGGCGGCGGTGAGGCAAAACGCGCGTTCGAGGCGATGATGAACATGAAGAAGATTGACGTCGCCGCAATCGAGGCAGCGCGCCGAGGTTGACGTGCACACGCCGAAACGTCGTCCCTAATTCTGGGTCACGGGCCTACTCGGAACTCATCATTTCTTAGCTGCCATGACCGCATGCCACTTCGAGCCCCAATCCCCATACGCTCACGTGCGTTGCGGCAATTGGCGGCTTGTAAGTCGGAATTCTCGCTGCCACTCCGAATATTGTAGCGGTAGGATTATTCTGTGCTGTAGCGGGTGAGGACGGGCGAATCCCGTCCTTTTTTATTACAATCGAGGGTCCCATTGGGTTGGAGTTTCAGCGCGCAGTACGGCGCTTGAGGTGCGACATCTCTTACATGCACAATCGGATTCTCGTCACTGGTGGCGCCGGATTTATCGGATCGAATTTTATCCTGCAGGAAATGCGGGAAGGTACTGCATCGATTCTCAATTTCGACAAACTCACCTATGCCGGCAACCTGCACAACCTGGAGAGTATCGCCGACGATCCCCGATATCGATTTGTACAAGGGGATATTGGAAACCGGGCCGAGATAAAGAACGTTCTGCAAACACTTCGCCCGACCGCGATCGTGCATTTTGCTGCGGAAAGCCATGTGGACCGGTCGATTCGCGGTCCGGAAGACTTCATTCAGACGAATATCAACGGAACGTTTGCTCTGTTGGAAGAAACTCGGGCGTACTGGTCTGGACTCGAGGAGCAAGAGCGTAAAGAATTTCGATTTCTTCACGTTTCGACCGACGAAGTATACGGTTCGCTCGGACCGAACGATCCGCCATTTTCTGAAACGACGCCGTATGCTCCGAACAGTCCGTACGCGGCGTCGAAGGCAGCGTCAGATCATCTGGTCCGCGCCTATCACCACACCTATGAATTCCCGACGCTTACGACGAACTGTTCCAATAATTATGGACGGTTTCAGTTTCCCGAGAAACTAATCGCCTTGATGATTCTGAATGCGCGCGATGGCAAGCCGCTGCCTGTCTATGGAGACGGGAAAAATGTGCGGGACTGGCTGTACGTAGAAGATCATTGCACGGCGATCAGGACAGTGTTGGCGCGAGGGCGGGCAGGAGAGACTTACAACGTCGGCGGATGGAACGAAAAGCCGAACATCGAAATCGTGGAGAGAGTGTGCGAGCTGGTGGATGAGATGCTTCCCAGCCCCGGGAACTCGCGGAAGAATTTGATCACGTATGTGAAAGACCGTCCGGGGCACGACCGCCGCTATGCGATTGATGCGCGCAAGATCGAGCGCGAGCTTGGATGGCGGCCGAAGGAGACATTCGAGAGCGGGTTGCGTAAGACGGTTCAGTGGTATTTGCAAAACGAGAAATGGGTGCTCGACGTGACCAGCGGAAGTTACCGCCAATGGATCGCAACCCACTACTCCGTGTAACTCGGATCGCATCAGATGATGAAAGAAAAATTGCGGTGCAAAGGCATTATTCTCGCGGGTGGATCTGGCACACGGCTCTATCCTGTGACGCAGGCTATGGGGAAGAGTCTGCTTCCGGTGTACAACAAGCCCATGGTGTATTACCCGCTGTGCACGCTGATGCTGGCGGGCATTCGGGAAATACTGATCATCTCGACTCCGGAGGATCTGCCGAATTTTCAGAACCTGCTGCGGGATGGCAGCCAATATGGAATCTCGTTGCATTATCGGGCGCAGGCGCGGCCCGAAGGCATTGCGCAGGCGTTTCTGTTGGGAGAGGAGTTCATCGGAGGCTCACCCTGTGCCTTGGTTTTGGGGGATAACATCTTCTACGGGCATGATCTGGCGAAGGACCTGCGAGGGTCGTCCGAGCGTGCGAGCGGTGCAAAAGTGTTTGCTTATCCTGTACACGATCCCGAGCGTTACGGTGTGGTCGAATTTGATGAGCATGGGCGGGCGTTGAGTATTGAAGAGAAGCCGAAACAGCCCAAGTCGCGGTATGCGATCACCGGACTATATTTCTACGACGATCAGGTTGTGGAAATCGCCAAGACGCTCAAGCCGAGTGCACGCGGAGAACTTGAAATTACCGACGTAAATCAGGCGTATCTCAACAAGGGCCAATTGGAAGTCGTCGTGATGGGGCGCGGCATGGCTTGGCTCGACACCGGCACTCATGAATCCCTGATGGACGCGGCGATGTATATCCAAGCCATTGAGAAGAGACAGGGATTGATGGTGGCGTGTCCGGAGGAGATCGCATACCGGTCCGGCTATATCACTTCAGAACAAGTCGAGCAGATCGCGACTCCGATGAGGAACAGCAGCTATGGAAGTTACCTGCTGCAACTGCTGCGCGAAAAGGTGTTCTGAGCGGTCCCATTCTCCATGGAAGCAATCAAGAAAATATCGACGTCTTTGCCGGATGTATTTGTCCTGGAGCCGCGCGTGTTCGGCGACGAGCGTGGATTCTTTTTGGAGTGTTACAGCGAGCGGGTGTTCGCCAGTGTTGGAATCGCCGAGCGGTTTGTGCAGGACAATCATTCTTTTTCTACCAGGAATGTGTTGCGCGGACTGCACTACCAGATTCAGCAGGCCCAGGGGAAACTGGTGCGCGTGGCGGAAGGCGAGATCCTCGATGTGGCGGTGGACTTGAGAAGGAATTCGCCGACGTTTGCGAAGTGGGAGGCTGTGCAGTTGTCGGGCGACAATAAACGAATGTTGTGGATTCCGGCGGGGTTCGCGCATGGATTCCGCGTAGTTTCCGACACAGCGCATGTTCTTTATAAGTCTACGGCCTACTATGCTCCAGAATTTGAACGTACGCTCGCGTGGAACGATCCGGATTTGAAAATTAAGTGGGACTTAGAAGGCGAGCCGATCGTCTCGGCGAAGGATCAGCGCGGGCGTCCGCTGCGCGAGGCGGAGACCTTCGCATAGGTCAGACTGCAAAATTACAGACATGAGAGTGCTGATATTAGGATCCACGGGACTGCTGGGCAAAGACCTGATGCGCCAGTGGAGCGGGGACGATGTTGTGGGTTTTGGCTCGCGCGACCTGGACATTCAGGATGCTGTCGCGGTTCGAAAGATCGTGAGTGAAAAGCGTCCTGACTGGATTGTGCTTGCCGCTGCTTACACCGACGTCGATGGTTGCGAGAGCAATCAGGAGCGTGCATTCTCGGTGAACAGGGATGGTGCGCTGCACGTCGCCGAAGCGGCCAGAGATGCGGGTGCGAAGCTGCTGTTTGTGAGTTCCGATTACGTGTTCGACGGGAGGAAGGGATCTCATTACGAAGCCGATGACGTGCGGAATCCACAAAGCGTTTATGGGCGGACGAAGGCCGAGGCGGAGGTTCGGTTGCTCGAAGTACTGCCGCAATGCTGCATCGCACGGACTTCGTGGCTGTTCGGTTCGGGCGGAAAGTGCTTTCCGATGACGATTTTGAAATTGGCGGCGACGCGTCCGGCGCTGGACGTTGTGGATGATCAGCGGGGATCGCCAACCTACTCCGTCGATCTCGCTCGAGCGATCATGGAACTCTGCCGCAAGGGCGCGCGCGGAATTGTGCACGTTACGAATGCTGGCGAGTGTTCATGGTTCGAATTCGCGCGCGAGATTATCAAGACAGCAGGGCTAGCAACTGAAGTACGACCTACGACGAGCGAGAAGATGGCGCGCCCGGCGCCACGCCCGGCGTATTCGGTTCTTTCGGCAACGAGTCTGCATTCCTATGGCATCGAAATGCCTGGGTGGCAGGACGCTTTGCGCCGATATCTGAAAGAGAGAAATACGTAAACTGGACGCCGTTGCTTCGCCAGAAGTGGCCTGATACGATTCCGCGGGGTTCACGCCAAGTGAAGTCAATCCAGAACTACATTGATGGAAAATTCGTGGGCGGAAGGCGCGAGTTCCCCGACGTGAATCCGGCGGATGGGAGTGTGATCGCGCAGGTCAGCGAAGCGGATCGAGATCTCGTCGATGCTGCCGTCCAGACTGCGCGGCGGGCATTGCGCGGCGAGTGGGGGCGACTCGGAGTGAGAGATCGCGCGGCGCGATTGCACAGAGTTGCGGATGCAATCGAGGCACGGTTCGACTGTTTCGTGGCCGCGGAAGTTGCTGATACGGGCAAACCCGTTACGCTCGCCTCGCGGTTGGATGTTCCACGCGCAGCGGCAAACTTTCGAGTGTTCGCCGACCTGATCAAAACTGCCGGTTTGGACTCGTTTCAGACAGAGACTCCGGATGGGAAGACTGCGCTGAACTACGCGGTGCGCAAGCCGCTTGGCGTTGTGGGAATTATTACGCCCTGGAATCTCCCCCTGCTTCTGCTCACGTGGAAAGTCGCTCCGGCGCTTGCGTGTGGCAATACCGTGGTCGTGAAGCCATCGGAAGAGACTCCGGCCACCGCGACGTTGTTGGCGGAAGCGATGCGTGAGGCTGGGATTCCAGATGGCGTGTACAACGTGGTGCACGGATTTGGCCTGGGATCTGCGGGCGAGTTTCTCACGCAGCATCCCGATGTAAATGCAGTGACGTTCACGGGCGAATCGCAGACTGGGGCTGCGATCATGAAGACGGTCGCAGCGGGTGTGAAGCCGGTTTCGTTCGAACTAGGGGGCAAAAACGCGGCCATCATTTTTGGCGATTCCGAATTCGACGAGACCGTGACCGGAGTGGCGGAAGCTGTTTTCCTGAATAC
>Ga0136846_1228978_pt1 | contig 76123 bp, 79 predicted proteins | sample HopSoiMetagenom2_FD_96841 | JGI IMG/M metagenome (GOLD analysis project Ga0136846, IMG submission 96841) | Grasslands soil microbial communities from Hopland, California, USA - 2 Assembly 2016 (version 4) | ecosystem: Environmental > Terrestrial > Soil > Grasslands | place: USA: Hopland... | reverse complement strand
GTGCGCGCCACCGTGTCCGACATGGGCCCGCTGCTGCTGGGCCGCATGCTCAACCTCAATGAAACGCAGGCCGGCGTCCTCAACCTGGTCTTCAAGATCGCCGACGACAACGGCATGCTGCTGCTGGACCTGAAAGACCTGCGCGCCATGCTGCAGTATGTGGGCGACAACGCCAGCGAGTTCACCACCAAATATGGCAATGTCAGCGCCGCCAGCGTGGGCGCCATCCAGCGCGGCCTGCTGCAGGTTGAAAGCCAGGGCGGCGACAAGTTCTTCGGCGAGCCCATGCTCAACATCAGCGACTTCATGCAGACCGTTGACGGCAAGGGTGTCATCAACATCCTGGCCGCCGACAAGCTGATGAACTCGCCGCGCCTTTACGCGACCTTCCTGCTGTGGATGCTGTCCGAGCTGTTCGAGCAACTGCCGGAAATCGGCGACCCGGAAAAACCCAAGCTCGTCTTCTTCTTCGACGAGGCGCATTTACTCTTCAACGAAGCGCCCAAGGTGCTGGTCGAGCGCATCGAGCTGGTGGTGCGCCTGGTGCGCTCCAAAGGCGTCGGCGTCTACTTCGTGACGCAAAACCCGCTGGACATTCCCGACTCGGTGCTGGCCCAGCTGGGCAACCGCGTGCAGCACGCCCTGCGCGCCTTCACCCCGCGTGACCAGAAGGCCGTCAAGGCCACGGCGCAAACCATGCGGCAAAAGCCCGGGCTGGACATTGAAACTGCCATCACCGAGCTGGCCGTCGGCGAGGCTCTCGTCAGCCTGCTCGACGCCAAAGGCCGGCCCGGCATCACGGAGCGGGTGTATGTGTTGCCGCCCGGCAGCCAGATCGGCCCCATCACACCGCAGCAACGCCAGGCATTGATCCAGGGCTCGCTGGTGGCGGGTGTCTATGAAAAAACCGTAGACCGCGAATCCGCCTACGAAAAAATCAATGGCCGCGCCGAAGCTGCCGCCACCGCTGCCACAAAGGCGCCCCAGGGCGGTGCGGCCGGCACCACCGATTCAGGCGGCATCATGGGCGGACTCAACGATGTGCTCTTCGGCACGACAGGCCCGCGCGGCGGCAAGCATGACGGCCTCGCGCAAAGCATGGCCAAGTCGGCCGTGCGCACCATGGGCTCAGCGGTGGGCCGCGAGATCATTCGGGGTGTACTGGGCAGTATCTTCGGCGGCAAAAAGCGCTGAGGCTATCTCTCTTTTCTCCCCCTCTTTCTCCCTCTCCCCCTGGGAGAGGGTGGGGTGAGGGCCAGTGGCCTTTGAACACACGCGGTGCAACATCCGGCGCCGCCGGCCCCCATCCCAGCCTTCCCCCAGCGAGAGAAGGAGCAATACCGCTGTGGCAAATTGGCGACCCGGCTCAAGCCGGGCTTGTCAATCCGGTGACGCGTCGCTACATTGGATTTTTTGAAGGATCCGCAATGCCTGCTGAAGTAGCCGCCAAGTCTTCCGACCCTCTGGCTGCGCCCGCCACCGCCACCCCTGTTGCACCCGCAGCGCCCGCCAGCACCTCTACATCCCAGCACATCCGGCTGACCTCCCATGCAGGCGGCTTCGGCGCGCTGCCCATTCACTGGGGCGCGGCCACCCCGGCCGAGCGCGGGCCGGTGGTGGGCACTACTACCAAACGCAGCCACCGCAACGTCATCGGCACGCACAGCGGCTCCTACAGCGTCTACCGCGCGCTGGCCATTGCCTCAGGCGCGCTGTCGGCCAAGCACAAAGCCGACCTCACCAACACCTCGCCCACCGACATCATCGGCCCCTACCCGCAATGGAGCGAGCCTGGCCGCATCGTCGCCATGGATCCCTGGGGTGCCACGGTGGCCGACGTTTTCGCCAACGAACTCGCGGCGGGCTACGACATCCGCCCCACCATTGCCGTTACGCAGGCCCATGTCATCCTGCCCGAGGTCATTGAGGCCCTGCAGTCCGGCCGCCTGAAAGCCGACGGCAAATACCTCACGGCCGGCGGCGCGGCCATGGTCACCAAGGTGGCGGTCGAGCCCGTCTGGTACCTGCCTGAAGTTGCCAGGCGTTTCGGCTGCAGTGAAACCGACCTGCGCCGCGTGCTGTTTGAAGAAACCGGCGGCATGTACCCCGAACTCGTCACCCGAAGCGACCTGGAGGTGTTCCTGCCCCCTATCGGCGGCCTCACGGCGTATATCTTCGGCAAGCCGCGCGACCTGGCCAATCCCGAGATCGAGCTCACTGCCCGCGTGCACGACGAGTGCAATGGCTCGGACGTCTTCGGCTCCGACATCTGCACCTGCCGCCCTTACCTCACGCACGCGATTGAAGAGTGCATCCAGGGCGCGCAGCGCGGCGGCGTGGGCCTGGTGTCTTACTTCCGCAAAGAAGGCCGGGCGCTGGGCGAAGTCACCAAGTTCCTGGTCTACAACGCCCGCAAGCGGCAAGTCGGCGGCGACACCGCCGAGCAATACTTCAACCGCACCGAATGCGTGGCCGGCGTGCAGGACATGCGCTTTCAGGAGCTGATGCCCGATGTGCTCAACTGGCTGGGCATCCGCAAAATCCACCGGCTGGTCTCCATGAGCAATATGAAATACGACGCCATCACCCGCGCAGGCATTGAAGTGGTCCAGCGCGTCAACATCCCCGATCACATGATTCCCGCGGACGCCCAGGTCGAAATGGACGCCAAGATGGCTGCCGGCTATTTCACCCCCGGCGCGGTGCCCGACGCCGAAGAGCTGAAAAAAGCCAAAGGCCGGGGGCTGGATGTCTGACACCAAAACACTGCCCGGTCAGTCCAACGCGAACTACACCATTGCCGGCAACCTGCGCGGCATAGGCGCCGCGGCCGAGTTGCGGTCCACCGCCACCATACGCAGCCGCGCCCGCGCCCTGCTTGAGCGTGCCCGCCGCGGTGAATCGGCCTGGTTTACCGTCAACGACGGCGCCATGGCCACCACCGCCGCGCTCGTCGCCGAAATCACCCGCGCCCGCTACCCGGACCTGCGCATTCCGTACCACAGCCGATGGCGGCATTTCGAAGCCGGCGGTATTGACCGCCCCGGCATGCTGAACGAAGCGCTGGCCAACGCCACACCTGCCGGCCGTGCCCGCGCCCAGATCGACCTGGCCCTTGTCAGCGTGCTGCTCGACGCAGGCGCCGGCCCGGAGTGGCGTTACCTCGAAGCCGCCCAAGACGAGCGGCCCAGCTGCGAATACAACCGCTCCGAGGGCCTGGGCGTGGCAAGTTTTCACGCCTTTACGGCCGGTGTTTTCTCCAGCGATTCGCAAAACCCCATGCAGGCCGACGCGGCCGGCCTCAAAGCCATCACGGCCGACCAGATCGCCAATGCCTTTCAGGTCACGCCCAACAACCCGCTGGTCGGGCTTGAGGGACGCGCCGCACTGCTGCGCCGCCTGGGCCACGCACTGCAGGACCAGCCCGCGCTTTTTGGCCAGCGCGGGCGGCCGGGCCATTTGTTTGAGGCGCTCGCGCAGCCGGGCAAAAGCGCTATTGAGGCGCATGAGTTGCTGTCGATACTGCTCACCAGCCTGTCGTCCATCTGGCCCGCCCAGAACACGATGGGCAACATCCCGCTGGGCGACTGCTGGCAGCACCCGGCGGCGGGCGACGCAGACGCTGGCCCCAGCCAGGGCTGGATGCCCTTTCACAAGCTGTCGCAGTGGCTCACCTATTCGCTGCTTGAGCCCTTTGAATGGGCCGGCGTGCCGGTGCGCGGGCTTGATGCCCTGACCGGCCTGCCCGAATACCGCAATGGCGGCCTGTTCCTCGACGCCGGCGTGATTCACCTGAAAGACCCCACCCAGTCAGAACGCCTGCACGCCGCCGGCGACGAGCTGATTGTTGAGTGGCGTGCGCTGACAGTGGCCCTGCTCGACGAGCTCGCGCCGCTGGTGCGTGAGCAGTTAGGATTGACCGCTGAGCAAATGCCGCTGGCCTGCGTGCTCGAAGGCGGCACCTGGGCCGCGGGGCGCGCACTGGCACAGCAATTGCATCAAGGTTTGCCGCCCCTGAACATCCAGAGTGACGGCACCGTATTCTGAAATTCAAAACAAGAGGCACCCGACAACATGACCACATCCAGCGCCGCGGCTCCTGGCAAAGTTCACCTGATTGACCACCCGCTGTGCAGCACAAGCTCACCCTGATGCGCCGCAAGGACGCCTCCACCAACACCTTTCGCACCCTGCTCAACGAGCTCAGCATGCTGATGGCCTATGAAGTCACCCGCGACATGCCCATGCAGGACATCGAGATCGAAACCCCGCTTGAGGTCACCACCTCCAAAGTCATCGACGGCAAGAAGCTGGTGTTTGTCTCCATCCTGCGCGCCGGCAACGGCATCCTTGAAGGCATGCTCAGCGTGGTGCCTGGCGCCCGCGTCGGCCATGTGGGCCTGTACCGCGACCCGAAAACCCTGACAGCGGTGGAGTACTACTTCAAGATGCCGCACGACATGGAAGAGCGCGACATCGTCGTCGTCGACCCGATGCTGGCCACCGGCAACTCGGCCATCGCGGCGGTCGAGCGGCTCAAAGAGCTCAACCCCAAGTCCATCAAGTTCGTCTGCCTGCTGACCTGCCCTGAAGGCATCAAGGCCCTGCAAACCGCCCACCCGGACGTGTCCATCTACACCGCCGCCATCGACCGCGAACTCAACAGCCATGGCTACATCCTGCCAGGTTTAGGCGACGCTGGCGACCGAATTTTCGGAACGAAATAGGCCTCCAGCCCAATACCTGCATGGGCAAGCAGCTCCTGAATTGATAGCAAATCGATACCACCATCCTGTTTATCCACCTGCAACCCAACCCGGAGAGTCCCATGCCTCAGATAGTCAAGCGCCGACAACTCGTCCTGCTCGCCACCGCACTGGCCGTCGCCCTGCCCGGCTTTGCCATCGCCCAGGCCAAAACCAAGGTCGCCGCGATCTACACGGTTCCGTTTGAGCAGCAATGGGTCAGCCGCCTGCACAAGGCACTCAAGGCGGCCGAGGCGCGCGGCGAGATCGAATACAAGGCGACCGAAAACGTGTCGAACGCCGACTACGAACGCGTGATGCGCGAATACGCCACGGCCGGCAACACGCTGATCGTCGGTGAAGCCTTCGCCGTCGAAGCCGCCGCCCGCAAGGTCGCCAAAGATTTCCCCAAGGTGTCATTCCTCATGGGATCGTCCGGCAAAGTGCAGGAGCCCAACTTCTCGGTGTTCGACAACTACATCCAGGAGCCGGCCTACCTGAGCGGCATGATCGCCGGCGGCGTGACCAAGTCCAACAAGATCGGCATGGTCGGCGGCTTCCCGATTCCTGAAGTCAACCGCCTGATGAACGCCTTCATGGCCGGCGCCAAAGAAACCAACCCCAAGGTCGAGTTCAGCGTGAGCTTCATCAACAGCTGGTTTGACCCGCCCAAGGCCAAGGAAGCCGCCTTCGCCATGATCGACAAAGGCGCCGACGTGATGTATGCCGAGCGCTTCGGCGTGAGCGACGCCGCCAAGGAAAAAGGCAAGCTCGCCATCGGCAACGTCATCAACACGCAAGACAAATACCCCGACACCGTGGTCTCATCAGCCTTATGGAACATGGAGCCCAGCATTGACCGCGCCATCAAGCTCGTCAAAGAAGGCAAGTTCAAGGCTGAAGACTACGGCCCGTATTCGATGATGAAGCACAAGGGCTCTGAACTTGCTCCGCTCGGCACTTTTGAGAAAAAGGTTCCCGCTGACATCGTGGCCAAGATGAAGGCCAAAGAAAAAGACATTCTTGACGGCAAGTTCACCGTCAAAGTCGACGACAGCCAGCCCAAGTCCACGACCAAATAAGCCGATAAAACCTGAGCCCGGAGGCGCCGTATGCATTTTTTGTTTTGCCTGCGGCGCCTTCTGTCGTTCCGGCCTGGCGTTGGATTTCCCCCCTGGCTGGCTGCCGGGTTCATCGCCCTGGCGCTGGGCGGTTGCGCAGGTCTTTCGCCTAACCCGACCGCGGGCGCCGCAGTCCGCCTCGACGAAACACCGCGCATCGCGGTGATGTCGGCCTTCCAGCCCGAGCTGACGCTGCTGCTCAAGCAGTTGCAAGACCCCCGCATGCACCGCCTCAACGGTGTCGACTTCACCACCGGCACGCTGCAGGGCCAGCAGGTTGTGCTGTTCCTCTCGGGCATCAGCATGGTCAACGCGTCCATGAACACGCAGCTGGCGCTGGACCGCTTCCACATCACGCACATTGTTTTCAGCGGCATCGCCGGCGGCGTCAACCCGGCCCTCAATATTGGCGACGTGGCCGTGCCGGCGCAGTGGGGCCAGTACCTTGAAGTACTGATGGCCCGCGAAACCGCACCCGGCCAGTTCACCATCCCGCCGCGCATGGAGGCGCAAACCCTCGCGCCCTTCGGCATGCTGCACCCGCGTCCCGTCGAAACCCGCACCGCCGCCAGCCCGGCGCCCGTGCGCAAGTTCTGGTTTGAGGTCGATCCCAAAATGCTCGCGGTGGCACGTGGCCTTGGCAAGGTAGACCTCAACCATTGCAGCGCCGGTGTTTGCCTCACCCACAAACCGCAGCTCATGCTGGGCGGCAATGGCGTTTCAGGCCAGGCCTTTGTCGACAACGCCGCCTTTCGCGAATACACCTTCAGGACCTTCCAGGCCAATGTGCTCGACATGGAAACCGCTGCCGTCGGCATGGTGGCCTACAGCAACAGCGTGCCCTACATCGCCTTCCGCTCGCTCAGCGACCTGGCCGGCGGCGGTGAAGGCGCCAATGAGATGGTGACTTTCATGAATATCGCGGCAGATAACTCCGCAAAAGTTTTGCTGGCGTTTCTGGCTGCCTGGAAACCATGAGACGGGATTTATTCCCTCTCCCCCTGGGAGAGGGTTGGGGTGAGGACCGGCGGCCTCTGAACGCCCGCGGCAAACATCAAGCGCCGCAAGCCCTCATCCCCGCCTTCTCCCAGAGGGAGAAGGAGTAAGACCATGACGCCAATAGCCGCGCGGCCGCCCCACTCTTCACTCCCTCTCCCCCTGGGAGAGGGTTGGGGTGAGGGCCGGCGGCCTGCAAACACACATGGCGCAACATCAGACGCCGTCGGCCCCCATCCCAGCCTTCCCCCAGCGGGGGAAGGAGTGAAGCCATGAGCACTGAGCCAGTCCTTCGCCTCACCGGCATCACCAAACGCTTCGGCCCGCTGCTCGCCAACGAAGCGATTTCGCTCGAGCTGCACAGCGGCGAAGTCCTCGCGCTGCTGGGCGAAAACGGCGCGGGCAAATCCACGCTGGTGTCCATCCTCTTTGGCCACTACACGGCCGACGAAGGGCAGATTGAAATCTTCGGTCAGCCGCTGGCGCCGGGCAACCCGCGCCTGGCGCTGGCGGCAGGCATCGGCATGGTGCACCAGCATTTCACGCTGGCCGACAACCTGAGCGTGCTTGACAACGTGATGCTGGGCAGCGAGCCGCTGTGGCAGCTGTTCTCTCGCCGCGGCGCCGCGCGGACGAAGTTGCTGGACGTGGCCGAACGCTTTGGTTTGCCCGTGGCGCCGGACGCCAAGGTCGGCAGCCTCTCTGTCGGCGAACGGCAGCGCGTGGAAATCCTGAAGGCGCTGTACCGCGGCGCACGCATCCTGATCCTGGACGAACCCACCGCCGTACTGACGCCGCAGGAGAGCGAAGACCTGTTCAAGACCCTGGGCCAGATGGTGGCCGAAGGCCTTTCCATCATCTTTATCAGCCATAAGCTGGGTGAGGTGCTGCGCGTGTCTCACCGTGTGGCCGTGCTGCGCGGCGGCAAGCTGGTGGCCCAGGCGCCGGCCGCCGGCACCAGCCAGGCGCAACTGGCGCAGTGGATGGTGGGGCATGCAGTGACCACCACCCTACGCCGTCCCGCGCAGTCACCAGGCGAGGCTGTCTGCGCACTCAACAACGTGAGCACGGCAGGAACCAGCCGTGGCCGGCTTGAAGGCGTCTCCCTGCAACTCAAAGCCGGCGAGATCGTCGCCATTGCGGGTGTCTCCGGCAACGGCCAGCTGGCATTGGCCGAGCTGCTGTGCGGCACCCGCGCAGCCAGCCAGGGCGAAGTCACCTTCCTGGGCCGGCCGCTGAAAGCATCGCCCGCCTGGTTGGTCACCCAGGGAGTAGCCCGCATCCCTGAAGACCGGCATGGCGTGGGTGTGGTCGGTGACCTCAGCGTGTGGGAGAACGCGGTGTCAGAACGCCTGCGCAGCCCGGCATTTTCAAAAGCGCTGTGGGTCAAGCGCCATGCCGCGCAAGACCATGCAGGTCGCATCCTGCGCGAGTTTGATGTGCGCGGGGGCGGCCCGCACACGCCGGCGCGTTCGCTTTCGGGCGGCAATATGCAAAAGCTCATTCTTGGACGGGCGCTGGTTGCTCCATCAACTGAAACCTCAGCGTCGTCGCCACCCAAGCTCATCATCGCCCACCAGCCGACATGGGGCTTGGACATCGGCGCCGTCGCCTATGTACAGCAGCAACTCATTGCCGCGCGAGACGCTGGCGCAGCCGTGCTGGTGATCTCGGACGACCTGGACGAGGTGCTGGCGCTGGGCGATCGTGTGGCTGTGATGCATGCGGGCAAACTCACGGACGCTCTACTTGCTGAAGCCTGGACGCGCGAAGCGATCGGGCTCGCCATGGCTGGGGCAAGCGCATGAGGCCGGCGCAGTCTTACTCCTTCTCCCTCTGGGAGAAGGCCGGGATGAGGGCCAGCGGCATACAAACAATGGCCGTGTGTTCGGTGCCCGTCCGCCCTCACCCTACCCTCTCCCAGAGGGAGAGGGAAAAGAATGAAAGCAAGTCATGAGGCTTGAGAAACGCACCCAAGCCTCCAAACTGGCCCTGGTGCTGGCGCCCATAGGCGCCATCGCCTTCACGCTCCTCATCAGCTCACTGCTGGTGCTGTGGGCCGGCGCGCCGCTGGGTCAAACGTACACCCTGCTGTTCAAAGGCGGCTTCGGCTCCGTCTTTGCGCTCAGCGAAACGCTCACCCGCGCGGTGCCGCTCATCCTGACGGGCCTGGCTGCCACCGTGGCTTTCAAGGCGCGGCTTTTCAACATCGGCGCCGAAGGCCAGCTGTACGCCGGCGCGCTGGCCGCTGTCGCCGTGGGCGGCCTGCATGGTGACACCGGGTTTGAGCTGCCCATCTGGCTGCTCTTTGCGCTGATGATGCTGGCCGCGGCCATAGCAGGCGCCCTGCTGCTCCTCGGCCCCGCGCTGCTCAAGGCGCGGCTGGGGGTTGATGAAGTCGTCACCACGCTGCTGCTGAACTTCGTCATGCTGCTGTTCGTCTCGGCCATGCTCGACGGCCCAATGAAAGACCCGGCCGCCATGGGCTGGCCGCAGAGCGTGGCACTGCAGAGCGAGCTGGAACTCTCCAAACTCGTCCCGCAGACACGCATCCACACCGGCCTGATCTGGGCCTGCGGCCTGGCCGTGGCCCTGTGGGCATTGATGAAATACACCGTGCCCGGTTTTGACATACGCGCCACCGGCGCCAATGCCCGTGCGGCGGCATTTTCCGGCGTGCCCGTTACCCGCACTGTGGTCCTCGTGGCCGTGCTGTCAGGCGCACTCGCCGGGCTGGCCGGTGCGATTGAGGTGGCCGGCCGCACCAGCTACGTCACGCTGGACATGTCGCCCGGCTACGGCTACACCGGCATCGTGATCGCCATGCTGGCGGCGCTTAACCCCCTGGGCGTTCTCGCCGCCGCGGTCTTTGTGGCAGGCGTGCTGGTGGGGGCCGACACCATGAGCCGGGCGGTCGGTGTGCCAACTTATATCGCCGATGTGATCGTGGCGGCTTCGCTGATTTCGGTGCTGGTGGCTACGCTGATGACGCAGTACAGGGTGGTGTGGGGGCGCAAGACATGACAGCCGTTCATTCATATTTTCAAGTAAAAAGTGCCTGTAGCCTAGATATGGCCTTGGCTTCTAGCTATCTATTTGATAGCAACTTCCACCCTTTCCCTTCTTCGCTCCCTCTCCCCCTGGGAGGGGGTTGGGGTGAGGGCCGGCGGCCTGTCTGCAAGCGCCGCGCACCATCAAGCGCCGCTGGCCCCCACCCCTGCCCTCCCCCAGCGGGGGAGGGAGCTCATGCGCAGAGCTCATGCCATGTCTGACCTCCTCGACATCCTCGCCGCAGCCCCCTTCTGGATCGCCGTCCTGCGCATCGCCACGCCGCTCATCCTCGGCACACTGGGCGTGCTGCTGTGCGAGCGGGCTGGCGTGCTCAACCTGGGCATCGAAGGCATCATGGTCGCCGGCGCGTTCAGCGGCTGGCTGGCGGTGCATGGCGGCGCGCCGCTGTGGGTGGGCGTGGGGGTGGCGGCGCTCACTGGCGCGATGTTTGGCCTGCTGCATGCTTTCCTCACCGTGGGCCTGGCGCTGTCGCAACACGTCGCCGGCCTTGGCATAACTTTGCTGGCGACCTCGCTGAGCTACTACGGCTACCGCGTAAGCTTTCCCAAAGTCGACACCCCGCCCACCGTCACACCCTTTGCCCCCATGGAATGGCTCACCGACGTGTTCGGCAGCAACGCCAGCGTGCTGGCCGCGCAAACATCCCTCACGCTGTTTGCCTTGCTGCTGGTACCACTGATCGCCTGGCTGCTCTACCGCACGCCGGCAGGCTTGGCCATCCGCATGGTCGGCGAGAACCCGCAGGCCGCTGAAGGCCAGGGCGTCTCGGTCGCAGCCACGCGCACCGCCGCCATCGTGGCCGGCTCGGCGCTGATGGGGGTGGCGGGTTCCTTCCTCACGCTCTCGGCCTTCAACGCCTTTTTCTTCAACATGGTCAACGGCCGCGGCTGGGTTTGCGTGGCACTGGTGGTGTTTGCCTCATGGCGGCCTGGCAAAGCGCTGCTGGGCGCGCTGCTGTTTGCCTTCTTTGACGCGCTGCAGTTGCGCCTGCAAACTTCGGGCATCGTGAACGTTCCCTATCAGGTGTACTTGATGCTGCCCTATCTTCTGTCCATCCTGGCGCTGGTGCTGGTGGCGCGCAAGGCGGCGTATCCTCAGGCCTTGATGAAACCGTATCGCAAGGGAGAGCGCTGATGGAGCCCGTCACGAACGACGCTCTAGCGACTCCGCAGCATGAAGTGCAGCGCAAGCTGGGACGGTCTGTGCTGCAGCTCCAACTGTATGAGCAATTGCTGAAAGCACTACTTGTTCACTCGCAGGCATCTGGCACGACTGATACCTTGCTCAAGGAGAGGGAGAAACGGGCCGAGAAAATCAAACTACAGACTTTGGGTGGCCTTGTCACCAGTGCCTCAAAGCTATTGATCCGCCCGTTTCCCTATGAAGAACTACCAGAGTTGAAAGCGCCACCTGACAAGATTCACTTTCACATGCGCATAAATTTTGAACTCGATGCAAAGGACGCTTCGCTCATCGAAACTCAGTTCAAGGAATTGGTTGAGTTACGCAATGACCTTGTTCACCACTTTACTGAGCGATTCGATGTCTTCAGCATTGAGGGCTGTCATGCTGCATCTCGGTATCTGGACGAATGCTATGTGACGATCAAAGCAGGCTATACCCAACTGCGTGCGTGGGCAGAAGGCGTGCAGCAATTACTGCAAGAGGCGGGCACGTATATACAGTCTGACTCATATAAAAACTTCCTGAAGTCCCAGTTACGCCCGGAGACCGGAGCCACCGATGCCCCAACCTGATCTGATTCGTCGCAATGCCAGGTTTCTCGATGGCCGCGCTGCCCGGAACTTTGCGGACGGAAAGGGTGACCACTAATGCGCAGCCGCCAACTGGAAGTCGCCGACCCTGCCTTCCCCAATGAAAAAACCGCCCGAAAACAAGCGGAGCGCCAGCTTTTGCTGGACGCGCTGAGCGGCGGCCTCGACGCCGCGGACATCGAATGGGCTCCCGACAATGGCAACGCCATCGCACCGGCCCTGCTGGCCAGCCAGCGCCTGCAACTGCGCCCCTGGACAGATGCCGACCGCGAACCGTTTGCAGCCATGACAGCCGACCCCGAAGTCATGCGCCACTTTCCGGCCGTGCTTACACGCGAACAAAGCGACGCCTGGATCGATCGCATGAGCCGCAAAATCAGCGAGCGCGGCTGGGGCCTCTGGGCCATGGACTATCTGGCCGAAGGAGCACTGGCGCCGCAGTTCGCAGGCTTTACCGGCCTCAACATTCCAGACCCGGAACTGCCTTGTGGCCCCTGCGCGGAAGTAGGCTGGCGGCTCGCACCGCGTTTCTGGGGCCTGGGCCTGGCCAGTGAGGCAGGCAGCCTGTCCTTGCGCGCCGGTTTTGAATCCCTGCGCCTGGAAGAGATCGTCGCGGTGACCACGCTGCGCAATACCCGCTCGCGCGCCGTCATGCAACGCCTGGGCATGCAGGAGAGCATGGTTGATGAATTCGACCACCCGGCTTTCCCGCCCGACAGCGCTGAACGCCGCTGCTGTGTGTACCGCCTGCCTCGCGCTCGCTGGTTAGCGAGCCTTCAAATCGCCGCTGAAAGGCCCATGCCATGCTAGACCTGCTCATCACCAACACCACTTTGCCTGACGGCCGCAGCGGCATGTCCATTGCCGTGCAAAACGGCACCATCACCGCCGTCGAGCCCGGCTTGCAAGCGCCAGCCCACGAAACCATAGACGCCGGCGGCTACCTGCTCAGCCCGCCCTTCGTCGACCCGCACTTCCACATGGACGCCACGCTCAGCTACGGCTTGCCCCGCGTCAATGAAAGCGGCACGCTGCTCGAAGGCATCGCGTTGTGGGGAGAGCTGAAACCGCTGCTAACGGCCGAGGCTTTAGTCGAACGCGCCCTCACCTATTGCGACTGGGCCGTCGCCAAGGGCCTGCTGGCCATTCGCAGCCATGTAGACACCAGCGACGCAAGCCTGCTGGCCGTCGATGCCCTGCTCGAAGTAAAAAAACAGGTCGCGCCCTACATCGACCTGCAACTCGTCGCTTTCCCGCAAGACGGCGTGCTTCGCACCAAAGGCGGCGTTGACGACCTCAAACGCGCACTCGACAAAGGCGTAGACGTAGTCGGCGGCATCCCCCACTTTGAACGCACCATGGCCGACGGCGCCGCCAGCGTCAGGCTGCTCTGCGAAATCGCCGCCGAACGCGGCCTGCTGGTTGACATGCATTGCGACGAGTCCGATGACCCGCTGTCGCGCCACATCGAAACCCTGGCGTACGAAGCGCAACGCCTGGGCCTGCAGGGCCGGGTCAACGGCAGCCACTGCACCTCCATGCACAGCATGGACAACTACTACGTCAGCAAGTTGCTGCCCCTGATCGCAGAGAGCGGCGTCAGCGTCATTGCCAACCCCCTCATCAACATCACCCTTCAAGGCCGCCACGACACCTATCCCAAACGCCGTGGAATGACCCGCGTACCCGAACTCATGGCCGCAGGCGTCAACGTCGCCTTCGGCCATGATTGCGTGATGGACCCGTGGTACGGCATGGGGAGCGGTGACATGCTGGAAGTGGCACACATGGGCCTGCATGTGGCGCAGATGACCAGTCAGAAAGGCATCCGCCAGTGCTTTGATGCCGTCACCACCAATGCCGCCAAGGTGATGCACCTCAAAGGCTATGGCCTGGACGTTGGATGCGATGCAAGCTTTGTGCTGCTGCAGGCGCGTGACCCTGTGGAGGCGATCCGGCTACGGGCGAACCGGCTGAAGGTGTGGAAGAAAGGGCAGTTGCTGGCGGCGACGCCGGAAGTCGCAACAAAGCTGCGGCTGTCCGGTCGCCCAGGTAGCACCGCTTTCCTGGAACGCTCGTAACGGCTTTCGCTGCCTGGACCTGACCGTCATGTCCCCATGACCCCTCAGCAAGCCGCCCGGTTGCTCGTGGCCGCACGAACCGGCGGGCCCGCTGTGCTTTGGCGCGACATGCTCCCGGCCGACCGCGCTGGTGCCTATGCCATCCAGGATGCCACGCTTGCCACGATTGGGCCCATCGCCGGCTGGAAGGTGGGCGCCAAAAGCCCGCATACCGAACCCCATTGCGCACCGCTGCCTGCTTCGGGCATACATGCTTCGGGCGTCACGCTGAAAGGCCCCGTCTGGCGGTGGCGCTGTGTCGAGGTGGAGCTTGCTTTCCGGCTGGGCCGCGACCTGGATCCCAAAGGCAGGTTGCTGGCTCCCGCTGAATTGGCCGACGCCTTTGACGCGGTGCTGCCAGTGATTGAACTTGTGGAAAGCCGTTTGCTTGATGGGCAAACCGCTGACCCGCTGGCCCATTTGGCTGACCTGCAGTGCCACAGCGCGCTGGTGCTGGGAAGCCCGTCTGGGTTAACGCCTGCACATGTTGACTTGCGCACGCTGGAGGCGACCCTGAGTTTTTGCCGCGCACCTGCCACCCACACCCTGGGCGGCAATCCGGCTCAGGACGTCTGGCGCCTGCTGTCATGGCTTGCGGTGCATTGTGCCGGCCGCGGTCAACCGCTTCGCGCGGGCCAGATCGTGACTACCGGGTCATGTACCGGCCTGTTGGCCGCACCCGTGGACTCGACCGTGCGCGGTGAAATAGCGGGAGCCGGTGCAGTAGAGTTGCGTTTTGAATCTTGAGTGCAAATAGCCGTAAAGAAGTAAAGAGCTTCCCGTGAATCCTCCCTTACCCCATGCCGAACTCATCGCCACTTTCAAGCGGGCGGAGGCCGAAGCTGCTCACAAATCCGGTTTGATCAAAGCTGCCGCGACAAAAGGCCCCAAGGCGATCCAGAAGGCCGTCGAGACAGCAAACAAAGCGGCAAAACGCAGGGATGCTTACGCCAAAAAGCTCGCTGCGCTGAAAGTGGAACTCAAGGATTAGCCCTGCAAGCAAGCTTGCCGATAATCAGGTTTTGGAAAGAGACCCCGATGGACATGGAACCACAACAAGAAGCACCAGACGAAGAACCCGAACCGATTGAGGAATACGTCCCAGGCACCGCCAACGGCCGCAACTACATGACCAGGCTGTGCCACTTCCCCGACGGCCCCTGGTACATCGATGTCATACACATTGAATCGCTGCCGCCCCTGCACGACAGCGACAGGACCTGGCTCACGCGCGCTGAGGCCGTTCAGGCGGCAGACAAGCTGGTTGCCGATCTGGCGCACTGACCGCAGAGCCGGCTCGCTGGCTGGCCTTCTCCTCCTCCTTCCCCCGCTGGGGGAAGGCAGGGATGGGGCCGCCGGCCTCCAATCCAAAGCTGCGGTGCTATCAAACGCTGCAGGCCCCCATCCCAACCTTCCCCCAAAGGGGGAAGGAGTGAGAGGAACAAGCCGCATGCCGGCGCGCGAATGTAACGCCCTGTTGAGTGCCCTTGTAGCCCGGGAAAGTAGCGCTATTTGAAACCCAGCGACCCGCTGGTTGCCTTTAAGGAGCTTTCATGTTCAAACGCCTGACTCTGCTCTGGGTTTTAATACGCGGCGACGCACGGCGGTTGTGGATCGCGTTGCGCCATCCCGAAGCGCCCGTGTGGCTGAAATGGGGTACCGCAGCGGTTGCGCTCTACCTGCTCTCACCCATTGACTTCATCCCCGACGTCCTGCCCGTCATTGGCATTGCCGACGATTTGGTATTGGTTTCGCTGGCGATCCGCTGGATGCTGAATCGCCTGCCGCCCGGGATCGCCGACCCTGCAATACAGCCCTCAAAATGAGCGTTTTCCATTGATGCCGACACACCCTATTTCCCTGACCATTTCGCTCCCCTCAGGCGGCACCATTTCGGGCCTGCTGCAGACGCCCGTCAGTGCAAAGGCCTGCTACGTGTTCGCCCACGGCGCGGGCGCGGGCATGAATCACACCTTCATGGAAGCCATCGCCCAGGGCCTCGCAGAACGGGGCATTGCCAGCCTGCGCTTCAATTTTCCGTTCATGGAACAAGGCTCCAAACGCCCGGACTCTCCCGCCATTGCGCATGCGGCGATTCGCGCGGCGGTCGCTGAAGCGGCGCGGCGAACTCCCGGTGTACCGCTGTTTGCGGGTGGCAAGTCATACGGCGGACGCATGAGCACACAGGCGCAGGCGATGGAGCCATTGCCCGGCGTAGAGGGCATTGTGCTGGTGGGCTTTCCGCTTCATCCTGCCGGCAAACCTTCGAGCGAACGCGCTGCGCACCTGGCGGGCGTCAAGCTGCCGATGCTTTTTCTGCAAGGCACGCGCGATAGCCTCGCTGATCTGGCGCTGATCACGCAGACAACGGCAAGCCTCGGCAAAAAGGCAACCCTGCACATCGTGGACGGCGCCGACCACGCCTTCCATGTGCTGGTGCGTTCGGGCCGCACCGATGCGCAGGTGCGTGAGGAACTGCTCGACACCATGGCCGTGTGGATGACGAAGCGCTAGCGTCGAGACAAAGGCCAGGCGGCCCATCCTGAAGCTGCAGGGCGCCGCATGCCCTTGCGGCCGCGATTCTTCGCAACCCTCTCGGTAAGTCATCGGCAAACCCAACGTCGCCCAAGTGGGTCCATTACCTGCCGATTCCCCGCAATTTATGCCTTAAGTCGCAAATTTAGGTGCCCCGTACTGGTTTTCCTGCTTTTCAACGGAGAGCTTTGTTGGTTAGATTTGCAACCAGGAGACCTACTCCTGGAGACTACCAATGAAAAAATTAACCATATGGTGTGCAACCATCGCACTGGTCGCACTGTCCCAAGCCAGCCAGGCGCAAATCCTGGTCGGGCAGACCGCCGGCTTCACCGGCCCGGTTGGCGCAGGCGTCAAAGAAACCACGGATGGCGCCAAGCTCTACATCGATTCCGTCAATGCCAAGGGCGGTGTCAACGGGCAAAAGGTCGAACTCATTTCACTCGATGACAAGTTCGACCCCAAGCTGGCCAGTGAGAACGCCAAAAAACTGATTGAAGAGCAAAACGTAATGGCGCTTTTCCTGACGCGCGGAACGCCCCATACCGAAGCCATCATTCCTCACCTCACAAAGCACGGCGTGGTCCTGGTGGGCCCGTCTACCGGCGCTATGGTGCTGCACCAGCCTGTGCAAAAGTACATCTTCAATGTACGCGCGACCTACCAGCGCGAAGCCGAAAAAGCCGTCAGCCACCTGAACTCCATGGGCATCACGCGGATTGCGATTGTTTATGCAGATGACAGCTTCGGCGCTGACGGCGTGGCCGGCGCACAAAAAGGCCTGGCCGCCGCCAAACTGCAGCCCGCCGTGCTGGAAAAGTTCAACCGCACCAAACCTGACTTCGGGCCCATCGCTCCCAAAATCATGCAGTCCAACGCGCAGGCCATCATCATGGTGGCATCCGGCCAGGCGGTGGTTGACGGCACCAAGGCCTTCCGCACCGCCGGCTCCGCGGCGCAAATCGTCACGCTGTCCAACAACGCCTCTTCCGGCTTCATCAAAAGCCTGGGCGACAACGCACGCGGCGTGATCGTGACCCAGGTCTTTCCTTATGAACGCTCCATCGCCTTCAGCATGGTCAAAGAGGCTCAAGAACTCGCCAAAGCCAAAGGCGGGGACGACATCAGCCCCGCCATGCTCGAAGGCTTTGCCGCCGCCAAGGTGCTGGTCGAAGGCCTGCGCCGCGCCGGCCCCAAGCCCACTCGCGAAAAACTCCAGGCAGCCCTGGAGGGCATGCGCAAGTACGATCTGGGTGGCCTGGAGGTGAGCTTTTCGCCCGAAGACCATACCGGCCTGGACTTTGCCGATCTCTCGATCATCGGCACGGACGGGAAATTCCGGCGCTGACATTGGCCACGCGGGTCAACGCGGCCAACTCGTCTTGGGAATCACAGTGGCTTGAGGGGGAATCGATGCTCCGCTAAGCTTGCGCATTCCCCTGACCGAACCCCAAAGGCCGCTCCATGACAAGCTACTGGCTCATGAAATCCGAACCTGAAGAATGCTCGGTCGACGACGCGCTCGCGGCGAAGAAATCGACGGTTCCCTGGGTAGGTGTGCGCAACTACCAGGCGCGCAATTTCATGCGCGACGGCATGCAGGTTGGCGACGGGGTGTTGTTTTATCACTCGAGTTGTGCCGAGCCTGGCATTGTCGGCATTGCAGAGGTAGCGTCTACGCCCTACCCTGATCCCACGCAGTTTGATCCGAAATCACCCTACTACGACCCCAAGTCAAAACCCGAAGAGCCGCGATGGATGCTGGTGGATGTGCAGGTGTTGCGCAAGATACCCAACATCACCCTGCCCGCCCTGCGCGCGCGGCCGGAACTTGCCGACCTGCAGGTGCTGCGCAAGGGCAATCGCCTGTCCATCACGCCGGTCGAGCCGAAGCACTGGAAAGCCATCACCGGCAAAAAGTGAGAAGCCTGTCAGGCGCCGGACTCCGGCAGGCTTTGCAGGCGGCGCAAACCGAACAGGTCTTTGATGATGATCTGACCGCGCTGGCTTTTCAGGAACCCTTCCGCGACCAGCCCCTGCATCAGCCGCGCCACCACTTCACGCGATGTACCCAGGTGCCCGGCCAGCTGCTGCTGCGTCGTTTTCAGTACCCCATCGGACGAGGCGTGCAGCAACACAAAATGCACAAGGCGTTGCCGATGGTTGAAGGAATGAACAGCATCGAGTTCTGCCATCAACCTGAAAACGAGTGTCGAGAGCGCATGCAGCGTCAGGTCCTGGATGCAGGCTTCCTGCTTGAAGAGCTGCCGGTACAAGGGGCCTGGAATGACGGCGACACGCGTGGCCTTGTCGGCCTGAACCCAGGCAGGATAAAGGAGATCGTTGAACAGGCAGTTGAGCGAGAGCACGCAGGTCTCGCCGGGCTCCACCAGATAGAGCGTCGCCTCGGTACCGGCAGGCGTGACGGTGTATACGCGCAACCGGCCTGACAGCACCACATAGGCGCCGGAGGCCGGCTGGCCCTTGTGAATGATGCCGGCCCCTGCCAGCGCATTCATCGGAACCGCGCCCTCCGTCAACAGGCTACGGCCATCAGCACTCAGGCGGCTGAAAGGCTCGAAAAGGGCAAGCTCACGTAAGACCTGCATAGTGCTCCATTCGCGGCGGCCTGCCGCACCTTCAAACCGTCGATACCACGTGGCCACGTTTGACCCACAACAAGGCACCTTCGGAACTGGCCAGCGCAGGCTGCCGGGTGTGTGGATTACGCAGCCAGCACATAGGGCCAAGGTCCTGCGCACCCGCAGCGCGTGCGTTCGTGCTGTCACCGGCTTCGACACGAACCGAGCCCTCGACGACCAGCATTTCCTGCCCGCCACGCGCGTGCTGCGCGGCCATGGTACACCCCGGTTCCAGCCGTTCGAGGAAAACGGTTTCCCTGGGCCCCTCATGCAGCAATGCACGCCGATGCCGGGCGATTCCTGCATCCACCCAGGGCCTGTCTGCTGCACGGATGACAACGCGGCGCTGTTCGAGTGCGTTCATCTGCCGCAGCTTGACGAAGATGATGCAACCCTCGTCGCTAAAAGGCCTATGGCTGGAGCCCGGCGGATTGCGCACATAGGTACCGGGGCCGTATGAGCCGTGCTCATCGGCAAATACGCCGCTGAGCACAAAAAATTCTTCGCCCAGCGCATGCGAATGCGCGTCAAACCGGCTGCCAGCTGCATAGCGCACAAGCGACGTTGCCACAGCCACCTCTGCACCGGCACGCTCTAGCATGCGCCGCTCGACCCCGGGTTGCGGCGACGGCAGCCACGGCAGCGACCCGGCCCGTACGAGGACGGGCTCCGTACGGTCGGCGTTCAGCCGCATCGGCTCCATCAGAACTTCTCCGATGCGGTCCGCAGGTCCAGCTCCTGCGTCCATGCGGTGCGCGCCTGTTGCGCAAGCCACATGAAATTGGCAGCCACGCCGTCAGGCGCCATCACTGGGGCTTCGGCTGCCGCGTAGCGCGATGCGGCAGCAGAGCCGCTGAGCATGCCGTCCAGCACGACGTGGGCCACGTGGATGCCCTGCGGCTGGAACTCTCTTGCCAGTGACTGCACGAGCCCGCGAAGGCCAAATTTGCCCGCAGCCATGGCCGCAAAGCGGGCCGACCCGCGCAGCGAAGCCGTGGCGCCAGTGAAGAGCAAGTTACCGCGCCCCACGGCCAGCATGCCCGGCAGCACGGCCAGGGCGCAGTGCGCCGCCCCGACGGGGCCGGCCTCAAGGCACTCGCGCAGCGCACCCGCCTCCAGTTCAAGAAAAGGAGCAATTGCCAGATGACCCGCGTTGTACAGCAGCGTGTCGACGGGCCCGTGGCGCTCGGTTAGGGCCGCGATGGCTTGCGCCACCGCGTCACCGTCCGCCAGATCGCAATCTGCACGCCGCAGGCCCGCCACCTCATACCCTGCCCCGCTGAACTGCCGTGCAAGCGATTCGCCGAGCACACCTCCGCTCCCCGCGATGAGTGCGAAGGGCCGGCTCACAGCACCCCCAGCAGGCGCCCGATCAACACCAGCGTAGCCGACCAGCCCGCCGCCCAGGCAAGTGTGCGTGCGCCGGGAACACCAAGCGTGTAGACCACATAGTGAATGAGCCGCGCAAAAAAGTAGACGGCGCAGGCGGCGGCCGTCACCGAATCGGCTCGGCCGCTGGTTTGCACCGCCAACACGGCCGGCGCAAAAATCACCAGGTTTTCGGTGGCATTGGCATGGGCCCGCTGTGCGCGCTGGGCCCACTCGGCAAGGGGTTTTTCTGTGACGATCGGGTTGGCCAGCGTACCGCCCAGGCCACGCACGGCTATGCGGTTGAGGACGTAAGGCAAGGCGAACAAAGCCGCAGCGGCCAGGGTCAACGCCAGCCAGTAGATTTCCTTGGACATGATGGGTTTTTCTTTCTTGGTTGCATGCCGCAATGCGGGCATGAACGCGAAGATAGCCGCGCCGGGGAAAGCGTTCTGTAGCTTTTGCTACAGAGCCACAAAGATCTGGAAGACCTGATCAGCCTGCGCAAGGGCAAGCGGATCTCCATCACACCGGTGCAGCCAGCATTGGCGCCTGATTACCACACTGCAGGGGAATGGCCTTCCGGCTCAGCATGATCAGAGCAAAGCGCCCTGCCTGCGCAGCACCTGTCCGGCACCCGCGCACACAGTGCTGCCATCGCGGCAAGCGAGTTTCCCATTCACAAAAACGGCGTCAATGCCGGAGCTGACCTCGGTCGGGTTCCCGTAGCTCGCGTTGGCGTTCACACGGTCCGGGTCAAAGATGACGATGTCGGCGTGATGGCCCGGCGCCAGCGTTCCCCGGCCTGTGAGGCCAAAGCGCCGTGCGCTGAGGCCGGTCATCTTGTAGATGGCCGTCTCAAGTGAAAAGAGCTTTCTTTCGCGTACATAGTGCCCCAGTACACGGGGGAAAGTCCCCCACAGGCGCGGATGGGGCCGCACGTCATGCGCGAGGCCGTCGGAGCCGACCATGGCCATCGGATGGCTCAAGATGCGGCTGACGTCGTCTTCACTCATCGCGAAGTAAATAGCCCCGGCCGGCTGCAGGGCGCGGGCCACGTCTTCTTCGGTCTGATTGCGTTCGCGCGCCAGCTCTTTCAGTGAGCGGCCGGCAGCTCCTGGCTCAGGCTGCGACCAGGTCACCAGCACGTCGCTGGACTGCTTCACGCGTGACGGCAGCAGCATGGTGGACGAGGCGTTGTATGGATAGCAGTCGAAACACACCGACTGCCCTTGCGCGGCCTGCTCCAGCAAGGCCAATGTCTCTACAGACCGGCCGTGATTGGCCGTGCCGACCAGTTTGTGGTGGGAAATCACGGTACCCACGCCCAGCTCGCGGCCTATGTGCAGGGCCTCGCGCAGCGCCTCGTCAATGGCGTCGCCTTCGTCGCGGATGTGCATGGCCACGATGCCCCCTAACGCCTTGAGCTGTGCGCCCACGGCGATCACTTCTTGCGCCGTGGCGGCTTTTGCGGGCGGATAGTACAACCCGGTCGACAAACCGATGGCCCCTGCCGCCAGCGCGGCCGTGAGATCTGCCGCCATGCTTGCCTCCTCCTCAGGCGTTGCGGCCCTTTCAAGGTCTGCCATGTGCTTGACCCGCAGTGTGGAGTGGCCAACCAGACAGGCGACGTTGAGGGCCAGGCTGGACTGGGCCAGCGCATCCAGGTAGGCCGCAAAACTCCGGTAGACCCAGCCATCGTTTCCCAGAATGTCCAGCGGCGCCGGCGGGTTGGTGGTGACCAGCGGGGCCAGGCTGACCCCGCAATTGCCCGCGATGACTGTCGTGACGCCCTGCGACAGCTTGGGGTGCGGGCCCGTCGTGGGCATCAGCAGCAAGCGGTCGTCATGGGTATGCGCATCAATAAAACCCGGCGCCACGATGCGCCCGCGCGCACTGACGCGTTCTGTTGCCGATGCAGAGGCCAGGTCGCCGATGGCCGCAATCTTTCCCCGGAACACACCCACGTCGGCACGCAGGCGGGGCGCGCCGGTTCCATCAATCACCTCGCCGCCTTCAATGATGAGATCGAACATGCGCGCTCAATCCAGTTGAACGCCGGCGCGCTTGACGACCTCGGCCCACATGCGCGTCTCCCGCATGGCGCGGTCAAACAGGCGGTCGGGTGGGCCGATGGTGGTTTCGAATGAAATGGCGGCATAGCGCTCATTGACTGCGGCGTTGCCCAGGACCCTGTTGATGTCGCTGTTGAGCCGCATCACGATGTCCCGCGGCGTGCCGGCCGGCGCCACAATGCCGCCCCAGGCCGTCGTTTCATAGCCTTTGACAAACTCTCCGATGGTGGGCACGTCGGGCAACTGCGCGCTGCGTGCCCGGCCTGAAACCCCCAGCGCCTTGACGCGCCCGCTCTTGATATGCGGCGCGATGGACGACAGGTTGTCGAACATCAGGTCAACCTGGCCGCCCATCAGGTCCTGGATCGCCTGCGGGCTGCCGCGATAGGGCACATGGGTCATGAAGGTGCCGGTCATACTCTTGAACAGTTCGCCGCCCAGGTGCCCCGTGGTGCCGTTGCCTGATGAAGCCATGCTGAGCTTGCCTGGCCTGGATTTGGCCAGCGCGATCAATTCGGCCACACTCTTCACGCCAAGATCATTCCGTACGACCAGCGCGTTTTGCACATAACCGAGCAGCGCCACCGGTATCAATTGCTTGTCGGGGTCATAAGGGAGTTTGGCGAAAAGGGCTTTGTTGATCGCCAGGGTACCCACATTGCCGTAGCCCAGCGTGTAGCCATCCGGCGCGGCGCGCACGATCTCCTGTGTGCCGATGTTGCCGCTTGCGCCGGGCTTGTTGTCAATCACAAAAGGCTGGCCCAGCGACTTCATCAGCTCGGCCGTCAGGATGCGGCATATGTTGTCTGGCGAGCCACCGGCGGAAGACGGCACGATCAGCCGAATGGGCCGGTCGGGCCAGGCGGCGCGTGCCAGCAATGGCGCCGATGCCATTGCGGCCGCACCCAGCTTGAGAAGCGTTCGCCGGCTGGCTTGAAATTCAGTCATGGAGCCCACCTTTTAAGATTGGTGAATGAGAAAACTGAATGATGCGTGGACAAACCTCAGGCTACAAACGACAATTTGTCCGTCTTCCATGTCTTTTTCTCATGCACCATGATGCTGCGCGCGCCTTCCACGATGTCACTGCTGTGCCTTGAAGCCAGCGCGCGGCTGCGGTCTTTTACTGCGGCAGCGCAAGAGCTTCACCTGACACAAGGCGCAGTCAGCCGCCAGATCATGGCGCTTGAAAGCCGCCTTGACCTCAAGCTGTTTGTGCGGCGCCGGGATGCGGTGGTCCTGACAGAGGCCGGCCGCTACTACCTGGACGAAGTCAGCGCCATTCTCCAGCGCCTTGAGCGCGCCACGGCCAATGTGATGGCGCTCAAGGGGCGTGGCGGTTCGCTGACGCTGTCGGTAGGCGCATCGCTGGGCAGCTACTGGCTGATCCCCCGCCTGCCGGACTTCACCCGCGCGTACAGCGAAATCACCCTGAACTTCGCCACCCGCGTGGGCTCGGTGGATTTCAAAAGCATGCCGGTCGATGCCTCCCTTGAGTTCGGTGACGGAAAGCGCGCAGGTCTGCACAACGACTTTGTGTTGCCCCTGGCCATGTCCCCGTATGCCGCACCGGCCTGGATTGCCAAAAACGGAAAGACACTGAGCTCCCGCACGCCCCTATCCGCCCTTGTGCACCACACCACGGTACTGGATGCCTGGCAAAAATGGTTCGACCATGCCGGACTGGAGATGGGTACCGGGCAAGAGGGGCCGCGCTATGAGTTGATGTCGATGGCCCTGAATGCGGCAGTGGTAGGCCTGGGCGCAGTGCTGCTGCCTGATTTCATGGCCAGGGATGCAGTCGCCACTGGCCGCTTGCGCCAGCTTTCGAAGAAACAATGGGTGTCTACGCGCGGCTACTACCTTGTGTACCCGGAAGAGTCGGCCGGGCTTGAAGCCCTCAAGGTATTCCGCACCTGGCTGCTGGCGCAAGCGACGACGGAGCAGGTCTGAGACAAGGGCGAGCAGGCCTATCCACCGCCAGACCTCAACGCCACCAGCACCACAACGACCACAGCCAGGATCAACGCCACACCCCGCCAGAAAGCCACCGGGTTGCGCTCCAGCAAAGCCGGGCGGGCCTTGTCCAGGAAAGCCTGGTTCGGGTGGCGCAGGTCGTATAAAAACTCCGACAACTCGCCATAGCGCTTTGCCGGATCAGGGTGCACGGCCTTGCGCAGCACGCCGTCCATCCAGGCGGGTATGCCCTGGTCGTCATACAGCACGGAGTCGTAGCGCAGCTTGTTTTGCGCGGCACGGGTGCGGCATTTGGCCACTTCGGCGCCGTAGGGCAGCTTGCCTGTCAGCATCTGGTAGGTGATTACGCCGAGCGAAAAGAGGTCCGAGCGCGTGGTGCCGCCTTCGCCCAGAAAATACTCCGGCGCCGAATACTGGACTGTGCCCAGGATGCTCTCGTGCCCGCCGGGGGCATCGGCTTCCATGAGGCTGGCCACGCGCGTGGAGCCGAAGTCGATGATTTTGGCTGTGCCGGTCTTGTCGATCATGACGTTCTCGGGCCGCAGGTCCTGGTGCAGCATCTCCAGCCGGTGAAAGGCGAGCAGCCCCCTGGCGATTTGCTCCACCAGCCCGCGCACCGCCTCCAGGCCGGGCCGGGGGTTGTCAATCATCCACTGGCCCAGTGTTTGCCCGTCAATGTATTCGGTGGCGACATACACATAGTGGCGCTTGCGGGTCGGCACATGGGGTTTGAGCACATGCGCGCTGTTGATGCGCCTGGCGATCCACTCTTCCGTCAAGAACCTTTCCAGGTAGGCCGGGTCGCCGCCCAGGTCTATCGACGGTGTTTTGAGGATAACGAGCGCGCCCGTTTCGGTGTCGGTCGCCAGGTAGATATGGCTGCGGCTGCTGCCGTGCACTTCGCGAATGATCTGGTAGCCATCAAACTCCGCCCTGGCCTCCAGGATGGGCGGCAGCGGCAAGCCCGACAGCTCCTGGACCATCTCGGCAGCGTGCTGGCGGGGCAACTCGTCGACACGCACAAGCTGTGCCGTGAGGTTGTCGTCACTGCCCTGCTGCAGGGCTTTTTCGACGATGGCTTTCGCCGCGGCGTCCAGTCCTTCAGGCGCATCGGCACTGGCGCGGATCATGCCGGCCATGGCGTGCTCGCTGACATGTTCGTACACGCCGTCGGTGGCCAGCAAAAAGATATCGCCCTGCTCAACCAGCTGGGTCTGGTAGTCGATTTCAAGCTGCGGCTTGAAACCCAACGCACGGCCCAGATAGCTTTGGCCCTGGGAAATCCACACGCGGTGGTCGCTGGTGAGTTGCTCCAGCGCCTTGCCGCGCAGGCGGTAAATACGTGAATCGCCGACATGGAAAATATGCGCGGTGGTCGACTTGATGACCATGGCGCTCAAGGTGCACACATAACCTTTGTCCTTGTCGTAGCGGTACTGGCTTTTTTGCGTCTGCGCATGCAGCCACGAGTTGGTGGCGCTCAATATGCGCTCGGCCGATGTCTTGACCGACCAGACTTCCGAGGTGCAGTAATAGTCTTCCAGGAACCCGGTGACGGCATACTGGCTGGCCACATCGCTCACGGCGCTGCTGCTGATGCCGTCGGCCAGCGCGATGGCGATGCCCTTGGCGCTCAGCTGCGGCTCCTTCGGTACATAGATGCCGTGGAAATCCTGGTTGGTTTCCTTGCGGCCCTTGTCCGAATACTGGCCTGCCGATATCTTCAGTTCGCTGGACATGTGGGGTACCGGCAAAGCCTCGCGCATGCTCGATGCGCGAGGGCTTTTGTTTGGAGGCGGTTATTTGATGGAACGTGTCGGGCCCGTTTTAACGTGCGTGGCATACAGCGTCAAGCCGGTGAAAGCCAGGCCACCCACCAGATTGCCCAGCACCGTCGGGATTTCGTTCCAGATCAGGTAGTCCATGATAGTGAAGTGCGCGCCCAGCAGCAGGCCGGAGGGAAACAGGAACATGTTCACGATGGAGTGCTCAAACACCATGTAGAAGAACAGCATGATGGGCATCCACATGGCGATCACCTTGCCGCTGACCTGGGTGGAGATCATCGCGCCCACCACGCCGGCCGACACCATCCAGTTGCACAGCATGCCGCGTACAAACAAGGTGAGCATGCCGTTTGCGCCGTACTTCTGGTAGCCCAGGGTGCGGTTCTCACCCACAACCCCAATGGCCTTGCCGACGGCGCTGGGCTCCGTCGAGAAGCCGTTCGTGACGTAGATCGCCATCATCACCGCCACCGTGAAGGCGCCCAGGAAGTTGCCGGTGAACACCAGGCCCCAGTTACGCAGCACACCCTTCAGCGTCACGCCCGGCCGCTTGTCAATCAGCGCCAGCGGACACAGCACGAACACGCCCGTGAGCAGGTCGAAGCCGAACAGGTAGAGCATGACAAAACCCACCGGGAACAGCACGGCGCCCAGCAGCGGCTGGCCGGTCTGTACGTTGATGGTGACGGCGAACCAGGCCGCCAGCGCCAGGATGGCGCCGGCCATGTAGGCCCGGATCACGGTGTCGCGGGTGGACATGAAGATTTTGGACTCACCCGCATCCACCATCTTGGTCACAAATTCAGAAGGCACTAGATAAGCCATACGATCCCTCAAATCCTGAAAAAGCCAAAAAAAAATCCACTCCGAGATCTTCAAAAAATGAAGCCCGAAGTGGACGCCGTTATCCATTCAGATCGATTGGGCAACGCGAAGCTCACGTACCCTGCGCAGGCCTTCGTTAGCCTGACCTGACAGGTGGAAGCACATACCGTGCCGCCTCAAAATCACGGGGGGACCGGTGTTGCGGGCGCTTCAGGCACTCCGAAGGCGAATGCGCCGCCCCAAATGTGTGCATTCCGGAATCAACAGGCAAATATTTGGTGCCAGTTGCGCCCTACCCGGTGACGCGGCGCAACGTAAAGTTGGCGGATTCCGGCAGCGGTTTACGCCCGCTTTACCGCGGCACTACATCTCCGATGCGCGTCCGTTTTGAAATACCCGGGCGCAGATGGCTGCGTGCATACAACCGGAGAAGACATGCCTTTTTCATTGCCCACGGGCTCCCCCTTTTCACGCCGCCGGATGGGGGTCATGGCTCTTTTTCTGGCAGGCGCAGCTTGCAGCAGCCATGCCCAGTTTGGTGGCGGCAGTGGCGGTGGCCAGCCGCGCCAGCGGGGCGGCCAGGGCCAGGCCAAAGCGGGCATGCAAACCCCGCAGCGCAGCCAGACGCGGTGGGAGCAGGTCAGCACCAAACTGTATGACTTGCGGGTGCAACTGCTGATCACGCGCGAGCAAGGCCCCGCCTGGGAAGCTTTTCGCGGCAGCTTTCTTGAGATGGCCACCGCCGGACCGTCAGGCCAGCCAATGCCAGAGCAGCAGACGGCAAAAGACACCTTCCAGCTCCTGCTGCGTGACGCCCAAAGACGCGCTGCCACCCTGGCTACGCTGGATGCCGCAGCGCAGGCCTTGCTGGCCCAGCTCAGCCCCGAGCAGCTTCAGACAGCCGACAAGGCCCTACCGGCACTGCTGGCAGAGCTTGGCGGTGCCCGGCCGCAATAAGGGAAGCAGCCTCAGGCTTGCTTGCCTTCCAGCAACTTCACCAGCGCCCACAGCACCCTATTCGCCGGCACCGGCACGCCCAGTGCTTCGCCGCGTTTGACGATCAGGCCGTTGAGGTAATCGATCTCGGTGGGTTTGCCGCGGGCCAGGTCCTGGGCAGTCGAGGCGTACTGGTTGGGCATGCTGCCGGCGAGCTTGTCGACGGCGGCGTGCACGTCGCCGGCCACTTCCACCCCTTCGGCTTTCGCCACGGCCAGGCATTCGGCGACTACGTCGCGCATCACGTCGACGATGCCCACGCCCTGCACCGTCTTGCCATAAGGCAACTGGGCGATGGCCGAGACGGCGTTGTAGGCGCTGTTGAGAATCAGCTTGGCCCAGAGCGCGCCGCGCACGTTGGGCGAGATTTCTGTCGGCACGCCGGCGGCGATCAGGGCCTGCGCGACGGTATCGCTGAGGGCTGAAGGCTCAATCACCAGGTCGCCGCGGCCATGGTGCTTGAGGTGGCCGGGGCCGGCCATTTCAGTGGCGACGTAGACGACGGCGGCCGCCACCGCGTGCCCGGGCAGCACGGCGCGCAATCTGTCCGCGTTGTCAACGCCGTTTTGCAGGCACAGCACCAGCGCGCCGGGCGCCAGGTGCGGGCGGATCAGTGCGCCGGCCGATTCGGTGTCGGTGGACTTGACGCAAAAGAGCACCAGTTGCGCGCCCTGCACCGCGCTGGGCTCGCTGCTGGCTGCCAGGCGCACGTGTTCGTCGAATGTGCGCGTTTCCATGTGCAGGCCACTCTCTTCAATGGCGTCTACATGCCGCGGCCGCGCGATCAGCACCACATCGTGGCCGGCGCGGGCGAGCATGCCGCCGAAATAACAGCCGACAGCGCCTGCGCCCATCACGGCGACTTTGAGCTTGGGGGATTGGGTGGTCATGAAGAGCCTTCAACTTTCAGCAAGAGATGCGGTATGCGACATGCGGGATGCGAAGTCTCGGATTGTGGGTGAAGTGCGCGATGTTTGCTGGCGGCTTCACCGGCGGCGAATAATCCCCCTACCCCAGGCTGCCCGCAAAACGCCGCCCCAACTGCTCGCCCTCAAAAGCCTCAGCCACAAAGTCAATGAACACGCGGGTCCTGGCCGGCATCTGGCTGCGCGTAGGGTAATAAATCGAGATGGCCCCCGCATCGATATACCAGTGCGGCAGCACCCGCACCAGCTCGCCGCGCTCCAGCTGCGGCAGCACATCGGGTACGGCGATCAGCGTCACGCCCAGACCCATGAGTGCGGCGGCGCGCATGGCGGTGGGGTCGTTCAGCACCAGCGATTCACTCATGTTCGCGGCAACTTCAGTGCCCGCCGCGTCGCGCATCACCCACTGGCGTACCCGCCCAGTGGCGCTGGATCGCATCACGATGCCGGGCAGCGCCGCCAGGCCCGCGGGGTCTGTGGGCGCTGGCCGCCCCGCCAGCAAGGCCGTCGACGCCACCGCGATCAGGTGCATGGGCGCCAGCGGGCGCGACACCACACCCGGCGACAAGGCAAAACCGCCGCCTATCGCGGCGTCATAGCCCTCGGCGATCAAGTCCACCGGGCGGTTTTCAAAATGCCAGTCAGGCCGCACCAGTGGATAGCGCGCCAAAAAATCCGGCAGCAGCGGCACGATGTAGTCAATGCCAAAGGTGGGCGACATGCTGACCTTGAGCGGCCCGGCTGGCTCGCCGCTGTCACTGGCCACCGCCGCAATGGCCGACTGCAGCGCGTCGAGGTTGCCGCCAATCGACACCAGGAAACGTTCACCGGCCTCGGTCAGTGTGAGTTTGCGGGTCGAGCGCTGGAACAGCCGCACGCCGATGTTGCGCTCCAGCATGGCGACGTTGCGGCTCACGGCTGCGGGCGTGAGCGCCAGGCGCCGCGCGGCAGCGGAGAAGCTGCGGCCTTCGGCGCTGCGGACAAAAGATTCAAGGTTGGCCAGCGTTTCCATCGGCCAATGTTAGGGCTGTTCGGGCCTTTATTCAACCAATGCTTGAAGATGATTCAAGGCATTACCACCTTATCAAAAAGCAATCCAAATCCCATCATTCACCCCATCAACAACCCAAGGAGTGAATTTATGACTGCAACCACCACCTCAACCACCACCCCAACCACAGCGCCAACCGCCACCCCCAGCATCGGCATCATCGGCTCAGGCGCCATCGGTTCGGCCGTCGCCACCATTCTGGCCCGCCACGGCATTCCCGCCACGCTGTCGAACAGCCGCGGCCCCGATTCACTGAAAGACTTGGTGCGCGAACTCGGCCCCAGCATCAAAGCCGGCACTCGCGAAGAAGCCGCGTCCAAAGACATCGTGTTTGTCGCCGTCAACTGGGGCCGCCTGCCCGCCGCATTGGCCGGCCTGCCCAACTTTGGCGGGCGCATCGTCATCGACACCAACAACCCGATCGAAGCGCCGCTCTTCAAGCCCGCGGAACTGAACGGTCGCCTCTCCAGTGAAATCGTGGCCGACCTCGTGCCCGGCGCACGTGTCGTCAAAGCCTTTAACCACTTGGCCGCAGCCCTGCTGGCCACCGACCCCGCTGACAAAGGCGGCAAACGCGTCATGTTTTATTCCGGCGACGACGCGGCAGCCAAGGCCACCGTAGCGGCACTCATCACCAAGCTCGGGTTCTCAGGCATAGACCTGGGCGCACTGGCCGTGGGTGCGCGCCTGGCGCAGTTCCCGGGCGGCCCGCTGCCTATCCTCAACCTTGTGCAGTTCGGTTAAGGCCGCCGCAAGGTGCTGCGTAAAGTCACAAATTTTTTACCAACGGTTTACCGGCGCTAGACCGCCGAGATACCGGGCGATCGCTCAATGGCGATGCGCAGGGTCCTGCGCGGCCTGGGTTGAACAACAGGGTGCACTTTGCATTGGTTGCCCGCCCAGGCAGGTCAGAAGTTGCCGGTGCCATGCGCCGGCTTTTTCCGGAGAAAACATGAAGTTCACCCTTTCATCCAGGCTGTTGTGGCTGTCTACCGCCGCGCTGTCGCTGGGCGCCGCACTGGCGCAACCGGCACAGGCGGCGCCCCTGGCAGCAGGCTCACAGGATGTTTACCTCGGCGGCAATATCGCCTACAGCCGCGCGCCCGGCCTGGGCGGCAACATTGACGGCGCCTTGGCCAACCAGGGGCTGGCCAGCAGCACCTCGGCCGGCACGCCGGGCACCTCCGCAGGCCTGCGGCTGGGCTACCGCCTCAATCCCAACCTGGCCGTCGAAGCCAGCTACGACCGCATCGGCTCGACGGGCCTGCAATCGGCCATCGCATCACCGGCGGCAGACAGCGCAACGGGTACCTGGAAGGCACACGGCTTCGGCCTGCATGTGCTGGGGATCGCCCCCATCGACAACCAGTGGTCGGTCTACGGCCGCGCCGGGGTCGAGCAATGGCACACCTCGCTTGACACGGCTTCAACCACCAGCAGCACCGCCAACGTGTCGACGACCGGCTCCAACACCTCGCTGGCGCTGGGCGCCGGCGTAGCCTATGCCATCTCGCCCAACATAGACGCCACGGGAGAACTGGTTCGCTACAACCGCGTCGGCACCTCCGCCACAGGCACCAGCGCAATCAACCAGGTCAATTTCGGCCTGCGCTACCACTTCCTCTGAAGGTGATTCAGGCCGGCGCCGTGCGCGCCGGCCTTTTTGGTTTTGATATGCGCCGGGTATGCTTTACGGCTTGCTCGGCATAACGCTACTGGAGCCATCACATGCCCCCTGCCCTCCGACTCCCCTGCTGGCCGGCCCTTGCGCTGGTGCTGATGGTGCTTTTCCACGCCGGGCCGGCGCCCGCCCAGCAAGACAGCGGACGCCTCGTGCGCAAAGCCGCCAAGGCCACCGTACCGGCCGAGCTGCGGCAGATCCCCGACATTGCCTACGGCACAGATCCACGCCAGCGCATGGATGTGTACCTGCCAGCCTCCATGACGGGTACGGCGAATGCGCCCGTCATCGTCATGGTGCATGGCGGCGCGTGGATGGTGGGCAACAAGGCGATGCCCAAGGTAGTGGAAAACAAGGTGGCTTACTGGGTCGGGCGGAAAGGCTACCTCTTTGTGTCGGTGAATTACCGGCTCTCGCCGCAGGTCGATCCGCTGCTGCAGGCGCGCGACGTGGCCACAGCGCTGGCCAAGGCGCAGTCGCTGGCTGCCTCCTGGGACGGCGACCCAGCGAAGGTCATCCTGATGGGGCATTCGGCCGGCGCGCACCTGGTGGCACTGCTGGGCGCATCACCCGCGCTGGCGCGTGAGGCCGGTGCCAGGCCCTGGCTGGGCACCGTCGCACTCGACAGCGCCGCGCTGGACCTGGAGCGCATCATGAACACCCGGCACATGCGGTTTTACGACCGCGTCTTTGGCGCCGACCCGGCCTATTGGCGCAGCGTATCTCCCAGCAGCGTGCTGGCAACAGACGCCACGCCCATGCTGCTGGTGTGCTCCACCCAGCGGGCCGATGGCTCATGCGCCCAGGCGCGGGACTTTGCGGTGAAGGTGAACGCCAAAGCAGCCCCCCGAAGCACACAGGCCAGCGTGCTGCCGCAAGACCTGAGCCACGAGCAAGTCAACACCACGCTGGGCCTGCCGGGCGCGTACACCGAAGCTGTCGACGCCTTCATGTCAGGTTTGGTTTACACACGCTGAGCCAACAGCCAACAGCCAACGAAAAACCGGAACAAGCGGCACAAGCGGCACAAGCGGATTTATGAACAAAATCGGCCTCTAGCCCAATATCCGCATGGGCAGCTAGCTATCAAATAAATAGCAACAGCAAGCAACCGCAAGCAACCACCAGCCGCCGTCCTCAGGCCTCACGCCTCAGGCAAAACCGCCACGCGGCGGTGATAGCTAAAGAAGGTCCACATCATCAGCGTGGCATCGGGGCCGTGCGGCTCGTTGAATTTCACACTTGCGTCGCCGCCGCTCCAGGCGTGGCCCAGCGAATCGACGTCGCACTTCACCAGCTGCGGCTTGCGGCCTGCATACCAGGTGGATGTTTGATAGGCATGGCGCGGCTTGCGGCCACCCCGGCGCTCGGGGTGGCGGCGCACCTGCGGTCCTTCACGCGATGCGGCCTGGCTTAGCGCCGGGCCGTTGACGATTTCAAACTGCTCGGCCAGCTGGTCGGCATTGACCCGCCGCACCACGGTGTCATGGTCACCATGGATCAGGATGGCCGGCATGCCGGGAAACTGCGATTCGGCGCCCGTAAAGACGCGCGCCGCCGCACCGTAAGACGAGGCCGAGCCATGCTGCATGGCGCGGTAGGCGCTGAAGGGCGAATGCGTGGTGCCGAACACCGGCGCCGAATGCATGCCCACGGCGGCAAACAGCCCCGGGTGGCGCAGCGCCAAAATTGCCGCCAGTGCCGCCCCGGCCGACAGCCCCGCCACGTAAGTGCGCGAGGTGTCCAGCCCGTGTTTTTGCTGAACCTGCGCAATCATCGCGGCGATCACTTCGATGTCGCCTTCGCCCTGCTGCGTGGCGCGCTTGTACCAGTGCCAGCAGCGGTGCGCATCGGCGGTGCCGGATTGCTGCGGGTACAGCACCGCAAAGCCTTTGCGTTCGGCCAGTTGGTTCATGCGGCTGCCGGCGGCAAAGTCGGCGGCCGTCTGCTCACAGCCGTGCAACATCACGACCAGCGGGCGCGGCTTGGGCGCCTTGGGCGTTTCTGGTGAGTCAGGCGGAACAAGTGAAGAAGGCACCTTCAGCGGATCAGCCACCCCGGCAGGAAGATAGAGCCAGTACAGCATGCGCCGCGTCTCCGTCCACGGGCCGTCTCCCGGCAAGGTAAACCAGGCTTTGCGCCAGGTGCCGGGCAGGCCGGCCGCCGCACGCGCCTGCGCGGCGGTTGGCCGGCGGGACTTCGGGGCGGTTTTGGGAGATGGCGCAGCCACAGCCGCCACCAGCTTGAGCGCCTTCAGCCTGGGCCTGCGCGGCTTTTTGGCGGCCGCGGCCTTGGGCAGCATGCTTTTAAACAGCTGCAAGCCTCGCGCCTGCTGGGCCTGCTGGACCTTGCTCACGCGGCGCAGGCTTTTCAGCCAGAGGCTGCTCAGGCTTTTGGCCATGGGTGGGAGTGAAGTTGTAGGGTCATGGAGGTGCTCAGCGCCAGGGGCGAATGCAGGCGATCGGCCAGGCATCCTGAACTGAAACAATAAGTACACTGTCATTTTGCTGCATCGCAGCAAAATGTCTATCGGACGAGAGCTCAAAAACCTTGATTCAGGTGCTTTCCGCCACAAAATCTCTCCCTGAAAGAGGTAAAGCCGAGCCGCTACGATGGAGTCTGGGTAATGCGCACCGCTTCAGAGCGTTTTTTGCGCTTTGCCGTGCCCCAGGCCGTCAGCTTTTTGTCCGCTTTCTGTCAGCTTTTATTCGCCCTCCAGCCGTTTTTTGACCCGTTTCTTGTGCCATGCCTGAATTTTTGACTGCCGCCCTCTACCAATTCGTTGAGCTGCCCGACTTTGCCGAGCTGCAGGCGCCGCTGCTTGCGCAGTGCGAGGCCAACAACGTCAAGGGCACGCTGCTGCTGGCGGCCGAGGGCATCAACGGCACCATCGCCGGGCCTGAAGCCGGCGTGCGCGCCGTGCTGGCCTACCTGCGCAGCGATGCGCGCCTGGCCGAGCTTGAACACAAAGAGGCCTGGGCCGGCCACCTGCCGTTTTACCGGATGAAAGTGCGCCTCAAGCGCGAGATCGTCACCATGGGCGTGCCCGAGGTACACCCCGCACTAATGGCCGGCGAATACGTCAAGCCCGAGGACTGGAACCAGCTTATCCATGAGCCCGGCGTGGTGCTGGTCGACACGCGCAATGACTACGAGGTCTCCATCGGCACTTTTGAAGGCGCCATCAACCCGCACACCAGCAGCTTCTCTGAATTGCCGGACTGGGTTGAGCGCGAGATGGCCGAAGGCGGCAGGCTTGCCGCGCAAGACGGCAAAAAGCCCAGGGTGGCGATGTTCTGCACCGGCGGCATACGCTGCGAAAAATCCACCGCGCTGCTGCGCTCCAAAGGTTTTGAAGAGGTCTATCACCTGCAAGGCGGCATCCTCAAATACCTGGAGACCGTGCCCGAAGCGCAAAGCACCTGGGAGGGCGAGTGTTTTGTGTTTGATGAGCGCGTCTCCGTCGGCCACGGACTCAAGCCCGGCGGCTTCACGCTGTGCCGCTCCTGCCGCGACCCGCTCAGCGAAGCAGACCGCCAATCGCCGCTGTATGAGTTGGGCGTGAGCTGCCCGCACTGCCACGGCAGCACCACCGACGAACAAAAAGCCGGCTACCGCGAACGCCAGCGACAGGTCGAGCTGGCCGAAAAGCGCCAGGCCGCGCACATCGGCGTGCGCCAGCCCGGCGCTTAACTCTTCCATCCATTCAATCCATGACCGGCGCCCTGCCCGTCCTCTATTCGTTTCGCCGCTGCCCGTACGCGATGCGTGCGCGGCTGGCACTGGCGGTAAGCGGCATCCATGTCGAGCACCGCGAAATCACACTGAAAAACAAACCCGCCGAAATGCTTGCCGCCTCACCCAAAGGCACGGTGCCTGTGCTGGTGCTGCCCGGCGGCGAGGTCATTGACGAAAGCCTGGACGTGATGCTGTGGGCGCTGCGGCGCAATGACCCGCAGAGCTGGCTCGCCTCTGCACAAGGCGATCTAGGCAGCATGCTTGCGCTCATCACCGGCAACGACGGCGCGTTCAAGCGCAGCCTGGACCGCTACAAGTACCCGAATCGCTACTCCGAAGAATCCGGCGGCGACGTTCAGGCCTTTGCGCAACAGCAACGCAATGGGGCTGCGGCGTGGCTGCTCAAGCTCGACGGCATGCTGGCCGGCGGGTGGCTGTTCGGCCCCCGCGCCAGTTTGGCCGACATGGCGCTGCTGCCCTTTGTGCGCCAGTTCGCGCACACCGATCCCGATTGGTTTGCCGCACAACCGTGGCCGCGCCTGCAAATCTGGCTGGCGCAGTTTGAAGCGAGTGCGCTGTATGCGGATGTGATGCAAAAGCATGCGCCGTGGCAGGCCTGACACGCCTGACTGACATCGGGATTGATCGCCCAACGCCAACCGCCTAGACTGGCAAACCTCTTTCTTTGCAAGGCGCCTCATGACCTTCCAGGCCTACATCGACAACATCCAGGCAAAAACCGGCAGGTCCGCCGCTGACTTCAAGAAGCTGGCCGACCGGAAAAGCTTCACGCTTTGAGGCAAAGGTACGCCTCAAGGGCGAGCGCAGCAGCGAAGAATAGCTGCGCCGCATTCACTCCCTCTCCCCCTGGGAGAGGGAGTAAGAGGATTTCAGCGCTGAAAGCGCGCCGATAACACCACCGAGGTGTTGGTCCGCTCGACTCCTTCCAGCAGGCCAATCCCGTCAATCAACGAGTCCAGCCGCTCAATCGAGCCTGCCTGCACGATGGCAATCATGTCGAAAGTGCCGCTGACCGACAGCAGCGAGCGCACCTCCGGAATCTTGCGCAGCGCCGCCTCGACCGGGCCCGAGAGCTTGGGGCCGACGGTGAGCATCACATGCGCTGATACGAGCGACTGCTCATAAGCATCGCCAATGCGCGCACCATAACCGGTGATGACCTTGTCGCGCTCCAGGCGGGTGATGCGGGCCTGCACCGCCGTACGCGACAGCCCGACCTTGCGGGCCAGCAAGGCCATGGGGCAGCGCGCGTTTTCACGCAGTTCGCTGAGCAGGGTCTGGTCGATGGCGTCGAGGTTCATGCGGCACTCCGAAGTCAAACTAGTCGAATAGACTTTTTAGATAGCCTATTTCACTAAATTATGGCTGTAATTTGTAGTTATTGATACTGGTAACCGCCACCACTCACTTCCACAATCAAACACACCCCCACACACCCACATCCACATACACGTACCCACACCAAGGAGGCAACATGAAAAAGAACATCCTGATCGCAGGCGCCGGCAAGATTGGCTCAGCGATTGCCGGGCTGCTGGCCGCCACGGCCGACTACACCGTCACGGTGGCGGATGCATCGCCGCAAGCACTCGCAGCCATCAAAACCGGGCCGCGCGTACAGCGCCTCACGCTGGACATCACAGATCCGGCAGCCCTGCGCGCCGCGCTGGCCGGGCAATATGCCGTACTCAGCGCCGCGCCCTTTCATCTCACCACCCTCATCGCCGAAGCCGCCGTGGCCGCGGGCGTGCATTACCTCGACCTGACCGAAGACGTCGCCAGCACACGGCGCGTGAAAGAACTGGCCGCCACCGCACGCACCGCGCTGATCCCGCAGTGCGGCCTGGCACCAGGCTTTGTCTCCATCGTCGCGGCCGATTTGTGCAAGCGTTTTGACAGCCTGCACAGCGTGCGCATGCGCGTCGGCGCGCTGCCGCAGTTCCCGTCGAACGCGCTCAATTACAACCTGACCTGGAGCACCGACGGCGTCATCAACGAGTACTGCGAGCCTTGCGAAGCGATTGTTGAAGGCGTGCTGCGCCAGGTGCCACCGCTGGCCGAGCATGAAGAGTTTTCACTCGACGGTGTGACGTACGAAGCCTTTAACACCTCTGGTGGCCTGGGCACGCTGTGCGAAACCCTGGCGGGCAAAGTCACGCACCTCAACTACAAAACCATCCGCTACCCCGGCCACGCGGCCATCATGAAGGTGCTGCTCAACGATCTGCGCTTGCGGGAGCGCCGCCACGTCCTGAAAGACCTGCTGGAAAACGCCCTGCCCGTCACGCTGCAAGACGTGGTGATCGTGTTCGTCACCGTGAGCGGCCAGCGCGAAGGCCGCCTCACGCAAGAGACCTATGCGCACAAGGTCTACAGCCAGGTGGTGGATGGCGTGATGCGCAGTGCGATCCAGGTCACCACGGCGTCAGGCATTTGTGCGGTGCTGGACTTGCTGGCGCATGGGCACTTGCCGGCGAAGGGGTTTGTGCGGCAGGAGGAGATTGGGTTGGGGGATTTTCTGTCCAACCGGTTTGGGAGGGCTTATGCGGAGCATGCGCTTGAGCGGCTTGTTGCTTGAAGTTCTTAATGGAATTGGCCTCCAGCCCATATCCACCTTGGCTGGTAGCTCCTGAATTGATAGCGTTTTGAATCCGGACCAGAACGGCCAGAACGGCAAAAAAACTCAAACCAGCATCTCCCCCTTCATCCTCTCCCCCAGGAAATCCAGAAAACTCCGGACCGCAGGCACCTGCCCCCGCCGCGAGGTAAACACTGCGTGGGCCAACCCGGACCGTATTGCCCACCCCGGCAACACCGGCACCAGCAACTGCGCCTGCCGCTCGGCCGCACTCATCGACTCCGGCAGAAAACTCATGCCGGTGCCGGCCAGTACGGCCAGCTTCAAGGTTTGCAGGTCGTCGGCCACGTAGCGCGGCTGGTGCTGCAGCACAAACTCCTGCCCCTCAGGGCCGATCAGCGTCCATGACGTGCGCCCGTCGGCCCATGACATGGCCACGGTGTCGAGCTTGTGCAGGTCTTCGGGTTTTTCGGGGATGCCCTGGCGTTTGAGCAAAGCCGGGCTGGCGAGCAGATGGCCGGCGCTGGCGCCCAGGTTCTTGATCACCAGGCTGCCGCTCTCATCGAGCGTGGGCCGCACGCGCAGGGCGATGTCGATGCCCTCTTCCACCAGGTCGATCACCCGGTTGGTCACGCGCATGTCGACGCGCACCTGAGGGTAGAGCGCCATAAAACGCGGCACCAGGTAACCCACCGCGCCTTGCGCCAGCGTCACCGGGCAGGTGATGCGCAGCGTGCCGCGCGGCTCGACCTGCATTTGCGCCACGGCTTCAGAGGCCGCCATGGCTTCGTCGCGCATCGCGGTGCAGTGGCGCAAATATATCTCGCCGACTTCGGTGAGCGAGAGCTTGCGTGTGGTGCGCTGTAAAAGGCGCACGCCCAGGTGCGTCTCCAGTTCGGCCACCCGGCGCGACAGGCGCGACTTGGGCAAGCCCAGTGCCCGGCCGGCGGCGGCAAAACCGCCGCGCTCCACCACTTCGGCGAAATACAGCATGTCATTGAGGTCTTGCATGGAGGAGCTCCTTTTTGTCCTTCGTCGCCTGAAAACAGAATTTTCAGGCCTTTATTGTCCCATTAATAGAACAATAAGTCACATTTATGCCGACTTATCAAACACTCACACCATCCGCACAATCTATCCATGGCTGCGATTCACGGTGAACACGGCCTAAGAACCTGATTCCCACAACCCTTCACAACATAACTTCAAGGATTTTCATCATGACCAAGCTTCTTCACGTCGACTCCAGCATTCTTGGCGGCAACTCGGTTTCCCGCCAGCTGACCGCCCAAATCGTGGCCTCGTGGCGCGCCGCCAACCCCGGCACCGAAGTCAGCTACCTGGACTTGGCCGCCAACACGCCCAGCCACCTGTCGGCTGAATCGCTGGGCTTTCGCATGCCTGCCGATGCGGTGCTGAGCGATGCGCAGAAACGCGAGAACGTTGTGTCTGAAGCCCTGGTGTCGCAATTCCTGGCCGCCGATGTGATCGTGGTGGGCGCACCCCTGTACAACTTCGCCATCCCCAGCCAGCTCAAAGCCTGGATCGACCGCATCGCACAAGCCGGCCGCACCTTCAAGTACACCGACAAAGGCCCCGTCGGCCTGGCCGGCGGCAAGACCGTGATCGTGGCTTCGGCCCGCGGCGGTGTGTATTCGACCAGCGAAGCCATGACGGCCCTGGAACACCAGGAGAGCTACCTGAAAGTGGTGTTCGGTTTCTTCGGCATCACCGACGTGCGCTTTGTGCGCGCCGAAGGCCTGGCCATGGGCGAAGCCGCCAAGGCGGCAGCACTGGCTGCCGCCGAAATCGAAATCGTGACGCACACCCAGCCGTCCGCCAACCAGGCCAAGGCCGCGCTGGCTGCCTGAGCTGGTGTATCGCGCACCAAAAAAGCCCGCATTTGCGGGCTTTTTTATGTACTCCCGAAATGCTGCATCGCTGCGGCCCCGGTAATTATTTAATGACTAACAAGTAGTTCACTTTGGGCCGGCGTGTCCCTACACTCAGCGTTTGCCCCGTTCACGGGCACTGGCTTGAACAAGAAAGGTGAAGATGACAGCGACCTTGGCTCCGGACGACCGCGCGAATGCGGCAGCAACATCACAGCACACCCCCTCCTCCATCGAGATCCGGCCGTTTGATGCCCCGCTGGGCGCCGAAGTGCTGGGGATGGACCTCTCGAAACCGCTCAGCACCGCCGATTTCAGCCGCATCCACCGCGCCCACCTGGACCACCACGTGCTGGTCTTTCGCGACCAGCGCATCACGCCGCAACAGCATGTTGATTTCAGCCGCCGCTTCGGCCCCCTGCAAATCCACGTGCTGAAAAACTTCCAGTTGCAGAACCACCCGGAAATCCTGATCGTTTCCAACATCAAGGAAAACGGTGAACCCATCGGCCTGGGCGACGCCGGCCATTTCTGGCACTCCGACCTCTCGTACAAAGACAAACCCAGCCTGGGTTCGCTGCTTCACGCACAAGAACTGCCCGCAGAAGGCGGCGACACCTTGTTCGCCAACCAGCACACGGCCTGGGACACCCTGCCCGACGCGCTCAAGACCGCCGTCCAGGGCTTGCGCGCCGAACACACCTACCTCGCAAAATACGAAGAGCTGCGCAGCCGCAACCCGTGGCGGCCCAAGCTCACGCAGGAACAGGTTGAAGAGGTCAAACCGGTGGTTCACCCGGTGGTGCGTACCCATCCTGAAAACGGCCGCAAGGCACTCTTTGTCAGCGAGCATTTCACCACCCGCATCCTGGGCATGCCAGAGGACGAAAGCACCGCGCTGCTGAGCGAACTGTTCGAACACACCTCGCGTCCCGAACTCACCTACCGCCACCAATGGCAGCCGCATGACATGGTGTTCTGGGACAACCGCTCAGTCACCCACCTGGCGGCAGGCACACCCGACCACCTGCGCCGCAAGCTCTACCGCACCACCATCGAAGGCGACGCGCCGTTTTAAGCGGGAGCCTGCGGCGGTAAAAACCTAGCCGCCGGGCAAAAGCAGCAATGGGAAACGCAAGCTCAGGCGTGCTTTTTCACCCATGCCACGTACGCGTCAACCCAGGTCTGCAAAAATTTCCTGCTGCCTTCGCTGAGATTACCGTCGGCGTCATACAAACCTTCCTTGTTGTGGATGAAGGCCTCGGGCTGGCCCAGCGTGGGGGCGTTCAGGTAGGCCAGGATGTTGCGCAGGTGCTGCTGCGACAGCGCCGTGCCGATGGCGCCAACCGACGCGCCGATCACACCGGCGGGCTTGCCGTCCCAGGCGCTTTGGCCGTACGGACGCGAGGCATGGTCAATCGCGTTTTTCAGCACGCCGGGGATTGAGCGGTTGTATTCAGGCGTAGCAAACAGCAGGCCCTGCGCCGCCTTGATCTCGCCCTTGAGCCGCTTCACTTCAGCGGACGGGTTGCCATCGTCGTCCTGGTTGTAGGGCGGCAGGTCGTCAATGCGCACATGGGTAAAGCTGAAGTCCGCCGGGAACAGTTTTTCAAGCGCGCGGGCGAGCTTTTTGTTGAACGAGTCCTTGCGGATGCTGCCGACGATGACGGCGATGTTGTATTGGGCCATGGGGTTCTCCAGGAAAGAGGGTTAGCCGGAACTAACGAGGTGGATGGATGATGGATGGATGGATGGGAAGACGGCGAAAGAAAATGCCAACCCCGTATATGTAAGGCATTTTCAGAAACCGCGCTGTAGGACGGCAAGCTAAACCCCGGCGCATCCCGCAGCTGCACGGAAGGAAGCAGTACTGTCAGCCGATCACCAGGCAACTGTTGAAGACCCAACAGCCAGGCCGCGCAAACCCGCGAAATTGCCCGAAATCAGCCCTGAATCACTGGCATGGATGCTGCGATGTGGAGCTTGTCTACCACTCACTATCCACTCCTCACGCCATGACTATCACACGCTTCCTCGGCCTTGCCGCCTTGTCTTTCGGCCTGCTCGCCACGCAGGCCCATGCCGCCCCACCGCTGGAGAAAACCGAGATCCGCTACCAGGGCTGGGTCGGCCAGGTTACCTGGATCGAGCTGGCCGAAGACCTCGGCTACCTCGCACCGCTCAAAGCCAGGTGGGTGGGCAACACCATCAGCGGTCCGCAAGACATCCAGACCGTCGTCACCGGTGATGTCGACCTGGGCGGCGCCTTCAACGGCGCGGTCGTCAAGCTGCTGGCCAAGAAAGCACCGATCAAGGCAGTGCTCGGCTACTACGGCGTGGACGAAAACACCTGGAGCGGCTACTACGTCAAGGAAGACAGCCCCATCAAATCCGCACGCGACCTGATCGGCAAAAAGATCGCGGTGAACACGCTGGGCGCGCACCACGAGTTCATGGTGCGTGAATACCTGGAGCGGGCCAGGCTCACCGACGCAGAGGCCAAGCAGGTGACGCTGGTGGTAACCCCCCCGGTGACTGGAGAACAGGCGCTGCGCCAGGGCCATGTGGAAGTCACCACACTGGGCGGTGTGCTGCGCGACAAGGCACTGGAGCGTGGCGGCATACGCCCCCTCTTCACAGACCGCGCCCTGTATGGAAATTTCACGGCCGGCTCTATCGTCCTGCACAACAAATTCATCGAGCAGAACCCCAATACCAGCCGCCACCTCGTGTCGGCGCTGGCGCGTTCCATCGAGTGGGCTCGCAACACGCCGGCTGCCGAGGTGCGGGCGCGCTTCGTCAAGATCATTGAGGGACGCAAGCGCGCCGAAAGCGCCGACAGCATCCAGTACTGGAAGAGCACCGGCGTAGCGGGAACCGGCGGCGTGATCAAGGATACCGAGCTGCAGGTCTGGATCAACTGGCTGGTGAAAGACGGCTTGCTCAAGGCCGGGCAAGTCAAGCCCGCAGACCTGTACACCAACGCCTTCAACCCCTACTTCACCAACGCCGACAAACTGGCGTCCGCCAAATGAGCGCCGCCAAGATCCGCTTTGAAAACGTCAGCAAGGAGTTCACCGTGCGCGCGGACGACGGCGGCGCCGCCAAGCGCTTTGTCGCGGTGCACGACGTCACACTGGACGTGAAGCCGGGCGAGTTTCTGGTGCTGGTCGGGCCCAGCGGCTGCGGCAAGTCAACCTTGCTTGACTTGTTGGCGGGCCTGGCGCTGCCCACCAGCGGCCGCGTGCTGATCGACGGCCAGCCCATCACAGGCCCGGCGCGCGACCGCGGCGTGGTGTTCCAGCAATACGCCCTCTTCCCCTGGTTAAGCGCCTTGGACAATGTGGCTTTCGGCCTGGAAGTAGCAGGCGTCGGCAAGCGCGCCCGGCGTGAAAAGGCCGCACACTACCTGGCGCTGGTGGGCCTGACCGACTTTGCCAACCGCTTTCCGCATGAGCTGTCGGGCGGGATGAAGCAGCGCGTGGCCATCGCACGCAGCCTGGCCTACGAACCGCAAGTGTTGCTGATGGACGAGCCCTTTGCCGCCCTGGACGCACAGACGCGTGAAACGCTGCAGGAAGAACTGGTCGAGATCTGGCAGCGCACTGGCAAGACGATCGTGTTTATCACGCACGGCATCGACGAAGCCGTGGTGCTGGGCCAGCGCGTGGCCATCATGACCACGCGCCCCGGCCGCATCAAGCAGATCGTGGACATTCCCGACTCTCTACGCTCCGGAACCGCCGACGTGCGCTCGCTGCCGCTCTTCGGTGAGCTGCGCCATGAGATCTGGTCACAGCTGCATGACGAGGTGGCCTCGGCGCGCCAGGAGCGCCGTGCCCGCATTGCCTCACAACCTGAAAAGAAAGAACTCTCCCATGTCTGACCTTGCCCTGAAGGCAGGAACGCATCCGGCAACCCACGGATTGCAACTGAAAACCCCGCCGGTGTGGCTGCGGGCTTACCACCAGCTAGCCAACGCCACCTGGCGCTCGGGCCTCATCGTGGCGCTCGCCCTGCTGTGGGAACTGGCGCCGCGCCTGGGCCTGACGGACCCGACCTTTTTACCGCCGCTAAGTGAAGTGCTGGCCGCCGGCTGGGCACTGGCGCTGAACGGCCAGCTCTGGGAGCACACCTCCATCAGCTTGGCGCGCTCGCTGGGCGGCTTGCTGCTCGCCATCGTCTTCGCCATCCCGCTCGGGCTGGCCATCGGCTGGTACCAGCGCCTGGGCAATGCCCTGAACCCGCTGATCGAGTTGCTGCGCAACACCGCGCCGCTGGCCTTGCTGCCGGTGTTCCTGTTGCTGCTAGGCATCGGTGAAGTGTCCAAGATTTCCATCGTGGTGTATGCCTGCGCCTGGCCGCTTTTGCTCAACACCATCTCCGCGGTGCGCCAGGTCGACCCGCTGCTGGTGAAATCGGCGCGAACCATGGGCGCCACGTCACGCCAGCTGTTCCTGAAGGTGATCCTGCCGGCGTCGATTCCCACGATTTTCGTGGGCATACGCCTGGCCGCCGCCTCCGCCATGCTGGTGCTGATCGCCGCCGAGATGGTGGGAGCCAAGGCCGGGCTGGGCTACCTGATCATTTACGCCCAGTTCAGCTTCCTGATTGCCGACATGTATTTCGGGATCATCGCCATCACCGCGATCGGCGTCACCTTGAACTTCGTGCTGGAAAAGCTGGAGAGCCATTTCACCGCATGGAAGCCAGTCCAGACCCGCAGCTGACCTCAAAGCCAACCTCTGATCGACAGAAAGAATCCTCATGACAAAACGTAAACTGCGCCTGGGCGCTTTCATCATGGCCACTGGCCACCACATCGCCGCCTGGCGCCACCCAGGCTCGCAGGTGGACTCGGGTGTCAACATCGACCACTACATCGAGGTAGCCAAAATCGCCGAGCGCGGCCTCTTCGACCAGGTCTTTGTAGCCGATAGCCCGGGCATGGCCTTTCATGGCGACGAAGAAGCCTTCAGCCGCCAGGGCCGGGTGTCTTACTTCGAGCCGGTGACTTTGTGGGCTGCGCTTTCGGCCGTGACAAAACACGTCGGCTTTGTGGCAACAGCGTCCACCACGTATGAAGACCCCTTTCTGCTGGCGCGCAAGTTCTCCTCGCTCGACCATCTCAGCAAGGGCCGCGCGGCCTGGAACGTGGTGACCACAGGCGCCGACAACGTGTACGGCAATTTCGGCCTGGACAAACACCCCGAGCCCGCCGTGCGCTATGAGCAGGCGCATGAGTTTATCGATGTGGTCAAGGGCCTGTGGGACAGCTTTGAAGACGACGCCTTCTTTCGCGACCCGGCATCAGGAAAATATTTCGACCCGGCCAAAGTGCATGCGATCAACCATTCGGGCAAGTACTTCAAGGTCAGCGGCCCGCTGAACCTGGAGCGCCCGCCGCAGGGCTATCCGGTGATCGTGCAGGCGGGCTCGTCGGAGCCAGGCCGTGAGCTAGCCGCCGCGTCGGCCGAAGCCATCTTCACTGCGTGGACCAGCCTGGCCGAGGCCCAGACCTTTTACCGCGACGTGAAAGGCCGGCTTGCCAAATACGGCCGCCGGCCCGAGCAGTTGCTGGTGCTGCCGGGCATCTCCCCGGTGGTGGGCCGCACGCAGGAAGAGGCCGACGCGAAGTGGGCTGAATTGCAAAAACTGATCCACCCATCGGTGGGCCTGAACACGCTGCACACCTTCTGGCCCGGCGAAGACTTGTCGAAGTGGGACCTGGACGCGCCACCGCCTTACATCCCCGAGCCGCCGCCCGGACAAAACAGCCGCGCCCATGTGGTGCTGGAGCTGGCCCGCCGCGACAAGCTCACCGTGCGCCAGTTGTATGAATACCTGGCCGGCGCACGCGGCCACTGGGTGGTGGTGGGCACGCCACAGACCATTGCCGACAAGATGCAGGAGTGGTTTGAAAACGGCGCCGCCGACGGCTTCAATGTGATGCCGCCGGTCTTGCCTGAATCGCTCAATGATTTTGTCGAGCTGGTGATTCCCGAGCTGCAGCGGCGCGGCCTCTTCCGCACCGAATATGAAGGCAGTACCCTGCGCGAGAACCTGGGCCTGGACCGGCCGGCCAATCAGTTCACGGTGAAGGCGCAGAAGGTCGCCTGACTCTCAGTTGATTCGAATGCTCGTGTCCCAGTGGGTGGGATTTTCAAGGCCTGCGGTTTCATACCGCAGGCTTTTTTTTCACTCCCGCTTTAGGCAGCGACAGCCACCGTCGCTGCCGGACTTTTGCCGGCGCTACCACTACCAGGCTGCGCAGCCTTCCCATGCACCACCGAACGCCGGCCGTCGACGCTGACAGGCACATCGCCCGCCAGTGTCACGCGGCGCACCACGCGGTGCTGGTCGCCGTAGTCGTTGATGGCGTAGTGCTGCGTGGCGCGGTTGTCCCAGATCACGACGTCGCCCTGCGTCCAGCGCCAGCGCACGGTATTCTCCAGGCGGATGATGTGCTCCTGCAGCACCGACAGCAGATGCTGCGAATCCGTGCTCGAGTAACCCACCAGCTTTTTGACAAAGTGGCCCAGCACCAGCGCGCGCTCACGCGTTTCAGGGTGCACGCGCACCACGGGGTGTTCGGCCTCATGCAGGGTGCGGGTGAACACCTCGCGGTAGTGCTTCGCCCCCTCGTCCGAAATGTCCTTCTCCGGACGGTGCGCGGCGTAGTCGTAATCATTGCCGTGCACAGCCCAGAGCTTGTCGGCCAGCTCACGCAGTGCGGATGGCAAGCCCTGATAGGCCGCGGCGGTATTGGCCCACACCGTGTCGCCGCCCCAGGGCGGGATCACCACGCCGCGCAGCACCGAGATCTTGGGCGGTGCAACGGCGAAGGTCACATCGGTGTGCCAGGAATTGGCGCGGCCGCCGTGCGCTGAATCCAGCTCCAGGATGTAGCCGGTGCCCTGGCGCGAGGGCACCGTCGGGTGCGGCACCGGGTCGCCCAGCCGCTGCGCGAAAGCCTCTTGCGCGGCATCGTCCAGATGCTGCTGGCCCCGCAGGAACAGCACCTTGTGCTTGAGCAGCGCCTGGTTCAGCGCCACCACGGTGTCGCCGGAAATATCAGCCGACAAACGCAGGCCGCGCACTTCTGCGCCTATGCGGCCGGCGACTGGCGTGATGTCAAGGACGGGATGCGACGATTGAACTTGGGTCATGGGTGCCTTTGCTGGTGGCCTTTGCAGGCCTGGGTTGAAAAGGCAGAAGAGGCAGAAGTCGTGCCAGTAAAAACCGGCCTGAAACACCTGTTTCTATCGTTCTAAAAGCATGGCCTGTTGCGAAGCAGACAGTTCCGGGTGGCGAGGCAACACACAGCGCATCTTGCTGCATGAATTGCAACAGCGCGGCGGCGGCTTAGCTGGCGGCCGCCGGGGCTTCGGGAGCGTCCAGGCCGGCGTCGAGCAAGCCATGGCGCTTGAGCAGCGTGCGCAGCACATTGCGTGACAAGCCCAACTGGCGTGCGGTATGAACCTGGTTGCCGCCACACAATTCAAAGGCGGCTTTGACCAGCGTTTCTTCGACGCTGTTGAACAGATCCGGCTGCGCGGCGTGCATGCGCTGCAGCAAGAGGTCGCGCAGCGCGTCGGAGGCCGGTGCGGGCGCGACGGGGGTATCGGCGCCCTGCACCGCCGCAGCAGCCGGTACCGGTATTGCCCTACCACGCGATGCGCCGGCGACCGAGCGCTGGTTCACCTGCAAGTCAACCGCCGTCAACCTGCTGCTGGGCGCGACGATCAAGGCGTAATGCACGACGTTTTCCAGCTCGCGGATATTGCCGGGCCAGTCGTGCGCGAGCAAGGCCTGCTCGGCATCGGGCGCCAGACTGGCGCCCGTGATGCCCAGGCGCGCTGAATAGTTGGCGAGGAAATGGCGCGCCAGCGGCAGGATGTCGCCGGGGCGTTCATACAGCGGGCGCAGCTCCAGCGTGGCCACGCTGATGCGGTAATAGAGGTCAGCGCGAAAGTGGCCAGCCGCCACCGCGTTGCGCAGGTCGACGTTGGTGGCGGCAATCAGGCGTACATCCAGAGAGATGGGCTTGCGAGAGCCCAGGCGTACCACCTGCCGCTCCTGCAACACACGCAGCAACTTGACCTGCAAAGCCAGCGGCAGGTCGCCAATCTCGTCGAGAAAGAGCGTTCCGCCATTGGCCGATTCAAACCAGCCGGCACGCGCCTGTGATGCACCGGTGAAAGCGCCGCTTTCGTGGCCGAACAGTTCGGCATCAATCAGCGCCTCGCTGAAGGCCCCGCAGTTCACGGCAAGAAACGGCCCGCGCCTGCCGCTGCCCTGGTGCACGCGGCGCGCCAGCAGTTCTTTGCCGGTGCCGGTCTCGCCGATCACCAGTACGGTGGCATCGGTGGGCGCGACCTGCTCCACGCGCTCAAGCAAGGCAACCGAGCCTGGGTCTTCGAACACCAGCGCCTTGGCACGTATGGACAAGGCGCCGGCGTCGGGAAGCGTGAGCAGGTGCGACATGTGCGCGCCCTTAAGCCGGGTTTAGAAGCCGGCCAATACGGCACCCTTGAACTCGGCCTGCACGTACTTGCGGATCTCTTCCGAGTGGTAGGCCTTCACCAGTTTGGCGACCCATGGCTTGTCCTTGTCTTGCTCACGCACGGCCAGCAAGTTGACGTAAGGCGACTTGGCCGCTTCCTGGGCAATCGCATCCTTGGGGTTCAATCCAGCCGACAGCGCGTAGTTGGTGTTGACGGCCGAGGCGTCGAGGTCGTCGAGTGAGCGCGGCAGCTGGGCGGCGTCGAGTTCAACAAACTTGATCTTCTTGGGGTTCTCAATCACATCCAGCGGCGTGGCCTTGAGGCCGGCCTCAGGCTTGAGCTTGATCAATCCCTTGTCTTGCAGCACCAGCAACACGCGGCCGCCGTTGGTCGGGTCGTTGGGGATGCCGAAGCGCGCGCCTTCTTTCAGCTCGGCCAGGCTTTTGACCTTTTTCGAATAGAGGCCGATCGGGAAGTTGACGGTGTAGCCCACGTTGACGATCTTGTAGCCGCGGTCTTTGACCTGCTGGTCGAGGAAGGGCTTGTGCTGGTAGCTGTTGCCGTCCAGGTCGCCGGCGGCGAGCGCGGCGTTGGGCTGGATGTAGTCACTGAACTCAACGATCTGGATTTTCAGGCCGTCTTTTTCAGCGATCTTTTTGACCTGCTCAAAGATTTGTGCATGCGGGCCGGCGGTGACACCGATCTTCAGCGGCTTGTCTTGTGCGAGCACGGCAGCGGGCAATGCGGCGGCCAGCGCGAGTGCGATGGCGGACTGGATGAGGGTGCGTTTGTTCATGGTGTTTCCTTTGATGAATTGAAAAATGGTTGTTCTTAATCTTGTCCCCTCTCCCCTTGGGAGAGGGTTAGGGTGAGGGCCAGCAGCGTTGGTACCGTTAATGGCAGTTTGACCGCCGCTGGCCCTCACCCCTGCCCTCTCCCGGAGGGAGAGGGAGGAATTCGGGGATCAACATCGCCGCGGCAATGTTCTTGCTCCCTCTCCCCCTGGGAGAGGGCTGGGGTGAGGGCTCGCGGCCTTTGCAAGCCAGGCAGCCGTCTGACCGCCGCCGGCCCCCACCCCTGCCCTCCCCCAGCGGGGGAGGGAGAAAAGCCCGAGAGAAATATTCTTCATTTATGGCTCAACCTGCGCACAGCCCAGTCGCCCAGGCTCTGCACTGCTTGCACAAACAAGATCAGCACCAGCACCACGGCCAGCATGACTTCGGGCAAAAAGCGCTGGTAGCCGTAGCGGATGCCCAGGTCGCCGAGACCGCCGCCGCCAATGGCGCCGGCCATCGCCGAATAGCCGGTGAGGCTCACAAACGTAATCGTCAGGCCCGCCACGATGCCGGGCAATGCCTCGGGCAGCAAGACCTTGAGCACGATCTGGCGCGTGGTAGCGCCCATGGCCAGCGCCGCTTCGATCAGGCCGTGGTCGACTTCGCGCAAAGAGGTTTCCACCAGCCGCGCAATAAAGGGCGCAGCCGCAATCGTGAGCGGCACCACGGCAGCCGCCGTACCGATCGACGAACCTGTGAGGAATCGAGTCAACGGAATGATGGCCACCAGCAAGATGATGAAAGGCGTGGAGCGCACTGCGTTCACGATGCCGCCCACTACTCGGTTGGTGACCGCGTTCTGCAGCACACCCCCTTGGTCTGTGAGCCGCAAAAACACGCCCAGCGGAACGCCGATGAACGCGCCCACCAGCCCCGAGATGCCGACCATGACGATGGTCTCCCACAGCGAGCTGACAAAAAGCTCAAGCAGGGCTTGTGAAAAATTACTGAACATGAGCCAGGCCTCCCGGTAAATCCGCACCGACCTGATCGACATGCACTCCGGCGCCGCGTAAATGCGCTACCGCAGCATTGAGTTGCTCACGCGCGCCGCGCGCAAACACCGCAAGCGAGCCAAAAGGTTTGCCCTGGATTTCGTCGACCTGGCCGTGCACGATGGAAAGGTCAATGCCAAAGCGGCGGATCACGTCCGACAGCAGCGGCCGGTCAGATTCATCGCCCGCAAACGCCAGGCGCAAGAGCTGGCCTTCCTCCGCATGCTCGGCGCTCATCAGCGTGCGGATGCGCGCCAGCACGCTGTCGGGCAACTCTTGCGGCACGATTTCGGCGATCAGGCTGCGGGTGGTCTCGTGCTGCGGGCGGGTAAAGACATTGATCACCGGCCCGCTCTCGACGATGCGGCCTGCGTCGATCACCGCCACGCGGTCGGCGACTTGCTTGATGACTTGCATCTGGTGCGTGATCAGCACGATGGTGAGGCCAAACTCCTTGTTGATCTGCCTCAGAAGGCCGAGGATAGAGCGCGTGGTTTCCGGGTCCAGCGCCGAAGTGGCTTCATCCGAGAGCAACACCTTGGGCCGGTTGGCCAGCGCACGCGCAATGCCGACACGCTGCTTTTGCCCGCCGCTGATCTGCGCCGGGTAGCGGTCTGCCAATGCACTCAAGCCAACCAGTTCCAGCAACGGCCCGACGCGGGCCTTGATGTCGTCCGCCGGCAAGCCGGCGATTTCGAGCGGCAAGGCCACGTTGCCATACACCGTGCGGGACGACAGCAAATTGAAGTGCTGAAAGATGATGCCGATGTCGCGGCGTGCCACCCGCAGGGCCTCGCCGTTCAGAGAAGTCAACTCGCGCCCGCCTACCAGCACCTGGCCTTCGGTGGGCCGGTTCAGCAGATTGATCACGCGCACCAGAGAGCTTTTGCCGGCGCCGCTGCGGCCGATGATTCCGTAGACCTCGCCTGGCTGGATGTGAAGGTCCACGCCCCTCAGCGCCTGGACCGGGCCGGTGAGGCCTCTGTAGGTTTGAAAAATACCTTTGAGTTCGATCATGAAATCCCGCTAACCCTTTATTTGCCGCTTCTTTCTTGTGAAAAGTGCCGGCTCTTTTTTGAACAGGTAGGGAATGTAAAGGCCTCAAGCACAAACTCAAAAGAATAATAAGTTCGCTTATTAGATGAATTCCAGCTATAGAGCGTGTTTACAGTTAATTACACCCGGCTTAATTTAAGTATTGCCAATTTATATCCGGGTGTTATACAATTTATTCACCCGGATGAAATTCATCCCGTGCCGCCCTTTCGAACCTTTTCACGAGCCATTTCTCATGCCATCTCCATCGTCGTCATCGTCGTCATCCCCTTCATCGCCTCCATCCTCTTCATCCCCCGAGACTTCTCCACGCCTCGTCGCCTTCTCAGGCTTTCAGCAAGTCGCCGCCGGTGACCGCACCCAGGTCATCCACGCGCTACGCAAGCTGGCCGCTACCCAAGACACGCTGATCCGCGTGTTCAACGACGCCACCGGCGAGCGCATTGACCTGGACCTGCGTCCCGAAGCGGAAGCGACGCCCTCGCCTGCCCCGGCCGAAGAGGCCACCGCAGCCCGCCCGGTAGGCCGTCCCAAACTCGGCGTGGTGGCACGCGAGGTCACGCTTTTGCCGCGCCACTGGGAATGGCTGGGCAGCCAGCCCGGCGGTGCTTCAGTCACCCTGCGCCGCCTGATCGATGAATCCCGCAAGGCGAATGAGGGCCGCGTCAGCGTGCGCGCCTCGCGCGAGAACGCCTACCGTTTCATGAGTGAAATGGCGGGCGACTTTGCGGGCTTTGAAGAAGCCAGCCGTGCGCTGTTTGCGGGCGACCTGGTCAAATTTGAGAACCTGGTCGCGCCCTGGCCCGAAGACGTGCGCCTGCAGCTGGCCAAACTTGCCGCCGCCAGCTGGAGCGTCGAATGAAGCCCATTGCACCCAAAGCCCTGAGCGACGGCGTGCCGATGTGGAAGACCTTCGCGGCCTTCCTCGGCCCCATGCTGCTCAGCAATATCCTGCAGTCGCTCTCGGGGACGATCAACAACATCTACATCGGCCAGATGATTGGTGTGGGCGCGCTGGCGGCTGTGACCAGCTTTTTTCCCATCATGTTTTTCTTTATCGCCTTCACCATCGGGCTGGGCGCAGGCGCGTCCGTGCTGATCGGCCAGGCCTGGGGCGCGCGCGACACCGGCAAGGTCAAGGCCGTGGCCGGCACCACGCTGGCGGTGGGCGCAAGTTTTGGCCTGGCGGTCGCCGTGTTTGGCGGCACATTTACCGCGCCGTTGCTGAAAGCGCTGGGCACGCCGCCCGACATCCTGGCCGACGCGACGCTGTACGCCCGCATCATGCTGCTGGCCATGCCGGGGCTCTTTGTCTTCCTGCTGTCGACCTCAATGCTGCGCGGCGTGGGCGACACCGTGACCTCGCTCTACACGCTGTGCATTTCAACGGCCTGCGGCCTGGTCATCACGCCCGCGCTCATCCTCGGCTGGGGCGGCTTGCCCAAGCTTGGCGTGGCCAGCAGCGCCGTGGCCACCATCCTGTCCTTCATCATCTCGACCAGCTGGCTGGCCTGGCGCCTGCACCGCATCAAGAGCCCGCTGGCACCCGACGCAGAGTTCAGGCGCCACCTGCGCGTGAACCCCGCCATCCTCAAGACCGTGCTGAAAGTCGGCGTGCCCACCGGCGTGCAGCTGATCGTCATTTCACTTGCAGAGATCGCGCTGCTGTCGCTCGTGAATGGCTATGGCTCCAGCGCCACGGCGGCGTATGGCGCGGTGAATCAGGTGGTGGCGTATGTGCAGTTCCCGGCGATTTCGATTGCCATCACCGCTTCTATCCTCGGCGCGCAGGCCATCGGTGCGGGCCGTACTGACAAGCTGGGCATGATCACACGCACAGGCCTGCAGATGAACCTGGCGTTGACCGGTGCGCTGGTGTTGCTGGGCTACCTCTTCTCGCGCCACCTGATGGGCTTTTTCATCACCAGCGAGCCGGTGATTGAACTGTCGCAAACCCTGCTGCACATCATGCTGTGGAGCAGCATCGTCTTCGGCATGCAGGGCGTGGTGTCGGGCGTGATGCGCGCCAGCGGCACGGTCTGGGTGCCCATGGGCATTTCAATTTTCTGCATCGCACTGATCGAGGTGCCCGTGGCCTGGTTCATGAGCCACCGCATAGGCATCAACGGCATCTGGATGGCCTACCCGGTGACCTTTGTAGCGATGCTGGGATTGCAGACCGCGTATTACCGGCTGGTGTGGCGCAAGCAGGCGATCAAGCGGTTGATTTAGGAGGCGTCCCGACCCGCACTTGACCCGGCAATAACTCCTTCCCCCTCTGGGGGAAGGTTGGGATGGGGGCTTGCAGCGATCAATCTCCCGCTCACGTTGACGAGACAAACCGGGGGCGGGGAGCCCCCATCCCCGCCTTCCCCCAGAGGGGGAAGGAGCAACACTACTTGCCCTTGGGCGTGATTACCACGTCAACCCGCCGGTTGCGCGCGCGCCCCTCCTCCGTCGCGTTGTCGGCCACCGGCTGCGATTTGCCGTAGCCCTTCACCGCCAGGCCCGGCGCAGGCACACCTTCCTGGCTCACAAAGTAGTCCTTCACGGCAGCGGCCCGCTTGTCTGACAGCACCTGGTTGCTGGCCTCATTGCCGACGTTGTCGGTATGGCCCGACACCATTACCGACGCATCGGCAAATTTCTTCACGCGGTCAGCCGCCTCATGCAATGTCTGCTTCGCCTCGGGTTTGAGCACCGCCTTGCCGGTGTCAAACAACACGGCGGAGTCCAGCGCGATCGTCACCACCTTGGGTGGCGTGTACGCTTCAAAGTCGTAGGGACCATCGAATTTGGCACGAAAGTCCACCGTCTCCGCAGCCAGGTCCAGCCGCAAGATCACCGGCTGGCGCTTGTCGAGCTTGCAGCTCATCACGCCGCGCTTGTCGAGCGTGGTGTTGCCCAGCGACAGCTCGCACAGCCGTTCAGACCGCAAGGTATAGAGGCCCACCGTCAGTGCATTACTCATGGCCGCCGAAATGTTTTTGCCGTCGCCCGTCACCGTCAGCTCGCCTGGCCCGGCGTTGAAGGCGTAGTAGTACGACACGGCTTTCTTGACGCCCTCGCCCTTGATGCGATTGCCCTTCAGCCGTGTCGGCTCGTCGATGTCTGTAGAGCCTGCGCCAGCAAGGGGACTGGCGGCGCCAGCGGCCAAAGGCGGCGGCAATTCGACGGGGCCTTCCAGCGACACCGCGTAGTCAATCGTTTCTTCGCTCAGGTCCAGGCGCAGGATGAGTGGCTGGGCTTTTTCAACCTGGCAATTGATGGTGATGGTCTTGTCGGCGTTGGTGTTGCCGTGCGATTCGGAGCACAGCTTGTTGGCCTTGAGGTCTTGCAGCCCGAAAGCCAGCGCCTGCGTGGCGCCGCTGGGTGAGTTTTTGGCCGTTGCGGTGAGCTTGATGGCGCCGGCGCCGGCGTTCAGCGCGTAGTAGTAGGTCAGCTTCTGCTTGATCCCGACGCCTTTGATCTCTTTGGAGGGCAGCGGCGTGGGGCTGTCGAGATCAGTGGAGGCGGAGGCGGCAGGCGCTGCTGCAACAGGTGCAACAGGCGCAACTGAGGCGGGCGCCGGTGCCGACGGCGGCGTGGCAGCCGCTGGCACCGCTACGGCGGGGGGCGCTGCAGCCGGCCGGGGCGCCTCCTCTTTTTTGCCGCACCCTGCAAGCGCCGCGGCCAGGCCCACTGCAACGCCAAGCGCCGCGAGTTGTTTCGGTGTCATAAGCCCTCCTCAGGCTGTTTTGCTTTTTGCTTTTTGCTTTAGCTTTAGCTGTTGTTGTGATGCCAGTTCGTAATGTGCGGTACCGCTGCATTTTTTGTCAACCTGGCCGGCAAGGCACCTGCCGGTATAGCCCAGAGCGCTTATCGGGTATCAAGACGGTTACAAGGCCTTGGTACGATGGTTTTATGCAGGCGGACGGCCTCGGCCCTCCTCATCGCTCCTCATCGCTGAATCGTCAACATGGCCATCCATGACCTGACAACACGCCATGCCCTCCCACACGCCACGCAACACCACCATCGATATCGCCAGGGGCATAGGCATCATCCTGGTCGTGCTGGGGCACAACGAGGCAGTGCTGCAGGGCAAAGGCGAACTCTTTCGGGTGATCTATTCCTTTCACCTGCCGCTCTTCTTTTTTCTCTCAGGCGTGTTCCTCAAAGACTCCGCCTTGCCGGGGCCGTTTGCACGGTCCCGCGCCGACGTGCTTCTCAAACCCTACTTCGTGGTTCTCGTGCTGCTGGGCATCGCAGAGATGTTCAGCCCGCACGTGGTCCCCGTTGCCACCACGACCCCGCTGGCGTATTTTTCGGGTGTCCTTTATGCCACCACACCTACCATCGCATGGACGCCCTTGTGGTTTTTGCCGCACCTCTTCGTGGCGTCGCTCGTGTCCATGGCCATCCTCCGCGTCACCAGGCCTTTGCCGAACCGCAGGGCCTGGCTCGTCCTCATCACCTGCGCCCTGCTGGCAGCCGGCATTGCGTGGATAGACAGCTTCTGGCAAATCGACACCGCGCGGCTGCACTTTATGGGCCTGGACAAACTGCCCGGCCTGCCCTGGAGCCTTGACCTGGCGTTCTTCAGCACGGCCTGCATGCTCGCCGGCTTTCTGCTTGGCAAGCCAGTGGCGGCCATGCATTTCAGTGCTGCCGGTTTTGCGGGCGCTGCGATTGCATTCGCCGCGCTGCACTTTTATTTCGACGAGACCATAGACCTGAATTTAAGGATCTACGGCAACCCGCTCATTTGCACCGTGCAGGCCGCGCTGGGCATTTACCTCGTGCTCTGTGCCTCAGCGCTGTTGCAGCGGTATGCGGCGTTCCGGCGGCCGTTGAGCTATGTGGGCTCGGCCAGCCTGTTCATTCTGCTGTTTCACTACACCGCGCAGGGAAGGGCTTTTCTGGCGCTGTCCCACATCAGCGGCAACCTCTATCTCCTGAGTGCGGCAAGCCTTGCGGCCGGCGTGCTGCTGCCGTTGGCCATGCTGGAGCTTGTGCGGCGTCAGCGCCATCTCGCGGCATTGCTCTTGCCCCTTCGCAGCAAACCATGACGTCCTCCGTTCAGGCTGAGGTATCAAGGCCCTGCGCAATCCTTGCATAGCGGTTAAAGTTTCATCAACCCTATTCATAGCGACAGGAAACCCCATGCAACTCATCGGAATGCTCGACTCCCCCTACGTCCGCCGCGTAGCCATCTCCCTGCAACTCCTCGGCCTGCGCTTTGAGCACCAGTCGGTCTCGGTCTTCAGCACATTCGAGAAATTCCGCAGCATCAACCCGGTCGTCAAAGCCCCCACCCTCGTCTGCGACGACGGCGCGGTGCTGATGGACTCCACACTCATCATCGACTATGCCGAAGCGCTGGCCGCCCAGGCGCCGGCCCACAGAAGCCTGATGCCGGCAACGCTGCCTGAGCGCCAGCAGGCCCTGCGAGCCATCGGCCTGGCCCTGGCCGCCTGCGAAAAAAGCGTGCAGATTGTGTATGAACGCATGCTGCGCCCCGCCGAAAAACTGCACCAGCCCTGGGTATCACGCGTGACCAGCCAGTTGCTGGCAGCGTATGGCGAACTTGAAGCGGAGCTGCAGCGCAAACCGCTGGCCGTGACCAGCGACACCATGGGCCAGGACGGCGTGACCGTGGGCATCGCTTGGCACTTTACGCAGGCGATGCTGCCTGAGGTGGTAAATGCAGCGGACTATCCAGCCTTGCGCGAGTTCTCGGCGCGGGCCGAGCTGTTGCCGGAATTCGCGGCTGCGCCGCACAGTGAGAAGGTTTACCAAAACCCGTGACGCCCGGCAGCGTGTAAGCCGGGACCGCAAAACGACCATTGGGGTGGACTCATTGCGGCAGGCTGGCTAGGATGGTTTCATGGCCGCCGAACCTCATCCCGACCCGGAACCTGCGCCGGAACTCTCCGAAGAGAAAATCAACGAAGCACACGACGCATGGTGCCGGGCTTATGTGCATGTCTGGGCCGATCTGTCCAAGGGAAACTACGACAAAGACGCGGTCCAAAAAGCCGCTGACGAGCACTGGCAGCGCAGTCCGAAGTCCAGCCCGGTGATGGTGGCCTCGATCGAATTCACCAAGGCAACGAAAAAACCGGAAGACGCGAGCTAGCCAACCTGCAACTGGTGGTCGTAGCACCACATCCAGCTTTCGCCGGGCTCAAACGACTGGATCACCGCATGCCCGGTGGCCGCGTGGTGTTTGCTGGCATGCTGGTTCTTTGAATCGTCGCAGCAGCCGATGTGGCCGCAATGTACGCACAGCCGCAGATGCATCCAGGTGTCGCCCATCTTGAGGCACTCTTCGCAGCCTTTTGAATTGGGTGAGTGGATTTCAGCAGGAACGTGGGTGCAGGGTTTGATACGCATAGAGATTCCTTTCAAGCCGTAGCCGCCGCACGGTCCATCGCCGCCAGGTGCTGGTGAATCATTGCCACCGCGGCAGCGCCCTCACCTATCGCGCCGCCAACGCGTTTGACGGAGCCGCTGCGCACGTCGCCGATGGCGAACAGGCCCGGGATGTTGGTTTCCAGCGGGGCGGGTTTGTAATCCGAGTGTTTGCAGGTGACGGACTCGCCCGTCATGACAAAGCCGTGCGCGTCAATCGCCACGCCGCAGGTGGTGAGCCAGCTGGTTTCCGGGTCGGCGCCAACGAAGAGGAACACATTGCGCACGGCGGCCTCTTGCTCGTTGCCGTTTTTGCGGTGCCGCCAGGTGACGGCGGAGAGGCCCGTATCGTCATCGCCGTGCAGTTGCACGACTTCGGTGTGCGGGCGCAACTCAATATTAGGGGCGGCTTCGATGCGATCAATGAGGTAGCGCGACATGCTGGCTGCCAGGCTGGGGCCGCGCACCAGCATGTTGACTTTGGCGGCGTGCTGCGACAAAAACACCGCCGCCTGCCCGGCCGAATTGCCGCCGCCTACCAGCACCACTTCAGTCTGGCTGCACATCTTGGCTTCGAGCGCCGAGGCCCAGTACCAGACGCCGCGGCCTTCAAACTTTTCCAGATCCGGGACATCGGGCCGGCGGTAACGCGCACCGCTGGCCACCACCACGGTTTTGGCGCGCAGGCTGCGGCCGTCGGTGAGCTTGAGGTGCAACTCGCCCTTGATGGCCTTGTGCGCGCAGTCCAGCGACTTGGCCTGCGCGGGGATCAGCATCTCGACGCCGAACTTTTGCGCCTGCACGTAGGCGCGGCCGGCCAGCGCCTGGCCGGAGATGCCGGTGGGAAAGCCCAGGTAGTTTTCAATGCGTGCGCTGGCGCCGGCCTGCCCGCCGTAGGCCCTGCAGTCGAGCACCAGCACCTGCAGGCCTTCCGAGGCGGCATACACCGCGGTAGCCAGGCCCGCAGGCCCGGCGCCGACCACGATCACGTCAAACAGCTCGTCATGTTCTGCCGTATCAACCATGCCCATGCAGCGCGCCAGCTGGTCTTCGCTGGGGTTCAGCAGCACCGATCCGTCGGGGCAGACGGCCAGCACGTCGGTGGCCGCTGCGCCGGCTTGCTCGGCCAGCGCCGCGGCGTCGGCGTCCTGGGTGATGTCAATGACGTGGTTGGGCTCGCCGTTGCGGTTAAGAAAGCTTTGCAGGCGGATCACGCCGGCCGACTGCGGCTGGCCAATCAGCACCGGCCCGCTGGCGCCGGCTTCGATCAGCGCCACGCGCCGCAAAATCAGCGCCCGCACCAGGCGCTCGCCCAGGTCGGCTTCAGCAATGATCAATGCGCGCAACTGGCCAGGCGGCACCAGCAGGGTGTCAACGTCTTCTTCGGCATGGCCGTCTACCAGCGCGGGCGCGCCTGAGAGCTGGCCGACTTCAGCCAAAAATTCGCCCGGCCCCTGGGTGACGATGGGCACCACATGGCCCAGGCCGTCGCGCTGGGTGATGGTGACCGAGCCCTTGAGCAGCACAAACATCCCGGGGCCGGGCTCTCCGGCGGCAAACAGCCTGTCGCCTTTTTTGAACTGCAGTACCGTGCCAAAACGGTGGATGCGCGCGATCTCTGCGGCGGTGAGTACCGGGAACATCTGGTGCCGGCGGCTGGTGTCCAGCGCCGGGGGTGTTTGCGGTGAAGGGGTCTGAGGGCGGGTCGAATCGTCGGCCATCGAAAAAGCTCCGGTCAGTTGACTTGCAATGACTTGCCATTAGACGATGAATCAGCTGCCGATGCTCCGCAGGCTACAAACTTTCACACACCCGCGCGCGCAGCCCGGCCGGGCCCACTCCTGAGAGAGCATCAGAAATTCTTAAGAAAATAATAGCCACAGCTCAATAGCCACCTTGGCTTGCAGCTATATTTTTTATAGCACCAACCCGGCTGCGGACCCAGTCTTGCTCCCTCTCCCTCTGGGAGAGGGTTGGGGTGAGGGCTCGCGGCGGTGGAACATGCAGCGACAGATCAACCATCGCCGGCCCTCACCCCTGCCCTCTCCCAGAGGGAGAGGGAGTAGAACCCCGCCAGAGCTCTGCCTTCTTCGCACCCTCTCCCCTTCTTGCTCCCTCTCCCCCTGGGAGAGGGTTGGGGTGAGGGCTTCCGGCGGTGGACCATGCAGCGATACATCAACCACCGCAGGCCCTCACCCCCGCCCTCTCCCAGAGGGAGAGGGAGTAGAACCCCGCCAGAGCTCTGCCCTCTTCGCACCCTCTCCCCTTCTTGCTCCCTCTCCCTCTGGGAGAGGGTTGGGGTGAGGGCTCGCGGCGGTGGAACATCAGCTACACATCAACCATCGCTGGCCCTCACCCCCGCCCTCTCCCAGGGGAGAGGGAGTAGAACCCGCCAGAGCCCTCCCTCTTCGTCCCTCTCTCCTTCTTGCTCCCTCTCCCCTTCTTGCTCCCTCTCCCTCTGGGAGAGGGTTGGGGTGAGGGCTCGCGGCGGTGGAACACCAGCGACATACCAACCACCGCCGACCCTCACCCCTGCCTCTCCCAGAGGGAGAGGAAGTAAAACTCCGGCGCCCTGGCTGTTTAGTAAGCCGCTAACCGGACTTGCGCACTGCATCCAGCAACCCGTTTCGCGGCTGACGCCGGCGATATTACCAGCCGTGCAGCCGGCTCCAGGTGCTCAGCTCGCCGTCTTCAGCCAGCGCGTGGTACTCGGGGTACTGCGCGCCGGTGGCGCAGGCGTGGTTGGGCAAGATGCGCAGCTGTGTGCCGATGGGAAAGCGCCTGGCGATGTCGGTGTCCGCCTCCCCTTCGCGCGAGAGGATGCCGTGCTCCTGGTTGGCGCCGCTGATCACATAGCCGGGCAACACTTCGCCGTCGGTGCTGCACACCTGGCCGTAGCCGAAGTCATGCTGCTGCTTTTGCGTGCCGCGGTCGCGGCTCATGGCCATCCAGCCGGCGTCCACAATCGCCCAGCCTTTTTCGGCCTGGTGGCCGATCACCGTGGTGAGCACGCTGAGCGCGATGTCGTCCGTGGCGCACACGCCGATGTTGTGCATCACCAGGTCAAAGAACACATAGACACCGGCGCGCACTTCCGTCACGCCGTCGAGTTGCACCGCCGACAGCGCCGTCGGCGTGGAGCCCACGCTGACCACCGCGCAGGGGAAGCCCGCCGCGCGCACGCGCTCGGCAGCGTGCACACACGCGGCGCGCTCCTGTTCGGCCATGGCCGTCAGCGCTTCGGGCGAGTTGAGGTCGTAGCTGGAGCCCGCGTGCGTCATCACACCGCCCAGCAGCATGCCACCCTGGTGCAGGGTGCGCGCCACCTCCAGCAAGGCGGCCTCACCGGGCTTGATGCCCGAGCGGTGGCCGTCGCTGTCGATCTCGATCCAGACCTCAAACGTTTCGCCGTGCTCGCGGCCAAAGGCGGCGATGGCCTCAGCCGAGGCCACACTGTCGGTGATGATTTTCAAATCACAGCCCTGGCGGCGCAGGGCCAGCGCCTGCGGCAGCTTGGTAGCCACCATGCCGACGGCGTAAAGGATGTCGCCAAACCCATCGGCGTAAAACTGCGCGGCTTCTTTCAGCGTCGACACCGTGATGCCCTGCGCGCCTGCCGCCCGCTGGGCCCGGGCCACCGGCGTGCACTTGCTGGTTTTGACGTGCGGGCGAAAGCGCACGCCCAACGCGTTCATGCGCTGCTGCATGCGCGCGATGTTGCGCTCCATGCGCGGCAGGTCAATCACGGCGGCGGGCGTGTCCAGCGCGGCCAGGGGGTGGGACTGTGTCGTGGCGGTCAAGGGAATCTCCAGAATTTCAAAAAAGGCTTCAATCGCTTCAAATCTATTTACCAAGGCCAGGCAATACTTTGCCCTTTGCCGGCAAGGCGCGCGCGCTGCTCCAGCATGCGCGCGACGGTGAGGTCTTGCAAGGCGATGCCGGTCATGTCAAACAAGGTGATGTCGCCGGCGTTGCGCGCAAAGGCCGCCTTGCCCGACAGCACATCGCCGATTTCAGTGCAGGCGGTTTCGGGCGCCCATTGCAATTCGCCGATGCCGCGCGACTGGGCGGCATCGTCGACAAACACGCGTGCTTTGGCAAGCAAGCCTTCGGGCAACTCGCGTTTGCCTTGGGTGTCGCTGCCCACCGCATTGATGTGGGTGCCGGGCCGTACAGCGGCCAGCTCGAACAGCGGGCCCTTGCCGGTGGTCGCCGTGATCACCACATCGCTCTGGGCCACGGCGGCATTCACGTCTGCCGCATGCGAAACGGCGCACCGGCCGGCAAACATCGCCTCAAACGCGGGCTTGGGCCGGCCGTCGGCCGTGGCGTAAAACACCTGGCGCAGCCCGGGCAGCTGGCGAAGGGCAAAGCGCAACTGCACCTGCGCCTGCACGCCGCTGCCGAACACGCACACCGTGCGGCTTTCGGGCCGCGCCAGCTGCAGGCCCAGGCCGCCGGCCGCGCCGGTGCGCTCGGTGGTGACGGCGTTGCCATCAATCAGGCAGCTTGGCCGGCCGGTGGCGGGGTCTATCAACATGATGGTGGCCTGGTGGGCGTCAGCGCCCCGGGCGGGATTGCCAGGCCAGAAACCCGCCGCCTTGAAACCCAGTAGCGACTGCGCACCCACGTCGCCCGACTTGATGCCGAACACGCCGCCGGTGGCCAGCTTTTCACGTACGAGGGAGAACACGCGGCCTTCGCCCTGGCTGTGCAGCACAAAGGCTTCGCGCACGGCCTCCAGCACGTCAGCCGGCAAGAGCATGGATTCGACCTGGCGTTTGTCCAGCAGCAGGAGTTGGGCATCAGCCGGCCTGCTTGCCCTGGATGGCGGGAAACTGGCAGGATGAGGCATGGGTGGCTGCGCGGTAGGTGTCGTCATCTGGAAATATTATCCATAATTAGACTAATTGTCAAATACTCGACAACCATCCACCGTCCATCTCCACCGTCCACCCCTCAACCCATTCAACCCCAGGAGCCCTCATGCCCGGCAACCCGCACGCCCCCTGCGACGAAGGCATCATCCGCGCCCAAGCGAAGAAAAACGGCAGCAGCGCACCGCACCCCGGCTTCGCGCTGGCCGCCACGGTGCTGGGCTCATCCATGGCGTTTATCGACGGCTCGGTTGTCAACATCGCCCTGCCTGCCATCCAGCGCGACCTGACGGGCGGCTCGGCCGACGGGCTGGCGGCCATGCAGTGGGTCATCAACGCCTACCTGCTCGCGCTGGGCTCGCTGGTGCTGGTGGGCGGCTCGCTGGGTGACCGCTTCGGCCGCCGCAAGATATTTATCCTCGGCATTGCCATCTTCACGGCAGCTTCGGTGGCCTGCGGCTTTGCGCCCGGCCCGCTGGCGCTGATCGCCGCGCGCGCCGTGCAGGGCATGGGCGCGGCGCTGCTGGTGCCCGCCAGCCTGGCCATCATCGGTAATGTGTTTGAGGGCGAGGCGCGCGGCAAAGCGATTGGCACCTGGGCCGCGTGGGCGGCCATCACCGGCGCGGCCGGGCCGGTGCTGGGCGGCTGGCTGGTCGATGCGGTGTCGTGGCGGTCTATCTTCTTTTTGAATGTGCCCATGGCGGTGGCCACCGTGTGGCTGGCGCTCTATGCCGTGCCCGACAGCCGCGACCCGGACGCGCCGAAGCAACTCGACTGGCCGGGCGTGCTGCTGGTGGCCAGCGGGCTGGGCGCCCTCACCTACGGCCTCACGCTGGCGCCCGAGCGCGGCTGGCAAGCCGGCAGCGTGCTGGGCTTTATCGCGCTGGGGGCGGCGCTGCTGGTGGCGTTTGTGTTTGTGCAAGCCCGCACGCGTGCGCCCATGATGCCGCTGGGCCTCTTCAAGTCGCGCGACTTTGTGGGCACCAACCTGCTCACGCTGCTGCTGTACTTTGCGCTCAGCGGCGCGCTGTTTTTTCTGCCTTTTGTATTGATAGGCGCTTTTAAATACTCCGCCACCGCCGCGGGCGCCACGCTGCTGCCGTTTTCGCTGCTGCTCGGCTTCTTGTCGTCCAGCACCGCCAAGCTTACCGAGCGATTTGGAGCGCGGCGCATGCTGATGGCCGGGCCGGCCGTGGCAGCCGCCGGCTTCGCATTGCTGGCGTTGCCCGGCGTGGGGTGGTCGTATTGGACAGGTTTCTTCCCCGCCATGGTGGTGCTGGGCCTGGGCATGACGATTGCCGTCGCGCCGCTCACCACCACCGTCATGAACGCGGTGCCGACGGCCCACGCCGGCATTGCATCGGGCATCAACAACGCCGTGGCGCGCGTCGCCGGCCTGCTGGCCGTGGCGGTGCTGGGCGTGGTGTTTGCCATCAGCCTGCAGGGGCCGGTGCAGTCGGCGGCACCCGACGTGCTGGTCAACGCGTTTCGCTGGGTGGTGCTGGGCTGCGTGCTGTGCGCGCTGGGGGCGTCGGCGTGTGCGCTGGTGTTCCTCGCGCCTGCCGGGGCGCGCACGCCGCGTTAAGCGAGAGCGCGCCTCAGCGGTGCCGCAGGCGGCGATGAGGTTGATGCTGGTGCTGGCGCTGCCCACGTGACCGCATCAGCAGCCACACCGCCAGGCCCGCCACAGCACCGGCGACCACTGCCTTTTGCACCGCGGCCTTGCGGTTGTACTTGAACTCGGCCTTGCCGCCCATCTCGGCGAACACATTGGGAATATGGCCGCGCGCCAGGTCTTGCCCGATGCCTTCAAACATGTTCACACGATCAGCGAACAGCAGCAGCATCCAGTGGCGCAAGTCGTTCTCACTGAACTTAAAGGCATAGCGGCGTATGGAACCACTCAGGCCCGAAGGCGGCACGCTGGTACCGAAAACCGGCGTGATGCCCGGCCGCTCGTTGGAATGAAGAATCTCGACGGTCTGCGGCTGCTGCTCAGGCTCATGCCAGTGCACGCCCTCCAGCCGGGGCGGGATTCGTTCACGTGGATAGGCCGGCCGGTTGGCGTGGTCCAGGTCGGCGCCCCAGCCCTGGATGTGGGCGTACTGCGGCGGCACCTGGAAGCCGGGGCCGCCGCTGCTGTTACCGGGAGAGCCGGACGAACCGGAAGAGTCGTTGGAAGCGAAGGTATCCATGGTCTGCTCCTTTCAAGCGGGTACAGCGATGCGGGTAGGGGTATCGATGGCGGCGCGCGGCGGCACCAGCACGGTCTTGATGCAGTTGTCGAGCTTGCTCGAAAAAAGGTGGTACGCGTCTGAGACTTCCTCAAGCGGCACCCGGTGGGTAATCACCTCACTGGGCTTGATGCGCCCTGCCTGGATGTGCTCGATCAGCCGCGGCAGGTGGCGCTTGACGCTGGCCTGGTTCATGCGCAGCGTCAGGCCCTTGTTCACGGCGTTGCCGATCGGAATGGCGTTAAAGGTCGGGCCGTAAACCCCGACGATGGACACCACGCCGCCCTTGCGCACCGAGTTGATGCACCAGTGCAGCACGATGGCCGAGCCGCCCTGCAGCTTGAGCTTCACGCCCGTCAGCCGGTGCGCGAAACTGCCCGCAGCTTCGGCCCCCACGGCGTCAATGCACACGTCGGCGCCCAGCCAGTCCGTCATCTTCTTGATATGGATGGCCATGTCGTCGACATCCTTGAAGTTGACCGTCTCACATTGGGCAAACTTGTGCGCGAACTCCAGCCGGTAATCGATGTGGTCGACCACGATGACCCGCCCGGCACCCAGGAGCCAGGCCGACTTGGCCGCAAACAGGCCCACCGGCCCCGCGCCGAACACCACCACCGTGTCGCCCTGCTCGATCTCGCCCATCTCGGCGGCCTGGTAGCCGGTGGGGTACGCATCGGTCAGCAGCACCGCGTCGTCCACATCCAGGTCAGGCGGAATCACCGTAGGGCCGATGTCGGCAAACGGCACGCGCACATACTCGGCCTGCCCGCCGTCATAGCCACCGGTGATGTGCCCGTAGCCGAAGATGCCGCCGACGGCCGTCGCCTCGGGGTTGGTGTTGTGGCAGTTGCTGTAGAGCTCTCGCTGGCAGAAAAAGCACGAGCCGCAAAAGATGTTGAAAGGCACCAGCACATGGTCGCCGGGCCTGAGGTTTTTGACACCAGAGCCCACCTCTTCCACCACGCCGGTGAACTCGTGTCCAAATGTCATGCCTACGCGCGTGTCAGGCACCAGGCCATGGTAGAGATGCAGGTCAGAGCCGCAGATGCACGAGCGGGTGACACGCACGATGGCGTCATACGGGTGCTCTATTTCCGGTTCAGGTTTCTGCTGTGCACGGACCCGGTAAGGTCCCCGATAGTTCATGGCAAGCATAGGAGTTCCTTTGTGGTGAAGGTTGGGTGATGGTGGGAAACCAGCACGCAGCAAGGCCTTGCCGGGAAGCTGGTCAGCGGGAAACTTCACCGTAGCGGCCGCGCGCCCGCGCAAGGGTAAGCAGTGCACACGCCCCCAAGTAGGAAAAAGTTTAGGCAGCGCTGGGCGCACAAACGCTGGCGGCGCGGCGCCCCGTTCGCAGCCGCGTCGCGGGGAATTGAAGACCAAATGTGCCTGTAGCCCAATGAGCACCTTGGCTGGCAGCTATTATTTTTATAGCGAAATCGGGCTGCCCGCCGCCGCTGGCTTAAAATCAGGGGCCTGACAGGGGCGATGTGCGTCCCCGCTTCGAACCACCCCGAGGTACCAACCGCTAAACCACTGCCGGGCCACCCCTGGACCCACCGGCATCTGTCGACGCCATGCTCCCCAGCTCCGGCACCCGCAGCAGCTTCTTTTTTCCGAGACCTCCACATGCCATTTTCTTCACTGGGTTTTTCGCCGGTACTGCTGCCCGCGCTGATGCGCGCCATGGAGGAACAGGGCTACCTCGCCCCCACCGCCATCCAGTCCGCCGCCATCCCCGCCATTCTTGAAGGACGCGACGTGCTCGGCTCGGCGCAGACGGGTTCGGGCAAGACGGCCGCGTTTTCGCTGCCGCTGCTGCAGCACCTCGTCAACGCACCGGCGCCCGCCGGGCGCCAGCACCGGCCGGTACGCGCGCTCATCCTGGTACCCACGCGCGAGCTGGCCGCGCAAGTCGGTGAAGCCATCGTGGGGTTTGCCAAATACCTCCCCCAACGGCTCAAGGTCGCAGTCGTGTTCGGCGGCGTCTCCATCAACCCCCAAATGATGAACCTGCGCGGCGGCGCCGACATCGTCGTCGCCACACCCGGCCGCCTGCTCGACCTGATCGATCACAACGCTTTGACGCTGACCAGCACCGGCACACTGGTACTCGACGAAGCCGACCGCCTGCTAGACCTCGGCTTTGGCGAAGAACTCAACCGCATCCTGGCCCTGCTGCCCACCAAGCGCCAGACACTCTTCTTCTCAGCCACCTTCCCGCCCGCCATTGAAGCACTCGCATCAAGCCTGCTGCGCAACCCGCTGCGCGTAGAAGTCGCACAGGTAGCGCAAACCGCACCCGACATCACCCAACGCGCCATCGAAGTCGACGCCCCCCGCCGCACCCAGCTGCTGCGCCACCTGGTGCAGACCGAAAAATGGGAGCGCATATTGGTCTTCGTCGCCACCAAACACGCCGCAGAAATCGTCGCCGACAAACTGCGCAAAGTCGACATCGAAGCCGAACCCTTCCACGGCGAACTCAGCCAGGGAAAACGCACCCAGGTGCTGCAAGACTTCAAGATCAAAGCCGTGCAAGTGGTGGTGGCCACCGACGTCGCCGCACGCGGCATCGATATTGCACAAATGCCGGTCGTCGTGAACTACGACCTCCCCCGCTCAGCGATGGACTACACCCACCGCATTGGCCGTACTGGGCGCGCGGGTGAATCGGGACTTGCGGTGAGTTTTGTGAGTGCTGCTACTGAGGCGCACTTCAAGCTGATTGAAAAGCGTCAGGGGATCAAGGTGGCGCGTGAGCAGGTGGCGGGCTTTGAACCGGTGGAGCTATTGCCACCGAACCCGGCTGATCCTGCGGGAACAGGTGGCATCAAGGGAAAGCGGCCCAGTAAGAAGGATAAGTTGCGGGCCGCGAACAACAGTACTCACTAGGTCCGGTGGCCATCTGGCTAAAAAGGGCATAAAAGTTGCGAACAGAATGCATACTGGGCTCACCTGAAACAGCCATAGTTAATGCATGAAATTCCTAGTTTTTTTGACCCTCACAGCTTTAGTAATTACGGGTTGTGCCACGAAAGATGATTTGGTCATTGACTATGGGGACGGGGACGGCCTTCGCGTCGTGGGCGCCGGCAATAGTTTTTTTTGCGACGATCCCTCTTACGAAGATAAAGAAAAGGTCGTAATACTGACACTTCAGTTTGCCGATAGTCCAACCAAGACACTCTGCGAACTGAAGTCGCCGGTACCACATTCGGCAGAAAACACTACGCGGTAATAATCAATTCAAGCCAGAGTTGAGTGCGCGATTAAACCTTCAGGTATCACCTGGCGATTTTTGGTTGATCCAATTCTTTTGTTCGACGCTCTGTTGCAGCCCGCATGCAACCAAAGTATTCGAGCGGCCACATGGACCCGCCTTCCGATGGCTTTGCCTCTGCTTTGCACTCTGGATCCCGACGCTGCAACCAAGCCCGCTGCTCTTTCCGGAGGGCCATCCGCTCTCCTGCCGGTAAAGCCGACATCACTGCCTGGTATTTCAGATTAAGAGCAACGTCCGCGGCCCTGTAATCCCGGACCGCGCAAGCATTCATCTCTTGCTGGTTTCCGTCATACCTGCACTCGAAGCCGCCGGCATCCTGGGCAGCCATCGCGGGTACAGCTGCAAGCAGCATGGAAACAGACACCATTGCGGTGCGCAGCAGAGGCTTAGCATGTCGTTCAAGCGGCGCGCTGAAGCGGTCGAGGACTGTCAGACCTGACGCAATCAATGGAAGACTAAACATCTCGCCCCAGCGCTTCACGCTCCCGCTTGGCCCGCAAAACACCAAATCGCCAGCGCACAAGGCCGATGGCGTAGCTTATGTAGTAACCCGCCAACAGCCCAAAGACGGCCAGTGTGAGCGGGCTGCGCGCGAAGTCGCCCATTCCGTGCTGCGCCGTCGGCCCTGCCGTATAGATTTCGAACAATCGATAGGCAATGCGCCCAGCGAACAGCAATGAAAGCGCAATGCCCAGGTGAGCGTTGGGCGTGTAAAACAGGCCTTGGGGTGTTGGCTCGAAGCGCGTCTTGCGCAGCCCAAAGATGCCGAGCAACCCACCAAAGCCCAGGCCACCGGCAAGCCACCCAAGCCTTTCAAGGTGTTCACGAGCGGCGAAGCACAGCAAAACAAGCAGGATGGGAAAGATGGCCAGGGTGATCCAGGGACGGATCCTCGACAGGCGCTGGCGCCCAACCATGCGGCGAAAGCGCGCGTAGACACGCCACGCGACCAGCGGAAGAAACACGAGCAGCGTGATGGTGGATGGATTCGGGGTTTGCATGGGGTGGGTTGCCAGATGTCTGCAAAGTAGGCGGCAAGAAGAACAACTTGCCGCCTTTGTACACGGAAGACACTTGCGACACAACCGCAGCCCTGCTTGCTCATGCTGACTCACCGGGCTCAACCCGCGGCATCGACATCGCGCAAATGCCCGTCGTCGTGAACTACGACCTGCCCCACTCAGCCACTGACTACACCCACCGTATCGGCCGCACTGGGCGGGCGGGTGAGTCGGGTTTGGCGGTGAGTAGCCTGTGGAGGTGGTGGCGCGAATGAGATTCGAAATCGCCACACGCTCTTAGACTCAAGCCTTTCCAAGTCAGATAGAGGTGGTGGCACCGAACCTTGAAGTTTTTAGCCCCTCAACAGTTGCATTGCTGAGATTGATTCAAGCTTCTCCACTGACGGCCTAAGCGTATGCCAGCCAGTCCACACACCAGAAGGAGCCGCTTGTCTTACGTACTCAGCGAAGCATCCCGTAGGGTCGCGAATCGCCGCATTGAGCCAACCGGCGAGATTGTCAGCGATTAGATCACCTGAAAAAACGTCGATTTGGTTGGATCTTGTGAGCCGTACAAATGCACCATCCCCGTCAGGATCAATGAGGTGCCTCAGATTTTGTTCACTTTTCCGCCGAAAGCGATCATCGCCATCACCACTAAGCCTGTCAGACACCACAGTAAGCAGCAATTTATCAAAGCCATACCGACCACTCTTCACGAGATCTTGATAGTAAAAGCGGAATTGGTCTGCAACGAAAAATGCCATGAGCAAGAGAATGACCATCTGTCGCTCAAGCCCCTCAATTTCGTGATGACCGTGAAAATTGAGAAAGGAATGCTTCAATCGAAGTCGCGATTTGCTATCAAAATATTCCTCAAATCCAATGCCTTGGCCTTCGATTTCCCCAATGTGACTGTTATAGGAATTAAAAAGGGCGAGCTTCGATTTTTGAAGAGTCTTTTGTTGGAAGGACAGTGCCGCGACCAGTGGCTTGTAATTTCGGAGGATCGCAGTAAACGATTTGCAGAATCGATTCCTATGCGAAATGCTGGTATCCCATTTTCGAAGCTGCATCGAAGGAAGGGACGACGACCGCATCTGAGTTACAAATCCCTCATATAGCGGATCACGTTTCAACACCTCCTCATGCGGCAGACCACCTTCGATGTCCGAGAAGAGTTGTGGATCAGACTGAAAAGCAAAGTTCACAATCGTATGCCAAGTGTCATCCTCACCATCGACAAGCCAGTCGGTTGGGCACGCATCGCTGAACAAATATAAGTGGGCAGTTGCCATTGATAGTTCAAAGCATACCTTTGAGTTCAAGAAGTTGAATGAAAAAGACGGCCTTCACGTGAGCTGGAATGTTTCAGCGAAAACTTAGACGAAATACTAGCCCTTATTCAACGCCGCAGCCGCCCGCACCAGCGCCTTCAACTTCTTCTCATCAATCTCATCCCCCTCATGAAAGTCAATCGCCCGGCGGGTATTGCCTTCGAGGCTGGAGTTGAAAAGCCCTGAAGGGTCGTCCACCTTGGCGCCTTTGGCGAAGGTCATCTTCACGGCGGCCTTGTAGGTCTCGCCGGTGCAGATGATGCCGTTGTGCGACCAGACCGGAACGCTCCACTTCCATTCTTCGACCACGCCGGGGACGGCCTGCTTGACGACTGCGCGAACTTTGGCAAGGGCTTCGCCGCGCCAGTCATTCAGGTTGGCGATTTTTTCGTCGATCAGCTGGGAGGCAGGGGCGCTGCTTTCCGCCTTGCTGTTCTTGCTTTTGGTTGCGGCTGTGATCACTTTTTTTGTCGCAGTTTTTGTCGCAGCTGTTTTGGTGGCGCTTGTCTTCGGCATGGTGTTTTTCCTTTCTGCTTTGATACGGCTCACATCCGTTCTAGTGGCAATTGGCTGGCCTGCTTCACCCAGGCGGTGAACTGGGCTTCGTCGAACTGACCGTCTTCAGCAATGTGAAAGTAGCGCGTGTCCTGGCTTTTGGATTCGACGGGCGGCACGGGCTTGAGCGACAGGCCGCGAAAGAAGGCCACCTTGATGTACTTGGCGAAGCAATGGAAGCTGAGGAACCAGCCCTCATCTTTCACACCATAGAACGGCGAGTTCCATTTGACGGCCTTGTGCACGCCGGGCACGGTTTGCACGATGAGTGTGTCGAGCCGGCGGCCTACATCGCGCTTCCAGCCTGGCATGGCGGCGATGTAGGCCTGCACAGGGGCATCGCCCTCACCTTTCGGAATTTGCGGATTGCCGCCTGACAGGAGCGCCGGCTTGGCGGATGTCTTTTTGGCCATCGCGTTCATTCCAGTGCCTCGCTTTAAAAGGTGTGCTCAGGCGTGAACCGTCAATCTGCCCGCACCACCACCTGCTCCAGCTTGGCAAAGAACTGCTGCCAGCCGTATTTGGCGCCCTGGTAAGCCTGCTCCTGGTCTGGCCGGAAGCCCGACTGCTCCATGCGCAGATGCGTGCCGGTGCCCGCAGGGGTGAGCGTCCAGGTGACGATGCTCTCAAGGCCATAGGCGGCCCAGGTGTAGGACAGCGTGGTGTTCGGTTCGACCTCCAGCACCTTGCATTCGACGGCGCCCCAGTCTGCGCTCAGCTTGAAGCGGTGGTCTACCGAGGGCTTGAAGTCGTTTTTCATCAGCCACTCTTCGATCAGGTGCGGCTGCGTGAGGGCGCGCCAGATCTTTTCGGGTGGGTAAGGGATTTGGCGCTCGACCACGACGGAGCGGGTTTCAGTGGCGGTGGCTGCGGAAGTGGCTGTAGTGGAAGTCATTGGTCCATCCTTTTTAAGAGTGATTCGAGATCGTCGATGCGGTCGTTCCAGAAGGCGCCGTAAAAGCTCACCCAGTCACGCAGGGCCGAGAGCGCCAGCGGCTGGGCGCTGTAGTGCGTCTCACGGCCCTCGGGCCTGTCGATGACCAGCTGGGCTTGCTTCAGCACACGCAGGTGCTTGGAGACGGCCGGCTGCGACACGCCCGCCTGGTCGGTCAGGGCGCGCACGGTCTGCTCACCGTCGCGAGCCAGGCGCTCAAAGATCGCCCGGCGTGTCGGGTCAGACAGGGCCTTGAAGACCTCGTCTGAAACCTGACTGGAAAATTCGTTCGCGACTGTTTGCATGCCCGAATCATAACCATGTGGTTATTGGTTCGTCAACCCCATCACGCTTCGCTATCAAATCAATAGCCGCTAACCAATGTGGGTATTGGGCTGGAGGCCGATTTGATGGTTACCGCTGGTGAAATGCGGCCTGCAGAAAGCGCATGCCGGCCAGTATCTGCTGAACACGCTCGTACGACAGCGTCCCGATGTGCTCACCCAGACGCGTCTTGTAGACCGAAGACACCTGCGACACGACCACCACGCTCTGCTTTTCCAAATCGCCCTCGCCGGGCTCGAGCAGGACATTGCCTGGCTCGGTGGCGCGATTGAGGTTGGAGGTAAGCGCGCAGATGATCACGGTGCTGATGCGGGACCGGTTGAATACGTCGTCTTGCACGACGACATGGGGGTGCGGCGAGCCGGGGATGGAACCGCGTGTGGGATCAGCTTGCAGCCAGAACACATCGCCTTGCTGGATGGTGTCGGGGTAAGGGCCTTGTGGGGCTTCTGGGTCTCTATCCATAGGTCGCAGAACCGACCTTTCTAGGGTTGAGCGCTTTTGGGCGTCTCGGGCTGGGGCACATCTTTTACCCGCACATAGTATTCACGAAGATGAAGACTCTGCGAGTTGTCTTCGCCGCCAGCGTACACCCAGAGCATGTCTGGGCCTATGAAGTTATAAACAATGATGGTGTCCCTGCCGGTCACTGCCGCAACGGTTTTGACGGCAACCGAATCCGACGCAACGCCCAGGACACAATAGGGATGGGTTTCGCGAAAGCCTGTCAATGGCCTCTTCCGGCCCTCTTGCGTTCGCGTCTCCAGATCCGGCAACTCGGACGTCATGGCATCTGCCGTAAAGGTCAGGGTCATATGGCCCATCACCTGCGAAAGAAACAGGGCCGTCTTGCTGTCAAGCTTTGCGCGCTCTGTATTGAAGCGCATGCTGATATCGGAGTCAGACTTCCATTGGCCGAGAAGATTTTGATCCGCATTCGCTGACGAAGCAAAGGCCATCATCAGCAAGAGCGCAAGGAGTCTGCGCATGCTTACTCGACGTCATCAAAACCGTCACCACCCTCATTGCTCGCACGTGGCACCTTCACCCCCGGCTTGGCCAGCACCTCCACATAAAACTGCTCGCCGCCGTCCTTCACGACCTCGTCAATCGACTTGATAAGACCAGCCTCCGGCACCACAGTTGCCGAATCCTGGCTGTAGCCTGACTTGCAATCAAAGTCCCAGAAGTCCACGCCCTTGGGCAGCGGCTTGGCGCGTTCGCGTTTGAAGTATTTGCGGATGTCGTGTTTGGCGGCTTCGAGCAGGCGCTCTCGGTTTTTGCCTTCGACTTTGAGCTGAAATGTTTTTTTCATGAGTACTTTGGTTTGATTGGTTTGTTGGGGGTGGCGCTGCCACGGTGTTCTACCGATTATCGGGCCAGTCCTCAAGACAGTAGCCGAAACCAATGCCGCGGGCCACAATCTGCGCGGCATGGCGTTTGCTTGGGCCAACGCAGGCTTGTTCAACCCACGGCCCTGGCGCTCCAGGGCACAAGGAGATTCCGATGATCTATGGTTTAACGCACCTGGGCGTCATTCACACCGCGATCAGCCTGGTGGCTGTGGCGGCAGCCCTACTTGCCTTTTTTCGCGACAAGGAAATCATCGCCAGGTCTACGCTGGGCAAGGTGTATATCTGGACCACGGTGCTGACCTGCCTCACGGGCTTTGGCATCTTCCAGCACGGCGGTTTCGGCAAGCCGCATGCGCTGGGCATCATCACGCTACTGGTGCTGGGCATTGCCTGGGTGGCTGGCACCACCCAAGTGCTGGGGCGTGCATCGCCTTATGTCGAGACGCTGAGCTATTCGATCACGTTTGTGTTCCACATGATCCCGGCGATTACCGAGACTTCGACGCGCCTTCCGCTGGGCGCACCGTTGTTGCCCAATGCCGACGCGCCTGCGCTGAAGGCCGCCACGGGGGTACTTCTGCTGCTGTACGTCATTGGTGCGGCGTTCCAGGTGCGGCGCGTACGTGCGCGCGGTGCGGCGCAGGCGGCTCCCCTGCCCGGGTCCGCCACGGCGGGCTAAGGCCCGGCAAAATAGCTGCACGCACTCCGCTCGCTGGTGCCTGACAACAGCGAACGGAGCAACACCAACATCCACCACAAAATCCGCATGCACCCCGTCAATTGCACCGAAGAGCGCCACGCCGGCCAGATCCTCGCCATCTTCAACGAGGCCATCGCCAATTCAACCGCGCTGTATGACTACAAGCCGCGCACACCTGAAAGCATGGTGACCTGGTTTGCCACCAAGCGGGCCAACAACTTTCCGGTGATCGGGCTTGAGGACGACGCTGGCAAGCTGCTGGGTTTTGCGAGCTACGGCACGTTCCGCGCGTTCCCTGCGTACAAGTACACGGTCGAGCATTCGGTCTATATTGAAAAAAGCCACCGCGGCCAGGGCTTGGGGCGCACGCTGCTGGAGGCCATCGTGGCCAAGGCCGAGGAGCAAGGCGTGCACGTGCTGGTCGGCGCGATTGACCTGAGCAACAGCGCCAGCATCGAGTTGCACAAGCGCCTGGGTTTTGAGCACAGCGGCACGATCAAACAGGCGGCGTTCAAGTTTGGCCGCTGGCTGGATTTGGCGTTTTTGCAGAAGACGCTAGTGACGCCTCTGCAACCTGTGGACGGTTGAAATTTATCCGCAGATTACGCAGATTTACGCAGATTTACGCAGATTGGAAACGGGATCGCTTATCTCAAAGTTCACTCAAACGCCGGCCCATAACCTTGCATCTTGATGGTTTTTATCTGCGTAAATCTGCGAAATCTGCGGATAGATAGATTCATCTAGGCCTGCTGGCCGAGAGCCTTGTCGATCGCCTCATGCAGATGCTGCAGGCCAAACGACACATCGCAGAACACGCCGTTGACGTAAAACGCCGGCGTTGAGCGAATGCCCAGGTGGCGGCCGCTTTGCATGTGCTCTTGCACGCGCTGCAGGTAGACGTGGTCGCTCATCTCGTTCTGGTAGCGCGCCATATCCAAGCCGACTTGCGCGGCGTAGTCGAGCAGCTGTTTGTCTTTAAGGTGCTGCTGGTTGGCAAACAGCAACTCGTACATGGGCCAGAACTTGCCTTGCGCACCGGCGGCTTCTGCGGCTTCGGCGGCCATCTCGGCATGCGGGTGCACTTCGCGCAGCGGAAAGTGGCGAAAGACAAAACGGACCTGCCGGTCGAAGTGCGGCAGCATGATCTTCAGCGCGGCGTGGGCCTGAAAGCACGAGGGGCATTCGAAGTCGCCGTATTCAACGACGGTGACCGGGGCGGATGCGCGGCCGCGGATGTGGTCTATGGCCTCATCAGGTTCGAGGATGGGGTCCGGCGTGGGCAGGGAAGCCATGGGAAATCACCTTTTGCTATGCGGTTTGCAAGCATCCAGTATGCGCTCCGGGACACGCCGTGATCAATACGGCGGCTGGGCGAAAAGGTAAGCAAGTCCGCATTGCGGTCCTTGCAAGGCAAACAAAGACCAAAGGCCGCACAAGGCGGCCTTTGTTGACGAGCAGATCAGCTGATCAACTCTGGTTGGCGGCGTTCTCGAGGGCTTCGTCGAGTGCTTTGCACGAGGGCGAGCACACGGCCTGGGACTTGCCCAGCACCTTGCGTGTGCCCATCAGGGAGCGGGCTCGGTGTTTGCCGCACATGAAACACGACATGGTGGCGGCGCCAAAAGACGTGGTGGCGGCAAACGGTGATCCCGACACCTTGGACTTGTAGCGCAGGCCGTCAGCGAGTACGGCGGTTTTGGCGTCAGCTCTTGCCATGGTTGGGGTCTTCCTTCAGTTGGGGGTTGATGGGTTTCATGGCCTTTTCAATGGCCTCTTTGGCCT
>Ga0136846_1226732_pt1 | contig 76258 bp, 62 predicted proteins | sample HopSoiMetagenom2_FD_96841 | JGI IMG/M metagenome (GOLD analysis project Ga0136846, IMG submission 96841) | Grasslands soil microbial communities from Hopland, California, USA - 2 Assembly 2016 (version 4) | ecosystem: Environmental > Terrestrial > Soil > Grasslands | place: USA: Hopland... | reverse complement strand
GGGCGGCGACGGGCGCAGGCGCGGGCGCAGCCACCGGGGGGGCGGCCGCGACCGGGGCGGCGGCCGGGGCCTGCTGCGCGGAGATCTGCTGCCAGTGGAACAGGCAGCGTTCGAGCTCGCCGCGGGTGACCGGTTTGGCGAGGTAGTCGTCCATGCCCGCGTCGAGGCACTTCTGGCGGTCGCCGGCCATCGCGTTGGCGGTCATGGCCACGATCGGCAGGCGCCGCCCGCCGGTGGCCGCCTCGTGCTCGCGCCAGCGCCGGGTGGCGGTGTAGCCGTCCATCACCGGCATCTGGCAGTCCATCAGCACCATGTCGTAGCGCGAGGCGGACATCCGCAGCAGCGCGGCCTCGCCGTTGGTGGCGCTGTCGCAATGGGTGCCGAGCACGCCGAGCAGGCGCTGGCCGACCATCAGGTTGACCGGGTTGTCCTCGACCAGCAGCACGCGCATCGGGCGCGCCGCGGGCAGCGGTTCCTCCGGCGTCCGGACCGGTGCGGGGGCGGGCGCCAGCGAGGGGGGCGGGGGCGTTTCGGCCGGGGGAACCGGCAGCGAAGGTTCGATCTCCAGCGGCGCGCCGCTGTCGACGTACATCGGCATCGGCGCGGGCGCTTCGCCCTCGTCGTCGCGACGTCCGAGCAGCGCCGCGCGCAGGTCGGCGTCGGGCGACAGCCGCGGCAGCACGCTCGCGCTCTGCAGCAATTCCTCCGGGACCGGCTCGTCGCCCTGCAGGCAGATCAGGCGCACCTGGCCGTAGGTGTTCTGGCGTTCGAGGTTGCGCTGCAGCGCCACCGCGGTGCTGCGCACGCTGGTGAGGTCGGCGAGGACGGTGGTGTAGGCCCAGGCCGGGCCCTGGTGCAGCGCGCCGCGGATCCGCTCCAGCGCCTCCTGGGTGGTTTCGACGCTGGTGACGCGCAGGCCCCAGTTCGGCAGCAGCATGCTCAGGCGCAGGCGCAGGCGCTGGTCGCCGGTGAGCAGCAGCACGCGGCCGGTGGTGGGTTCGGCCGCCTTGGCCGCGGTGATGTCGCCCTGCACCTTCAGCAGCGGCACCTCGAACCAGAAGGTCGAGCCCTGGCCGGCTTCGGACTCGACGCCGATCCGGCCGCCCATCAGGTCGATGATGCGCTTGGAGATCGCCAGGCCCAGCCCGGTGCCGCCGTAGAGGCGGGTGGTCGAGGCGTCGGCCTGGCTGAAGGCCTGGAACAGCCGTTCCTGCGCCGCCGGCGAGATGCCGATGCCGGTGTCGCGGACCTCGAAGCGGAGCTGGTGCTGGGCGCTGGTCTCGCCGATCCGGCGCACGGCGACGGTGATCCCGCCGCGTTCGGTGAACTTCACCGCGTTGCTGATCAGGTTGCTCAGCACCTGGCGCAGCCGCACCGGGTCGCCGCGCACCGGCAGCCGCACCGACGGATCGATCTGCAGCGCCAGGCGCAGGCCCTTGCTCTGCGAAGGCCGCTCCATCAACTGGATGACCGACTCCAGCGTGTCGCGCAGGTTGAAGGTGGTGGATTCGAGCTGGAGCTTGGACGCCTCCAGCTTCGAGTAGTCGAGGATGTCGTCGACGATGCGCAGCATCTGCTGCGACGACAGGAAGGCGGTGTGCACCATCTCCGCCTGGTCGGCCGGCAGCCGCGCGTGCATCAGCAGGTCGAGCATCGGCACGATGCCGTTGAGCGGGGTGCGGATCTCGTGGCTCATCGTCGCCAGGAACTCGCCCTTGGCCATCACCGCCGATTCCGCGTCCTGCTTGGCCTGGCGCAACTGCTGTTCGAGGGTGCTGCGCCGCTGCAGTTCGGATTCCAGCTCGCTGCGTTCGGCGTCGCTGCGCGCGGCGATCTCCGCGGCTTCGCGCATGTGCCGCTCGTAGTCGCGCGAGGCCCAGGTCAGGTAGGCGACGATGGCGGCGGTGACGCCGGTGAGGACGATGCCGATCGTCAGCCATGGACCGTCGGTGGCGACGAAGTGCACGGCCAGCACCAGCACGGCGGCGACGGCGGTCGCCAGCGCCAGCCAGCGGAGGGTCAGGAGCGAGGGCTTCGGGTCGTTCAAGGCGTGGTACCTGAGCTGGATCGACGTCGGCATCGGGTCCATCCGGGACCTCGGTGCCCCCTCCGGCGCCGGCCGGAGCGTCGATGATGCCCCACAGCGCGCCGGGTTGACCAGCGCGGGCGGCGGGAAGACGGCGTCGGGAAGCGGTTAGAGCAGCGCGGACTGGAAGTCGAAGTCCATGGCGTCCGCGGCGCGCTGGACCAGATCGCCCTGGATGTAATCGATGCCGCTGAGCCAGAGCTTGGCCGCGGTCTGCGGATCTTCCACGTGCTGGCCGATGACCTGCAGGCCCTGCAGATGGGCGCGTTCGATCACCTGGCGCATCTCGTCGTGGACCGCCTGCTGGTCGATCCGCGCGGCGTAGTGCGGCGACAGCCGCAAGTAGCTCAGCGGCAACTGGGCCATCAGCGCGTCGGCCTCGGGATTCGACTGGAACTGGCTCAGGCACAGGCGCACGCCGGCGGTCATCATCCGCTCGCAGAACTCGCGCAGCAGCACCGAATGCACCAGCGCGTCGCCCAGGCGCACGTCCACCACCAGCAGGCGGCCTTCGATGCCGAGGTCGGTCATCGCGCCGAGCAGCCAGTCGCTGTAGCCGTCCTGGCCGAGGGTGCGCGCCGCCTGCGGCACGAACAGCCGCGCCCGCTGGCTGCCGCGCAACTGTTCGCCGAGGATCGCCATCGCCCGGGTCATCACCCGGCGGTCGATCTCGTGGACCAGGCCGGCGCGCTCGGCCACCGGCACGATTTCGGCGGCGGTGTGCAGCCGGCCCTCGGCGTCGCGCAGGCGGACCAGCGTCTGGTACTGCTGCTGGTCGCTGCCGACCACCGAGACGATCGGCTGGAACGCCAGTTCGAGGCGCTCGTGCGCGAGCGCATCCTGCACCTGCGCCAGCACCTGCGCGGCCTGCTCGCTGACCGCGTCGGCGGGCGGGCGATAGGCGGCGATGCCGGTCGCTTCGGCGCGGGCCAGGCGCAGCGCCTCTTCCGCGGCGGCCAGCGCGCCGCCGGCGTCGGGGAAGCCACGGGCGAGGTCGACGTAGCCGACGCAGGCGCGCAGCCGCACCGGGTCGCCGTTGATCTCGAGGGTCTGGCCGAGGAAGGCGTCGCGCAGTTGCCGCGCCCACACCGCATGGCGATCCGCGGGCAGGCCCGGCCAGTAGACGACGAAGGTGTTGTCGTTGAGGCGCGAGGCCGCGCGCTCGCCGGCGGTCGCGGCGACCAGCTTCCCGGCCTCGGTCAGGATCGCGTCCAGCGCCGCGTAGCCGTAGTGGTCGCGCAGCGCGGAGGTGCCTTCGATCACCACGAAATGCACCGCGCCGGAGGTCTGCGCCGGGAACGCCAGCGACAGTTGCTGCAGCATGTAGTTGCGGGTCAGCAGGCCGGTGGCCGGATGCCGCCGGACTTCCTGCTCGCGCTGCTGCTTCAGCGCGCGGGCGCGGCGGACGCGGTTCTGCACCGCGGCGATCAGGTGGCGCGGGCGCACCGGCTTGCTCAGGTAGTCGTCGGCGCCGCTGTCGAGCACCTCGAGGTGGCGCTCGGGATCGGTGTCGCCGGTGAGAAACACCACCGGGGTGTGGGCGTAGGCGGCGTTGCTGCGGATCTGCGCGGTCAGCTCGGTGCCGGACATGCCCGGCATGTGCAGGTCCATCAGCATGAGGTCGGGCTGGAAGCGCTCCATCGCGGCCAGCGCCTCGCTGGCGAGCGCCACGACCTCGGTGTCCATGCCCGAACCCTTGAGGATGCTCTGCGCGAACAGCGCCTGGGTGCGGTCGTCCTCGACGATCAGGATGCGGTACGGCGGCTCGCCGCGTTCGGCCGGAACCACCTGCGGGGGACGCTCGGCCTCGGGCTTCGCCGCGGCGTTGCCGCTGGCGGGCGTCTGCGCGGGCGCGGCGTCCGCGCACCAGCGCCGCCAGTAGCCGGCCGGCGGCATCTCGGCCCGCACGGCGTCCGGACCCCCTCCCGGAGGAGAGGCGAACGACGAGCCGGGCGCGCTGGGAACGAAGGACATCGGGACTCCAGGGGCGAACCCGCATTATGCGGCTTCGTCCCCGGATGGGAAGCGCCGCGCCGCCGGAGCGCGGCGGTGCGGCTCAGCGCGACGGGTCGAGAGCGTTCGTGGTCGCCGCGGGCGGGGCGATCTCGCCCCCCGAAAACAGCCGCGCGAGGCCGCGGGTCACCTTGCGCCACAGCCACCAGACCACCAGCGCGGCGATCAGGCCCGTGCCGACGACCAGGATCAGCGCGATCCACGGGTGCGCCCAGGCCAGCGCCAGGCCGCCGACGACCATGCCGTCCTCGACCACCGACGCGGTCCAGTTGGTGACCGGTTCGGGCGAGGTGTTGAGCAGGGCGCGGGTGCCGGCCTTCAGGACGTGGCTGGTCAGCGCCGCGCCGGCGCCGGCCGCCAGCATGCCGCCGGCGAGGTCGCCGTCCGGCGACATCGCGGCCGCGGCGAGGAAGGCGCCGGCCGGAATGCGCAGCAGGGTATGCAGCAGGTCCCAGCCGGAATCGACGCCGGGGATCTTGTCGGCGAAGAACTCCACCGCCGCCAGCAGTCCCGAGATGCCGAGCACCCAGGGCGAGGTGGTGACTTCCAGCGCGGGCGGCAGGTGCAGCCAGCCGAAATAGCCGGCGATGCCGACCCCGAACACGGTGAGATAGGCGCGCACGCCGGCGAGCCAGGCCAGCAGGATGCCGATGGCGAACACGTGGGCTTCGGACATGGTGACACTCCCCCAGCGAATCCCGGCAGCGTCGCGGCCGGGCGCGGTGGCGACCGGTCGGGCCGCACGGGCGCAGAGTATCAGCCGCGCGGCTTGACGCAGGCTTAAGGGCCACCGGTCACGGTTTTGCCCGCTCGCCCCTTCCCGGGGCGTGAACGACGGCAGCGCACGCGCCGGGACGCTGCGGGTACGATGGTCGGCGATGAGCGAGTCCTCCGACACCACCGCCCCGCGGCGGCGCAATCGCCGCCGCAAAGTGCCCGCCGCCGCCGCGCCGCCGGCCGAACCGGCGGTGCGGGCGATCCTGGAGCAGGCGCTGCACCCGGATCAGACGGCGCTCGATGCCGAGGCCGGCGACGGCGCGGACGCGCCGCCGGCGCCTGACGCCAGGCCCCGCCGCGGCCGCCGCAAGCCCGCCGCAGCGCCTGCGGCCGAGCCTGCGGCGGAAACGTCCCGGAAACCCCAGACGCCGCGCAAACGACGTCGCCGTGGCGCGTCGTCGCCCGAGGCGGTCGCCGTGGAAGTGGTGGTCGAACGCGCCGCGGAGGACGTGGCGGCCGAAGGCGTCGCAGTGGAAAGCGTCCCGACGGAAAGCGTCGCGGCCGAGGGCGCCATCGTCGCCGCGGAGCCGGAGACGGCCGCCGCCGACGTTCCGGCGGCGACCGCGGCGTGGCCCGAGGCGACCGAATGCTGGTCGCCCGCGCAGGACATCGCGGCGACGGCGGAGCACGCGCCCGCCGAGCTGCCGGCGGACGAGGCGTTCGCCGCTGCGGAGGCGCCGCCGCCGGACGAGGCGGGTGGCGAAGCGGACCCCGGCGCGGCCCCCGGCGAGACCGAGGGCGGCGCCGTCGCCGAGGCGCGATCGCATGCGTCGCCGCATGAACTGCCGGATGCGCCGCCGCCGGAGCCGCCCGGACCTCCCCACGAACCGCCGCCCGGACCGCCGCCCGGACCGCCCCCGGCATCGTCCGCCGCCGCCCCCGGGCATCCGCCGGTCGCGCACGGCTGGGTCTACCTCGCCGTCGGCCTGTTCCTCGCCGCGCTCGGCTTCGGCGTGTGGGGCGTGTGGAACGTCTTCTTCACCGATGGCGACGCGCAGACGATGGCCGCGACCCGCGCCCGCGCCGACCGCCTGAGCCAGGAGGTCTCGACGCTGCGCCGCTCCGACCAGATCAGCCGCGACGCCAACCGCGACCTCGAGCGCACCCTGGCCGAACGCGACGAGGAAATCGCCAGCCTGCGCGCCGACATCGCCTTCTACGAGCGCTTCGTCGGCGCCACCGGCCAGCGCCGCGGCCTCAGCGTGCATACCCTCGAAATGCGCAGGCAGGACGGCGACGCCTGGCATTTCGTCGCCACCCTCACCCAGAACGTGAACCGCGGCGCGGTCAACGACGGCCGGCTCGCGCTGTCGGTGGAAGGCACCCGCGGCGACCGCATGGAGAAACTGTCGTGGTCGACCCTGCGCAAGCAGGCCAACGCGCCCGGCCAGGCCTATTCGTTCAAGTATTTCCAGCAGTTGGAGGGCGAGATCCTGCTGCCGGCGGACTTCAAGCCGCTGCGGGTGACGGTGCGCCTGGTGCCGCAGAGCGGCAGCGCGGTGGAGCAATCCTTCCCCTGGCCCGAAACACTGCATTCCGCGGCCGGCGGATGACGCCTGCGGCTTGAACGCCCGCGCGCCGGGCCGCATCCTGTGCGCATGGATACGCACGCTTCCGCTCCGTCCCCCGCCGATGCCGCGCCGTCGGCGCCGCTGGTCGATTTCACCGCCGCCGCCGCCGCCAAGGTCCGCGAGCTGATCCGCGAGGAAGGCAATCCCGCGCTGAACCTGCGCGTCTACATCCAGGGCGGCGGCTGTTCCGGCTTCCAGTACGGCTTCGAGTTCGACGAGCAGCGCAACGAGGACGACATGGCGATCGTCACCGACGAGGTGACCCTGCTGGTCGATCCGCTCAGCCTGCAGTACCTCGTCGGCGCGCAGGTCGATTACACCGAGAGCCTGCACGGCGCGCAGTTCGTGATCCGCAATCCGAACGCGAAGACGACCTGCGGCTGCGGCAGCAGTTTCAGCGCCTGAGCCGGCCATGACCCTGCCCGCGCCCCGCTTCGCATTCGTCGAGGGCGCGCTCGACCGCGCCGACGCCCTGCGCGACAAGCCCGATGCCCTGCAGGCCTACTGGCACGACGCGCGCGTGCTGGTGGTCGATGCCGACGGCCGCACCCGCGCGGACGCCGCGGGCGCGCTGGCGACCCCGCGCGGGCGCACGCTCGCGGACGCGGCGGGCGAGGCCGCGTTCCTGGGGGCCGTGTTCCTGGGCATGCGCGGGGACGAGGCCTGGTTCGCGATCGACGACGACCGCGAGTCCGCCGCCGCGGCACCGCCGGCGCCGTTCGAGGCGCGCGGCGCGCAGGACGGCCGCATCGACCTGCGCTCGGCCGCGGCCCAGTGGCCGGCGTTCGAGGCCACCGTCTTCGCCCAGGCCCGCGCCGTGCTGCACTGGCGCGCCCGGCACCGCCACTGCGGCGCCTGCGGCGGCCCGCTGCGCTTCCTGCGCGGTGGCTGGCAGGGGCATTGCGACGCCTGCGGACTGGATCACTACCCGCGCACCGACCCGGCGGTGATCGTCGCCGTCAGCGACGGCGAACGCCTGCTGCTCGGCCGCCAGGCGAACTGGCCGCCGCGCCGCTACTCGACCCTGGCCGGGTTCGTCGAGCCCGGCGAAACCCTCGAACAGACCGTGGCCCGCGAGGTGATGGAGGAATCCGGCGTTCGCGTGCGGACCAGCCGATACCTCGCCTCGCAGCCGTGGCCGTTCCCCTCGTCGCTGATGCTGGGGTTCGTGGCCGACGCCGAACCGGACCCGCCCCGCGCCGACCAGGAGCTCGAGGACGTGCGCTGGTTCTCGCGCGAGGACGTCGGCGCCGCGCTGCGCGGCGAAAGCGGTCCCGACGGGCTGCTGCTGTCGCCGTCGATTTCGATCTCGCGCTGGCTGATCGAGGCCTGGCACGCCGCCGCCGCCCGCTGACCGGGCGCGCTCCGGGCCGCCGGCGGGCCGCGACCAGTTCCTGACGCAGGCCGTCACTCCAGGTGACGGCGTCGGTCCGAAGTGATGTGTTTTGCTTGACGTCTGCCGGCCTTGGTCAGGGGTCTTGCGCTGCGCCGGTCATCGCGCCCGTTGTCTCCCGTGTCTCCTCCCGGGCCGCCGTCGCGGCCGCGCGCCAGACGATGCGCGACGCCGCAACGACGCCGATTCAAGCCCGACTCGTGCGCCGAACATGCGCCGAATGCGCCCATCTTCGGCCTTCTTCTGGAATGCAATCGATTCTCATCATCACTGTCTCCACGAGAAGCGCAAACGTTGGCACGTTGCTTGCGCCAACCTCCTCGCAGCGCATGACCCGCCGCGTCGAAACGACGGCCGGGCGCGCGCGTCGGGTCCGGGGAGCGGGTCCGCTGCGTTCGTAATTTTCAACGCCGCCGTGTCGAAGGATCGTCCGCGGATCACATCCCGCGCACCATCAAAAGAAGAGGCCTCCATGCAGCACGAGATCGGCGGATTGTCCGGAGGCACGGGACAGATCGCGGCCGTGTTCGATGCCGACGACGGCGCCCTGGGGCTCGTCACCCGGGCCGCCGGCGGACGCGAGGCCGTGTCGCTGGCGCTCGATGGCGTCGGCGAGGTCTGGCTCGACCCGGTCCTGAAGCGCGCCGTCGCGCGCGTGGACGACTGGACGGCGTTCTGCACCGCGCCGGCCGCGCGGCTGCGGATGAGGCCCTCGGGCGCACCCGCCGGCGTGGCCCAGCGCGAGTTGTCCGAACTGCTCTGGATGCTGGGCTACCACAGTTCGCGCGGGCGCCTGCCGGTCAGCATCAACCGGCATGCGGTGATCCGGCTCGCGCACTGGCCGAACCTGAGCCGGTTGCCGCGGACGCCGGACATGTACCGGCTGTGCGCGCTGCTGGCGCGCCGTCCGAGCAGCATCCATCTCGCCGGCCGGCTGGTCGGCGTCGACGACGCCCAGGTCTTCCAGTTCTTCAGCGCCGCCCATGCCGGCGGCGCGATCGAGATGATCACCCGCGATCCGTCGCTGTCGCAGGTGCAGGCGCACGCGCAGGCGGATGAGGCCGACGTCGCGCGGCCGCTGTCGGAGACATCGGTCACCTCGATGCTCAAACAGTTGTGGAACAAGATGACGGGGCGCTGATCGATGGAGCGGAAAATCATTTTCGCCGGCCCGGTCGGCGCCGGAAAAACCACCGCGGTCGCCGCGATCAGCGACATCCCCGTGGTCTCGACCGAAGGCGCGGCCACCGACGACGTCGCGCTGCGCAAGGCCAGGACCACGGTCGCGATGGACTACGGCGTGCTGCACCTGGCCGACGGCGGCAAGGTGCACCTGTACGGCGCGCCGGGCCAGGACCGTTTCGATTTCATGTGGGACATCCTCACCGTCGGCGGCATCGGCCTGGTGCTGATGCTCGACCAGATGCGTCCGGATCCGGTCGCCGATCTCGATCACTACCTCGACGCCTTCGGCGGCTTCATCAAGCGCACCGACGGCGCGATGGTGGTCGGCGTCAGCCGCATGGACCTGTGCGCCGACGCCACGGTGGAACCGATCCGCGCCCGGCTGCTGCAAAGGGGGCTGAACGTCCCCGTGTTCGAGGTCGACGCGCGCGACCGCGAGGACATCCGCCAACTGCTGCTGGCGCTGCTGAGCCTGCTCGACCCCGCGGTCAGGCGGTTCCGGTGAGCGCCGCCGCCGTGCCGTCCCCGGTGTCGATGGGCGCAGTGCCCGAACGGGTGCTGTCGCTGCGCGGGTTCGGCGTCGCCTACGGCGGCAAGGTCGTGCTCGCGGAGATCGACCTGGCGGTCGCCGAGGCCGGCATGACCGTGCTGGTCGGACCCTGCGGCACCGGCAAATCGACCCTGCTGCGGACGTTGGCCGGCCAGGCCGCCGCCAATCCGGCGCTGCGCACCTGGGGCGACGCCGACTACCTGGGCCTGCCGCTGGGCGCGGCGCCGGCCTGGCCGGCGCTGGTCGGCCAGAGCGCGCGGCTGATGATGTCGAGCGTGTTCGAGAATCTGGTCTGCAACCTGCCCGAACGGGCGCGCCTGACCCGCGCGCAACAGCGCGAAATCATCGAGCGCTGGCTGTGGGAGAACGACCTCGGCGCGCTCGCGTCGCGGCTGGAGGACCCGGTCGTCAGCCTGTCGCTCGCCCAACAGCGGCACGTGGCCATCGTCCGCGCGGTCGCCGCCGATCCGCGCCTGCTGTGCCTGGACGAACCGACCGCGGGGCTGGACGACGACGAGGCCGATCGCCTGCTCGACCATCTGCGTCGCGAGGCCTGCCGGCGCGCCCTGATCGTCACCACCCATCACCAGGGGCACGCGCGCCGGCTCGGCGGGCGCGTCGCGCTGCTGGCCGGCGGCCGCATCCAGGAAATCCAGCCCAACGCCGCGTTCTTCGACGCGCCGTCGACCCAGGCCGGGCGCGAATTCGTGCGCAGCGGCACCTGCCTGCTGCCGTCGCCGGACGCCGATCCGCAGGACCTCGACGAGGGCGTGCCGCCGCCGCCGCCGCTGCCGGACGCCGCGCGCGGCGCGATCAGCGGCGCCTGCGGACCGCGCGGGTTCCACTGGCTGCGGCCCGGCCTGCTGGCCGGCACCCCGCTGCCGGGCGTGTTCCATGACCGCGACTACGATCTCGCGGCGCTGCAGCGGGTCGGCGTCCGTCACCTGGTCAACCTGACCGAACAGGCGATGGCGCCCGAGCCGCTCGCGCGCTTCGGCATCGCCAGCCACTGGTTTCCGGTGATGGACATGACCCCGCCGTCGACCGCGCAGGCGGACGCCATCTGCGATCTCGTCGACCGCCTCGTGGCCGCCGGCGAGCCGGTGGCCGTGCATTGCCGCGCCGGCCTCGGCCGCACCGGCACCGTGCTCGCCATGCACCTGATCCGGACCGGGCTCGGAGCGCGCGAAGCGCTCGACGCCGCGCGCCGGATCGAACCGCGCTGGGTCCAGTCGTCGTCGCAGATCGCCGCGCTCGAGGCCTTCGCCGCGCACTGCGCGGGTCGTCGCGCGGACGCAATCGTTTCCCGCTCCGGTTTCGACCGGCGCGCCACCGTCGCCGTCGCCGGTGCGGTTTCTTTCACGTCAACCACCAAGAGGGGAGTCAACTGATGTCACTCGACCAGGGCCTGCAGAAGGCCATGACCAGCGTTCCGGAATGCATCGCCGCCGGCTTCATCGATCTTTCGTCCGGCATGCTGCTCGGCGTGAAGACGGTGGATTCGCATCCGTCCGAAGTGATGGACCTGCTCGCAGCCGCGACGTCCGACCTGTTCCAGGGCACCAACGTCACGATGATCGAACAGATCTTCAAGAAGGCCCGTGGCCTGCCCGCGAACGACCATCACTATTTCCAGGAAATCATCGTCAACAGCGACAACCTCGTGCACGTGTTCGTGCGCGGCAAGGTCCACCAGAACTACGTGGCCTGCTTTGTGTGCCGTCGTTCGACCAACCTCGGCATGGCGCTCACCAAGGTGCGCGTGGCGATGCCCGAACTCGAAACGCTGGTCTGATCCCGATGATGCGGACCGGGCGTCGGCGCGCATGCCGGCGTCCGGCGCCGCACCACGGGGCAGCCCCAGCCGCATTCTCCCGCCCCCATCCGCATCCGGCCCACCCCCATGACTTTTCCGACGCCGTCGAATCCGCTCGCCACCCACGCCAGCCGCCTGCGCGGGCTGCTGCGCGCCCTGCATGTCGCCCAGCCCGACATCGAGGCGTCCGCGGTGATCTCGGGCGACGGGCTGGTCGTCGCGTCGGTGCTGGGCCAGGGCATCGACGCCGACCGCTACGCGGCGATGTGCGCGGCCCTGCTCGCGCTGTCCGAGCGCGCCTCGAAGGAAGCGCAGCGCGGCGCCCTGCAGATGGTGCTGGTACAGGGCGACCAGGGCGCGATGCTGCTGGTGCGCGCGGTCGACGACCAGGTGCTGGCGGTGGCCGCGCATCCGAAGGCCAACCTCGGCATGATCTTCAACCAGGCGCGCAAGACCGCCGCCGGCCTGCCGTCGCCGCACGGCGTGACGGCAGGCTGAGCCTGGCGCATGGCCCATCTCGAATACCGCGACCGCCGCCTCGAGTCGCGACCCGACGAAACCGTCCTCGACGCCTGCCTGCGCCAGGGCGTCGCACTCCCGTTCTCCTGTCGCGGCGGCAGTTGCCACAGTTGCCTGTGCCGCAGCGACGATCCCGTCCCCGAGCGCGCCCGCCGCGGGCTGCGCCCCGATCTCGCCGCCAAGGGCTATTTCCTGCCCTGCGTGTGCGTGCCGGAAGGCGACCTGCGTTTCGAGCCGCCGCGGCCGGACGATCTCACCATCCGCGCCGTGCTCCAGTCCCGCACGTGGCTCTCGCCGGAGGTCTGCCGCGTCGTGCTGGAGCCGTTCACCGTGCTCGATGCGCGTCCCGGCCAGCACGTGGCGGTGCGCCGCGACGCGCAGCGCGTGCGCCGCTACTCCATCGCCAACGCGCCGGCGGCCGAGGGCGTCCTGGAACTCCACGTCAAGCGCATCCCCGGCGGCGCCGTCGGCGAATGGCTGTGCGAGACGCTGGCGATCGGCGACGAGCTCGACCTGCTCGGTCCCGACGGCGGCTTCGTCTATGCGCCCTCGCATCCCGAACAGCCGCTGCTGTTCGTCGTCACCGGCACCGGCCTGGCGCCGGCGCTGGGCGTGATCCGCGATGCGCTCGAACAGGGGCACCGCGGCCCGATCCACCTGTATCACGGCAGCCGCCACGCCGAGGGGCTGTACCAGGACGCCGCGCTGCGCGCGCTGGCCACGGCGCATCCGGGCGTCCACTACCATCCCTGCCTGTCCTCGCTTGAGCACGATGCCGACGGGGTGCGCGCGGGCCGCGCGCACGCGGTCGCGGCGGCCGATCTCGCCGACCTCGCCGGCTGGCGCGTGCACCTGGCCGGCCTGCCAGCGATGGTCACCACCGCTTCGGCGCTGTTCCGTTCGCGCGGCGTGGCCGAGGCGGACCTGGTGGTCGATCCGTTCGAGCCGCCGTCGGCGCATCCGGTGGCCGACGCGGTGGCCGCGCACGTCGTCGAAGCGGCCGCGCCGACGACCGCGGAAGTGCCGCAGCCGGTGCCCGATCCCGAACTCTGGGCGGCGCTGGACGCGGGCGCGAAACTGATGCCGATCCTCGAGGAGTTCTACGGACGGGTGTTCGAGGACCCGCTGCTGTCGCCGTATTTCCACGGCAGCACCCGCCAGCGCGCGATCGAGAAGGTCTACTCGTTCCTGCACCAGGTGTTCACCGGGAACAAGGTCTATTTCGGCGACCGTCCGCGCAACGCGCACCACTGGATGACGATCTCCAACGAACTGTTCGACTATCGCGAGGACCTGTTCTTCGCGGTCGTGCGCCGCCACGGCGTGCCCGAGCCGGTGATCGAACGCTGGCGGGAGATGCAGGCGCGCTACCGGCCGGACATCGTCAAGTCCGCGCCGTGGCCGAAGATGCTCGACGGCGTCGCGCTGCCGCTCGACGGCTTCGGCACGATGACGATCGATGTCGGCAGCGTCTGCGACGGCTGCGCCGGCGAGATCCACGCCGGCGAGACGGTGCGCTACCACCTGCGGCTGGGCTCGACCTACTGCCCGGGCTGCGCGGACGCCACGGCATCGGCTGGGGCGGCTGGCTGAGCGGCTGGCTGATCCCGCCGGACCGGCCGCGGGCGACTGCTAGACTGCCCGGCATGTCCACCACCCTCATCGCCGTCGTGTTCGCCCTGGTGCTGGGGCACCTCGCGCCCGGGTTCGCCGCGGCGGTGCGCGGGCACGCGCTGTACTCCGACTGGCTGCGCTGGCTGGCCGCGCGGATGACCGTGCGCCCGGCGTTCTGGCGCGGTCGCGGCGGCATCCTGCTGGCGGTGCTGCCGCCGGTGCTGCTGGTCGCGCTGGTGCAGTTCGGCCTGCGCACGCCGCTGGCCGGTGTGCTCGGCCTGCTGTTCGCGCTGCTGGCGCTGTTCTGGGCCTGGGGCCCGCGCGATCTCGATGCCGATGTCGCCGCCGTCGTCGATGCCGGCGACGGCGACGCGCGCCGCATCGCCGCCGCACGGCTCGCGCCGGCGTGCGCAGGCGAAAGCGCCGAGCCGGGCCTGCTGGTCGAAGGCGTGTTCGCCGGCGCGCTGCGGCGCTGGTTCGGGGTGCTGGCGTGGTTCATGGTGCTCGGCCCCGCCGGCGCGGTGCTCTACCGTCTCGCCGCGCTCTCCGCCGAAGCGGAGGCCGCCGACGCGCTGCCCGAAGGCACCCGTGCCGGCGCGCGCGAACTGTTCGCGCTGCTGAACTGGCCGGTGGCGCAGGCCATGACCTTCTCGCTCGCGCTGGTCGGCAATTTCGACACCGTGCTCGGCGCCTGGCGCGAGCGCGGCGGCGCCTCGCTGCGCCTCGACCACGCCTTCCTCGGCGCCGCCGCCCGCGCCAGCGTGCGCAGCGAAGTCGCCGAAGAGGCGCAGGAATTCATCGAGGAGGGCGTCGCCCCCGGCAACGCCTGGGCGAAGCTGGGCGAACTGCCCGAACTGCGCGACGCGATGAGCCTGGTCTGGCGCATCCTGCTGCTGTGGCTGGCGATCCTCGCCCTGTTCGTCGTGGCCGGCTGGGTGAGCTGAGGCGTTCGCGCGCCGCGGCGCCACGGCCGGCGCTTGCGCCAAAGCCGCAGAGGCAGGCCGGCCGAGCTTTCGCAGGAGCGACGTGAGTCGCGCCCGACGGCGTCCTGAGGGGCGGTCTGCGGCGCCGCGAGTCGCGTCTGATGGCGTCACGGGTCGCGACTTCCGTCGCTCCCACGAGACGGCTTTCGCTGCGGTCAGCCCGCAGGAAGCCGGCGCGCGCTTGTAGGAGCGACGTGAGTCGCGACCCGATGGTGTCCGGGGGCGTGACCTGACGGTGCAACGGGGCGCGATCTGACGCCGCCGGGGTCGCGGCCTGACGATGCCGTGGGCTGTGATCTGAGGGCGCCGGGGTCGCGACTGACGTCGCTCCTACAAGTCGCTCCTGCGAACAGAGGGCGATTTCGCTCGTTACGCCAGTCGCGCCAGCACCGACTGGGTCGGTTTGGCGAGGTTGAGGGTGTAGAAGTGCAGCGCCGGCGCGCCGCCGTCGAGCAGTCGCCGGCACATCGCAGCGACCAGGTCGGCGGCGAATTCGCGGATGCCGTCGACGTCGTCGCCGAGGGCCTGCATGCGCTTGCCGATCCAGCGCGGGATCTCGGCGCCGCAGGCCTCGGAGAAGCGCTTGAGCTGGCTGAAGTTCGAGATCGGCATGATCCCCGGCACGATCGGCACGTCCACGCCGAGCCGGCGCACGTCGTCGACGAAGCGGAAATACGCGTCCGGGTTGTAGAAATACTGGGTGATCGCGGCGTTGGCGCCGGCGTCGATCTTGGCCTTGAAGTGGCGCAGGTCGGCGAAGGCGTCCTCGGCCTGCGGGTGGGTCTCGGGGTAGCAGCCGACCTCGATCCGGAAATGGTCGCCGTGCTCGGCGCGGATGAAGGCGACCAGGTCCGAGCCGTAGCGCAGGTCGCCCATGCGCGCCATGCCCGAGGGCAGGTCACCGCGCAGCGCGACGATCCGGCGGCAGCCCAGCGCGCGATACAGCCGCAGCAGTTCGCGGATCTCCTCGCGGCTGCCGCCCATGCACGAGAGGTGCGGCGCGGCGTCGAAGCCGTGGGTCTGGGCCAGGTGGCGCACCGTTTCCGAGGTGTAGCTCAGGGTCGAGCCGCCGGCGCCGAAGGTGCAGGAGACGTACTCGGGCGCATGCGTGCGGAGCTTCTTCGCCGTCCGGTCCAGCAGGTCGCGCTGTTCGTCGGTCTTGGGCGGGTAGAACTCGAAGGAGATCGCGGGCATGGAGAGCGTCCGGGCGGGCCGGGCGAAATCATATCTCTTTATCGCGATGAATGTAAAACAAAAATGTTCCGGCGTCGGAAACGACGACGGCCCGGGATCGCGCCCGGGCCGTCGTCGAACGCTGCGGCGTGGCTCAGTAGATGTCGCCGATGGTGTTGTGGACGTTGAACTTGCCGGTCGGGGTGATGATCCGCTTGTCGTCGATCACCGCCTTCAGCGTGCGCGTCTTGTCGTCGACCACCACGATCGCGGAGCGCTCGGTCTTGCCGTTCCACACCGAGAACCAGACCTCGTCGCCGGCCGCGTTGTACTCGGGCTGGACCACGCGCTTCGGGCCCGGGCCGAGGTTCGCCCATTCGGCGATCGGCAGGACGGTGAAGCCCTTGGCCAGGTCGCGGATGTCGAACACGGCGATGGACTGGCTCATCTTCGGATCCGGATTGAGCGGGGTATCGACCCAGAGATTGTTCGACTTGGGATGGGTCTTGATGAACAGCGAACCGCCGCCCTGGCCGTTGAGCACTTCGCAGACCTTCCAGGCGTGGGACTTGTGTCCGGCCGGGTCGGTGCCGATCAGGGTGATCTTCTCGTTGCCCAGCGCCGAGGTCGCCCACACCGGGCCGCAGGTCGGATGCACGAAGTTCGCGCCGCGGCCGGGATGCGGGATCCTGTCCACGTCGATCAGCGCGGTCAGCTTCTGGTCGCGCGAATCGACCACCGCGATCTTGTTCGACTGGTTGGCGGCGGTGAGGAAGTAGCGCTTGGTCGAATCCCAGCCGCCGTCGTGCAGGAAGCGCGCGGCGCCGATCGTGGTCACCTTCAGGTTGTCGATGTCCTGGTAATTGACCAGCAGGATCTGCCCGGTCTCCTTGACGTTGACGATGAACTCCGGATGCTCGTGCGAGGCGACGATCGCGGCCACGCGCGGCTCGGGGTGGTATTCCTGCGAATCGACGGTCATGCCGCGGGTGGCGACGATCTTCAGCGGCTCCAGCGTCTCGCCGTCCATGATCACGTACTGCGGCGGCCAGTAGGCGCCGGCGATCGCGTACTTGTCCTCGTAACCCTTGTACTTCGAGGTCTCGACCGAGCGCGCCTCAAGCCCGATCTTGATCTCGGCCACCTTGTCGGGGATCGGCATCCACAGGTCGATCAGGTCGATGCGCGCGTCGCGGCCGATGGTGTAGATGTAGCGGCCGGAGTGCGACGTGCGCGAGATGTGCACGGCGTAGCCGGTCTTGACGATGTTGATGATCTTCTTGGTGTCGCCGTCGATCAGCGCCACTTCGCCGCTGTCGCGCAGGGTGACCGCGAAGATGTTGTCGATGTTGAGCGTGTTCATCTTCTTCTTCGGCCGCTTGTCGACCGGCACGAAGGTGACCATGCTCTGCTTCATTTCCTTCATGCCCCATTCCGGCGGCGACGGCGGATCGTGCTGCAGGAAGCGGGCCATGACGTCGATGTCGTCGGCGCTCAGTTCGCCGGAGGTGCCCCAGTTCGGCATGCCGGCGGGCGAGCCGAAGGTGATCAGCGCGCGCAGGTACTCGGTGCCCTTGACGCGGGTGATGTCCGGGGTGAGCGGTTTGCCGGTGGCGCCCTTGCGCAGCACGCCGTGGCAGCCGGCGCAGCGCTCGAAGAAGATCTGGGTCGCGCGCTTGCGCTCGTCGTCGCTGAGCGGCGGCAGGTCGGTCGGGTTGGCGGCGAGCACCGCCGGTGCGGACACCGCCGTCGGCGCGCCCTGGTATTTCGCTTCCGCCGTCTTCGTGCCGGCTTCCGCGGCCTGCCGGGTCTGGGCGCCGCGGCGCGCGGCGACCTCCGTGGCCGCGATGACCGGCCCGGTGTTGCCCCAACTGTGGGTGACGTAGGACAGCACGTTGGCGATGTCGCCGTCGCTGAGGTGGTTGAGCGCGGGCATCACCCCGTCGTAGTCGGCACCGTTGACCTTGATCTTGCCGCTGAAGCCGTGCAGCACGACATCGACCAGCCGCTCGCGCGGCACGCTGCGGATGTAGTCGGAATCGGCCAGCGGCGGGAAGGCGCCGGGCAGGCCCTTGCCGGTGGGCTGGTGGCAGGCCGCACAGTTGGCGAGGTACGCGGCTTCGCCGGCTTCCATCGCGGCCTTGGGCGGGCGTTCGTTGGCCAGGTCCTGCGCCAGCGCGTAGGCGGAGCCCGCCGCGAGCAACGCAAGGAGGGAGGCAGCAAGGGGTCTCTTCATGACGGTGCTCCGGAACGGATGAAGGGGTGGCTGGACGCATGTCCAGCCTTCACCGCGGATTCTCCGGCCGGCGTCCCGGACCCCGGCATGACGCAGGTCAAGCACACCGCAGTTTCCACTCGAAGTCCCCTGGGGCGGCTCCCTACACTTGCGCCGTCCAGATCAGGCCCGCGCCATGTCGCCGCTCGTCCATGCCGTTCGCATCGCAGTGCTTTTGCCGTGGTGGGCGGTCCTGCCCGTGCAGGCGGCCGATCCCGCGCCGGGGGAGGGACACGCGCGCGAGCTCGATCGGATCGTCGTGATCGCCAGCCGCGCGCCCGAGCCGCTGGGCAAGGTCGTGGCGACGGTTTCGGCGATCGATCGCGCCACGCTCGATGCGCAGCAGGCGCGCACGCTCGGCGACCTCGTGCGCTACACGCCCGGCGTCGATGCGCTGGGCGACAGCGCGCGCTTCGGCTGGCAGGGATTCTCGATCCGCGGGCTCGACGGCAATCGCGTGGGCATGGAGATCGACGGCGTGCCGATGGCCGAGGCCTTTTCGGTCGGCCAGTTCGCCGCCGCCGGCCGCGATCTGGTCGATCTCGATCTCGTCGAGCGCGTCGAGATCCTGCGCGGTCCGGCATCGACGCTGTACGGCAGCGACGCGCTGGCCGGCGTGGTCGCGTTCCGCACGCGCTCGCCCGCGGATCTGCTCGCAGAGGTCGACGGGCCGGTCGGGCTCTCCACCCGGGTGTCCGCCTCCGGGCGCGACGGCGGCCGCGGCACGTCGGGCGCCTTCGCCGCGCGGGGCTTCGACGATCGGCTGCAGGCGATGCTGCTGGCGACCGCGCATGCGGGCCACGAAGCGGACAACCGCTCGGACGCGCATCCGGCCAATCCGCTCGACAGCCATCAGAACGCCGCGCTGGCGAAGCTGCGCTGGGACGCCGCCGCGTTCGGGCGCTGGACCGCCACGCTCGACCACGGCGAAGGCCATGTCGAGACCGACGTGCGCTCGCTGCGCTTCGGGCCCGGTCGCTTCTCGACGACCACCGACCTGCGCGGCGACGACCGCCAGCGCCGCGACCGGGTCAGCCTCGGCGCGGAATGGACGCCGACGCGGGGCTGGCTCGACCGCGCTTCGCTGCTGCTCTACGGCCAGCGCACCGACGCCCGCCAGGACACCGCGCAGACCCGGCTCGCCGACCGCACCACGCGCTTCCCGTCGCTGCGCCTGCGCCGGTTCGCGCTGCAGCAGGACAACCGCGGCCTGCAGTGGCAGGGCGAGGCCGGCAGTGGCGGGGCAGGCGGCGACAAGCCGGGCAGCGACAACGCCGCGGCGATCACCCATCGCCACGTCTTCGGCGTGTCGTTCGCGCGCAGCGAGTACCGGGGCCTGCGCGACGGCAGCGAGATCAATCTCCTGACCGGCGCGATCAGCACCGTGGTGCTCGGCGAGCGCTTCCCGGTGCGCGACTTCCCGAGCAGCACCGTGCGCGAAACCGGCGTGTTCTGGCAGGACGAGATCGGCGTCGGCACGCGTTTCGCCGTCATTCCCGGCCTGCGCTGGGAGCGCTACGACCTCGACGCCCGGCCCGACGCGATCTTCCGCGAGGACTACCCGACGATCGCGGTCGCGGACATCCGCCGCGATGCCTGGACGCCCAAGCTCGGCCTGCGCTGGGAGCCGGGCGAACACACCACCTGGTTCGTGCAGTACGCGCGCGGGTTCCGTGCGCCGCCGTTCGGCGACGTCAACATCGGCCTGTCGCTGACCCTGCTGAACTACGAGGTGCGGCCGAACCCCGACCTGCGCCCGGAGCGCAGCCATGGCCTCGAAGCCGGCTGGCGCTGGCAGGGCGAAGGCCTGCGCGCCAGCGTCACCGCGTACCGCAACCGCTACCGCGACCTGATCGATTCGCGCGCGAATCTCGGAGTCGATCCGACCACCGGCGCGACGATCTTCCAGTCGGTGAACCGCGCCCGGGCGGTGATCGAAGGGCTCGAGGCCGAGACGACGTGGACGCCGGGCGGCGGCGACTGGCAATTCCGCGCCGCCGCCGCGTGGGCGCGCGGGCGCGACCTCGCGCGCGACAGGCCGCTCAACAGCGTCGCCCCGGGCCGGCTGGTGCTGGGCGCGAGCTGGGCCCCGGCGACCGCGCACTGGGGCGTGGAAGCGGTGGCCACCGGCGTCGCCCGCCAGCCCGCGCTCGACGAGAGCGCCGGCCCGCTGTTCCATGCGCCGGGCCACGGCCTGCTCGATGTGTACGCTTGGTGGAAGCCGGTGTCGTCGATGCGGGTGAACCTCGCGCTGCTCAACGCGTTCGATCGCCGCTACTGGGACTGGAGCACCGTCCGCGGCGTCTCGGCGACGGCCAGCGACATCGACTTCTACACCCGCCCGGGCCGCAGCGTCAGCGTGTCGGCGTCGTTCGACTGGTGACGCGGTGCGCCGGCGCGGGCGCTAGACTGCCCGCGTCCCGTGCCCTGCGTCCGCCATGACTATCGTTTTGACCGAATTCGCCCGCCCGCGCCTGTTTCCCGCCGAACCCCGCCGCAACACGATCCAGGACTGCACGCCGGAACAGTTCGTGCAGCGGCTCAACGCGGAAACCCCGGTCGCCATGCTCGACGGCTACGCGCCGTTCTGCAAGCTCCACGTGCATCGCAACTGGACTTCGACGCGATGCATGACCATCCCGATCGACACCGGCAATCGCCACCTGCTGCGCAGCGCCTACGAAGCCCGCAACTCCCGCGAGCTGCCGGTGCTGGTGCGCTGGTTCGAGGGCGTGGAGCCGCCGGTCGCCGAGTACCTGATCGCGATCCTCTACGACCGCGAGCAGATGGCAAAGGAAGGCACGCCGTACGACGCCGAGTGGGGCGTCGTCGGCTGCCTCTACACGATGACGCCCGAGGAAACCCCGATGACCCCGATCACCATGCTGCGCAACGCGCTGGGCGTGGAGGAGGGCGGCTCGGGCGTGCCGATCGACCGCGAGGCCTACCGGCGCGCGGTGGAGTTCTGGGAAGCGAATGCGGGTTGGCGCGGATGAAAAATTGGAGCGCTGCGACGGCTTGTGCGCGGAGCTGCTCTTTGTAGGAGCGACGTGAGTCGCGACCCGAAACGTCATCAGGTCGCGACTCACGTCGCTCCTACAGAAGCGTTGCTTGCGGAACGAATGCCAACGACGCGGCGCGATGCGTTGTCGATGCCGGGCGCGTGCGTGTTGCTCGCTCGATCAGCTCTTGTACTTCCGCGCCCGGTTGATCGCGAGCGCGGCGAGGGTGCCGACGGCGCCGGAGAGCAGGTAGGCGCCCAGCCATTCGAGGCCGAAGCTGGCGCACAGGCCGAGGGCGACCAGCGGCGCGAAGGCGGCGCCGATCAGCCAGGCGAGGTCGGCGGTGAGCGCGGCGCCGGTGTAGCGGTAACGCTTGCCGAAGTTCGCGGTCACCGCGCCGGCGGCCTGGCCGTAGGACAGGCCCAGCAGCAGGAAGCCGATCAGCACGAACGCGGCCTGGCCGGCGCTGCCGCCGCCCATCAGGGTCGGCGCGAAGCCGCTGAACATCGCGATGGCGATCGCCAGTCCGCCCAGCGTGCGCGCGCGGCCGACGCGGTCGGCGACGACGCCCGAGGCGATCACGCCGCCGATGGCGACGAGGCCGCCGACGATCTGGATCGACAGGAAGCCGCTCATCGACTGGTCGGAATACAGCCGGATCCACGACAGCGGGAAGATCGTGACGATGTGGAACAGCGCGTAGCTGGCGAGCGCCGCGAACGCGCCGATGACCACGTGCTGGCCCTTCTCGGCGACGAGTTCGCGGATCGGGGTGGGCTCGAGGTCCAGTTCGTGCATCTTGCCCTGGTATTCCTCGGCGACGACGATGCGCAGTCGTGCGAACAGGGCGACGACGTTGATCGCGAAGGCGACGTAGAACGGATAGCGCCAGCCCCATTCGAGGAAGTCGCGCTCGGTCAGGCTGGCGAGCAGGAAGGCGAAGACCGACGCCGCGACGATGAAGCCGACCGGCGCGCCGAGCTGGCCGAGCATCGCGTACCAGCCGCGGCGTTCCTTCGGCGTGTTCAGCGCGAGCAGCGACGGCAGGCCGTCCCACGAGCCGCCCAGCGCGATGCCCTGCAGGATGCGCAGCAGCGCGAGCAGCACGATCGACGCGCCGCCGAGGGTGGCGTAGCCGGGCAGGAACGCCATGCCCGCGGTGGCGGTGCCCAGCATGAACAGCGCAACGGTGAGTTTCATGCCGCGGCCCCAGTGGGTCTGCAGCGACATGAACAGGATCGTGCCGAGCGGCCGCGCGACGAACGCCAGCGCGAAGATCGCGAACGCGTACAGCGTGCCCCGCAGTCCGTCGGCGAACGGGAAGAACACCGCCGGGAAGGCCAGCGCCGAGGCGATGCCGTAGACGAAGAAATCGAAGTATTCCGAGGCGCGGCCGATGACCACGCCGACGGCGATTTCGCCCGGCGCCACGTCGGGATGGGCCTTGGTGCCGTGGTCGTGGGTGGAGGCGGTGGGACCTGTGGCGGTGTTCATCGGTCGCGGCGTCGGATCACGGGAAGCGGGGCACGGGCGAGTCACGGGAGCGTGCGGCCGGAATCGCCGCAGGACACAGACTGACAGAGCCCGGGTGCGCGGACCATAGGACAAAACGTCCAATCTTCTCGCAAGCGCGTCGCCTCTATATTGATCGCGATCAATTCCGGTCGAGATTCCTCTCCCTCCCCATGCGCTACAGGCTCCGTTCGCCGCTGGTCGTCGCCCTGGCGTCGGCCGCGCTGCTCTCCGGCTGCCGGCTGCAGGTGCTCGATCCCGCGGGCGACATCGCCAGCCGCCAGGCCGACCTGATCGTGGTCGCCACGCTGCTGATGCTGATCGTGATCGTGCCGGTGATCGCGCTCACGTTCTGGTTCGCGTGGCGCTACCGCGCGTCCAACCGCGCGGCGACGTACACGCCGGACTGGGACCACTCCACCCAGCTCGAACTGGTGATCTGGGGCGTGCCGCTGCTGATCATCATCGCACTCGGCGCGGTGACGTGGATCAGCACCCACCTGCTCGACCCCGCGCGCCCGCTCGACCGGATCGCCGCCGGCCGCCCGGTGCCTGCCGGCACCAGACCGCTGGAAGTGCAGGTGGTCGCGCTCGACTGGAAGTGGCTGTTCGTCTATCCCGAGCAGGGCGTGGCCACGGTGAACGAGGTCGCGGTGCCGGTCGATCGCCCGGTGCATTTCCGGATCACCGCCTCGTCAGTGATGAACACCTTCTACGTCCCGGCGATGGCCGGGATGATCTACGGCATGCCCGGCATGGAGTCCGACCTCAACGCGGTGATCAACGCGCCGGGCGACCACGAGGGTTTCTCCGCCAACTACAGCGGCGCCGGCTTCTCGCACATGCGCTTCCGCTTCCGCGGGCTGGCCGACGCCGACTTCGAGCGCTGGATCGAGCAGCAGCGCGCGGCCGGGACGACGCTCGACCGCGGCGCCTACCTCGAACTGGAGAAGCCGAGCCAGCGCGAGCCGGTCCGCCGCTACGGCGCGGTCGAGCGCGGGCTGTTCGACGCGATCGTGAACCGCTGCGTCGATCCGGCGCGGCTGTGCGCGAACCAGATGATGGCGATCGACGCCGCCGGCGGCCTCGGCAAGGACGGCCTCGGCCAGATCGCGATGCCGCGCCGCGGCGATCCGCGGCTCGGTCCCTACGTCGCCTCGGGCGTGTGCGAGACGCCGGAAGCGCAGCGACGCCTCGTCCCCGCCGGCCTCGGCGGCGCGGGCGCGCCCTGATCGCGCCCGGATCCCGCGTCGATCGCATCCCGAACCCGCCGCCCCGCGCACCCACAACGCCTTCGTTCCCGGAAGACCCCGATGTCCCTGTCCACCGCCACCGCCGCCTATTCGCCCCTGACCGGGCGGATGTCGCTGGCCGACATCCCCATGCTGCACGAGCCCATTGTGCTCGCGACCTTCATCGGCACCGTGCTGGTCGGCCTCGCCGTGTTCGCCGCGATCACGAAGTACCGCCTCTGGGGCACGCTCTGGAAGGACTGGTTCACCAGCATCGACCACAAGAAGATCGGCATCATGTACATGGTGCTGGGCCTGGTGATGCTGCTGCGCGGCTTCGCCGACGCGCTGATGATGCGCCTGCAGCAGGCGATGGCGTTCGGCGACAACCTCGGCTACCTGCCGCCGCACCACTACGACCAGATCTTCACCGCCCACGGCGTGATCATGATCTTCTTCGTGGCGATGCCGCTGGTCACCGGGCTGATGAACTACCTCGTGCCGCTGCAGATCGGCGCGCGCGACGTGGCGTTCCCGTTCCTCAACAACTTCAGCTTCTGGATGACCGTGGGCGGCGCGGTGCTGGTGATGCTGTCGCTGTTCTTCGGCGAGTTCGCCACCACCGGCTGGCTGGCGATGCCGCCGCTGTCGGGCATCGCGTTCAGTCCGGGCACCGGCGTGGACTACTACCTGTGGTCGCTGCAGGTGGCCGGCGTCGGCACGCTGCTGTCCGGCGTCAACCTGCTGGTGACGATCATCAAGATGCGCGCGCCGGGCATGACGATGATGAAGATGCCGGTGTTCACCTGGACGGCGCTGTGCACCAACGTGCTGATCGTGGTGTCGTTCCCGGTGCTGACCGCGGCGCTCGCGCTGCTGACGCTGGACCGCTACGCCGGCACCAACTTCTTCACCAGCGACCTCGGCGGCAACGCCATGATGTACGTGAACCTGATCTGGATCTGGGGCCACCCGGAGGTCTACATCCTGATCCTGCCGCTGTTCGGCGTGTTCTCGGAGATCGTGTCCACCTACAGCGGCAAGCGCCTGTTCGGCTACTCGTCGATGGTCTACGCCACGGTCTGCATCACCGTGCTGTCGTACCTGGTGTGGCTGCACCACTTCTTCACGATGGGCTCGGGCGCGAGCGTCAACTCGTTCTTCGGCATCACCACGATGATCATCTCGATCCCGACCGGGGCCAAGATCTTCAACTGGCTGTTCACGATGTACCGCGGCCGCATCCGCTTCGAAGTGCCGATGCTGTGGACGATGGGCTTCATGGTCACCTTCGTGGTCGGCGGCATGACCGGCGTGCTGCTGGCGGTGCCGTCGGCGGATTTCGTGCTGCACAACAGCCTGTTCCTGGTCGCGCACTTCCACAACGTGATCATCGGCGGCGTGGTGTTCGGCCTGTTCGCGGCGATGACCCACTGGTTCCCCAAGGCCTTCGGCTACCGGCTCGACGCGTTCTGGGGCAAGGTCTCGTTCTGGTTCTGGCTGGCCGGCTACTGGTTCGCGTTCACGCCGCTGTACGTGCTCGGCCTGATGGGCGTGACCCGGCGCATGAGCCACTTCGACGACCCGTCGCTGCAGGTGTGGTTCGTGGTCGCCGCGTTCGGCGCGGTGCTGATCGCGATCGGCATCGCCGCGTTCCTCGTGTGCCTGTACGTCAGCTACCGCCGCCGCGAGCAGTTGCGAGACCTCACCGGCGACCCGTGGGACGGCCGCACCCTGGAGTGGTCCACGTCGTCGCCGCCGCCGGACTACAACTTCGCGTTCACCCCGGTGGTCCACGACACCGACGCCTGGTGGGACATGAAGCGCCGCGGCTTCGTGCGCCCGACCAGCGGCTTCCTGCCGGTCCACATGCCGCGCAACACCTCCGCCGGCGTGATCCTGGCGGCGACGAGCACGCTGGTCGGCTTCGCGATGATCTGGCACGTCTGGTGGCTGGCGATCGCGGGCCTGGTCGCGACCGTGGCCTGGGCCATCCGCAACAGCTTCGACCTCGATCGCGACTACCACATCCCCGCGGAGGTGGTCGAGGCCACCGAGCGTGCGCGCACCGCGCAACTGGAGGCCGTCCGTGTCTGACGCCATCGCCCTGCGTCACGGAGAGGGTGCGCCGGCCGCGCCCGGCAGCGGGCGCCTCGACAGCATGCCCTTCGACGGCATGTTCCTCGATACCGCCGGCCGCCATCATCCGCAGAACGGCTCGCTGTTCGGGTTCTGGCTGTACCTGCTCAGCGACCTGATGATCTTCGCCTGCCTGTTCGCCGCCTACGGCGTGCTCGGGCGCAACTACGCCGCGGGCCCGTCCGGCGCCGATCTGTTCGACCTGCGCCTGGTCGCGGCCAACACCGCGGTGCTGCTGCTGTCGTCGATCACCTACGGCTTCGCGATGATCGCGATGCAGCGGCGCAGCCGCCGTGGCACGATCGGCTGGCTGCTCGCGACCGGCGCGCTGGGTCTGGCGTTCCTCGGCATCGAGCTGTACGAGTTCGCGCACCTGATCCACGAGGGCGCCGGCCCGCAACGCAGCGCGTTCCTGTCGTCGTTCTTCGCGCTGGTCGGCACCCACGGCCTGCACGTGTTCTTCGGCATCGTCTGGCTGCTGACGCTGTGCGTGCAGGTCGCGCAGCGCGGCCTGACCCGCGAGAACATGCGCCGCATCGCCTGCCTGTCGATGTTCTGGCACTTCCTCGACGTCGTCTGGATCGGCGTATTCACCTTCGTCTACCTGATGGGCGTGCTGCCATGAGCCAGTTGCCTTCCGAAGCCGCGCACGCCGCGCATCATGACGACCACGACGACGACGGCATCCCGCACGTCTCGGCGCGCGAGTACCTCACCGGCTTCGTGCTGTCGGTGGTGCTGACCGCGATTCCCTTCGCGCTGGTGATGGGCAAGGGCGTGCAGAACTCCACCGCGCTGGCGGTGGTGCTGCTGGCCTTCGCGGCGGTGCAGATCGTGGTCCACATGGTCTACTTCCTGCACATGAACGCCCGCTCCGAGGGCGGCTGGAACCTGCTGGCGCTGGTATTCACGGCGGTGCTGGTGATCATCGTGCTCAGTGGTTCGCTGTGGGTCATGCACCACCTCAACAGCAACATGATGCCGGGCGCCCACGAGATGCAGGGGATGCAGGGCGTGCCATGAGCGCGTCGACGGCCTGCGTCGGGCGAGCGTCCGCGACCGCGCCTGCGGCGGCGCGGCGGGACCGTCCTTCGGCGGCGGCCGTGGCCCTGTGCGCGCTGCTGGCGGCGGCGTTCGCCGGCTTCGTCGCGCTGGGCGTCTGGCAATTGCAGCGCATGGCCTGGAAACACGCGCTGATCGCGCGGGTCGAGGCGCGCATCCACGCCGCGCCGGTCGCGCCGCCGTCACGCGCGGCCTGGCCGACGGTGACCGAGGAGAGCGACGGCTACCGCCGCATCCGCGTGACCGGCGCCTTCCTGCCGGTCGCCGAAGCGCGCACCCAGGCGGTCACCGACTTCGGCATGGGCGCGTGGGCGCTGGCGCCGCTGCGCACCGACGCCGGCGACATCGTGTTCGTCAATCGCGGCTTCGTGCCGCAGGGCGCGCGCGCGGCCGCCGCGCCGGCGGGCCGGGTCGAGATCGTCGGCCTGCTGCGACCGTCGGAGCCGGACGGCGGCTTCCTGCGCCGCAACGCGCCGGCCGACGATCGCTGGTATTCGCGCGACGTGGCGGCGATCGCGCGCGCGCGCCGACTGCCCGCGGCCGCGGTCGCGCCGTTCTTCATCGACGCCGAGGCCGGCCCGCAGCCCGGCGGCTGGCCGCGCGGCGGCCTGACCGTCGTGCAGTTCCGCGACGCCCATCTCGGCTACGCCCTGACCTGGTTCGGCCTGGCCGCGCTCACGGTCTTGGCCGGCGCGCGCCTGCTCGTGTCGCGGCGCCGCATGCGGCAAGATGGCCGCTGACGAAGAGGGCCCCGCCATGCAGGCCATCCCTGCCGACCGGTCGACCGTGGAAACCGTCGCCAGCGGGCTGCGCACGCCGTCCGCGATCCCCGCGCCGGCCCACGCCGGCCTGCGCGGCATGCACCAGCTCATCCAGTTGCGCTGGATCGCGGTGGGCGGGCAGTTGCTCACCATCGTGGTCGTCTATGCCGGCCTGCGCATCGCGCTGCCGCTGGGCTGGATGCTCGGCACGCTCGCGGCGCTGGCGCTGTTCAACCTGTGCAGCCAGTTCGTGTGGTGGCGCTCCGGTCGGGTGTCGGAAGGGGCGCTGCTGGCGGCGCTGCTGGTCGACGTCGGCTCGCTCGCGTTCCAGTTGCACCTCGGCGGCGGCATCGCCAATCCGTTCATGTTCCTGTTCCTGCTGCAGGTCGCGCTGGCGACCGTGCTGCTGCGCCCGCCGGGCAACTGGATCGTCGCCGCCGCCACCGCGCTCAGCGTGGCGGTGCTGATCGCGGTGCCGAGCCCGACCCGGATCGAGGTCGATCTGTCGAAGGGCCTCGCCGACCTCTACGTGCAGGGCCTGCTGATCTGCTTCGTGCTGATCGCCGCGCTGCTGGTGGTGTTCATCACCCGCATCGGCCGCATCCTGCGCGAGCGCGACGCGCGCCTGGCCGAACTGCGCCAGCGCGCGGCCGAGGAGGAGCACATCGTGCGCATGGGCCTGCTCGCCTCCGGCGCCGCGCACGAACTGGGCACCCCGCTGTCGACGCTGTCGGTGATCCTCGGCGACTGGCAGCACCTGCCGTCGATGTCGTCGGAGGCCGAGATCTACCACGACCTGGTCGAGATGCAGGCGCAGGTCGCGCGCTGCAAGTCGATCGTCACCAACATCCTGCTCGCCGCCGGCGAGACCCGCGGCGAGGCGCCGGTGCAGACCACGCTGCATGCGTTCCTGGACGAGCTCGCCGAGCAGTGGCGCACGCTGAGCAACCCGGCGGATTTCCGCTACGCGCGCCGGGTCGCGCCGAATCCGTGGATCGTCGCCGACGCCGGGCTGCGGCAGATGGTGTTCAACGTGCTCGACAACGCGCTGGAGGCGTCGCCGCAGCGTGTCGAGCTGGACGTGTCCGGCGGCGGCGACGACCTGGTGATCGAGGTCCGCGACGCCGGGCCGGGGTTCGAGGCCGACGTGCTGGCGCGGCTGGGCACGCCGTACAACTCCACCAAGGGCCGCGCCGGCGGCGGCCTCGGGCTGTTCCTGTCGGTGAACGTGGCGCGCACGCTGGGCGGACGGCTGGCGGTGCGCAACCTGCCGCAGGGTGGCGCCGCGGTGACGGTCACGCTGCCGCTGGCGGCGATCGAGATCGACGCCGGCGCGCATCCGGACGACGACATCGGGGAGGGTCGCGACGATGACCGATGAGCGCAGACTGCTGATCGTGGAGGATGACGTGGCGTTCGCGCGCACGCTCGCGCGCTCGTTCGAGCGCCGCGGCTACGCGGTGCGCGGCGCGACCGGGCAGGAGCCGCTGGCGAGCGTGCTCGACGGCTTCGCGCCGACCCATGCGGTGGTCGACCTCAAGCTCGCCGGCAACGCCTCCGGGCTGTCGTGGGTGAAGGACCTGCACGCGCACGATCCGGACATGCTGATCGTCGTGCTGACCGGCTACGCCAGCATCGCGACCGCGGTCGAGGCGATCAAGCTCGGCGCGATGCACTACCTCGCCAAGCCATCCAACACCGACGACATCGAGGCCGCGTTCAAGCGCGCGGCCGGCGACGACGAGGTCGAGGTCGGCGCGCGCAAGACCTCGTCGATCAAGACGCTGGAGTGGGAGCGCATCCACGAGACGCTGGTGGAGACCGGCTTCAACATCTCCGAAACCGCGCGCCGGCTGGGCCTGCACCGGCGGACGCTGGCGCGCAAGCTGGAGAAGCGGCGGGTGAAGTGAGCCGCGGACCGGCGTCTGCCGCGGCCCGCGCCGCACGCTGTCGCCGGGGCGCGATCAGAAGAAATCCGCGCCGGCGGCGGTGATCAGCACCGTGCCTTCCGGATCGACCGGCGGCGACGAGACCGAGATCGCCACCGGGGTCATCTTGAACGCGATCGACAGCCCCCACAGCACTTCGTGGTCGGTCGGCAGGGTGATGGTGTTGCGGCCGTCGATGCCGGTCGAATGGTTGCCGGTGCGCCGGAACGGGCTGGCGCCGCTGCCGTTGACGAAGTCCTCGGCATGGATGCGGTTCGGGCCGTCGAAGACATGGACGCTGTCGATCGCCGCGTGCTGGCCGGTCTTGTAGAGCAGGAACAGGGTGCGCACCTTCGCGCGCGCGTCGTCGATGATCACCGGCGTCGGGATCGGGATGTGGGCCCAGGCGGCCGGCGGCGATTGCCCGGCGCTGAAGGTGAACTGCATTTCGGTGCCCCAGCCCCAGTGGCGCACGAGCAGCCCGCTCGGCAGTTCCGTCACCACGGCGTTGCCGTGGGCCCACGATGCTTGTTTGGTCATGCCGCGTCTCCTGATGGCTCGATGGCTGCTGCCCGGCCCGCCGTCGCGGACCGGGGCCGGCGATGCCGGACATCGGGTGAACGGGAATCGCGGCGGGCGAAGGCCAGCCGGCGGCAGCGCTTGTCTTTCGTAGGAGCGACGTGCGTCGCGACCCGCTGTGTCGTCAGGTCGCGACTCACGTCGCTCCTGTGGCAGGGGTGTTTGCATCCGGCGGGGGGAGGCCGTTCGGGTTGCAGGAGGCCGGCCCGATCGGCGCGCCTCGCCGGTCCCGTTGCCGGGCCGTGTCTTTCGTAGGAGCGACGTCAGTCGCGACCCGCTGTGTCGTCAGGTCGCGACTGACGTCGCTCCTACGGCAGGGGTGTTTGCATCCGGCGGGGTGGGCCGTTCGGGTTGCAGGAGGCCGGCCCGATCGCGCGCCTTGCCGGCCCCGTCGCCGGGCCGTGTCTTTCGTAGGAGCGACGTCAGTCGCGACCCGCTGTGTCATCAGGTCGCGACTCACATCGCTCCTACGGCGGGGTGTTTGCATCCGGCGGGGGGGAAGCCGTTCGGGCGGCAAGAGGCCCGCGGAAACGACGACGGGCGCCGAAGCGCCCGTCGGGTGAAGTCTCGCGGGGGAAACGCCGCGATCAGTAGCGGTAGTGCTCGGGCTTGAACGGGCCGCTGACCGGCACGCCGAGGTATTCGGCCTGCTGCGCGGTGAGCGTGGTCAGCTTGACGCCGATCTTCTCCAGGTGCAGGCGCGCGACTTCCTCGTCGAGCTTCTTCGGCAGGATGTAGACCTTCGGGGAATAGAAGTCCTTGTTCGCCCACAGGTCGATCTGCGCCAGGGTCTGGTTCGAGAACGAGTTGGACATCACGAAGCTCGGGTGGCCGGTGGCGCAGCCGAGGTTGACCAGGCGGCCTTCGGCGAGCAGGAAGATCTCGCGGCCGGGGTTGCCGTCGACGGCGGGCAGCCTGTACTTGTCGACCTGCGGCTTGATGTTGATCTTCTCGGCGCCGCTGGCGTTGAGGCGGTCGACCTGGATCTCGTTGTCGAAGTGGCCGATGTTGCAGACGATCGCCTGGTCCTTCATGCCGAGCATGTGGTCGTAGGTGATCACGTCCTTGTTGCCGGTGGTGGTGACGTAGATGTCCGCCAGGCCCAGCGTGTCCTCGACGGTCTTGACCTCGTAGCCTTCCATCGCCGCCTGCAGCGCGCAGATCGGGTCGATCTCGGTGACGATGACGCGGGCGCCGTAGGCGCGCAGCGAGTGCGCCGAGCCCTTGCCGACGTCGCCGTAGCCGCAGACCACCGCGACCTTGCCGGCCAGCATCACGTCCATCGCGCGCTTGAGGCCGTCGGCCAGCGACTCGCGGCAGCCGTAGAGGTTGTCGAACTTCGACTTGGTGACCGAGTCGTTGACGTTGATCGCCGGGACCAGCAGCTTGCCGGCTTCGGCAAGCTGGTACAGGCGGTGGACGCCGGTGGTGGTCTCTTCGGAGACGCCCTTCCAGTCCTTGACCACCGTGGTCCAGAAGCCGGGACGTTCCCTGGCGACGCGCTTGAGCAGGTTCTTGATGATCTGCTCCTCGTGCGAGGCCGAGGGGGTGTTCACCCAGTCGCTGCCGTTCTCGAGCTCGTAGCCCTTGTGGATCAGCAGGGTGACGTCGCCGCCGTCGTCGACGACCAGTTCCGGGCCGAGATACTTGTTGGAGCCGCCGCCCGGGAAGGTCACGGCGTCGAGGGTGCAGTCCCAGTATTCCTCAAGGGTCTCGCCCTTCCATGCGAACACCGGGGTGCCGGTGGCGGCGATCGCGGCGGCGGCGTGGTCCTGGGTCGAGAAGATGTTGCACGAGGCCCAGCGCACGTCGGCGCCGACGTCCTTGAGGGTCTCGATCAGCACCGCGGTCTGGATGGTCATGTGCAGCGAGCCGGTCACGCGCACGCCCTTCAGCGGCTTGGACTCGGCGTATTTCCGGCGGATCGACATCAGGCCGGGCATCTCGTGCTCGGCGATCTGGATTTCCTTGCGGCCCCAGTCGGCCAGCGAGAGGTCGGCGACCTTGTGGTCCTGGATGGGCTTGACCTGTGCGTTCATGCGGTTCTCCGTCGTGTGCCCGGGCGGGGCAGTGAACGGGCGCCGTTGATGCGTGGAACCTCCGCCGAGCCTGATCCCGGGGACGGCCGTCCGGCGGGCTTGCAGCGCCCCTCGGCGGGGGCAGGGGCGGCATTCTATCGCTATCTCGCGATGGAACGATGAATCGGGCCGGCAGCATGACCTGTGGCGCATGGCGGGCCGCCGGGCCGGGGCGACCATGGGGGTCTTCACGTCGATTCCGGGGAGCCGCCGCCATGTCCATCCGTTCCGCCCTTCCGCGCCGCCTGGCCCTGCCGGTGCTGCTCGCCGCCGCGTTGGCCGTGCCGGCAGTGCCGGCAGTGCACGCCCAGTCCGCCGCGCCCGCCGCGCCCGCGCCTGCCCGCGCCGACGGCGGCTACCGCGAGCCCGTCCCCGAGCTCAAGGCCATCGTCGACGCGCCGCGGCCGCCGCAGCTCTCGCTCAGCCCGCGCCGCGACCTGATCGCGCTGCAGCAGGTGCCGCCGCTGCCGTCGATCGCGCTGGTGGCGCAGCCGGAGCTGCGCCTGGCCGGCATGCGCATCAACCCGCGGACCTACGCGCCCAGCCGGTTTTCGTTCGTCACCGACCTGTGGCTGATGGCGGCCGACAGCGGCCGCGAGATCCGCATCGACGGCCTGCCGCAGCCGCTGTCGCTGGCCTCGGTGTCGTGGTCGCCGGACCAGAAGTACATCGCCCTCAACCAGCAGGATCCCTATTCCGGCGCGAACACGCTGTGGCTGGTCGATGTCGCCGCGCACCGCGCGCGCAAACTGCTGGACCGTTCGCTGAACACCGTGCGCGGCGACCTGCGCTGGATGCCCGACAGCCGGCGCCTGCTGGTGAACCTGCGCGTGGGCCAGGGCGGCCCGCCGCCCGAGGCGGTGGTGCCGACCGGGCCGGCCCTGCAGGAAACCCGCGGCAAGGGCGCGGTGCGGCAGATCCGCACCTACCAGGACATGCTGCGCGACGAGCACGACGCGCAGACCTTCGAGCACTATCTGCGCGTGCAGCCGGCGCTGGTGGACGTGGACGGCGGCGTGCGCGAGATCGGCGCGCCCGGCCTGTACGCCAGCCTGACGCCGTCGCCCGACGGCCGCCACCTGCTGTCGGAGAAGATCGAACGGCCGTTCTCCTACGTCGTGCCGTGGTCGTACTTCCCGCGCCGGATCGAGGTCCTCGACCTCGACGGCAAGCCCGAGCACACCGTCGCCACGCTGCCGCTGTTCGAGGGGTTGCCCAGCGGCAACGACGCCGTGCCCACCGGCGTGCGCGACATCGACTGGCGCAGCGACGCCCCGGCGACGCTGGTCTGGACCGAGGCCCGCGACGGCGGCGATCCGGCGAAGCCGGCCGATATCCGCGACGAAGTGCTGATGCAGGCCGCGCCGTTCGATGCGCCGCCGGTGTCGCTGGCCAAGGTCGGCAGCCGGGTCGCCAGCATCGCCTGGGGTCGCGGCGACGTGGCGCTGCTCAGCGAGTTCTGGTGGAAGACGCGCAAGGTCAAGACCTGGCGGCTGGCGCCGGACGCGCCGGCGACCGCGCCGGCGCTGCTGTTCGAGGGCTCCAGCGAGGATCGCTATGCCGATCCCGGCACGCCGGTGGCCGAGCGCGACGCCAACGGCTTCCCGCGCCTGCGCTTCTCGTCCGACGGCAAGAGCCTGTACCTGATCGGCGACGGCGCCTCGCCCGAGGGCGACCGTCCGTTCCTCGATCGCTGGAACCTCGCCGACAACACCAAGCAGCGGCTGTACCGCTCGGCCGCGCCGACCTACAGCGACGTGGTCGCGCTGCTCGACGACGACGCCAGGCGGGTGCTGATCACCCGCGAATCGCCGACCGAGCCGGTGAACTTCTATCGCCTCGACCTCGCCGCGAAGGGCAAGCCGGTGGCGCTGACCCGGTTCACCCATCCCACGCCGCAGCTCCGCGACGTCAGGAAGGAGCAGATCCGCTACAAGCGCAAGGACGGGGTCGAACTCACCGCCAACCTCTACCTGCCGCCGGGCTTCAAGCCGGGCCGCGACAAGCCGCTGCCGATGCTGATGTGGGCCTACCCGGCGGAGTTCAAATCCGCGGAGGCGGCGTCGCAGGTCACCGGTTCGCCCTACCGGTTCAACGCGATCAGCTACTGGGGGCCGCTGCCGTTCCTGGCGCGCGGCTACGCCGTGCTCGACAACCCGTCGATGCCGATCGTCGGCGAAGGCGACAAGGAACCGAACGACACCTACCTGCCGCAGTTGATCGCCGACGCCGAGGCCGCGGTCGACGAGGTCGTGCGCCGCGGGGTGGCCGACCGCGACCGGATCGCGATCGGCGGGCATTCCTACGGCGCGTTCATGACCGCCAACCTGCTCGCGCACACCCGCCTGTTCAAGGCCGGCATCGCCCGCAGCGGCGCCTACAACCGCACGCTGACGCCGTTCGGCTTCCAGTCCGAGGAGCGCAACTACTGGGATGCGCGCGAGACCTACCAGACGATGTCGCCGTTCAACTACGCCGGCGACATCAAGGACGCGCTGCTGATGATCCACGGCGAGGACGACAACAACAGCGGCACCTTCCCGATCCAGAGCGAGCGCATGTTCGCCGCGATCAAGGGCCTGGGCGGCACCGCGCGACTGGTGATGCTGCCGAAGGAGTCGCACGGCTACCGCGCCCGCGAGTCGATCCTGCACATGCTGGCCGAGAGCGATGCCTGGCTGGACGAATTCGTGAAGCACGCGAAGCCGGCCGCGCCTGCGGCCGCGGCCCCGGCGAAGGACGCCGCGACGCCCTGAACGGCGGCGTCCGCGCGTCGCGATCGGCGATGTCGATCGCGACGCGTGCGGACGCATCGAAGCGCGCGTCGACGCGCCGCATCGCGCATGCGATCGATCGTGCGCGCGATCTTCATTGACGACATCTTTCCCCCGTGCGCGCTCGCCGCCGCCGCTTCGGTTCGCGCGTCGAACATGGCTTGACGGACGATGGCGCAAGCGGTATCTGTCGCGCGGACACGCCGCAATCACGCCACCTCGAGGACGCACAGGGCAGGGCATGCGCAAGGAGTCGCCACCAGGACGCGTGGACCCGAACGCGCAGGCCGATCCGGAAGCGGCCGCCGCCCCTGCGCCCGGCCGCGATGCCGGGCTCTACGCCCGCATCATCGCGGCCCAGAACGAGATCGTGCTGCTGGCGCACGACCCCAACCAGGTGGTCGATGCGGTCATCCGCCGCGCGTGCGAACTCACCCGGTCCGCCGGTGCGGTCGTCGAGATCTTGGACGACGACCATTTCGTGTACTGGGTCGCGAACGGTTCCGCCGCCGCGCAGGTCGGCATGCGCGTGGCGGCGAAGGACAGCCTGTCGGGGCTGTGCGTCGCGCGCAACGAAGTGCTGCGCTGCGACGACTCCGAGCGCGACCCGCGGGTGAACCGCGAGGCCTGCCGGCGGGTCGGCCTGCGTTCGATGCTGGTCACGCCGCTGGTGTACGAGGACAAGCCGTTCGGCGTGCTCAAGGTGCTGTCGCCGTATCCGCGCGCCTACCGCGCGCCGGACGTCCGCACCATGCGGATGATGGCGGCGCTGGTCGGCGCGGCGCTCGGCCATGCGCTCGGGTATTCCGACCTGCTCAGCGAATATCGCGGCCACCTCGCGGCCGAGCACGAGGCCGCGCAGGTGAAATCCGATCTCGCCGGACGCATCCGGACGCTGATCCGCGATCATGCGCTGGCCATCGTCTACCAGCCGATCGTGTCGCTGTCGGACGGCCACGTGCTGGCGTACGAGGCGCTGTCGCGGTTTCCCGCGGGCACGCCGACGCCGGACGTGTGGTTCGTGCAGGCGGCGGAGGTCGGCCTGGGCCTGGCGCTGGAGCTGGAGGCGGCGCGCGCCGCGCTGAGCCGGCTGGACGACATCCCGCACCCGTGCCGGCTGTCGATCAACGCGTCGCCGGACACCATCGTGTCCGACGCGTTCCGCGCGCTGCTCGCCGCGCACGACACGGCCCGGGTGATCGTGGAGATCACCGAGCACACCACGGTGGCCGACTACGAGCGCCTGTGCGCCGTCCTGCGCGATCTGCAGGCGCGCGGCGTGATGGTCGCCATCGACGACGCCGGCGCCGGCTTCGCGTCGCTGCGGCACATCCTCTACGTGTCGCCGGACATCATCAAGCTCGACATCTCGCTGACCCGCGGCATCGACCGCGACCTGCGCCGGCAGACGCTGGTGTCGGCGATCCGGACCTTCGCCAGCGGCACCAACGCGACCGTCGTCGTCGAAGGCGTGGAGACCGAGCGCGAGTCGAGGACGCTGGCCCGGCTCGGCATCGAGTACGGCCAGGGCTACCACCTCGGCCGGCCGGCGCCGCTGGACGCCATCCCGGTGCCGGCGATCTGAGGGTCGCCGGCGCGGCGGCCGATGCCGAACCGCCCGGATCCCAGCCCGCTCAGATCTCCACCGGCGTGCCCAGTTCCACCAGTCGCGTGCTGGGGATGCGGAAGAACTCGTTGGCCGGCGCCGCGTTGCGGTGCAGGAACGCGAACAGGCGGTCGCGCCACTGCGGCATGCCGCGATTCGGCGGCGCGAGCACGCTCTCGCGGCTGGCGAAGAACGTGGTGTCCATCGGATCGAACACCGGGCCGTCGCGATCGCCGGAGCGCATCAGCGCCAGCGGCACGTCGGGCGACTCCATGAAGCCCACCCGCACGGTCGCGCGCAGGAAATCGTCGTCGAGCCGTTCGAACGCCAGCCGCGCGTGCGCCGGCGCGACCGGCACCGGCAGCGTTTCCACGGTCAGCAGCAGGTTGCGCGCATGCAGCACCTTGTTGTGCTTGAGATTGTGCAGCAGCGCCTTGGGAACGATGTCCGGCGTGCCGGTGAGGAAGACCGCCGTCCCCGGCACCCGCAGCGGCGGCGACAGCCGCAGGCCGGGCAGGAAATCCGCCAGCGGCACGCCGTCCTTGTGCAGTTCGGCGTGCAGGATCGCGCGCCCGCGCGCCCAGGTGCGCATGACCGCGAACATCGCCACCGCCATCGCGATCGGGAACCACGCGCCGTCCTTGAACTTCGCGAGGTTCGCGGCGAGGAAGGCGACGTCGACCAGCACGAAGGCCGCGGCCAGCGGCCAGAACAGCCAACCGGGGATGCGGCGGCGGGTGCGCAGCAGCACGATCAGCAGCAGGCTGGTGATCAGCATCGTGCCGGTGACCGAGACCCCGTAGGCGGTCGCCAGCGAGGTCGAATCGCCGAAGCCGAGCACGGTCGCGATCACCGCCGCCATCAGCAGCCAGTTCACGCCGGGCACGTAGATCTGGCCGGCGGTCTGGCGCGAGGTGTGGCGCACGCCCATCCGCGGCAGGTAGCCCAGCAGCATCGCCTGGCGCGCGGCCGAGTACGCGCCGCTGATCACCGCCTGCGAGGCGATCACCGTGGCCGCGGTCGCCAGGCCGATCATCGGATACAGCGCCCACGACGGCACGCCGAGGTAGAACGGGTTTTCCACCGCCGCCGGATCGCGCAGCAGCAGCGCGCCCTGGCCGAAGTAGTTGAGGGTCAGCGCCGGCAGCACGATGACGTTCCAGGCGACCTGGATGGGCCTGCGCCCGAAATGGCCCATGTCGGCGTACAGGGTCTCGCCGCCGGTGACCGCCAGCACCACCGCGCCGAGGATCAGCAGCCCGTGCCAGCCGTGGTCGGCGAAGAAGCGCAGCCCCCAGCGCGGATCGAGCGCGCGCAGCACCTCGGGATTGGCGAGCAGGTTGTGGATGCCGATCGCCGCGAGCGCCGCGAACCACACCAGCACCACCGGCCCGAAGGCGCGGCCGACGACCGCCGTGCCGAAGCGCTGCAGCAGGAACAGCGCGACCAGCACGCCGATCGCGATCGGCAGGATCCACGGCCCCAGTCCCGGCGCCGCGACGCCGAGTCCTTCGACCGCCGACAGCACCGAGATCGCCGGGGTCAGCACGCCGTCGCCGAAGAACAGCGCCACCCCGAACACGCCGAGCAGGCCGACGACGTAGGCGCCGCGCGAGCCGGGGACCAGTCCGCGCCCGACCAGTGCGGTGAGCGCCATGATCCCGCCTTCGCCCTCGTTGTCGGCGCGCATGATCACGGTCACGTACTTGACGGTGATCACCACCACCAGCGACCAGAAGATCAGCGACAGGATGCCGAGCACGCTCGGTGCGTCGGGCGCCAGCCCGTAGTGCGGAGAGAAGGCTTCCTTGACGGTGTACAGCGGACTGGTGCCGATGTCGCCGTAGACGATGCCGATGGCGCCGAGCATCAGCGCGCCGAAGCGCGCGCGCGGCTCGGCGGGATGTGCGGGATGGGCCTTGGCATGGCGCGCGGCGTCGGCCGTGGCGGGAGAAGCGGGGAACGCGTTCATGGTGCGGATCGCAGGCGGCGAGGGAGGCGGCAGTCTCCCGCCGGCGGCCGTAAAGCCGGAAGACCGCGCGCCCGTCCCGCGCGTAAATTCGACGTAAATTCGGCGCCGCGCGAAGGCCGCGCCATGCCCCGTCGGCGACGGTTCCGGCACAATGCCGGCGAGCGCCTTCCGGCGCCTCCGGAACGCGCCGATGACCGAACCGGTCCGCCACCTCGAATACCGCCAGCGCTTCGACCGGGCCGCCGGGCTGCTGCTCGCGGTCGGCGCGTCGCTGGCGGCGGTCGGCATCGCGGCGGTGGCCGAACGCTGGCTCGGCCTGGCCGACCTGTCGCTGGTGTTCATGCTGGCGGTGCTGCTGGTCGCCTCGCGCACGCGCACCGGGCCCGCGCTCGCGACCGCGGTGCTGTGCTTCCTCGCCTACAACTTCTTCTTCATCGCGCCGCGCTACACGTTCTACATCGACGCGCGCCACGGCATCGTCACCGTGTCGCTGTTCCTCGCCGCCGCGCTGCTGGCCGGCGGCCTGGCGTCGCGGCTGGCGATGCAGGTGGATGCGCTCGAACGCGCCCGTCGCCACGCCGAAGCGCGCGAGGCGCTGGTGCGCCGGCTGTCGTCGGCCGAGGACGACGCGACCGTGCTGCGGATCGCGACCGACGTGTTCCGCGACGTGCTCGACGCCGACCTGTGGCTGCGTGCGGACGTCGCGACCGCGCGCGACGGCGTCGACGAACAGGGCTGGTGGTTCCTGCCGCTGGGCGCGGGCGAGGAGCGGCTCGGCACCCTCGGGCTGAAGTTCCCCGGTTACCTCGACCGGGTCGAGGACGGCCCGCGGCGACTGGCGCGGGCGCTGGCCGACGACGTCGCCGGCGCGCTGCGCCGGCTGCGGCTGCAGCATGCGCTCGACGATGCCCGGCTCGCGCACGAGCGCGAGCGCCTGCGCGCGGCGCTGCTGTCGTCGGTGTCGCACGACCTGCGCTCGCCGCTGGCGGCGATCCTCGGCGCCGCCGGCGCGCTGGAGAGCTATGGCGAGCGCCTGCCCGCCGACGAGCGCGGCGCGCTGCTGGAAACCGTGCGCCAGGAGGGCGAACGGCTCGACCGCTACATCCAGAACCTGCTCGACATGACCCGCATCGACCACGGCGCGCTGTCGCCGGTGCGCGAGTGGATCGGCGTCGACGAACTGGTCGGCGCCGCCGCCGCGCGCCTGCGCCGCTACCGGCCCGACGCGCTGTTCGCGAGCGACCTGGGCGCCGCGCCGGCGCTGATCCGGGTGCATCCGGCGCTGTTCGAGCAGGCGCTGCTCAACCTGCTCGACAACGCGGCGAAGTTCTCGCCGCCGGGCCGGCCGGTGCGGGTGCGCGCCGGTCGCGACGCCGCCGGCGCGACCTGGCTCGACGTGATCGACGCCGGCCCGGGCATCCCCGCGGCCGAGCGCGCGCACGTGTTCGACCCGTTCCATACCGCCGAGCGCGGCGACCGCGGCCGCGACGGTGTCGGCCTCGGCCTGGCGATCGCGCGCGGCATCGTCGAGGCCCACGGTGGCCGCCTCGAAGCGCTCGACGGCGACGACGGCGTCGGCGCGCGGCTGCGGATCGTGCTGCCGGCGGACGCGCCGCCGGAAGCGGAGGACGACGCATGACCACGCGCGCGGTCGCACCCGCCCGGGTGCTGGTGATCGACGACGAACCGCAGATCCGGCGGTTCCTCGACATCGGCCTGCGCGCGCAGGGCTACGCCGTGCGCCTGGCCGCGACCGCCGGCGAAGGCCTGCAGGCGCTCGCGCTGGAGGGCGCTGACCTGGTCGTGCTCGACATGGGCCTGCCCGATCGCGACGGCATGGACGCGCTGCGCGAACTGCGCACGTGGTCGGAGGTGCCCGTGATCGTGCTGACCGTGCGCGCCGACGAGCGCGACAAGGTCGCCGCGCTCGACGCCGGCGCCCACGACTACGTCACCAAGCCGTTCGGCGTGCAGGAGTTCATGGCCCGCGTGCGCGCCTGCCTGCGCGGCCGCACGAACGCGGCGGGCGGCGTCGCCGTCTACGACGACGGCCGGCTGCGGGTCGATCCGGCGCAGCGACTGGTGCTGCTGGACGGCGAGCCGGTCGCCCTCAGCCGCAAGGAATACGCGCTGCTGCTGGCGCTGGTGCGCCACCCCGGCAGCCTCGTCACCCAACCGCAACTGCTGCGCGAACTGTGGGGGCCGACCCACGAGGACGACACCCACTACCTGCGCATCCTGGTCGGCAAGCTGCGCCAGAAGCTCGGCGACGACGCCACCGCGCCGCGCTGGATCGCCACCGAGCCGGGGGTCGGGCTGCGGTTCCTCGCCGGCGGCTGAGTCAGGCGACGCCGGTCTCGACGATCCAGCGGATCGTGCGCCAGTCCGCGTCGGGACGGCCCGCGGCGATCGCGTCGATCCGGGCGAGCAGCGCCGCGCGCCGCTCCGGCGACAGCGATGCATAGCGCCGGCCCGCATGCGCGGGCCAGTGGCGCAGCGCCTGCGCCACGTCGGCATCGTCGGGCCGCTGCGCGCCCAGGTCGAACAGCATGTCCAGCGATTGCCACGGGCCGAGATGCCAGGTGGCGTCCAGCAGCAGGCGCCGGGCGCGGACGTTCGCCGCGCGGCCGTAGGCCGCGACCAGGGTGTCGCGGGACAGCACGCCGGGCACGCCCTTGCCCAGGGTCAGGGCGAGCCGCACCACCTTGCCCTGCGGCGCGGCCAGCGCGTCGCGCAGCATCGGCAGGGCGTCGTCGATGCCGGCCCGCATCAGGCCGCGCAGGACGGCGCAGCGCAGGTCGCCCGAGGCATCGTCGAGCGACGGACGCAGGCGCGCGACGTCCTCCGCCTGCGCCTGTTCCGCGAGCCCGAGCACGGCGCCGCGCGGCGCGGGGCCGGCCGCCCGGTCGATTGCCTGGTCGATTGCCGCGCGCCAGACGCCGCGGGCGTCGATCCCCAGCGCGCGCGCCGCGAACGCCGCCACGCTGCGCACCGACGGATGCGGGTCGAGCAGCGCTGCGCGCACGCGGTCGGCGAACACGGCGTCCGGGCGTTGCGCCAGCACCCGCATCGCCTGCGCCCGCACCGGCGCGAAGCGACTGCGCTCCGCGCGCGCCAGCAGGGCGTCGTCGAAGGCGATGCCGGCCAGCCCCGGGAGATCGCGGATCGCCCACAGCGCGATCACCGGATCGCGGCCGGCCAGCGCCCACGCGGCGAGTTCGGTCGCGCGTTCGGGATCGGCCTGCGCGATCGTGCGGCAGGCGAACATCCGCACTTGGGGATGGGGATGGCCGAGCAGCGCCCAGCGTCGTTCGGCCTGCGCGGGCGCGAGCAGGGCCGGCGCCAGCAGCGTGCACCAGGCGCCGTCGCGGAAGCGTTCGCGGCGGGACAGCGCCAGCAGCAGGTCGATCCGCTCGAACGGCCAGCCGGCGTCGCGCTCGACGCGCTGGCGCAGCGCGTCCTCGGCGCAGGCGCGCACCGGCGCGACCCAGTCGTCGCAGCGGATCGCCGCCAGCGCGTCGGCCAGGCGGCCTTCGCGCGTCTGCGACAGGCGCAAGGCGCGCTCGCGCAGATGGCCGTCGGCATGGCAGCCGATGCAGAACAGTTGCGCGTCGGGTTCGCGTTCGCGCGGCGGCATCGACGGCGACCAGGCCGGGCCCGGCGGCGCCGGTCGCCACCACGCCCGGCGCAGGGCCTCGTCCAGCGCCAGCCACTGCCCGGGGGACAGCGCGTGCAGGGCGGCGGCGGCCACTTCCGGCGTGGTTTCGATCCGCAGCGCACGGCGCAGCGTGTCGGTCAGCGCTTCGCGCCAGTCGCGTGCGGAGCTCATCGGTGCGCGCAGGGGCCGCGCTACAGCGGCGCATCCTCCAGCCACGCCGGGTCGGGCAGATCGCGCACGCCCTGGCGCAGGGTCTCGTTCCACTGCCGGCTGATCGATTGCAGGTACGGGTCGTGTTCGTCCAGGCGCTGGCGCAGGTCGGCGCTGAAACTGTCGCGGCGGTACAGCAGCAGGTCCAGCGGCGGGCCGACCGAGAGGTTGGAGCGCATCGTCGAGTCGAACGACACCAGCACGCACTTGCACGCTTCGGTCATCGCCGTCTGCGGGGTGATGACGCGATCGAGGATGGGCTTGCCGAACTTGCTCTCGCCGGTCTGGAAGTAGGGCATCTCCGGCGAGCTCTCGATGAAGTTGCCCTCGGAGTAGACCAGGAACAGCCGCGGCGCTTCGCCGCGCACCTGGCCGCCGACGATGAAGCTGCCGGTGGGATCGACCCCGCTGTCGCGCAGGTAGGCCTCGTCGCGCTGGCGGATCTCGCGCAGCGCGTCGCCGATCATCCGCGCGATGTCGAACATAGAGCCGACCGACGCCAGTGCGCCGGGGGCGCCGTCGCGGCCGCGCTGCTCCAGCAGGTTCAGCGCGTTCTGGGTCAGCGAGAGGTTGCCGGCGGACAGCGTCGCGAACAGGTACTGGCCTGCGGACGCGAAGATCCGCATCTTGCCGGTGCGGCGGACGTCGTCGACGCCGGCGTTGGTGCGCGAATCCGACGCGAGCACGAGGCCCTGGTCGAGATTCAGTCCGATGCAATAGGTCATGGAAACGGCAGGGCGCGGAGACGCCGCACATTCTGCCCGCTTCCGCGCCGCAGCGGGTAGCGCGGCGTCGTCCGGCGGTTCGCGCCGCGGATCGCGGGCGCGACCACGGCGGCGTGCGCGACGACGATCACGCCGCGGCCCGCGGCGGCACCATGTCGGCGGCGCTCATGAACTGGCGGTGGATCGCGTCGCCCAGCCGCACCAGCCGCGCCATCGCGGCCTGCAGCCACGGTTCCAGCCCTTCGGCGAGGATCTCGTCGATGCGCGCGTAGCGGACGTGGGCCGACAGCGCGCCGGCCTGGCGCACCACTTCCAGCGCCTGGCCGCCGGCGAGATCGCGCAGCACCCCGTGCAGGGTGTGGGTGCAGGTCTGCAGCGAGCGCGGGTTGGCCTCGTGCAGCAGCATCAGCTCGGCGACGCCGGCCGGATCGACGCTCTTGCGCTGCAGCCGGCGGTAGGTTTCGAACGCCGACAGCGACTGCAGCAGCGCGCTCCACTGGAAGAACTCGGCGGTGTCGCGCACGGCGCCGTCCTCGCGCGGGCCGGCGTCGCCGCCGACCACGTCGAGCAGCCGGATCGCCCAGTCGGCGCGCTCGATGAACACGCCGAGCTGCATGAACTGGTAGCCCTCGCCGCGGCCCAGGGTGCCGATGGTGACGCCGCGGAACGAGGCGGAGCGGCTCTTGACCCGCTCCAGCAGGCTGCTCAGGCCGTCGCGGGCGATGCTGGCGCGGTCCAGCCCGCGCATTTCCAGCCACGAGGCGTTGAGGTCCTCGTACATCTCGGAGGTGATCGCCACGCGCTGCGCCCGCGCGGCCTCGCGCGCGGCGCGCAGGCAGCCGTGGATCGACGAGGGATTCTGCGGCGACAGCAGCAGGTGGTCGATCACGCTGTCGGCGTCGATCGCGCCGTAGCGCTGCTGGCAGGTCTCGAGCGCGCCCAGTGCGTCCAGCGCGCGCCGCCACGGCGCGGCCTGGGCCTTGCCGCGGTCGAGCCGTTCGGGAAGCATCGCGATGCGCGTGGTGACGTCGAGCAGGCGCGCGGTGTTCTCCGCGCGCTCCATGTGGCGCGACACCCAGTAAAGATCCTCGGCGGTGCGACAGAGCATCAGGCCTCCAGAACCCAGGTGTCCTTGGTGCCGCCGCCCTGCGACGAGTTCACCACCAGCGAGCCTTCGCGCAGCGCGACCCGGGTCAGGCCGCCGGGCATCGCCACGATGCGCTTGCCCGACAGCACGTACGGGCGCAGGTCGATGTGGCGCGGCGCCAGGCCGCTGTCGACGAAGGTGGGGCAGGTCGACAGCGACAGCGTCGGCTGCGCGATGTAGTTCGACGGCGCGGCGAGGATGCGCGCGCGGAAGTCCTCGATCTCGGCCTTCGTCGACGCCGGCCCGACCAGCATGCCGTAGCCGCCGGCGCCGTGGACTTCCTTCACCACCAGCTCCGGCAGGTGTTCCAGCACGTAGCGCCGGTCGTCCTCGCGCCGCAGTTGCCAGGTCGGGACGTTGAGCAGGATCGGCGTTTCGCTCAGGTAGAAGCGGATCATGTCCGGCACGTACGGGTACACCGACTTGTCGTCGGCGACGCCGGTGCCCGGCGCGTTCGCCAGCGTCACCCGGCCGGCGCGGTAGGCCGAGAACAGGCCCGGCACGCCCAGCACCGATTCCGGGCGGAACACGGTCGGGTCGAGGAAGTCGTCGTTGATCCGGCGGTAGATCACGTGCACGCGCTGCGGGCCGCGGGTGGTGCGCGCATAGACGGTGTCGTCGCGCACGAACAGGTCCGCGCCCTCGACCAGCTCCACGCCCATCTGCTGGGCGAGGAAGGCGTGCTCGAAGTAGGCGGAGTTGGCCGCGCCCGGCGTGAGCACCGCGACCGTCGGGTCGTCGATGCCCTCGGGCGCGGCCTCGCGCAGGGTGTCGAGCAGCGCGTCGGGATAGTGCTCGACCGGCGCGATCTGCTGGCGCGCGAACAGCTCGGGGACCAGTCGCGCCATCATCCGCCGGTTCTCGAGCATGTAGGACACGCCCGACGGCACCCGCAGGTTGTCCTCCAGCACGTAGTACAGGCCGTCGCCGGCGCGCACCAGGTCGATGCCGGAGATGTGCGAATAGATCCCGCCGGGCACGCGCAGGTCGCGCATCTCGCGCCGGAACGCGTCGTTCTCGAGCACCAGGTCGGCGGGCACCACGCCCTCGCGCAGGATGCGCTGTTCGCCGTAGACGTCGCCGAGGAACAGGTTCAGCGCATGCACGCGCTGGCGCAGGCCGGCTTCGAGCATCCGCCACTCGGTCGCCGGGACGATCCGCGGGACCATGTCGAACGGGATCAGGCGCTCGTCGCCGGAGGCCTCGCCGTAGACCGAGAAGGTGATGCCGACGCGGTGGAACGCCAGTTCGGCTTCGCTGCGCTTGTGCCGCAGGACCGGTTCGGGGGTGCCGCGGAGCCAGTCGTCGAACGCGCGGTAATGCGGCCGGGCGACGCCGTCGGCGTCGTGCATCTCGTCGTAGCGCGACGCGCCCCACGTCGCCGCCGTCGCCTGGGTCTGCCTCGCGTCCGTCGTCATCCCGGTGTCCGACTCCTGCCAAGGACCATCGGCTCGATCAATAGCACGGGCCGGACGGCTTGCCTAGATGCTGCGCCGCACCAAAACCGGGGCCGGCGACGCTGCCGGCGCGATGCGGTCGGCCCGATCGACGATGCGCGCCGCCGACGGTCCGCTATCCTGCAGGCCCGCCCCCCGCGAGCCGTCCGCATGTGCCTGATCGCGCTGGCCTGGCGCGCGCATCCGCGCTGGCGCCTGGTCCTGGCCGCCAACCGCGACGAATTCCACGCCCGGCCCACGCTGCCGCTGGCGCGCTGGACCGACACGCCGGCGGTCGTCGGCGGTCGCGATGCGCTGCACGGCGGCGGCTGGCTGGCGCTGCGCGGCGCCCGGCTGGCGGCGGTGACCAACGTGCGCCGCCCGCCGGAGCGCGAAGGCCGCAGCCGCGGCGAACTGGTCGCCGACCTCGTGCGCGCCGATACGCCGGTGACGCCGGCGCTGGACGCGCTCGCCGGCGCGGCGCCGGGCTTCCGGCCGTTCAACCTGCTGGTCCACGACGGCGAAACGCTGGGCTTCGCGACCAACCTGCCCGGCGCGCCGCGCGCCGGCGAGGACGGTCGCGCGTTCGCGATGCGCCTGCTCGCGCCGGGCGTCCACGGGGTGTCGAACGGCGACCTCGACGCCCCCTGGCCCAAGACCGCGCGGCTGATGGCGCGGCTGGACGCGTGGCGGACCTCGGCGGACGCGGCGGGCGACGCGCCCGACCTCGCGCCGCTGTTCGACGCGCTGGCCGATCCGGCCGCGGCCCCCGACGACGCGCTGCCCGACACCGGCGTCGGCCTCGAACTCGAGCGCCTGCTCTCGCCGGCCTTCATCCGCGGCGCGCGCTACGGCACCCGCGCCAGCACCGTCGTGCTGATCGGCGCGGGCGAGGCGCGGATCGTCGAGCGCCGGTTCGGGCCGGACGGCGTGTTCGAGGGCGAGACCGACCTGCGCGCCTGATTGCGACGGATGTCGATTCCCCGCGCACCCGTTCGTCGTGGAAGATACGACACCGACACAAGGAGCTTCGCCATGCACCGTGCCGCCCCGTTCATCGCCCTGTCCCTGCTGGCCGGCGCCGCCGCCGCCGCGCCCGTGACCTACATCGTCGATCCCGGCCACACCTATCCCAGCTTCGAGGCCGACCACATGGGCGGCCTGTCGGTCTGGCGCGGCAAGTTCAACAAGAGCGAGGGCCGGATCGTCCTCGACAAGGCCGCCGGCGCCGGCAGCGTCGACATCCTGATCGACGCGGCGAGCATCGACTTCGGCCACGACGTCCTGAACGAACACATGCAGGGCGCCGACTATTTCGACACCGCGAAGTACCCGCAGGCGCACTACGTCGGCAAGCTCGCCGGCTTCACCGCCGGCAAGCCGACCCGCGTCGACGGCGAACTCACCCTACGCGGCGTCACCAAACCGGTGACCCTGACCATCGGCAGCTTCAAGTGCATGCCGCATCCGATGCTCAAGCGCGAGGTCTGCGGCGCCGACGCCACCGCCACGCTGCAGCGCGACCAGTTCGGCATCGACGCCGGCAAGGACTGGGGCTTCGACATGGCCGTGCAGTTGCGCATCCAGGTCGAAGCGGTGGCGGAGGACGCGCCGTCGGCCGCACCGGCTCCGGGCGCGGCCCCGACGCCCGCGCCCGCGCCGGCGACGCGCGCCGACACCCAGTCCTGACGGCCGATGCCGTCGGCCGGCGCTGACCGCCCGCCCTGACCCGCGGTCCTTTCGGCGACGCGCACACCGGACTGTCGCGAAGCCTCCGGCGCGCGCCGGAGCTTCGTGGATGCGCCCGGCGCATACGCCGCGATCACCGTGGCCGCGTCCGCGCCACCGCGAGCACGAAAGCGTGACGATCGTCCATGCCGCGACGCGCCTCCGCCTGAACCCGGAGGTGGCGCATCCGCGCGGAAAAAGCAGGAAATTCCGCCGGATGTTAAGATGCCGGCATCAGGCCTCGCCTGCCACGCGCGTTCCGCGCAGCCGCCCAGGCAGTTGCCCGCTCCGCTCCCTCTCATGCGTGACCCGCTCCGATGCGTTCCGGGCGGCCGCTCAACGGGAGCGTTCCATGCCCGGCTATTCCACCCGCAACCAGGCGGTCACCATCGCGGGCCATCCCTATCTGCTGCGGATCCTCAGCGACAAGCAGCAGTTCGCCGATCCGGACGGCTACGGCGCGCGTCTGGGGATTTCCTCCGCGCAATGGAGCCTGTTCGGCCAGTTGTGGCCAGCGGGCCGCCTGCTCGCGCAGGCGATGTCGCGTTTCGACATCGCCGGCAAACGCATCCTCGAACTGGGCTGCGGCATCGGCCTCGCCAGCCTGGTGCTGCAGCGGCGCGGCGGCGACGTCGTCGCGTCCGACATCCATCCGCTGGCCGAGCCGTTCCTCGCCTACAACGCGGCGCTGAACGCGCTGCCGGCCGTGCACTATCGCCACCTGCGCTGGGACGTCGAACTGCCCACGCTGGGACGTTTCGACCTGATCATCGCCAGCGACGTGCTCTACGAATCGGCGCACGCGGCGCTGCTCGCCGGCGTCGTGGAGCGCCATGCCGCGCCCGAGGCCGAGATCGTCATCACCGATCCGGGACGCGGCGAAAGCGGGCGTTTCAGCCGCATGCTCGACGCGGCGGGCTTCCACTGCACCGAAGTGCGCTGCCCGATGGACGATGCCGACACGCCGCCGTTCCGCGGCCGGCTGCTGCACTACGTCCGCCACGTCGTCGGGGCGCCGGCATGAACCGCATGGTGCGCGAAGCGCGCAGCGCGATCCGCTGCACCGCGTGCGAGGCGGTCTGCTGCCGACTGACGGTGGTCCTGGGCGAGGAGGACGACGTGCCCGCGCACCTGACCACCCACCTGCCCGGCGGCCTGCACGTCATGGCGCGCGATCCGGAAGGCTGGTGCGTGGCGCTGGACGGCGTGCGCATGAACTGCCGGATCTACGACACCCGGCCCACCGTCTGCCGCAGCTTCGTCATGGGCGGTCCGTACTGCAGCGCGGTCCGCGATGAATACGCCGCCCGCCCCATCGAAACCACCCTGGTCTGAGGAGGCCCCATGGCCGTCCGCCGCAAGGCCGATGCCGTCGACATCGCAAAAAAGGCTTCGGCCGTCGACCACTATGTCCCACCCCATGAACTCGCCCGCGAACGCATCGCCGAGGACATGGCCGCTTTCGAGCAGGCGGGCGGACGGATCGAAGTGCTCGGCAACACGCCGCTGCGGATCACCACGAAACCCGCCAAGTCCGCGGGCGCCCGCACCGGCGCCAGGGCCGGGGACCGCGATCCCGGCAAGGCCTGATTTCCCTTCCCGACGAGAGACACCATTGGCAAAGATCAACTATTCCTTCGAAAAACGGCAGCGCGAACTGGCCAAGAAAAAGCAGAAGGCGCAGAAGCTCGCGAAGAAACGCGGCGGGCGCGACGCTTCGTCCACCGACGAAGGCGACCGCTCCGCGCCTGCGCCATGAATCCCGACGGGCCGGCGTCCCGCGCCCGGCCCGGCACGCCGTCGCGCCCTTCGTCGCGACCGGGCGCATGCGATGATGCCGTCCCGCCCGGACAGGAGTGCTGGATGAAGGCCTCACGACACGCTGCGTTGCTGGAGACGCTGGAAGCCCGGTTCGCGAAGCACGCGCAGCGGCATCCGGGCCTTGCATGGGCGACGGTGTCCGCGCGCCTGCGGGCCGCGCCGGACAGGCTCGAAGCGCTCGCCGCGATGGAGGCTTCCGGCGGCGAGCCGGACGTCGTCGACCACGATCCGGCGACCGGCGAGGTGGTGTTCGTCGATTGCGCCGCGGAAAGCCCGCAGGGCCGTCGCAGCCTGTGCTACGACGCCGCCGCGCTCGCCGCGCGCAAGGCCAACAAGCCCGCCGGCAGCGCGGTGGCGATGGCCGACGCGATCGGCGTCCGGCTGCTCACCGAGGCCGAGTATCGCCGGCTGCAGACCCTGGGCCGCTTCGATCTCAAGACCTCGAGCTGGATCGCCACGCCCGACGCTGTCCGCAGGCTCGGCGGCGCGCTGTTCTGCGACCGCCGCTACGACCAGGTGTTCGTCTACCACAACGGCGCGGAGTCCTACTACGCCGCGCGCGGATTCCGCGGCCTGCTGCGGGTGTAGCGGCAGGGCCGGCGATCGACGGCGCGACGCCGTCGCCGCGCTACATCACCGCGCACATGCCTCTCCTGGGCGCTTCGGCGTCAGGGACGCCATGCGCCGGTGCGGGGGCGTCCGGGACAGGCGCCGGATGTGTCCGTTCGTAGGCTTGCTCGAACAGTGCGTTCGCGGTCTTGGCGATCGACTGCGTTTCCGCCGGATCGTGCTGCACGCGCTGGTCGTTCGTCCCTCCGAGCCACATCCTGCCGTCCTGCCCGGTGCCGGCCTGCGCGATCTGCGAGGGGTCGTCCAGTCCCACGTCCCTGGCCTTCAGCAGCAGGTGCGCGACATCCTCCGCGCGCGCGTCGGGAAACCGTTGCTGCAGGAATTGGAAATAGCCGTTTTCGGGGCTGTCCGGCTGGTCCGGCGTCGGCAAGCCGGAGTCGACGACGCGCCCCAGGGCGACCCGCTCGACCGGATCGTGCGGCACCGCGACACCCAGCGCGGCGAAGTCGATCCGCGGTGACTGCAAGGGGTCGTGCACGACGGGCACGCTGCGTCCGTCATCGAAATCGAGGCTCTTCCGCGCTTCGACGTTGTTGACGGCGTTCAAGACGCCGTTGAGGCCCTGGCGCCACTCGTAGCCCTTGTCCTGGTAGAACAGCCGGCCCATGGTCTCGCGGTTGCCGGGGTCGTCGGCATCGAGATGGAGGCCGCCGGGACCGGTCGGCACCAGCCCCGGCTTGTAAGTGGCCGTCGGCCCCTGCGGCGTCTCGTGGAGGTCGACGTAGGGACCCATGTCCTGCGGCGAGAGCAGGTAGATCGCGTGCAGCGACAGGGGTTCGCCGGGATGCTGCGCGATCGCCCTGGACACGTGCGCATTGACGCCCGCCGTTTCCGCATCGATCTCGAAGTTCATGTCCCGGCGGAGATACTCCCGCGCGACTTCCGTGTAGTCGTGGGGCAGCGGCCCCGTGGCGATCTCGACGATCTGGTCGCTCAGTCTCTGGCTGGCCGCCCGGATGTCGTCGGCGTCCAGCGCATGCCGGCTTTCGTGGGCCAGCGTGAAGTGCAGGTTGTATTCCGTGGCGTGATCCTCCGTGATCCGCGCCAGGTGATCCAGCCCGATGCCGAGCGTCTGGGTACTGAAGCTGTACACGCCCTGGCCTTCGTTGGGGGTGGTCAGCATCCGGATGTTGCCGGCGTCGACGGCCTGGAGCAGGTTCTCGTTCAGCGTGCCGGGATCCGTCAGCAGCCCGCGCAGCCGTTCGACGGGCTGATCGGGGAGAGGCGGTTCGCGGCGCGCTCGACGCTCGGCATTCACGTCTTCGATCAACGTCTCGAACATCTCGTCGAGTTTCATCGCTGCCGGCGATGCGGCCATGGTCATCTCCTTCCTGGTGATGTGGCGTGCCGTCGGGCATCGGCGCCGGTGCGGGGCGGTGCGTGACGACGGAGGGTCGGTGGCGTGCGCGCGAAAAAACGCTGCGGCCCATTCCCGGCGGGATGGGGCGACGCCGGGCCAGGGCATGCCGGGGCGGCGACCGCCGCAGTTTTACCGCGGCCGTTCGCGGGGAGTCAATGGTCGCGCATCGGAAACGACGAAGGGCGCCTTGCGGCGCCCTTCGTCTGCGGCTGCGTCGATTTCGCGCAGCGCTTACTTCAGCTTCGCCGCCTTGCGCAGTTCCTCGGCCTTGTCGGTCTTCTCCCAGGAGAAGGCGGTCGCGGTGTGCTGCTTGCCGGCGCCGTCGACGTAGGTCACTTCCTTCGGCTTGCGGCCGAAGTGGCCGTAGGCCGCGGTGGCCTGGTAGATCGGGTGGATCAGGTCGAGCATCTTCACGATGCCGTACGGGCGGAGGTCGAAATGGGCGCGGATCAGCTTCTCGATCTGGTCGTCCGGGATCTTGCCGGTGCCGAAGGTGGTGACCGAGATGCTGGTCGGCTCGGCCACGCCGATGGCGTAGCTGACCTGCACTTCGCACTTGTCGGCCAGGCCGGCGGCGACGATGTTCTTCGCCACGTAGCGCGCGGCGTAGGCGGCCGAGCGGTCGACCTTCGACGGATCCTTGCCCGAGAACGCGCCGCCGCCGTGGCGGGCCATGCCGCCGTAGGTGTCGACGATGATCTTGCGGCCGGTCAGGCCGCAGTCGCCGACCGGGCCGCCGATCACGAAGATGCCGGTCGGGTTGATGTGGACCTTGTTCTTCGGCAGCGCCTCGTACCACTTCTTCGGCAGCACCGGCTTGAGGATGTGCTCGCGCACGCCCTCGACCAGGTCCTTGTGCTTGATGCCCGGGTCGTGCTGCGTGGACAGGACCACCGCGTCGAGGCCGAGGATCGCGCCGTCGCTGCCGTAGCGCAGGGTGACCTGCGACTTGGCGTCCGGGCGCAGCCACTTGAGCTTGCCGTTCTTGCGCACCTTGGCCTGCTGTTCGACCAGGCGGTGGCTGTAGTAGATCGGCGCCGGCATCGACTCCGGGGCCTCGTTGCAGGCGTAGCCGAACATCAGGCCCTGGTCGCCCGCGCCCTGTTCCTCCGGCTTCTTGGCCTTCTTGCCGGTGCCGTCCACGCCCGCGGCGATGTCCGGCGACTGCTTGCCGAGCATGTTGATGATCGCGCAGGTGTGGCCGTCGAAGCCGACGTTCGAGTTGTCGTAGCCGATCTGGTTGATGACCTTGCGGGTCAGTTCCTCGATGTCGACCCAGGCGCTGGTGGTGACTTCGCCGGCGACGATCGCGGCGCCCGTCTTCACCATGGTTTCGCAGGCCACGCGGGCGCGCTTGTCCTGCGCGAGGATCGCGTCGAGGACGGCGTCCGAGATCTGGTCCGCGATCTTGTCCGGATGGCCTTCGGAGACCGATTCGGAGGTGAAGAGGTAGCTGGACATCGACGGGCTTCCTTCTGTTTCGGGCGGTTTCGGGGATTCATCCCTCGATCGGGATGAAAAGATGGGCGCGCATGATACACCCCCGACCTGTCCGCTGCATGACCGCGGACGGGGGGCGGCCGTCCCGGCGCCAGTGTCACGCGAACGCCGTCCGGCCGCCACGGCGCTGTCGTCGTCGGGCCGCAGGCTGGCGGCCATCCAGGCCGACCGGTCCCGCCCATGCAAGCGCTCGAACGCCACCTCCAGGCCCGCCATCCCCGCTGGTTCGCCGGCCGCCGCGCCAGCGTCGCCCGTTCCGTGCTGCGCGGCCTCGGCCGCTGGTCGCGGCTGGACGAGGTCGAGGCCTTCCTGGCCCGCCAGGGCCACCTGCGCGACTTCGAGTTCCTGGCCGCGGGGCTCGACTTCCTCGACCTGCGCTACCGGGTGGCGGACCGCGACCTGGCGGCGATCCCCGCGGTCGGCCGGCTGCTGATCGTCGCCAACCACCCGTCCGGGGCGCTGGACGCGCTGGCGCTGCTGCACGCGGTCGGCCGGGTGCGCCGCGACGTGCGCATCGTCGCCAACGACCTGCTGTCGCTGCTGACCCCGATGGCCGGCCTGTTCCTCCCGGTGAAGGTGTTCGGCGGCCAGGCCGGCGCCGAGAGCCTGCGCGCGATCGAGGCCGCGCTGGCGCGCGAGGAGTGCGTGATCGTGTTCCCCGCCGGCGAGGTGTCGCGGCTGGGGCTGGCCGGCGTGCGCGACCGGCGCTGGCGCGGCGGCTTCGTCCGCTTCGCGCGGCGCACCGGGACGCCGGTGCTGCCGGTGCGCATCGCCGCCCGCAACTCGGCGCTGTTCTACGGCGCGTCGGCGCTGTACCGCCCGGCTGGCACCGCGCTGCTGGCGCGGGAGATGTTCGCCCGCCGCGCGCGGCCGATCGCGCTGCACGTCGGCCGCACGATGCGGCTCGATCCCGAGGCGTCGGCCGACGCCTGCCTGCGCGAGGTGCGTCGCGCGCTGTACGCCCTCGGCCGCGACCGCGGGCCCGCGCCGGGCCCGGCGCCGCTGGCGGAGGCGATCGACCCGGCGACCCTGCTGATGGCGATCGCCGGCACCGAGCTGCTCGGCCGCACCGGCGACGGCAAGGAGATCCGGCTGGCGCGGGTGACCGCCGACGCGCCGCTGCTGGCGGAGATCGGCCGCCTGCGCGAGCGCACGTTCCGCGAAGTGGGCGAGGGCACCGGCCGCAGCCGCGACGTCGACGCCTACGATCCCGACTACGAACACATCCTGGTCTGGGACGCCGCCGCGACGAAGATCGCCGGCGCCTACCGCGTCGCCCGCGGCGCGCCGCTGCTGGCCCGCCACGGCCTGGCCGGGCTCTACACAGCGTCGCTGTTCCGCTACGCCGACGAGGCGCTGCCGCGGATCGCGCAGGGCCTGGAACTGGGCCGAAGCTTCGTGGTGCCCGAATACTGGGGCAGCCGCAGCCTCGACTACCTGTGGCAGGGCATCGGCGCCTACCTGCGCCGGCATCCGCAGGTGCGCTGGCTGTTCGGCGCGGTGTCGATCAGCGCCGCGCTGCCGCGCGAGGCGCGCGAACAACTGGTGGCGTACTACTCGCGCTACTACGGCGATGCCGACGGCGGCGCGGCGTCGCTGCGACCGTTCCGCTACGTCGCGACCCCGCCGGACTTCGGCGACCTCGACGCCGACACCGCGTTCGGCGTGCTGCGCGCCAACCTCGCCGCGCACGGCGCCACGGTGCCGGTGCTGTACAAGCAGTACACGGAACTGTGCGAGCCCGGCGGCGCGCGCTTCCTCGCGTTCGGCGTCGATCCGGATTTCAGCGACAGCATCGACGGCCTGATCGAAGTCGATCTCGCCCGGATCGCGCCGAAGAAGCGGCAGCGCTACCTGCAGCCGCGCGACGCCGTGGCCTGATCGCACGGCGACGCGGCGACGCCCTGCGCCGCACGGCGGCGCGGTCGGCTGTTGCGTCGCACAATGCTGCGCGCCTGTGAACGCGAAGCGTTTGCGGTACAGTGCGACCGCGGCCGGGATGCCGTACGCCGCCTGAGCATGCAGTTCGAGACTGCGCGGCTCGGCGTGTGCAGGTCAAGACACAGGGGAACGCGATGCATCGGCATCACAGGGAGGTGGCGGCGCCGTGGACGCGGCGCCGTCGGATGGCGGCCATGGAGGCCGTCGCGTCGCCATGCCTGCAGGCGGCGCGCGCGTTGCGCAGCGCCGTGCTGGTCGCACTGTCCACGTCCGCACTGCTCGCGCTCGCGCCGGGCGTCGCCTGCGCACAGGCCGACGCGCCGGCCGACGATGCCGTCCGCACCCTCGATCGCATCAGCGTCAGCGCGACCTCGCTGCCGACCACCGCCGCGGCCGCCTCCCAGCACGTCACCGTCATCGGCCGCGACGCGCTCGACGCGATGGCCGGGATGAGCGTGGGCGACGTGCTGGCGACGCAGGCGGGGCTGGTGACCGACCGCGGCGCGCGCAGCGGCGGCTACGGCGCGCTGTACATGCGCGGCGCCGACCCCAGTCACGTCGTCGTGCTGATCGACGGCGTGCGCCAGAACGACCCGCTGTCCTCGCGCGGCAGCGCGGTCGACCTCAACACCCTCACCACCGGCGACGTCGAACGCATCGAGATCGTGCGCGGCAACGCCTCGGTGCTGAACGCCGAAGCGATGGCCGGCGTGATCCACATCTTCACCCGCCGCGGCGGCGATGGCGCCTCGGCCGGGATCGACACCGGCGGCGACGGCCTCGCCGGGGTGCGCGCCAGCGTGCGCGGGGCCGGCTGGCGCGCGGGCGCGACCGCGCGCGAGGACGGCGACCGCGACACCGGCTACGGCCGCACCCGGGCGGCGGACGCCGGCTGGTCGCACGCCTTCGGCGAGCGCGTCGACCTGCAGGTGGACGCGCGCGTCGCCGACAGCCGCAACCTCGGCTTTCCCGACGACAGCGGCGGCGAGCGTTACGCCGACCTGCGCACGCTGGAAGAACGCCGCGCCACCAGCCGCCAGGGCGCGCTGCAGTTGCGGGTCGCGGGCGAGGACGGCAGTGCCCTGCAAGTCCAGGCGACCGCGCTGTCGCGCAGCAGCGACGAGCGCTCGCCGGGCGTCGCCCCGGGCCTGCGCGATCCGGCCGGGCTGCCGGCGATCGACAGCCTCGGCGAATACCGTCGCCAGGACGCGCAACTGCTGTGGCTGTCGAGGGACGACGCGGCGCTGCGCTTCACCGTCGGCGCGCAGTACCAGCGCGAGCACGGCACGCTCGACAGCCTCATCCGCTTCGGTCCGTTCTTCGCGCTGCCGGCGGATTTCGACCTGCGCCGCCGCACCGTCAGCCTGCTCGCCGAAGCGCGCTGGCAGGTGGGCGCCTGGACCTGGCATGGCGGGGTGCGCCGCGAGGACCCCGATCGCGCCGACGCCAGCGTGCTGCCGATGCTGTCGCTGCAGCGGACGCTGGGCGCAGGCCGCGGCCAGTGGGGCGCGTCGGTCGGGCGCAGCGTCAAGCAGCCGAGCTTCTACGCGCTGGGCCACCCGCTGGTCGGCAATCCGGCGCTCAAGGCCGAGCATGCGCTGCAGCGCGAGCTGTACTACGCCAGCGACGCCGACGCCGCGTGGCCGCTGCGCCTGACTCTGTTCAGCGCGCGCTATCGCGATCTGGTGGATTTCGACGCCGGCCCGCCGCCGCAACTGGTCAACCGCGCGCGGGTCGCGGCCGACGGCGTCGAATGGTCGCTGTCGCACCGCTTCGCCAACGACTGGCGCCTGCGCTTCGACGGCAGCCGCCAGCGGGTGCGCGCCGACGACGGCGTCACCCTGCGTTTCCGTCCGCGACTGCAGTGGAACGCCGGGCTGGACCTGCCGCTGCCGCGCGCGTTCGCGCTGTCGCTGCAGGCGAACCATCTCGGCCGGCGCTTCGATTCGTCGATCCCGACCGGCGACCGCTGGCTGCCGGCGGTCACCACCCTCGACGCCGCGCTGCGCCGCCGCTTCGGCGCGGTCGAGGTGGTCGGGGGCATCGACAACGTGTTCGACACCGCGCGCGAACAGGCCATCGGCACGCCGTGGCCAGGACGCCGGCTGCGGCTGTCGCTGACCTGGGCGACGCGCTGACGCAGGCGCAGGCGCGCGACGCATCGGCTTCATCGGAAGGAGGGGCGACGATGGCGCAGGGCGAAGGACGAGGCAGGCCGGGGTCCGTGGCGGCGCGCTGGCGCCTGGCGGCGCTGGCCTGCGCGCTCGTGCTGGCGCTGTCGCTGCCGTTCGTGCTGTGGGGCGAGCGCTTCGATCGCGCTGCGCCGCAGTGGCTGGAGGCGTTCGGTTCCGATGCGGCGTTCGCGGCATTCGGCATCGCCCTGCTGATCGTCGACGTGCTGTTGCCGGTGCCCAGCACGCTGGTCGCGATGGCGCTGTGCTGGCGGCTCGGCCCGTGGTGGGGCGGGGCCTGCGTCGCCGCCGGCTTCACCCTGTCGTTCGTCGTCGGCTATGCGCTGGGCCGCAGCGTGCCCGAGGCGCGGCTGCGGCGCTGGATCGGCCCCGCGCTGTGGGATCGCGTGCGCGACCGCGCCGACCGCCGCGCGCTGTGGTGGATCTCGCTGATGCGGCCGCTGCCGGTGCTGTCCGAGGCCAGCGCAGTGCTCGCCGGGGTCTGGCGGCTGCCGCCGCTGCCGGCCTTCGCCGCGGCGTCCGCGGCCTCGCTGGCGACCGCCGCGCTGTATGCCGCGAGTGCGGCCCTGGGCCGCGACACGCCCGGCCTGCCCGCCGCGCTGCTGTGCGCGCTGGCGCTGCCGGCCGCCCTGTGGTTGCTGCACCGGCGCGTGGTCGCGCGCCTGCTCGGCCGCGCCGCCGCGGCGTCGCCTGCGGCGCAACCGATGCCGGCACAGGACAAGCCTTTGCAAGACTTGCCCGCACGAGACCTCCCCGCACGCGGCATGCCCGCACAGCGCATGTCGCCATCGATCCACCCCGACCCACAGGAGGAGCCATGAACGTCCGTGTCTTCGCATCGGTCGCCGCCGCGCTCGCGCTGCTGGCCCTGTCCGCCCCCGGTCGCGTCGCCGCGGCCGAGGCCCCCGCCGCCGCGTCCACGCCGGCAGAGCGGCACATCTACTACACCGGCGGCGTCCACAACGACAAGGGCTGCATCCCGCTGGCGAAATGCGTGTATCCGCGCAAGGCCGGCGAGCCCACCGATCCGCAGTTCCCGAAATGGTGGGTCAGCACCTGGACGATGTACCGGGTGTTCGCGAACTACGACAAGGTCCCGCCGCCCTACGGCAATCCGCCGGCGGGACTGTCGTCCTCGGACTACCAGGTGTCGTACGGCGCCAGCTACTACGACGCGACCTACGTGCCGAAGGACGGCGACGGCACCGGCGCGATGATGGAGTACTACGACCAGTACTGCCTGCCGATCTTCCCGTCGGACAACCACTACACCTGCGCCTTCGTCTCGCTGGGCAACAAGGCCTACTTCCTGCGCTACGCCGACCGCCCGCAGGGCACGCCGCAGTGCTGCAAGTTCTCGCCGCAGAACCATCCGCCGCGGCCGGACTTCATCAAGCACCTGCCCTACGACCCCGCGCGCAGCACCCACGTGGGCGGGCAGGTCCAGGCCTATGCGCGCGAGGTGGGGCCGCAGAAGATCCTGTTCGGCTATGCGTTCTATTCGACCCCGACCTCGGACGACCCGGCGGACCCCAAGTCGCCGAAATACCGGCATCCGCAGTCGTTCTACTTCTCCGGCTATCCGCTGGACCCGCCGAACGCGCCGATCGTCAGCCAGAACTACACCAGCTTCCGCGCGCAGCGGCCCGATCCGATCGTGACCTGGGACCAGGTCGCGCAGATGTGCCCGGCCGATCCGGAATGGTGCTGCCTGTTCGAGGGCGACTGCCCGAAGCAGGACGCCGCCGCGCCCGCCGCCGCGCGCGCCGCGCCGGCGCAGTGGTCCGACCTGCAGGGCCCGGATGGCGGGGCCGCGCGGTGAGCGCCGCGAACGCGCATCCGGCGGTGATGTTCGAAGTGATCGCCCGCGACCAGGCGACGCTGATGGCGTTCTACGCCACCGTCTTCGGCTGGACCTACCGCACCGGCAGCGGCGGCTTCGCCTACATCGATTTCCCGACGGCGGCGCGGCCGCTGCTCGGCGGCATCGGCCAGGCGCAGGCGGGCGTGGCCGGGTTCGAGCCGGGGCGCAATTTCTATCTGCAGGTCGACGACCTCGACGCCACCGTCGCCGCGGCCATCGCCGCCGGTGGCGCGCCGTACATGCCGGTCAGCGAGGCCGACGGCTACCGCTTCGCGATGATCCAGGACCCGGAAGGCAATCCGGTCGGCCTGATCGCGCCGTTCGCCGCATGACCGTTCCGCCGCCCCGCGCGGTTCTTTCCACATCGTCGTCCGGGAGGGTCCGATGAGCTACCTCAACGCACTGCGGCTGCATTTCGCCGGCAGCTTCCAGGCCAACGTCTCGACGGTCAACAACGACCCGGGGCATTTCGACAACGCCGGCTTCGAGCCTGCGTACCAGCAGATGCAGGGCATCAACATGTTCCCCGCGAACGGCTGGTTCAACCCGCAGGGCGACGCCACCTGGCGGTTGCTCGGCTGCGCGATCACCGCGGCCTGGATGCCGACGGCGTCCGCGCCGTCGGCGCCGGCGCCGGCGGACGATCCGGTGCTCGGGTATTCGATCGCCGACAGCGACGCGCACGCGCCGGCCAAGCTCGTGGACCTGGATTCCGAGCAGCAGATGGTCTCGGAGATCTGGGGGCTGGAGGTGCGGATCGCCGACGCCGCCGGCAACACCCTGCTGCGCGGCCAGTTCGAGCCGGCGGCCTTCATCGACATCTGGAACCGCGCGACCGCCGGCGGTGGCGGCGACATGACCATGGGCGCGATGTACCAGTCGGTGCTGACCTCGCTCGAATGGGGCGACGTGTCGGCCTCGCCGTTCCTGCTCGCGCTGCAGGCGGCCTCGGCCGCCAGCGGCCTGCTGTCGATCAAGTTCAACGTCGACGGCATCAACATGAACTACGACGCGCCCGATTTCATGTGCGGGCGCATCGCCGGCACCATCGGCCCGGCGGCTCCCGGCGAGCCGCATCACTGCGTGGTCGGCCGACAGTTCATGGCGACGGTGTCGCCGCAGAACCCGGTGACGCCGCAGAGCGTGCTCAACTTCTGCGCGGCGGTGGTCGATGCGACCGCATCGATCGTCTACCTCGACCTCGGCAACGCCCTGCCGACGACGATCCCCGGCGGCCCGCCGGCCGACCTCGGCGATCTGGCGCTGTCGGTGTACGACCCGATCGCGACGCCCGCCAACCCCGCCGGCGCCACCACCCAGCTCGCGACGATCGCCGCCGCCACCTACCTCGGCGATCCCGACTGGTACGCGTGCACCGCGGGCGTGGTGGCCCTGCCGTTCGATCCCTCGCTGGCGACGCAGGTGGCCGCTTTCCCGCTGGTCGTCAGCGGCAGCGCGCCGGTGCAGGGCGTGCAGGCGGTGGTCTCCGAGGCGCCGACCGGCGCGTTCGTGCGCGCGGACACGTTCGTCTGGCGCGCCAGCCCCGGCGACACCCTGCAGATCCCGGTGCTGGCCACGCGCTTCGGACAGCCGCTGGCCGGCGCGGGCCTGGTGTTCGCGGCGGACGCGTCGCAACTGCAGCCGAGCAACGCGATCGACCCGCAGGACGTGCCGCCGGTCGCGACGCCGCTGTCGGCGATCGGGTTCCCGACCGCGACCACGACGCTGTCCGCCACCACCGGCAGCGACGGCTGGGCGACGCTGACCCTGCCGATGACCGATCCGGGCACGCCGCGCTGGTTCAACGGCGGCGCCGACTACGGCATCGACGGCCAGGTCTACGGCGTGCGTCCCGCGTTCGCGAACACGCAGGACAACGGCCCGCTGAATCCGTGGAATTTCGTCTCGATCCTGCTGTGGAGCGGTTTCGCGCCGAAGACGCCGGGCGCGCCGACCTGGTTCGACGACCTGCAGCCGATCTTCCAGCAGTACGCGAACCTCTATCCGGTGATGAACCGCTTCCTCGACCTCGGCGACTACGCCTCGGTGGTCGCGAACCGGCGCCTGCTGCTGCTGGCCTTCGGCCTGGACGCCGGCAATCCCAACGTGATGCCGGTGACCCGCGACCTGTCGCCCGCCAAGCGCCAGGCGATCCTGCAGTGGCTGCAGCAGCCCTCGCCGCCGCAGGGCACGCCGCCGCCGGCCGCCAAGGCCCGGCAGATGGCGAAGAAGACCGCCGCCGCGCCGCCGTCCGCGGTCATGCCCAAGGGCGGCAAGACCGCCGCGCTCGCCCGTCGCGTCGTCCTGCAGTCCCGCACCGGAGAAACGCCATGATCTTCCTCAAACGCGCCCTCGTCGAAGGCCTGAAGACGCCGACCCCGGACTCGGTCGCGACCGCGCTGCAGAGCGCGATCGAGCTGGAGCACGCGACCATCCCCGCCTACCTGTACGCGCTGTATTCGCTGGACCCGGCGCGCAACGCGGCGGTCGCCGGGATCGTGCAGTCGGTGGCGTTCGAGGAAATGCTGCACATGACCCTCGCGGCGAACGTGCTCAACGCCATCGGCGGCACGCCCTGCATCGACACCCCGGACTTCATCCCGAGCTATCCCGGTCCGCTGCCGGGCAGCGTGGAAGGCGGGCTGATCGTGCACCTGGCGCCGTTCTCGTCCGAGCAGTTGCTGACCTTCCTGCAGATCGAACAGCCCGAGAACGCGATCGACATCCCGATCGTCAATCCGCTGACCGGCGATATCCCGACGCCCGAGCCCGACGGTGCGATCACCATCGGGGCGTTCTACCAGGCGATCCTGGCGGCGCTGGCGCAGTTGCCGGCGTCGGCCTTCCAGAACCCGGCGCGCAACCAGGTCGGCCCCGACCTGATGCCCGAGGCGGTGGTGGTGACCGATCTGGCCTCGGCGCAGCAGGCGCTGAACACGATCGTCGAACAGGGCGAAGGCAACACCACCTCGCCGCTGGAGGTCGTGGGCGGCGGCTACGCGCACTACTACCGGTTCCTGCAGATCTTCGCCGGCAGCACGCTGCAGCCGGCGGCCGGGCAGACGCCGCCGTGGGCGTTCGGCGCGCCGCCGATTTCGCTGGACGTCGAAGGCATCCACCCGCTGCCGAGCGATCCGAAGGCGGCGAACTACCCGGCGGGCACGGCGCAGGCCTTCGCCAACGACACCTTCAACTACACCTACACGTCGCTGCTGAAGGTCCTGCACGCGTTGTTCAACGGCCAGAACACCCAGGACTGCATGAACGACGCCATCGCGCTGATGATGTCGCTCAAGGGCCAGGCCCGCGCGATGATGGCCGGCATCCCGAACCCGGCCGGGCCGTACACCGGCCCGAGTTTCGAATACCAGCCGACCAATCCCGCGCCCTGAGCGCCGCCCGCCGACGCGGACGCATCGCGGCGTCCGCGAGGCCCCGACCGGAAAGACGCCATGACATCGCCGCTGACCGTCGCCTTCGCCCTCTATCCCGGCTGCACCCTGCTGGACTTCGCCGGGGCCACCCAGATCTTCGCCTACACCCCGGGCTTCCGCACCGTGTGGCTGGCGGCGACCGCCGATCCGATCGCGACCACCGAGGGCGTGTCGGTGCTGCCGAACGCGACCTTCGCGCAGGCGACCGCGGCCGACATCGTGTTCGTCCCCGGCGGGGGCGGCGACGGCGTGACCGCGGCGATGGCCGACCCCACGCTGCAGGGCTGGCTCAAGAGCGCCGGCGCGCAGGCGAAGTGGGCCGGCTCGGTCTGCACCGGCGCGTTCGTGGTCGCGGCGTCGGGCCTGTTCGACGGCTGCGCGGTCACCACCTACTGGAGCGCGCGCGATGCGCTGGCGCTGTTCCCGACGCTGGACGTGGTCCCCGGCTATCCGCGCTGGCAGGTCGATCGCGAACGCCGGCGCTTCAGCGGCGGCGGCATTTCGTCCTCGCTCGACCTCGCGCTGGAACTGGTCAAGGACATCGCCGGCGAAGGCGCGGCGCAGGCCACCCAGCTCGACAACCAGTACGCGCCGGATCCGCCGGTCCGCAGCGGCGATCCCACCCAGGCGTCGCCGGAACTGGTGATCTCGCTCACCCAGCAGCAGGCGTCGATGAACGCGCAGCTCGTGGCCGCGGTGCGGGCGATCGTCGGCGGCTGAGCGCGGCCGGTCGATCGGCGGTGCAAGAACGGCAGCGCAAGATCGGCAGTGGAAGCGCCTGCGCGGACGCCTGCTAGCATCCGCGCATGGATTCCCTCACCCATCTGTTCTACGGCGGCGTCATCGCCGCCGCGATCGCGCCGCGCGCGCACCGCCGTGCGGCGCTGCTGGCCGGCATGGCGATCAACACGTTGCCGGATCTCGACGTCATCCCGCTGAGACTCCTCGCCGACCCGGTGGCGCAGATGACCTGCCACCGCGGCGTCACCCACTCGATGCTGCTGCTGCCGTTCGTGGCCTGGGCGCTGTGGGCGTGGTTCCGGCGGCGCGGCGGGCGCGTGGCGGAGGCGCCGCGGCGCTGGTTCTGGGTGTTCATGCTGACCCTGCTGGCGCATCCGTTCATCGACGCCTTCACCGTCTACGGCACCCAGGTGCTGTGGCCGCTGCCGTTGCCGCCGACGATGTGGTCCAGTCTGTTCATCATCGACCCGATGTTCCTGCTGGTGTGGCTGCTGGCGTTCGTCGTGGCGATGGCGGCGCCGCGGCGACGCCTCGCCGACCGCGCGCTGGTCGCCGGGCTGGCGCTGGGCTTCGGCTATCTCGGCTGGTCGCTGGTCGCGAAATGGCAGGTGGAGCGGGCGGCCGACCGCGCGCTCGCGCCGATGGCGCTGCAGGATGCGCCGCGCTTCAGCGTGCCGATGCCGTTCAACACGCTGCTGTGGCGGGTGGTGGTGATGACCCCGGACGGCTATCTGGAAGGCGAGCGCTCGGTGGTCGCCGACCGCGGCCCGATGCGGTTCCGCGCGGTACCGGCCGACGCCGCGCTGGTCGAGGCCGCGCGGTCCGTGTCCGCCGGGGCGCGGCTGCTGTGGTTCAACCACCATTTCGCCCGCGTCGACGCCGTCGACGGCCGCCTGCGCCTGACCGACCTGCGCATGGGCAGCGAGCCGGACTACACCTTCCGCTTCGACATCGCCGAGCGCAGCGCGCAGGCCGTGGACACGGCGGAGGGACCGAAGCCGGCGGTCGTCTGGCGCGCGATCGCGCCGGTGCAGTTGAAGTGGCCATGGGACGCGGCCGATCGTCTGCCCGCGATGTGGACGCGGATCTGGCGGGAACCGGTCGATTCCGCCGATTGAAGGAGAATCCTCGAGGCGCGTCGAAGGCGCTGTGCGCCGCGCGGCGGCGGCGCCGGAGTGGGGAGGCCGCGGGCGGCCTCCCCCTGGACCGACTTACCAGGCCCAGTCGTCGTCGCAGCCATCGTCGCCACCGTCGCCGTTCGGCGTGACGGTGACGGTGTTGAGGCGGATCGGCTCCTGCGGCTGCAGGCCGACGTTGGAGAGACGACCGCCGGTCACGGCTTCGAGTTCGTGCTCGCGCAGTTCGCGCAGCTCACCGTGATCCTGCTCATGCAGCTTCATGACAAACGGCTTCATATGGAGCTCCTTTGCTTCAGTATCGGCACAGTCCCCCTGCACCGTGGGTCCGGAATGCACCGGCATCCGTTCCGCGGTCGTCGCCGCGTCAATCCATGCGTTCGGCCGCCTCCTTCGGCGCCGTGTCCTGTTTCGACGGCCGGTAGTCGCGCACGATGCGGCCGCCCTCCATCAGCAGCACGCGATCGGCGCTGGCGATGGTTTCCGGGCGGTGCGCGACGATGATCCGGGTCAGTTCGAGCGCGCCGACCGCGGTGTTGACCAGTCGTTCGCGCTCGACGTCGAGGTGGCTGGTGGCCTCGTCGAGGATCAGCAGCATCGGCCGGCGGTACAGCGCGCGCGCCATCAGGATGCGCTGGCGCTGGCCGCCGGACAGCGAGCTGCCCATGTCGCCGATCAGGGTCTGGTAGCCCATCGGCATGGCGACGATGTCGTCGTGGACCGCGGCCCTGCGCGCGGCTTCCTCGATCCGCGCCTGGTCCCAGGCGTCGCCGAACAGGCTGATGTTCTCGCCGATCGAACCGGCGAACAGTTGATCGTCCTGCATCACCACGCCGGCGCTGCGGCGGAAGTTCGCCGGGCCCAGGTGCTTGAGCGGCACGCCGTCGATGCGGATCTCGCCGGCCACCGGGGTCAGCAGGCCCAGCAGCAGCTTGACCAGCGTGCTCTTGCCGCATCCCGAGGGGCCGGCGATGGCCACCGACTCGCCGTGGCCGATGTCGAGGTCGCAGTTGGCGATGACCCACGGCTCGCCGTCCGCGTAGCGGAAGCTCAGCGAGCGCGCCTGGATCAGCGGCGGCTTCGCCAGCGGTTCGGTCGCCTGTTCGACCGGTTCGGGCTCGGTCATCACGATGTCGGCCAGGCGCTCGCCGTGCAGCCGCAGCATGCGGAACTCCATCGCGCGGTCGATCAGGGCGGCCACGCGCTGGGTGAACTGTTCCTTGTACGCGAGGTAGGCGATCAGCATGCCGACGGTGAAGGTGCCGTCGAGCGCGAACGACGCGCCGATCCAGATCACCGCGACGCGTTCCAGGCCGACGATCAGCGCGTTGCTCTGCGAGAACACCAGGTCCACGCGCGCCAGCCAGACCTCGCGGTCGATCGTGCGCCGCAGCAGGTTGAGGTAGGACGACCGCCGCTGGCCCTCGATGCCGGAGACCTTGATGGTCTGCATGCCGCGCGCGGTCTCGAAGAAGTGCGACTGCTGGCGCGCGGCCTCGACCAGTTGCTGCTCGCTGCCGTCGCGGAAGCGCCGGAAGGTCGCCATGCGCAGGCCCAGGTACAGCACCACCGCGACCAGCGTCACCATCACCAGCGACGGGCTGTAGGCCAGCATCATCGCCAGGGTGGCCAGCGCCATCAGGCCGTCGACGACCGCTTCCACGAAGTTGGTGGTGATGGTTTGCTGGATCCGCTGCACCGAGCCGATGCGCGACACGATGTCGCCTAGGTGGCGCTTCTCGAAGTAGTCCAGCGGCAGCCGCAGCAGGTGGGCGAACACGTTGGCCATCCACTGCAGCCCGAACCGCGCGGAGAGGTAGACCACCGTCCAGCCGCGCAGCACCGAGACCGCCACCTGGATCACGACCAGCATCGCGAAACCGATGCCGAGCACGGTCAGCAGCGACGCGTCGGCCGAGACCAGCACCTGGTCCACGACCCACTGCATGTAGAACGGGGTCGCGAGCACGAATACCTGCAGCGCGAGCGACAGCGTCAGCAGCAGCGCCAGCGCGCGCCAGAACCCGCGCACGGGCCCGGTCAGCTTGCGCAGGCTCACCGCTTCGCGGCGCGCGTCCGGGGTGAATTCCTGGCCGGGCTCCAGTTCCAGCGCGACGCCGGTGAAGTGGCGCGAGACCTCGGCGATCGGCAGCGTCCGTCGCCCGAGCGCGGGGTCGAGCACGACCACGCTGTCGCGGCGCACACTTTCGAGGACCACGAAATGGTTGAGGTCCCAGTGCAGGATCGCGGGCGTGTCCAGCCGCGACAGGCCTTCCAGTTCCAGGCGCAGGGCGCGACCGTGCAGGCCGAGCTTGCCGGCGATGTCGATCAACTGGCTCAGGCGCAGGCCCTTGAGCGACATCGGGAACCGGCGCCGCATCTCCGGCATGCCGATCTCCAGCCCGTGGTGCGCGGCGACCATCGCCAGGCACGCGAGCCCGCACTCGGAGGCCTCGGTCTGCACGACGCCCCGCATCAGGCGGCCCCGCGGCGGGCGGGCGCGGCGACGGCCGCGGGCAGGGAGGTCGCGTCAGGCATGGGCGGATTCCGCCTCCGCCGTCGGCGTCGTGGCCGTCGCGGTCGAGAACAGCCTGCGCCGGAACGCGGCCGCGAACTCGCGGGTGAGCGCGCCGTCCACGATCTCGTCCAGCCAGCCCCAGGCGCCGTCCTGGTTGCATTCCAGGAACCAGGCGTCGCCGTCGGGATCGACCACGATGTCGACGCTGCCGGAGAACAGGCCCATCGCCGCCATGTAGGCGCGGAGCCGGTCCACCAGCGCGTTGTCGATGCCGCAGGGCTTGTAGTCGAGCAGGTGGACGCCCTTGCGCCAGTCGACGGTCGAGGACTGCAGCGCCTGCGAATCGATCCGGAACGCGTGCGGCTTGCCGTCGATCATCACCACCCGCAGTTCGTGGTCCTTGCGGATCTCGTGCTGGAAGACGTGCGGGCAGTAGCCGATGTCGCCGTCCTCGGCGCCGGACAGCGCCGCTTCGGAGACGCGCATGGTCATGATGTTGAAGGGCACGCTGCCGCCGGAGGGACCGGGCGCGACCTTGCCCGCGCTGAGCGACTTGAGGATCAGCCCGGACGGCGCGTCGCGCATCAGCGCCAGCGCGGCCGCCTTGTCGGTGGTGACCAGGGTCATCGGCACCTTCAGGCCGACGCCGGACGCGACGATCTGCTGGTAGGGCTTGAGCAGGCAGCGCTTGGCGTCGAACGAATTGACCACCCGGTCGCCGTACAGGCAGGAGACGAGCTGGTACAGCGCGCGCCATTCGCGCGCCACGAAGCTGGTGACGCTCGGGTCGTCGCCTTTGACGTAGACCGTGGTGCCCGGAATGATCTTGCTGCGATCCCAGATCAGCAGCCGGTCGGGCAGCGGGACGCCGCCGACCGACAGCCCGGTCCTGCCGGCGCCGTCGACGGTCAGCGAAACCCGGACGTCGTCGCGATAGTCGAGCACTTCGACCCGGAGGTCGCCGCCGCGCGCCATCTCGTCGGCCACGCGCTCGACGTGCGGGTCGGCCCGGGTGCCCAGGATCACGAAGGCGTGGTCGCGCTGGCTGTTCATTCCGTTGTCCTCGTCATGGTCCATTCAAAGCGTTGCCCGGCCCGCGCGCGCAGATGGCAGCGACGCGGCGACGCGGCGTGCGGGGGGCGTCCGGTGCGCGCGGACGTCAGTCACCGAGGTTCCCCGACAGCGACTGCAGCGGATCGAGCACCCATTCCCAGAGCATCCGGCGCTCGCCCAGGATGTCCGCCTCCAGCAGCATGCCGGCGCGCAGGCGCTGCCGGGCGCCCTTGATCGCGATGTCCTGGCGATCGATGTCCACGCTCACCAGGTAGTACGGCTCGTCCTCGCCGCCGCCGGGGAGGCCGGACGCGACCGAACGATCGATCACGCTGCGGCCCACCTGCGCGACGCGGCCGCGGTGGTGGCCGAATTTCTGGTACGGGTAGGCCTGGTAGCGGATCAGCACCGGGTCGCCCTCGTGGATGAAGCCGATCGCGCGGCTGGGCACCAGCAACTGCGCCTGCAGCCTGCCGTCGCCGGGGATTACGCTCATCACCGCCTGGCCTTCGCGGACCGGTTCGCCGGCCTTGAGCACCTGGCCGGCGATCCCGCCCGCCACCGGCGCGACCAGCGCGATCGCGCTCGCGGCGTGGGTCTGCACGGTTTCCTGCTGCAGCTCGGCGCGCTCGCGCGCGAAATCGGCGCGGGTGCGCGCCAGCACCGAGCGGGTTTCCTCGCGGCGCTGGCGCAGGTCCGCGATCTGGCGGCCGAAGTCGATCGCCTGCCGCTGCATCTGCCGCAGCGCGAGGGTCTGCTCGATCACCGCGCCCTGCTGCTGCTTGACCTGCAGCTCGCCGACGTAGCGCTGCTCGAGCAGCGCTTCGTAGCGGCCGAGCGCTTCCCTGGCGAGCGCGACCTGCTGTTGGCGCAGGGAAATCTCGCCGTCGAGCTGCGCCGCCTGGCTGGAGAGGAACGCGAGCTGCTGGTCGAGGCCCTGCAACTGCGAGGACACTTCGGCATCGCGCGCGTGGCCGGAGGATTCGAGGCTTTCCGCGCGCGTGCGCAGCCGTGCGCGCAGGGCGGTCGAGGTGTCGCCGTCCTCCGGCGTGGCGCGCGGCACCTGCACGATCGCGAGCACGTCGCCGGCGGCGACCCGGCCGCCTTCGGCGACGTTCACCCGCGCCAGCGTGCCGGTCGCGGGCGAGACCACGGTGGCGAGGCCGCGCACCGGCACCAGTTGGCCGGTCACCCGGTTGCGCCGGGTGTAGCTGCCGAACACGAGGAACAGGATCACCGCCAGCGCGATCGCCGCGGCGCAGGCCGCGAGCACCCAGGTGCGCACGGGCTGGATCAGCGAGATCTGTCCGAACCGGCCGTCCTTCTGCTCATCCAGCACTTCTTGTCGGAAGAGCGATTGCGTCACCCATTCGCTCCCTGGGCCATCCTGTCCTTCATTACTCCGTGCCGACTCCCTGTCTGATCGCGGTCCCGAGCGCTGCGGCGGCATCGGCGCCGTCGCCACGCGCGGACCCGTGCGATGCGGTCCGTTTCCGTGATATCGGCCCGCGGAGGGCCTGCTGATCGATTCTAGCAGGGGTTTTCCGGCAGGGGTCGGGCAGGCCGGGACGGGTCTCGCGGAGGCGCCTTCCGGCACCGGTGTGCTGCAGTGCAACGATCCGGTCCACGCCTCCGTGCAGGCCGGGATCACGCTTCGGACGACGGGGTATGATCGATGGCGACCGTGCTTCCGCACCTGCGCATCCGCGTGCGCCGGCCGGCCATGATCCGCGCCACTGGAGGAGTTCGTCGTGAAAGGACGCCAGCCGCCGGCTGACGATCGCGCATCCGCAATCGCCCGGCCGGACCAGGGTCTCGCGTCGGCCGTCGCGTCGGCCCTCACGCTGGGGGTCTCGCTGGCGACCGTCGCGAGCGGCGTCGCGCGGGCGGACCCGCTGGCCGACGGCGCGGACCCGCTGGCGCACAACCGTCCCTGGCAGGCGCTGGTGGAAATGGGCGAAACACCCGCCAATCCGCAGATGGCCGCCCAGGTGGCGACCTTCCTGGGCCGGGAGCGGGCCGCCTGCGCCGCTGCCCCGTCCCGCGTCCCGCGCCTGCCGCCGGACGCCGAGTATCGCGATGCGCTGGACGTGATCGACGGCCTGGCCCGCGACGCGCGCGTGGTGATGCTCAACGAATCGCACGACAGGCGCGCCCACCGGGTGTTCCTCGGTCGCCTGATCGAACGGCTGGATGCGCTCGGTTTCGATGCGCTCGCGGCGGAGACCTTCGCCCCCGCCGCGCCGGCCACGCTGGCGGACGGCGTGCCCGACGCGGCCACCGGCTTCTACACCGCCGATCCCGCCTTCGCGGACGCGCTGCGGCGCGCGCACGCGCTGGGCTGGCAGTTCGTGCCCTACGAATCGCAGGTCGGCATGGCGCGCGAGACCCGCGAAACCGCGCAGGCCGAGGCCCTGGCCGCGTGGATCGAGGCGCATCCCGGTCGCCGGCTGCTGGTGTACGCCGGCGGCTCGCACATTTCCCGGGACCCGGCCGAAGGCTGGATGGCGGCGCGATTCGTCGCCCGCACCGGGATCGTGCCGCTGGCGATCGCGCAGGGCGCGACCGCGTGCCCGGACAGCGCCGGCGACTGGCCGATCGACGCGCCGTCGCCGGTCGTGGCGATGCGCGGCGACGCGCCGATGCGTCCCGGGCCGGTCGATCTGGTCGTGCTGCATCCGCCTTCGGCCGTCGCCGCGGCCGAGGCCGCGCGCGGCGCGCGGGTGGCGGTGTGCGTGGCCGCGCGCGACGAAGCGACGCTGCTGCGCGCGTTCGGCGACGGCGAGGACGATCAGGCGATCGCGCGCGACCAGGCGGAGGTGCCCGCCGCGGCGACGCGGGTCGAACTGCGCCTGCCGCCGGGGCGCTACCGGATCGCCCGGGAAGATGCGCGCTCACTGGTGACCCTGGGCCGGGTGACGGTGGACGAGGCCAACGCCGGCGGCTGCCTGCGCGTCGATCCGCTCTGAAAGGCCTACGCGTGCGGCCCACGCGCTCGGTAGAGCGGCCTTCAGGCCGCTGCCTCCGGTTTCCCATCGACACGGCAGCGGCCTGAAGGCCGCTCTACCGGGCGCCGGCCGCCGGAGACGGAGGCGCGCTCAGGCGGCCGCGTCGAGCGTCGGCGCCACGCCGGCGATCAGCGCATCGAAGTAGTCGCGGGTCAGCCGCAACTGCGCGTCGGCGGTTTCGGCGCGGTTGACCACCGCGCGGAACGCCTGGCGCTGCTCATCGGTGTGTTCGGGGCGATCCTTCGCGTACCAGCCCAGGTGCTTGCGGGCGATGCGCACGCCCTGCGGCTCGCCGTAGAACGCGTGCAGGTGTTCGAGGTGGCCGAGGAGGATGTCGCGGACCTCCGCCAGCGTCGGCGGCGGCAGGGTCTCGCCGGTGGCGAGGAAATGCGCGACCTCGCGGAAGATCCACGGCCGGCCCTGTGCGGCGCGGCCGATCATCACCGCGTCGCAGCCGGTGATGTCGAGCACCTGCCGGGCCTTCTGCGGCGAATCGATGTCGCCGTTGGCGATCACCGGGATGCGCAGTGCGGCCTTGATCGCGGCGATGGTGTCGTACTCGGCGACGCCGGCGTACTGCTGGTCGCGGGTGCGGCCGTGCACGGCCAACGCGGCGATGCCGCTGTCCTCGGCGATGCGCGCGATCGCCGGCGCGTTGCGCGCGTCGCTGGCCCAGCCGGTGCGGATCTTCAGCGTCACCGGCACGTCGACCGCATCCACGACGGCGGCGAGGATGCGGCCGACCAGCGCCTCGTCGCGCATCAGCGCCGAGCCGGCCCAGGCGTTGCAGACCTTCTTCGCCGGGCAGCCCATGTTGATGTCGATGATCTGCGCGCCGTGGTCGACGTTGTAGCGCGCGGCGTCGGCCATCACCGCGGGCACGGTGCCGGCGATCTGCACGCTGATCGGCGCGGGTTCGCCGGCGTGGTCCATCCGGTGCAGCGACTTGCGGGTGGCCCAGAAGCGCGGATCGGACGTGGTCATCTCCGAGGCCGCCAGCCCCGCGCCCAGGCGCTTGCACAGTTGCCGGAACGGCTTGTCGGTGACCCCGGCCATCGGGGCCAGGAGCACGCGGGGCTCGATGAGGTGTGGGCCGATGCGCATCGGCGGCATTGTACGGCCGCGGCCGGGGCGGCCCCGGCGCGACGCCGTCAGGATGCGCAAGCGCCGTGCGAAGACGGCGCTTGCGCCAGCGGCGAACGGCCGGGGCGGGCGGGTCGGCCTGCGGGATGTTTCCGGCGCGTTCCCGGTCTTCCCCCGCGCCTCGCGCAGGGGAAGGTGGCCGGGGGCCTCCCCGCGCCGGACTGCGGGGGAGGCGCGCGCGTCAGGCGGTCTCGTCCTCGACCGTCGCCGTCGGGGCGTTGGCCTTCACCGAGGCGATGCCGTTGTCGCGGCCGGCCTCGTCGACGTACATCTGGCTGCTGCCGATGACCTGGCTGTTGCCGGCCTTCAGATTGAAATGGAACTTGCCGTTGGCGGCGGTCTTGCGCTCGTAGCGGGCATCGTCCGGGGCGTTCTTCTTCACCGATTCGATGCCGTTGGTGCAGCCGCCGCGGTCCTTGTAGCCCTCGCTGGTGAGGATCACCTGGCCGTTGCCGGCCTTGAGGTTGAACTGGAACTCGCCGTTGCTGCGCTTGCTGATGACGAACTTGCCGGCCATGCGGATCTCCTCGGGACGGGTGGAACCCGGAGGGTAGCAGCCGCGCCCGGCGGCCGGGGGCGTCAAACCGGGAATCGTGCGGCGACCTCCGCCGCGGTGGGCATGGCCGCCGCGGCGCCGGCGCGCTCGGTGGACAGCGCGGCGTAGCGGTGGGCGGCGCGCAGGTGGGTCGCGAACGGGGCCTCCGGGCGCAGCGCCAGCGCCGCCGCCAGCGCGCCGTTGAAGGCGTCGCCCGCGCCGGTGGTGTCGACCACTGTCGCGGCTTCGGCCGGCAGCCGGTACCACGCGGTCTCGTCGCCGCGCAGGGCGCCGTCCGCGTGCGAGACGAAGCAGCCGGCGGCGCCGAGGGTCACCACCACGGTGCCGCCGGGCAGCAGGTCGCGGCACAGCGCGTGCAGCCGGGGCGAGTCGAGGCTGGCGAGGTCGCCGCCGTCGATGCGCTGGCCGAGGTGGCGCGCGGCCAGCGCCGCCATCTCGGTCTCGTTCGGGGTGAGCACGTCGGCCAGCGCCAGCAGCTCCCGCGGCAGCGCCACGTTGGCCGGCGCCGGGTTCAGCATCGCGCAGCGGCCGTGCGCGCGGGCCAGGCGCAGGGCCGCGGCGACCGCCTCAAGCGGCGATTCCAGTTGCGCCAGCACCACCGCGACCGATGCCGCGCCGGCGGCCTGCGCTTCGACGAAGCCGGGAGTGAGCGCGGCGTTGGCGCCGGGGCCGACGACGATGCTGTTGCGCCCCTGCGCGTCGACGAAGATGCCGGCGGTGCCGGTCGGCGCGTCGCTGCGCTGGTCGCGCAGGTCGATGCCGTCGGCGGTCGCCAGCGCGCGCGCCAACTGGCCGCCGACGTCGTCGCCGAGCGCGCACACGAACGCGGTGGCGGCGCCGCTGCGCGCGGCCGCGGTGGCCTGGTTGAAGCCCTTGCCGCCCGGGCCGCTGGCGTAGTCGCCGGAGAGGGTGGCGCCGGGGACGGGCAGCGTTTCGCAGCGCCAGACGTGATCGACGTTGAACGAGCCGACGACGACGACCGATGCGGCGGCGGGGGAAGGAGCGGATGGCGTCATTGCGTGGGGATTCCGGGGACGGTGGACGACGACACCTCCGGATCGCTCCGGAGGTGTCGGGGACGTGGAGGCGAACGCGGGATGCGGCGGCGCGCGGCCGTCCGCATCCCCGGGCCGGACCGATCGGCGCGACCGATCGGCGCGGGCCGGTCAGCGCAGGCCGATCAGGACGCCGGCGATGGTCGCGGTCATCAGCGTGGCGATCGAGCCGCCGAGCACGGCGCGCAAGCCGAAGCGGGCGAGGTCGGCGCGGCGTTCGGGCGCCAGGCCGCCGATGCCGCCGATCTGGATCGCGATCGAGGCGAAGTTGGCGAAGCCGCAGAGCGCATAGGTGAGGATCAGCCGCGAGTGCTCGCTGATCGCGCCGGGCCCGGCGCCGACCGGGGTCTGCGAGAGCTGCAGGTAGGCGATGAACTCGTTGAGCACCACCTTCTGGCCGATCAGGCCGCCGGCGATCACCGCGTCGTTCCACTCGATGCCGATCACCCAGGCGATCGGCGCCAGCACGTAGCCGAGGATCAGGCCGAGGTTGAGCTTGACCTTCTGCGCTTCGCCGATCGCGCCGTCGTTGAGCATCATGTTGAGGCTCTGGTAGCCCGGGACGTGCAGGTCGCCGAACCAGCCGATGATCGCGTTGAGCATCGCGATCAGGGCCACGAACGCCAGCAGCATCGCGGCGATGTTGATCGCCAGCTTCATGCCGTCGGAGGCGCCGGCCGCGGCGGCGTCGATCACGTTCTTGCTCTCGCGCTCGACGTGCAGCGTGACCTTGCCGCCGGTCAGCGGCGTGCCGGTCTCGGGGATCAGGATCTTGGCGATCAGCAGTGTGGCCGGCGCGGCCATGATCGAGGCGGCGAGGAAGTGCTTGGCGTAGAGCTGCTGCTGCAGCACGTCGGTGCCGGCGAGCATGCCGATGTAGACCGCCATCACCCCGCCGGCGATGTGGGCCATGCCGCCGATCATCATCGTCAGCAGTTCGGAGTCGGTCATCCGGTTGATGTACGGGCGCACCGTCAGCGGCGCCTCGGTCTGGCCGATGAACACGCTGGCGCAGACGCTGGTGGTCTCGGCGCCGGAGACCTTCATCACCTTGGTGATCGCCATCGCCATCATCTTCACCACCCACTGCATCACGCCCAGGTGGTAGAGCACGGCCATGAACGAGGCGAAGAAGATCACCGTCGGCAGCGCGTGGAAGATGAAGATGAAGCCGTACTTGTCCTGGTCGGCGAGGCCGCCGAGGATCATCTTCGAGCCTTCGTTGGTGAAGCCGATCAGCTTGACGAAGATCGCGCCCAGCCCCTCGAAGATCGTGCTGCCCCACGAGGTCATCAGCACGAACGAGGCGAAGACGATCTGCAGCGCGACGCCGGTGGCGACCAGCCGCCAGTCGACCGCGCGCTTGTTGTTCGAGAACAGCCACGCGATGCCGAGCAGCACCGCCAGACCGAACAGGCCGAAGCCGATCCGCATCAACGCATCCATCCCCACTCCCCGAGCCTTCGACCAAATCCGGGCAGCGTAGGGCAGCCGGGCGGGGCGGGCAACTGGCCCGGGTCCGTTCAGCCAGCGCCGCGGATCGCGCCCCGGCCGGCCGTTCCCCGGAACGGGCCGGTCGCGGGCCCGGGTCAGGTGTCGCGGGCGACCACCCGGTTGGCGCCTTCGCGCTTGGCCACCTGCAGCCGGCGGTCGGCGCTGCGCAGCAGCGAGGACACGTCGGCGCCGTCGGCCGGGTGCGACGACAGCCCGCCGCTGAAGGTGATCTTCAGCGGCTCGCCGCCGCGCTCGGGCACGAACGGGCGCTCGGCCATCAGTTGGCGCAGGCGGTCCAGCCGCTCCCAGGCGTTGCCGATCGGACAGTTCATCAGCAGCACGAACTCCTGGCCGCCGATCCGGACCAGCCGCTCCTGCGGCTGCAGGATCTCGCGCATCGACCCGGCGATGTGGCGGATCGCGCGGTCGCCGGCGAGGTGGCCGTAGGCGACGTTGACCCGCTTGAAGTCGTCGAGGTCGAGCAGCGCCAGGGTCAGCGAGCGGCCTTCCTCGCGCACCGTCTCCAGCACCCGCGGCATGCGCTGCACCAGCCAGGCGCGATTCGGCAGCCCGGTGAGGCCGTCGCTGCCGGAGGATTCGATCAGCCGCTGCATGCGGTACACGATCGTCGCGGTCAGCACGGTCATCAGCAGGATCAGCATCTGGCGCTCGACCTGCGCACCGAGCGAGACCGTGCCGTAGTCCACCGACACCAGTTGTTCGGGCTGGTCGGCCGAGAAGTACAGCGCCGCCACCAGCGCGCTGTTCTGCAGGATCGACAGCGCGCCGGCGTAGAGGGTCAGGCGGCCGTCGTTGCGCAGCGCGGTCATGCAGATCGAGATCAGGTAGAAGCACCAGATGATCATGCTGTTGAACGGCGCCACCGGGTCGCCCAGGGCCAGCAGCCCCAGCACCAGCGTGGTGGTGGTGACGTCGTAGGTGGTGGTGGCGTAGGGCAGCCAACTGTGGCGGCGGCGGTTGCGCGCCAGCGCCAGCCAGATCTGCGCGCACAAATTGATGAACACCGAGGCGCCCAGCCCGACCACCAGTTCGGTGACGTTGCCTGCGCCCTGGTTGCCGATCATCGCCAGCGGCACCAGCAGCAGGGTCAGCGCCGACAGCGTCGCCCGCACCCGCGCGACCAGCAGTTCGCCGCCGGCGCCGAGGTCGAGCATCACTTCGTCCGGGCGCGCGAACAGCGTCCGCAGCAGATCGCGTTTCCAGTCGCCGGTGATGCTCATGCCGAAGCGGGCCCGTGTTCGTCGATGGCACAGGATAGCGTCGCCGCGGGCGCGTCGTCCGTGACGC
>Ga0136846_1221175_pt1 | contig 76398 bp, 71 predicted proteins | sample HopSoiMetagenom2_FD_96841 | JGI IMG/M metagenome (GOLD analysis project Ga0136846, IMG submission 96841) | Grasslands soil microbial communities from Hopland, California, USA - 2 Assembly 2016 (version 4) | ecosystem: Environmental > Terrestrial > Soil > Grasslands | place: USA: Hopland... | reverse complement strand
CCTCTTCGACCCACGCTCAACTCGGGCTCACGACGTGCGCTGCTGCCACCGCCCTCGCCCATTCACCCCCCTAATCCGCGATTTATTCACAAGCTCTGAGGGCAACACGGACCAACACGGACGAACACCAGGGACACGAAGAATGCCGCCGAGATCGAGGCTTTCCCCGTCCGTGCTGTCCTTGATGTCCGTGTAAGTCAGTGTAGGTCCGTGCTCCGCTTGATACGATCCCCCTCCAAGAGGAGGAGAGATCGCCCATGCCGGACTTCCAGCAGTACATCGGGGTGCGTTATTCGGGCCGGAAGGGGCCGGGCGATCCCATCCGCGAGATCAAGGTCTACGCCGCGGTCGAGGACCACGAGTTGTTCCAGGAGCGGAACCAGGGGCACCCCTCGGGCCGCTGGAGCCGGCGGGACCTCGCGGAGTGGCTGCTCGGCAAGCTGACGGAGGAGGAGACGGCGGTCGTCGGGCTCGACCACGCCTTCTCCTTCCCCCAGAGTTACATGGACCGCCACGAGCTGAGGAGCTGGGACGGCTTCCTCAAGGACTTCGAGGAGAGCTGGCCCACTCGCGAGAGCGCCGTCCGCGACCTGCTGCCCGGCAATCCCAGGACCGGCGACCCGGACGAGCATCGCCTGGCCGGTGTCTGGACCGCCTTCCCCAAGAGCGTCTTCCAGTTTGACATCCAGGACAGTCTGGCCAAGTCCACGCACGCGGGCCTGCCCTGGCTCGGCTACCTGCGCCGTCTCCACGGCCGCGTGCACTTCTGGCCCTTCGACGGCTGGCAGGTGCCCAAGGGCAGGTCCATGGTCGCCGAGGTGCGGCCGGCCCGCCTGCGCCACCGCTACAAGAAGGACGGCCTCAGCCAGCAGGAGCAGGACGCCTACGCCATCTGCGCCTGGCTGCGCGAGCGCGACCAGCTCGACCTCCTGCGCCCCTACTTCACGCCGCCGCTCTCCGGCCCCGAGAAGGATCGGGCGATGCTGGAGGGGTGGATTCTGGGAGTGGCGTAGGCTGGGCGAAAGCAGGGACTTCAGGGACTCCAGGGACAGAAGGGACGAAAGGACGGTAAGACCATGCGCAAGCCCATTGAAGGCATCCACCACGTCACCGCCATGGCCAGCGATCCGCAGGCGAACGTCGATTTCTATACCGGCGTCCTGGGGCTGCGGCTGGTCAAGCGGACGGTGAACTTCGACGATCCGGGCACCTACCATCTTTATTATGGCGACGAGCGGGGCCATCCCGGCACGATCATCACGTTCTTTCCGTGGCCCGGCGCGAGGCGGGGCGTGCAGGGAGCGGGGCAGGCGACGGTGACGTCGTTCTCCGTTCCGCAAGGCTCGCTCGGCTACTGGACGCAGCGCCTGTCGCGCCTCGGCGTGACTCACGAGGAGCCTCGCCCGCGTTTTGACGAGGAGGTGCTGACGTTTCTCGATCCGGATGGCCTGCGGCTGGAGCTGGTCGCCGTCGCCGCGGACCCGCGCTCACCATGGGAGGGCGGGCCGGTGCCGGCGGAGCACGCCGTGCGCGGCTTCGACGGGGTGACTCTCACCGAATGGAACGCGCACGTGACCGAGGAGACGCTGGCCGGTCCCCTGGGGTTCCGGCGGGTGGCCGAGCACGGCGACCGCATCCGCTTCGAGGTGGGGGCGGGCGGCCCGGGGGCGCGAGTGGACGTGCTGGCCGCGCCGTCGGCGGTGCGCGGCCACGTCTCGGCGGGCACGGTGCACCATGTGGCCTGGCGGTCGGCCGACGAGCCGGACCAGCTCGCCTGGCGCGAGGCCGTGGCCGAGGCGGGCCTCTACGTGACGCCGGTGCTGGACCGCCAATACTTCAAATCGATCTACTTCCGCGAGCCGGGCGGCGTGCTCTTCGAGATCGCCACGGACCCGCCGGGCTTCACCCGCGACGAGCCGGTGGAGAGCCTGGGCTCAGGGCTCAAGCTGCCGCCGTGGCTCGAGCCTTCGCGACAGCAGATCCAGGACGCTCTGCCGCCCCTCGAGGTGCGGCCATGAACGGTGGGGGACCCCACCAGGGTCAGCCGCTCGCCCGGGCCGGCCGGCCGGTCGCCGGGGCCGCGGCGGCCATGGTGATGGTCCACGGCCGCGGCGCCACGGCGGAGAGCATCCTGACCCTGGCGGATGAATTCGGGCGCGACGACTTCGCCTATGTCGCACCGCAAGCCGCGGGCTGGTCCTGGTATCCGTACAGCTTCATGGCACCCATGCAACAGAACGAGCCGGGTCTCTCCTCAGGGCTGGCCCGCATCGGCGAGGTGGTCGCGCGGCTCGAAGCAGACGGCATGCCGGCCGAGCGCATCGTCCTCCTGGGTTTTTCCCAGGGGGCCTGTCTGAGCCTCGAATTCGCGGCTCGCAACCCGCGGCGCTACGGCGCCGTGATCGGGCTCTCCGGCGGCCTCATCGGTCCGCCGGGAACGCCGCGAAATTACCCGGGCTCGCTCGCCGGCACGCCCGTCTTCCTCGGCTGCAGCGACCGCGATCCCCATATCCCCCGCGAGCGGGTGGACGAGACCGCGGAGGTCCTCAAGGCGATGGGCGGAGAGGTGACAGAACGGATTTACCCCGCGATGGGGCACACGGTAAACCAGGACGAGCTGGATCACGTGCGCCGGCTGCTGGACGGGGTGGCGGCCGCCGACTCCTCCGCCGCCGTCAAGGCCCGCTGAACGGCGAGCCCATCCTGAAACGAGGCATCGCCTTCGCCGAGCCCTCCCCCTGAACAGGCGTCCACGAAGCTCCGCATCATGCGGCCGAGGGCGTGCGTCTGGCCGTCGCTCGCCTCGTCGGGCAGCGGGAGATCTTCCCAACCCGGTTTGCCGGGTCGGGCCAGGCGCAGGGCGTCGAGGCTGCCGCGTGAAAGCAGGGCTTCGAGCGCCCCGTCGCGGCCCACCACCTGCACGTGGTTCGGCGCCCGTTGCGGCGTGATCCGGCTGCTCTGCCAGTGGCCGCGAGCTCCCGAGACGAAATGGAAGGAGACCGTGGCGATGTCATCCGTCTCGACGCCCGGCCGCGGCAGGTACTGGAGATCCGCCTTGACCGCTTCGATCGGCCCCAGGAGAAAGCGGGCGAGATCGAAGAAGTGCGAGCCCAGGTCATACAGCACGCCTCCCCCGGAAGGTGCTTTCAGCTCCCGCCAGCCGCCGGGGCGCAGCCCGTCCCAGTATTCGTGATGGGCGCGAAAGAGGAACGGCTCGCCCACGTCGCCCGCCTGCACGCGGCGGCGCAACTCCTCGACGCCATAGAGATAGCGGTAGGTGAAGGCGACCTGATGCACCCGGCCGCTCGCCTCGGCGGCGCGGGCCATCTCCTCGGCTTCGGCCACCGAGAGCCCCAGCGGTTTTTCGCAGAAGACGTGCTTGCCGTGGGCGAAGGCGAGCAGGGCCTGCTCGCGGTGCGCGGCGTTGGGAGTGCAGAGGGTGACCCCGTCAAGGTCGTCCCGGGCGACCAACTCGCCCGGGTCGGTGTGGACGGCGGGGATGCCGAAGCGGCCGGCGAGCGCCTGGGCCCGCTCGCGGTGCCGGCCGCAGATCGCCACCACCTCGGCCCGCGGGTGGCTCAGCAGACCGGGGACGTGGCAGGCCTCGGCAAAGGCCCCCGCCCCGATCACCCCGAAACGCAGCTTGCGGCCGCCGCCCGGCTTCACGGCAGGGCCAGGCTCGTCTCGGCTGTCGCCAGCTTGCCGCTCACCGGATCGTAGACCGTGGCCACGAGACGGTTGGCCTTCCCCTTGAGAGTGAGCTTGGTCTCGTACTTGATGAACCCGCCCGGCTTCGCGGGATGGTCCGACGAGATGTCGAGCGGCACGACGGGAATCTCCGAGCCGCTGCCCTTGTCGTCCGAGGCTGCGAAGCGGAGCTCGGCATGGGCCGCGTACTTGTTGCCCACCTGCACCAGCGTCACCACGTCGGCGGGCAGGCCCAGGGTGATGGGGATCTCCGTTCCGCCCCCCTTGGCTTTCACCGGCGTGCCGATCCGCATGGGCAGGGCGGCGTTGCCCGGGAGGTTGCCGAAGAGCAGGGCGCTCTCGACCATCATCGAGACCTCCGTCTTTTTCGACAGGTCGAGGAAGCTCTCCCGCGAGCGCACCTTGAGGCCCGGCTTGTTGACGCTGACGTCCACCTTGTGGCGAGTGTCGTTGCGCTCCCAGGTGGGGGAGAAGCCGAGCCAATAGTACGAGCGGGTGTCGGCCGCGGCCTCGGTGAGGGCCACCAGCCGGTTGCCATAACGCAGGGGCTTGCCGCCCGTCTCCTTGGCCACGAACTCGAGGGTGCCCTTGATCTCCTGCTCGCGGAGCGACCCGGCGCCGGCGCCGACGGACCCGGCGAGCGAAGCATCGTTGGCCGAGGTCTGAAGCCCGGGCACGTCGACCGGATAGACGGTGTAGCCGAGCAGGTTGGCCGTGCTGGTCAGGTTGCGGAAGAGCGGCTCGCCGTCCTTGAACTCCCGCGACGCGGAAACGGGGGCGTCGCCGGCGATGAAGCTCTGGATCGAGTACGGCCAGCCGCCGTCCAGCAGGAGCATGACCTTGCGCCCGGGCGGCGCGGCGAAGGTGCGCAGCGTCCGCGCCGCGGCGTTGACCACCCCCTCGATCTGGCGGAAGAGCGTCGAGCCGTAGGCCCGCGCCCCCATGTTCAGGCCGGAATTCTCGATCCGGGTATTGAGGTCGAGGGGCGCATTGTCCCCCGCGGTCCCCGAGGCGAACCCCTGGTCGTGCTGGAAGACCTGGAACTCGGTGATCCGGTCGAGGCCCCGCGCCGGCCGCGCCATGGCCTGATCGAAAGCCCGGGCCAGCTCGGCCTGGGACTGCGACCAGTTCGAGACCATGGTGAGATGGCCGCCGTCATAGGCGACGATCGCCATGCGGTCCTCCGGACCCAGGCGGGCGAGGTCGTTCTTGAGCGCCTTGAGCACCTCGTTGCGCCGGACTTCGACGGGGAAGTAGTCGTCGACGAAGACGAGATAGCTGGTGCCCACGGCCCCGCCCGGCTCCACCCCCGGCACGGCCGGAGCGACGGCCGGGGCTCCCGCGGCCGGGGCCGCCGCTGCGGGAGGGGCGGCGGCCTGGCCGCCGGCGATCTCGGAGAAGTAGGTGACCGGCACCTCCTTGCCGTCCACCTTCAGACGGAAATCGGTGGGCTTGAGGCCGGTGACGCGGTTGCCGTCCTTGTCGGTGACCACCGCTTCGACGTTGACCACCCGCACGTCGATCGTCTCGCCGAAGATCGGCGACTCCTGGGACTTGGGCGGCGTCTTCTGCTGTTTCGGCTGTGCCCAGGCCAGCGCTGAACCGAGCGCCACGGCGCCGACCAGGCAGACAGCAGACAGGAACATCCTCTTCATGCAAACCTCCTTGCGACGCTTCCAGTATATCGCTCTGACGTCCGGAGCACCGAGCGGTCGTGTTGACGGCGACCGCGGAGCTGGCTTACCTTGATGCCCGCAGCTCCAAATCCATTTCTGCAAGGAAGGAAAGTGTCCCGATGAGCGAGATCGACGAGACGATTTCCGAGGCCGTGGAGAAAGCCAAGGAGTCTTCGGATCCCCTCAACTCCGTCGTCGCCATCCTGGTCGCGTTGATCGCGACCTTCATGGCGCTCTGCAATATCAAAGACGGCAACATCGTGCAGGCGATGTCCCAGGAGCAGGCCAAGGCGGTCGACTACTGGTCCTATTACCAGGCCAAAGGCATGAAGCAGAACCTCGCCGAGAGCGTGCTCGATCAGCTCACGCTGCAGAAACAGATGAGCGCGGGCCTCCCGGCGCCGGCGGCGGCCTTGCTCGACAAGGAACTGGCCCTCTACGCGCAGAGCGTGAAGAAGTATCAGAAGGAAAAGGAAGACATCAAGAAGCAGGCGGAGGATGCTCAGAAGGAGTACGACCGCCTGAACGTGCACGACGACCAGTTCGACATGTCCGAAGCCGCCCTCAGCATCGCCATCGCGCTACTGGGCGTCAGCGCGCTGACCCGGAAGAGATGGCTGGTGGGGCTCGCGATCGTGTTCGCCGGCTTCGGCGTGGTGCTCGGCTTCGCCGGCTTCCTGGGCTGGAACCTCCATCCCGACGCGTTGGCGAAGTTTTTGAGCTGATGGGCCTGGCTGGTGCCTAACTGGGTGTCTGGAAAATCTGCGGCTTCAGCCTGTCCACCATCCGAAACGCTCCGCGTGCGTCGTAGGGGCGCAATTCATTGCGCCCTGAGGTGACGCCGACCCTGCGGGCGCAATGAATTGCGCCCCTACGACCTCCGCCGAACCGCCTCTTCCCGGGACTGACACCATTTCCAAACACCCCCTAACTGGGGAAAACCCGGCTGCGCGGCCCCCGCCACAGGCGCGGACGGCGGCCGAAGTGGTGCGAGCGCGGGCGCGGGCGGACCGAGGAGGCGCGCCCGGCGATGTCGTTCGCGCCCTGGAACAGCAGGTAGTCCCTGGACTCCAGGAAGATCCCGGAGCCGAGCTGCGGCTGGGGCCGCGGGCCGGGCGTCGCCTTGGCAATCAGGACCGAGGGCTCCTCATAGGGACCTGAGGGAGGGACGGACCTGTCCTGCCTGACCTCTTTGACCTGAAAGCCGTCCATCACCTCGAGGATGAAGCGCTCGGAATGCAGCAGTCGTCCGGTCCACAGCTCACCCCCGAGCTCCACCCGGTGCTGGGCGAGCGAGAGGAGGAAACGCTGCGACTCCGGCGTCCTCTCGGCGAGGAGCACGCGGTAGAGGACGCGCACCTCGCACAGCCCTAAGGGCACGAGGATGCAGGCGAGGAGCGCCGCCCGGCGGCGGGCTGGCGGTGTGCGGCGCACGATCTCCAGCACGGACAGCGCGCCGAGCATGGCCCAGGCCGGGTAGCTCGGATCGAGGTACCAGTGGTGCTGGGTGCGCGACAGGGAGAAGAGGACGAGCGGCACCAGGGCCCAGAGCAGCACCAGCGGCAGCCGCCCCCGCGCCAGCCGGCGGCCGAGGACGCGCAGGCGGAAGCGCTCCTCCCGGACGGCGAGGAACACCGCGATGAGGATCAGCAGCGGCCAGGGGGCGAAACGATCGAACAGCGTCCCGACATAACCGAAGGGCGAGTAGGTGACCTTGTCGATGATGGTCGTCGAGCGGGCGAGGAGGTCTTCCCGCACCATGCGCTGGAGAAAGTAGGTCGAGCCGTCGGCGTGGACGCGCGCGGCGGCCCAGATGGCCACCGGCAGGGCGAAGGCCAGGAACGCCAGAACGCAGGGCAGGAGCCGCTGCCGCCGCCAGGAGCCGGTCCACAAGGCGTAGAGCCCGGCCGTGGCGACCAGCGGGAGGATGGCGAAGCTCTTGAGCAGGAATCCCAGGCCCAGCAGGAAGCCCATGGACACCACCCGCCACGGCGACTTGCCGAGGCAGGACACCTCGAGCGTCGCCACCAGCAGGACGAGCGTCAGGGCGGCGTCGAGATCACCGCTGCGTGCGCCATGGTTGGTGAGGAAGCCGTAGGCCGTGGATAGGAACAGGCCGGTCAGCAGGCTCGCCCGGCGCCCGAACCAACGCCGGCTGAGGTCCACGGCGAGGGCGACGGCCCCAAGCGCGCAGAGGGCCGCGGGGAGGCGCAGCGCGAAGGTCGTGGGACCGAAGATCCAGAACGAGAGCGCGATCAGCCAGTAGCCCAGCGGCGGCTTCAGGTTCCAGTACTCCGGCTCCCCCGCATAGGTGGTGACGATGAACGACCGGTGCTGGAGCATCTCCCAGGCGGAGACGCCATAGCGCGCCTCGTCCGAGTCGTTGATGCTGACCGAGCCCAGCCCGGCGAAGACGTTGGTGGCCATGAGCATCAGCACCAGCGCCACGGCGGCGCCATAGCGGCGGACGGCGAACGTCCCCAGGGCGCGCTCGAAGGGGGCGGCCTGGGTGGTCCCGCGGCGGTCCGGGAGGACCTGAAGGCTGGGCGAAGAGCTGGCGGAGAATTCCATGGGTCGACCCCGTAACGCACTCCCGCTCCGGGGCCGGCCGTAGAGCACCGACGTCAGGACCCAGGTTAGGGATTTAGGCTGAGAAGCAGTCTAGCACAGGCGCAGATCGGGACTGGCGCCAGCGGGTCCGTCCTCGGTCGTGAAGGACGACTCCGCCCGCACCGGAGCCGAGCTCCTGTTGGACGTGGGTAGAACCCGACCGCCGGATGCGGTGGAATTGAACCTGGTCTTTGACAACTGATGGACTTCACTCTCGTGGAGACCCTTCGGGGGATTGAGACCTTGCTACGCATGGAACATTCCCTCCTTCGAAAGAAGGTCACAAAGAGGGCGGGACCCTTCGGGGGATTGAGGCATGAGACTCAGAGGGTGTCTCATGAGTCATCAGGCCCGAAGGGCCGGCGGCATGTAGCCTGGGGCGCAAGCCCCAGGAACAGAGCCCCAAATTACCCCCAAGCCCCGGAGGGGCGGCGGCAGTTTGCTTCAAATGATGAGCTGCCGTCGCCCTTTCAGGGCTTTGGGTTTGTATGGGTTGCGTTTCCTGGGGCTGGCAAAAAGCGCCAGCCCCAGGCTACATGCCGCCGGCCCTTCGGGCCTGAAAGGAACCCCTCCGGCAGAGGTGACCCGACGAAATCGGCAGAGGTGACCCGACGATATCTACCCGACCGCCGCCTCCCGCTGTTTCACCAACTGTCCGCACGCTCCCTGCACGTCGCGGCTGCGGCTGCGGCGCACGGTGATGAAGCAGCCGTGCTGGTGGAGGCGGGCGGCGAAGGCCTGGAGGCGCTGCTCGCCGGGACCGCGGAAGGGGGAGTGGGGGTGCTCGTTCATCGGGATCAAATTGACGTTGTGGCGATGGCGCAGGTCCCCCAGCCAATCCGCCAGGCGGTCCGCATCTTCCAGCGTGTCGTTGACTCCGGCGAGGAGCACGTACTCGAAGATGAAGCGCTCGTGGCGCTTGAGCTCCCAGGCGTCGAGCGCCTGGCGCAGACGGGCGAGGTTCCAGGCCCGGTTGACCGGCATGGTGGCCGAGCGCGCCGCGTCGGTGGTGGCGTTGACCGAGACGGCGAGCTGCGGCCGCGGCACCATCCGCGCCAGCCGCTCGATGCCGGAGACCAGGCCCGCGGTGCTCACCGTGATGCGCCAGGGCGAGAGGCCGGCGCCCTCCGGATGGCAGAGGACGGTCACCGCCCGGTGCACGTGGTCGAGGTTGTGGAGCGGCTCGCCCATGCCCATGAAGACGAGGTGGACCGACTCGCCGCACCGCGGCCCGAGGTCGCGCATCAGCGCCAGGACCTGCCCTACGATCTCGCCCGCCGTCAGGTTGCGCACGATCCCCATGGCCCCCGTGGCGCAGAAGGTGCAACCCAGGGCGCACCCCACCTGGCTCGACACGCAGTAGGTGACGCGATGGTCCGCCTCGTGGCGGGGCATGTGGACGGCCTCGATCCGCTGGCCGTCCGCCAGCCCGAGCACCAGCTTGGTGGAGCCGTCGTACGAGGGGTGGCGTTCGAGGATCGCCGGCAAGGACTGATCGGTGTGATCCGCGAGCCAGGCGCGGATCTCCCGCGCGACGAAGAGGCGGTCCGGCTGCCAGGTGCGGACGCGCTGAAGCCGGGCGAACACGTGCTCCGGCCGGCCGGGGCAGCCGCGGGCCGCGAGGTCCTCGGGCAGCAAGGACCAGGCGGAGGGCGGGCCTTCCCGCTCCGGGGCGCGGCGGTCCCAGGGCATCGCGGCAGCGGCGGCGGTCGGGAGCATTCGTGGAGTCTAGCCGATCGGAGGCGGACGGGGGATGCCGGCAGCCGCGGCGTCCCCCGGATGCAATCGATTCAGTTGCAGGCGAAGGTGCAGGTCTGCCTCAGGTTACCGACCGGCGGACACGAGCCGTAGCATTCCTCGCAGGTGATATTGCAGACCCCCCGGGTGATCGCAAAGACCGGCGCCGACGCAGCGCCAGGGGCGGGGAGGAAGATCTCGTCCGCAAGGTACTGGGACACCTGGTCCGTCGCGATATGGGCCGGGGTGAAGGACTGCGGTTGCTCGGCCGGGATCGCCGCGAACGTCGAGACCGCCATGAACGCCATCGGGATCGCCAGAGCTGCTGCCATGAGAGTCTTGCGCATCGTTTCTCCTTGGGTTGAAGGGTCCATCCACAAAAAGAAGGGTGCGTGTCCTTGGGCAATGCGATCCCGATCTCGAATCGCCAAGGCGAGGCACGAGGTGTGCAGAGAGGCGTCTCCCGGGAGAGGCCGTCATCTCCCTGATAGGATCTCTCCAACCGGGAAAGGGGGCTCGCATGCGATGGACGCCAGGTGGACCCAGCGCCGATCTGGAGGACGATCGGGGGAGCTCAGGCGGCGGTGGGGGCCCCCTCCCGAAGCTGGGGATCGGCGGCTTCCTCGTGCTGCTCCTGCTGAGCTTCATCTTCAAGAAGGACTTCTTCGCGCTGGTCGGTGGAGGAGGCGCGCCGGGCGGCCCGCCGGCCCAGACCGCGCCGCGGGCCTCCTCGCCCGAGGAGGACAAGCTCGTGCAGTTCGTCTCCTTCGTCCTCGACGACGACCAGAAGACGTGGACCCAGCTCTTCGCGAGCTCGGGGAAGACCTACCGGCACGCCAAGCTCCACCTCTTCACCGACACCGTGCGCTCCGGCTGCGGCTTCGCCGAGACCGCCATGGGGCCGTTCTACTGCCCGGCCGACGAGAAGGTCTACATCGACCTCGGCTTCTACCGCGAGCTGAGGGATCGCTTCGGCGCGCCGGGCGAGTTCGCGGAGGCCTACGTGGTCGCCCATGAGCTCGGCCACCACGTGCAGAAGCTGCTGGGGATCAGCGACCAGGTCGAACGCGCCCAGCAGCAGAATCCCCGCAGCGCCAAAGCGCTGTCGGTGAAGCTGGAGCTTCAGGCCGACTGCCTGGCGGGCGTCTGGGGCTACACGGCCAAGCAGCGCAACATTCTGGATCCGGGGGATCTCGACGACGGCCTGCGCGCCGCCGCTGCCGTGGGCGACGACCGGATTCAGAAGCAGGCCACGGGCCAGGTGCACCCCGAGACCTGGACTCACGGCTCCTCCGAGCAGCGCGCCCGCTGGTTCCGCACCGGCTTCGACTCGGGAGACATGGGCCGCTGCGACACCTTCTCGTCGGGGCGGTGACGCTCCTCACGCCCAGGCCCAGGCCAGCGTCTCCACGACGCGCCGGTTGGTGACTTCGTCCTTGACCGCCACCCGCAGGGCATGGCGGCCGAGGACGGCGCTGGTCGCCCCGCTGTCGCGCAGGAAGACACCACGGCCGCGGCAGCGTTCGCACACCGTCGCCGCGTCCGGTCCTCGCCGGGGGAGGAGACAGAGGACGTAGTTCGCCACTCCCGCCAGGATCTCCGCTCCGGGCAGGACTTCCCGCAGGCTCGCGACCAGATCCTGCCGGAGCTCCGCCGTCTGCCGGTAGCGCCCGGCGTAATAGGCCGGGTCCCGCAGGGCGGCCACCGCCGCCACCTGCGCCGGCAGGCTCACCGCCCAGGGAGGGGTGAGCGACCGCAGCTCCCGCGCCAGGGCGGGCGGACCGCAGAGATAGGCCGCCCGGGCGCCGCTCAGGGAGTACACCTTCGACAGCGACTTGCAGACGACCACATTGCCGCTCGCCGCGGCGAGGCGCTCGACGGACTCCTCGCTCCCCGCGTAGTCGATGTACGCCTCGTCGATCCAGACGCGGGTGTGAGCGGGCACGGCGGCCAGCAGCGAGGCGACGCCGGCTTGCGGCAGGAGCTGGCCCGTCGGATTGTTGGGGTTCACCAGCACCACGAGGTCGTAGCGCCGCCGTCGCAGGCGCGACAGCAGCTCCTCCGGATCGAGGCGATAGCCGCCGGCGCGCGCCAGGCGGAGACGATCCGTGCGGCAGCCGACGACCCGTTCGAGGACGTGGGCGTACTCGCCATATGTCGGGTCCGGCAGGAGGACGCGCGAGGCGGGCGTCAGCCATTGGCGGAAGGCCAGGAAGATGAGGCTCGACGAGCCGGCGCCGAGGGCCAGGGAGCCGGCTGGCACGCCGCGGACCTCGGCGATGACCTGGATGAGGCCCCGCCCGTCCGTGGGCGGCGACGTCCGGAGGAGCCAGGGGAGGTGGTCGGCGAGGGTGCGCAGGGCGCCCGGGGCCGGGGGGAACCAGGCGTCGAGCACGTCGGCGTTGACCACGTGGTCCCGGCGCTCCAGCGTCTCGAACGTCTCGCCGATCGCGGTGAAGAAGGCGCCGCCGTGGAAGCAGGCCTCCTCCTGGAAGGGGACGTCCAGCTCCCAGTCCAGGGTGCGGCGGAGCCTGTGGAGCAGCGGCTCGAAGCGGACCGCGGCCGTCCGCAGGCCGGCGAGGGTGGCGGTCATCAGCTCGTAGGTCACCCGCCCGGCCTGCGCCCGCGGTCCGAGGGGCCGCAGGCCGGCCTTGCGGTAGAAGCCGAGCAGCTCGCGGCGCCCGATGGCGACGATCCGGGCGCCGCCCCGGGACTCGACACGACGGAAGGCGGCGTACATGAGAAGGAAGGCCAGGGCGCGGCCGCGGCGCCCTGGCGGGACGGTCAGCAGACGCACTTCCCAGAGCCCGTCGTCGAAGGCGACGGGGACGTCCTCCCGGGCGAAATACTTGTCGATGGAGTAGCTGGCCCCGCCGGGGGGCGTGAGGCTGACGAAGCCGGCGAGCTCGCCGCCCTCGGTGGCGACGACGTACTCGTTGCAATCGTCGAGGCCGTCGCGCAGCCGCCCCTCCGGGTTGGTCGAGTGCTGCCCCAACTCGGCGGCGTAGACGGCGTGGCGCAGCCGGTAGATGGCCTCGCGGTCATCGCCGCTCGCGAGGGCAAGGCGCAGACGGGGCATGGGTGGTCGATCGTAGCACCGTCTGAAGCTACACTTTCGTCCGCCATGACGCCACCCCTCGCCAGCCTCTCCCTGGACCTCGACAACCTCTGGTCCTATCTCAAGATCCATGGCGACGCCGGGTGGGAGGCGTTCCCTTCCTACCTGGACGTGGCGGTGCCGCGCATCCTGGCTTTCCTGGCCGAGCGGCGGCTGCGGATCACCTTCTTCGTCGTGGGGCAGGACGCGGCCCGGGAGGAAAACCGCGCAGCCCTGGCGTCGATCGCGGCGGCGGGGCACGAGATCGGCAACCACTCGTTCCGGCATGAGTCGTGGCTCCACCTGTACTCCGAGGCGGAGCTGGAGGAGGAGCTGGCACGGGCGGAGGAGGCGATCGTGCAGGCCACGGGGCAGCGGCCGGCGGGGTTTCGCGGCCCGGGGTTCAGCCTGTCTCCGGCGACGCTCGCCGTGCTCGCGCGGCGGGGATACCGCTACGACGCGAGCACTCTGCCGACCTTCCTGGGACCGCTGGCGCGGGCCTACTACTTCCGGACGGCCGGGCTCACGGCGGAGCAGCGGCGACAGCGCAGCGCCCTTTTCGGCACCTTCGGCGAGGGACTGCGGCCCATCCGGCCCTACCGCTGGCGGGTGGGGGAGCGGCGGTTGCTCGAGATCCCGGTCACCACGATGCCGCTCCTGCGCACGCCGATCCACCTCAGCTACGTGCTCTATCTGGACCTTGTCTCGCCGTCGCTGGGAAGGCTCTACTTCAACACGGCCCTGCGGCTCTGCCGTCTGACCGCAGTGCAGCCGTCGATCCTCCTCCACCCGCTCGACTTCCTGGGCGGCGACGACACGGAGGCGCTCGCCTTCTTTCCCGCCATGCGCCGGCCCGGCGCCTGGAAGCTCGCGCGGGTGAGCGAGCACCTCGCCGCCCTCTGCCGGGGGTTCGAGGTGATACCCCTGGGAGAGCACGCCGCGAGACTGGAGAGCGGCGAGCTGGCGGAGCGTGCCGCCGGCTGAGCTTCCTGCAGACGAGCCGTCTCTCCGACGGCGTCGGTTGCAAGCTTCAAGACAGGAGCCGCAACTTACCAGCCAGCAGCCGCAGCTTGCAACCCAAGCGGAGATCTTTGCCGGTTCGTGTGCCGCAACTTACCTGCCAGGCGACGCTCCACTCCATGAAAGCTGCCGCAACTGCCTGAGCCGCGGTGACCGCTGGCACGGCAGCGGAGGGCGCTGCTCGAATATTTGCAGCAAACAGGAAGACAGTCGCGGCTCCTGCTCGGACAGTTGCGGCTCAGGAAAGTGGAGCGAGTGAGGCTGCCGTGGCGTCGGTGTCTCACAGTTCGGTAGTTGCGGCTGCCATCTCGGTATTTGCGGCTGACGTCGGAATCGGAGAGATTGATGTGCTGGTATTCGCGGCTGCTGTCCTGGTATGTGCGGCTTGTGTCGTGGTATTGGCGTCTCGTGGCTTGGTGGTTGCGACGCTTGCGCGCATCTCCTACCGCACCTCCGTCCCCAGCGACCGCCCGAGGCCCATCATGTCCAGAGAGAGCCGGCGCTCAGGGCTCGGGTTGCGGAGCCGGCTGCGGTAGACGTCCAGCCGCACCCCGCGGAAGGCGGGGACGTTGCTCTCGATTGGAAGGCTCTTCACCCGCTCGAAGCGCTCGGGATGCTCGGCGAGGGTCTGGCGCAGCCGCTCCGCCATGGGTATCTTGAAGAGCACCTGCGGCTCTTCGACCACCAGGTACTCCGGGTCGTAGCGGAACAGGGCGGCGAGGATCTGGTTCTCGCCACCCGCGAATTCTTCGTAGCCGCCGCTGGGATCGTTGATTACGCCATAGAGGAGCTTGTCCCCCCTCAGCACCCAGAGGCGGCGGCGGGGGTCGTGGCGGCGGACCTGATAGATGAAGTCGCCGTTGAGGAAGCCGTCGACGAAGGAGTAGCGCGAGGCCCGGGTGTTGGCCACCACGTAGCGCGCCGCCTCCTCGTAGCCCCGGACGTAGAGCATGCGGCTCGTCGCGGCCAGCCAGAAGGCGCCGCCGATGACGATCGAGGCGACGATCGAGGCGAGGACCGCCCGCCCCTGCGGCAGCTTCAGCCGGCTCGCGATCCAGTCGATCCCTTCCCAGGCAAACAGGGCGAAGGCGGGGACCCAGTAGATCGTGTGGCGCGGCATGCGCTCCGCCAGCGGGGTGAAGGCGAGCCAGGTGGCCGCCGCCAGCGTGAGGTAGGGCCAGCAGGCTTGGCGCCGCGCCGGCCGCAGCGCCGAGAGGAGGCCGGCGAGCGCCGGCACGAGGGTGAGCCACCCGATCTGTCCGGGGAGGGCGCGGGGATAGAAGGCGAGGGCGCCGAAGAGGCCGAGGCCCGGGGCCGGATGGGCTCCGCCCTCGACCGTCACCAGGACGTGGGTGCGGCCGAACTGGGCCAGCATCGGCACGTAGACGGGCAGCACGATCGCCAGGGCGAGCAGCGCCGCCAGCCAGACCTCGCGCCGGCGCAGCACGTCGAAGCGCCGCAGGGCGAGCAGCGAGAGGAGGAAGAAGAGGACGAGGACGAAGGCGTCGTAGCGCGTCAGGGCAAAGCCGGCCGCGGCGGCCGCGGCGATGAAGACGTCCAGGCGCTTCCCGCCGTCGAGATCGTCGAGATAGCGGACGAAGTGATAAATCGCCGCCAGCGCGAAGGCCAGGGCGGGCATCTCCAGCATCACGTGGTGGCTCAGCAGGAAGACCAGCGGCGACAGGCCGAAGAGCAGCGTCACCACCGCGGCGGCGACCTCGCCATGGGTGCGGCGGACGAGCAGGAAGAGGTAGACGCAGGCGAGGGCGGAGAAGAGGCCGGCGAGGGCCTTCGTCACCGCGAACGAGGTGCCGAGGACGAGCATGAGGACCCCTTCAAAACCGTAGAACAGAGGGGGCCAGACGATCAGGCCGAGCGCCGGATACTGGAGGTAATAGTCGACGGTGTAGTCCCTGAGGCGTGAGAAAGGATGGTCGACGAGGAGATCGTGGACGAACACCCCCGTCATCACGTGGCGGGTCTCGTCGTTGTTGTAGAACGGCTCGCCGGATTGCCAGGCCAAACCTTGCGCGATCACGATCGCGAGGAGCGCGCCAGCGAGCAGAAGAAAAGGTTTCTTTTTCAACGCAGCGCCGCCGCCGCCCGGTTCGCGAGCTGGATCGTCTCGTCGACGTTCAGCGTGCCGTGGACGATGTGGGCCGCGTTGACGAGATGGAGCCCGGGGATGGAGGTGGTCATCGGCGGCAGCGTCCGCGAGTAGTGGAGCGTCGGCAGGGCGAAGACGTGGCGGACGCGCGAGACGCGGAAGGCGAGGACGTCGCCACCATCGAAGCCGGGGACCATCCGCTCCAGGCCGGCGAGGAAGGCCTCCCGGATCTCGCCGTCCGAGAGGGCGAAGGCTGGGTCCTCCGGATCCACGTACTTCGGCAGGTAGACCAGGGCGTGTCCCCCGAATTGCGCGCGGTCGACCAGGGTGGACGTCTCGACCACCGCCGTGAAGGGATAACCCGGATCGGTGACGTTGGTGACGTAGAACCCGGCCAGCGGCCGGCGCAGGAGGAGGGAGGCGCAGATAATGCCAAGGTACTGCACGCCCCGCAGCCGCGCCGTCTCCTCGGCCGTGAGCCCCTGGCAGAGATCCGCCGCCACCGGCGCGGGCACAGTCGCCACGACGCGATCGAAGGTCTCGCCGTGGCCGTTGCGAAACTCGACCCGTATCCCGTTGGAGTCCGGAGCGATCCGCGCCGCGGCGTGGCCGGCCCGGATCGCCACTCCTTCCTCCGCCAGCACCGCGGCGAAGCGGCCGAGGACGCGGGCGTAGCCGCCGGCGACGTAGCCAAACATCTCCTTCTTGAGGCCCGTCCGGCGGGCGGCGTACAGGCGGGCGATGGTGGCCCAGAGGAAGGCGGCGGAGGTCCGCTGCCAGTGCCGCCCGAGCTTGGCTTCGAGCAGCGGCAGCCAGATCGTCTGGAACGTCCGCTCGCCCGACCAGCGCCGCAGCCAGTCGCTCACCGTCACCGCCTCCAGCGGCAAGGGGTCGCGGATACGCGAGGCGTGGAGGATCGTCGCCGCGAGCCGCGCCTTGTCCACCAGGCGCAGGGGAGGAAAGCGGAGGAACTCCAGGGCGTTCGACATCGAGTGGAACTGGCCGCCGGAGTAGAAGCCGGTGCGCGTCTCAGCCCAGCGCAGCTCGTCCGCGAGGCCGAGCTCGGCCCACAGCGCGCGCAGGTGGGAGTCCGACAGCAGGGTGACGTGGTAATGGCGGTCCCACACCACGCCGTTCAGGCTCCAGGCCGCGGCGAGGCCGCCGAGCTGCTCCGCCGCCTCGAACAGGGTGACGTCGTGCCCGGCCCGGGCGAGGCGATGGGCGAGCGTCATCCCCAGGATGCCGCCGCCGACCACAGCCCAGCGCCGGCCCGTTCCAGTCGATCCAGTCAATCCGGGGGCCATCCCTCCCGTACCTCCCCCCGTTTCGCCGCGTAGCACCGGCCGCACACCCCGCAGGTCGCCTGCCGGAAGCGATCAGCGTCGCGCGCGTTGAAGCGGAAGAGGAGCTGGCCGCAGCGGCAGACGCAGCCGGCGAGGCGGGCCGGATGACCGAGCGCGAGGTGGAAGTCGGGGATGGGCTTCGTCACCACCGAGCCCATGCCGATCATGGCGAAACGGCCGATGGCGAGGTCGTTGCCGACGGTGCAGCCGGCGCCGATCGTCGCCCCCTCGCGCACCAGGGTGGGGAGGGTGTGCTCGTCCGGCCCGGAGGGGCGCAGGTGCCGCAGGTCCGGCGTCGTCGCCCGCGGGAAACGATCATTGGTGAACACGGTGCCGGCGCTGATCATCACGCCGTCCTCGATCGTCACCGCGGCGCAGACGTAGACCATGGCGTTGATTTTCACGCGATGGCCGATTCGCACGCCGTAGGCGATGTAGGTCTTCTCGCCGACGAGGCACTCCTCGCCGAGTCGGGCGCCGCGCCGGACGTGGACGTGATCCCAGATCGCACAGCCGGCGCCGATCTCCACCTCTTCCTCGATGATCGCCGTGGGGTGGACGAACGCCGTGGGATGGATCATCGCCGCTCGCCCGCCACCAGGGATAAGGTGCGAGGCCGGCGCAGGCGCTCGGGATCGCCGATCGCCGTCCAGCGGCTGGCGTGGAGGGCGCGGTAGGCGGCCTCGACGACCTCGACGGAGGCGAGCGCGTCGGCCATGGTGATCCGCAGCTCCTCTTCTCCCGCGATCGCCCGCACGAAGTTCTCGATCTGTGAGCGGAAGGCCTGGAGCTTGTCGTAGCCGGTGCCGAAGGAGACCCAGTCCTCGCTCCCGGTTCGCCGGTAGCGCGACCCCCGCCAGCCGAGGTGGAGGACGCCCTCAGTGCCATAGAGCGTGAGATAGCTCGCCGTCTCCTTGCCGAGGCTCCACGACAGGTCGATGCTCCCCAGGACGCCGGCGGCGTTGCGCACGAAGAGGCGGACGGTCTCCTCGACGGCGAGCCCCTGGCTGCGCGGCCCCTCCACGACCTGCACCTCCACGAGCGGGCCGAGGAAGCAGCGCAGCAGATCGACCGAATGGGTGCCGTTGTCGATCAGCACGCCGCCGCCGCTTAAGCGCGGATCGGAGCTCCAGCGCGCCGACATGTCGATGCGCCCGGTGAAAGAGTTTTCCGCCTGCACGATCTCGCCGATCGTTCCGGATGCAACCAGGTCTCTGGCGCGGACCACGTCCTCCACGTAGCGGAACTTGGAGGCCATGGCGAGCACTGCGCCCGTGCGGCGGGCGACGTGCGCCATCAGCCGCGCGCTGTGGGAATCGATGCTGAGGGGCTTTTCGCAGAGGACGTGGACGCGCCGCCGCAGGAAGTGGAGCGCGACGTCTGGGTGCGAGACCGGCGGCGTGCAGACGACGACGGCGTCGAGCGGGCAGGCCAGGGACATGGCCTTGTGCGACGCGAAGGCCGGGTAGCCCAGCCGGCCGGCCAGCGCGAAGGCGGCCTCGGGCCGCACGTCCGCCACGGCCACGATGCGGGCCCGCTCCTGGCCCGCGAACGCCTGGACATAGGCTTCAGCGATCCGCCCCGCCCCGATCAGCCCGAAGCGCAGCCCGGAGCGCAGGGGCTCGCTCACGCCGCCTCCCGCATCAGGCCGCCGGCGGCCTCGTGGATGCAGGCCGCGAGAAAGTCCACGTGCTTCTCCTCGAAGCGCTCGTTCCAGGGCAGGACGAGGAGGGAATCGAGGGCCGCGACCACGCCGGGAAAGCGGCAGGGGCGATAGTCGAGCGCTTCGGGGCGTGCCAGGGTGAACGGCCAGCGGCTGGCGCCGAAGGTCCGCTGCTGCTGGAACACCTCGCACGCGAAGGCCGGCTTCTGGATGTAGCGCGGCGCCGCGGCGATGCCTCGCTCCCTGAGCCGCGCCCCCAGCGCCACTACGCCGCCCGGGAGCACCTCGGAATCGACTCGCAGACAAAAGCGCCAGTAGGCGTGGACGCTCTCCGGCCTTACCTGGGGAGCTCCGATTCCCGGCAGGTTCCGCAGGGCCGCAGTGAGCCGGGCGGCGTTGGCGATCCGCCGCGCCACGAAGGCTGCGAGCCGCGGGAGCTGCGCCAGGGCCACCGCTCCCTGGAGCTCGCTCAGCCGGTAGTTGAGGGCGAGGAAGGTGTGGTCCGGGTGCGGGTCGCCGTAACCCCAGGCCTTGTTGATGAAGAGGTTCATGCGGCGGGCCAGGGCGTCGTCGTCCGTGACCACCAGCCCGCCCTCGCCGCAGGTGACGTGCTTGCCCTGCTGCAGGCTGAAGACGCCGATCGTGCCGAGCGTCCCCACCGTCCGCCCCCGGTCGCGGGCCAGGAAGGCCTGCGCGCAATCCTCGATCACCGGGATGCCCCGGCCGCGGGCGAGATCCAGGATGGGTCTCATGTCGCACGGATTGCCGAACAGATGGGTGACGGCGATGGCGCGGGTGCGCGCGCCGAGGCAGGGCTCGATCGTCGCCGCCGTGACGTTGCAGGTCGCCGCGTCGATGTCGGCGAAGACGGGGATCGCCCCCTGATAGAGGATCGGCGCCAGCGCGCCCATGTCGGTGACGGGGGAGGCGACGATCTCGTCCCCCGGCTCGGGGTCGATCGCCGCCACGGCGGTATGGAAGGCGGCGGTGCCCGAGGAGCAGGCCCAGGCATGGCGGACGCCGAGCGTCTCGGCAAAGCGCCGCTCGAAGCTGCGGACGACGCTCCCCCGGGTGCTGCACAGCGTGCCGCTGCGCAGGACCTCGGCGAGCAGCGCCAGCTCGCCGTCGCCGAAGCTCCGCCCGGAGGCGTCCTGGTCCGAAGGCAGGGGCTCATTCATGGTGAGCTCCCGAAACCGAAGGCCGGAGATCGACCGCCGCCACACCCGTCCGCCGGCGCGCCCCGAAGAGCCGCAGGGCCGCCAGCCGGGCGAGGAGCCGCAGATGTCCCGCCACCGAGCGCAGGACCTTCATCTTGGAATGGCCAAGGAGCCGCACCTCCAGCGTCGTGGGATGCTCCACCACCGTCGAGCCCTGGAGGTCCAGCCGGGCGAGCATCTCGGCGATCCCCAGGAACCCCTCTTCGCGCAGCGTCAGATCGGCCAGCGCCCGCCGGCGGTAGACGCGGAAGCAGCTCGTGTAGGTGTGGAGCCTCTGGCGCAGCACCTGCCGGTAGAGGAAGGAGGCGCCGCGGGAGAGCGCCAGGCGCCAGGCCGGCACGTTCAGCACCCGGCCGCGCGGGTGATAGGGCGAGGCGGTGACCAGGTCCACCCCTTCCGCGAGCCGGGGAATCATCTCCGCCAGCCCGTGCGGATCGTAGGTGCAGTCGCAGTCGATCGAGCAGACGATCTCCGTGCCCGCGGCGTGCAGGCCGGTGAGGATCGCCGCCGCCACGCCGCGGTTGCGGTCGTGGCGCAGGAGCGTGGTGTCGGACCGCGCGCCGAAGAGCCGGTGCAGGAGGTCCCACGTGCCGTCGCCGCTGGCGTCGTCCACGAAGACGAAGGCGAGCTCGTAGTCCCGGCCCAGCCAGAGCCGCACGCTGCGCAGCGTGTTGGCCAGGTACTCCAGCGACCGCTCCTCGTTGCAGCAGGGGACGACGAGGGTGACCGGTACGCGCGCCCGGCGCGGCACGAGGCTCAAACCCCCACGGCTGGGATGCTTCGCCGGCTGCGGCGGCTTCAGTGATTTCAGCGATGTTGCCACAGGCGCCGCCGTTGTTTCCTGGACCATGGGGCCGGGATCGAGTCCGAGATAGTCGGCGATGCTCAGCACCCGGCTGGTGCGGAAGAAGTCCTCCAGCACCCACTCCATCTTGTCGAGGTTGCGGTAGTGGCGGACGCGGGTCAGCAGCGAGCCGGTGTTGAGCGTCGGCTGCCCGGGGTCGAGTTCCCAGACGTGGAAGTAGAGGACGAAGGGAGCGGAATGCTGGCGGTGCCAGAGCCGCACCAGCGGCTTGACCAGCGTGTAGGGGAGCTGGCGGAAGTAGTTGCCGCCTGCGAGCGGCAGGGCCAGGCCGCCGAGCGTCACCGAGGAGGGCGGGATCTCCCACAGCGTCCGGCCGCCCGCGGCGCGGCGGTGGACGGCGTGCAGCCAGGGCTCGGCGGCGGACTGGCGCAGCAGGGGGCGGAGGCTGGAGTCGTAGGCGTAGCCCTCCTCGGCCACCACGTCGAGGGCCCAGAGGTCCGAGGGCTGGAGGAAGTGGGGCACCCGGTGGCCGCAGACGCGGACCCCGGCCGCCCGCTCCAGGGCCTCGCGGGAGCGCCGCAGGTCGTCGCGGAACTCCGCCGGGCTCATCTGCCGTATGGTGCGGTGCCAGTAGCCGCCGCTCGCGACCTCGTGCCCGCGGCGGACGATCTCGCGCACCACCTCCGGCATCGCGTCCGCCACCCAGCCGAGGACGAAGAACGTGGCCCGCACGTCGAAGGCCGCCAGCAGGTCGAGCGCCTTCGCCGTATTGCGGGCGATGCGGGTCTCGAAACGGTACCAGTGCTCCTTCTGGATCAACCCGTCGAACGAGCCGACCTGGTAGTAGTCCTCGACTCCAATGGTGAGCAGAACGCGATTCGCCAAAGACTCCACCGGACTCCGAACCTTTCTCGACACGCCGAGCTGACCCGCGCGCCCCTGGTTGTTTCACTTTAAAGCACGAATTTCTGATGCAAGGAATAAACCATCGAAGGAGATGCATCCTTCAACGGGGGAAGACTCTGTCAGGCGCTTTGGAAGAGCTCGGCCGGCGGGAAAGAATTACGAGTTGGGGAGCCGGAGCTCTCCAGGGCTACAAAGGCTTTTCTGTATATCTCGATCGGAAAGACCACGCCATCGCAGCCCGGACTTGGGGAGGCCGGTCCGGGGGGATCAGCGGCTCAGCGGCAGCCGCAGAAGCAATCGGCGGTGCTGATGCAGTAGGACGTATGGCCCCAGGGACAATCGGTGCATCCCAAGATGCACTCCCTGTACGTGCAACCCCCGACCGGCATGGCGGGGGTGGGCGCCGGGAGCGCCAGGAAGGCTGCTAGAAGGACGCTGGCAAGGCAGATCAATCTTTTCATCGGCTACCTCCGTCGTGTTTTGTGGTTGCGGACTCTGGACCGGCTCTCCCCGGAAGGTACTTTACCTGATTTGCAGATGGCTCAGAGGGTGTCTTCGGTGCGAGCGACGTCACCCTCCTAGGAGCCTGCGCGGCAGAGAAGCTCGTAGGCAGCGTTGGTGCAGGACAGCAGGGACAGTAGGGACTTCAGGGACAACAGGGACGTGAAAACTTAGTCAAGACCCGAGATTTTTCGTCCCTGCTGTCTCTGGTGTCCCTGCTGTCCCTGTCTTCGAGTTTCTGCCGCGCACCCTCCTAGGAACAGCGCCTCCTGAAGGAGGCTTCAAGCCGGATTCATCCGGCACCGTTCTTAGCCCTGGCATTCATGCCCGGGCGGGGAGGCGGCTTCGGAAGGACTTTTGAAACACCCTCAAGGCATTTTTCTTGCACGCTTTACGACGCTGATCCGCCCGGAGAGGCGGGAACTGATGAGTCCTTTGGATTGGGAGGGCGAATGAATGAGGCACCTGACGAAAGGAGTCTGCTCATGAAGCCGAAGCTCCACCAGCCGACGACCATCCTGATCTCGTCCCTCGCTCTTCTCATGTTCCTGGTCGCCGCCGCCCCCAACCCCAGCGCGCAGCCGGCACACGTCGCCCACAACCAGGTCATCGTGCCCGAGGAGGATCGCTTCACGCCCTTCGCGCAGAACATCCGCGCCGGCGATTCCGTGCGCTGGATCAACATGGACACCGACGACCATACGGTGGTCAGCGACGACGCCTTCAACACCGCCGGCAACCGGGGGATCAATGTCGTTTTGAAGGGAACCGACAACAACGGCGGCAAGCCCGGGACGCTGGTCCTCCACTTCGGCCATCCCGGCACCTTCGTCTACTACTGCCATTTCCACGCTCATCTGGATGCGGACAATCAGCCGGCGGCGCCCGGGTCCAAGGGGGGCATCGAGGATTCCGACGGCAACCACGGCACGCCGATGATGGGGATCATCACGGTCCTGCCCGGGGATTGAGCGCCTCCGGCTCTTCGGGACCCTATCTGCAATGCCCGGCGTGCTAAGCTGCGGGCAACGAAGCTTTGCAGAGAAGGAGATTTCCCATGCAAGGGAGCCGTGTGCGCCGTCCGCTGTCGTGGCTGATCCTGACGCTCCTCGCGCTGTCGCTGCCGTTGTCGTGGGGCTGCAAGGCGGATGGCAAGCCGCCCGCCGCGGAGGCCGGCTCCAACCCCGCGGGCGACGAGGCGGAGCGCACCCGCAAGATGCAGGACAAGGCCGCGGAGATCGACCGCAAGGCGGAGGAGATCCGCAACATGCAGGGCACCGACGAGGAGAAGGCCGAGGCCGTCAACAAGCTCGACCAGGAACGCCGGGAGCTCAACGAGATGCAGGACCAGGGCAAGCAGTAATCCTGTGAGCCGGTGGCATACGACGTGCTTCGGTTCCGGCCGTCGTAGTGTCGGCACCGAACCCGGCCGGAACCCCCGGCCTTTCGTCACGGGAGAATCGCGGTTATGGACATCCTGACCTGGATCATCGTCGGACTGGTGGCCGGAGTCCTGGCGTCGCTCGTCGCCGGGGGCGGCTATGGGATCATCGGCGACATCATCATCGGCATCGTCGGCGCCTTCATCGGCGGCTGGATCTTTCGCCAGATGCACTGGCACACGCCGTTCGGCGGCCTGGCGGGCACCATCTTCGTCGCCTTCATAGGAGCGGTGGTGCTCATCTTCATCCTGAGGCTCATCCGCCGGGCGTGACGCCCGATCTCCCCCGCTGGAACCTCCCTCCGCTCCGGGCTCCCCGCGAGGAGCCCGGCCCGCGCTTGCACCGCGGTCACCGTTGCGGGATACTGCCCTGCGAAATCTCTTCGATGTGCGGGTCCTGGCGTGAGCTGCGAGCTCACTGTCACGATCGTCACCACGGCAAAAGCCCTTGGGAGGAGGATCATCATGCCCGACTTTTCGATCAAGATCGTTGCGGCGGCTGGAGGAGGTGCGGCGTTCATACCGGACGATGAGGTCGAGGACTACGAGACCGGCGACCTGGCACTGGGCGAGGAAGCATCTGTGGCTGGAGAAGGGGCGGCGTTCGTACCGGACTGCCAGCAAGTACCTCAGTATTCTTTGATCACTTGGAACAACACCACGGACGAGACCCATCAGCCGGAGCTGACCGACAAGAGCTTTGCGACGGACCCGATCCTGCCCGGGCAGTCGTCGCGGCCGGACTACTACGTCACGGCGGCGGCCCCGGCGACGATCTCCTATGGCTGCAAGCTGCACCCGGAGGAGTACGGCACGATCGTCGTCTTCGCCGTGCAGAACCTGCCGCCGGAAGGGGAGGAATGAGATGACCTTCGAGGCCAAGCTTCACGATCGCAAGAACCATTCACTGGCGGTCGTCGCGGTGGCGGTGGTCCTGCTGCAGGCACTGCCGGCGGGCGCCCAATCGTCGGACGCCGGCTCGACGTCCCAGGTCCGGTGCCTGCCCACGCAGCAGGACCTGGTGAAGGTACCCGAGCTCATCTCCAAGGACGGCAGGTTGCGCGCCACCTTCACGGTGACGAGCGAGCTGGACCGCCTGGCCTTCCGGAATCCGCCCAAGACCAACGGCAAGGCGACGCAGCCCGGCGACCCGAGCGCCTTCTCGGCGTGCTTCAACCAATACGTGCGGGCTTTCCGCAGCCCCGACGCGGTCCCCCCGTATCCCCCCTATCCGCCGCAGGCCGGTGGTTTTGCGGATCCGCTGCCCGGGCCGACGCTGCGGGCCCGGGTCGGCGACGTCATCGAGCTCGCCTTCCTCAACAACGTCGACCCGGGGAATTTCGGCAATTCGATCGACCGCGGGGACACCGGAGCCTGCGACGAGACCTCCGCGCCCTACCCGGGAACGGACCCGAAGGGGGACAAGTTCCCGAACTGCTTCCACGGCTCGACCACCGCCAACCTGCATTTTCACGGCACGCACACGAATCCGAATACGACCGGCGACAACGTCTTCCTCGAGATCCTGTCGGCGCGGCGGCTGGCCGGCGGGGCTCCCGTCACCCCGGAGAGCGTGCGCCCGGTGTTCGACCAGTTTTTCGATCGCTGCGAGTCGGAGCTGGCGAAGGGGAGTCACCGGGAGTGGCCGCGAAAATGGGCCGACCTGCCCAAAGACTGGACGGATGAGCAGAGGCGGCTCCTGAAGACGCTCGACGAGCAACCGGGCAACGGCAGGAAGCTGTGGCCGGTGGATCAGGCGCAACTGGACGAGGGCGCCTGGCCGCAGTACTACCTCGGTTCCTATCCCTACTGCTTCAAGCTGCCGGAGTACCCCGGGACACCGGCGCCAGCCGCCGGCCACGCGGCGATGCCGGCGATGCAGATGGACGGTGAGGGCTCGGCGGAGCTGGACGGCGCAGCGGCGAGCGTACAGCTCAACGAAGACCAGCCGACCCACGACCTCCAGATGGGCCAGTCGCCAGGCACCCACTGGTATCACGCGCACAAGCACGGCTCGACGGCGATCGACGTCGAAAACGGCATGTCGGGAGCCTTCATCATCGAAGGCCAGTACGACGACGAGCTCAACGAGAAATACAAGGCGTATGGTCCTGACTGGACGCGCCGACAGCCGGTGCTGGTGATCAACCAGTTCGGCGTTTCCCCCAACCTGAAGGCACCGGGGGGCGGACAGGACAAGGGACCCGATTTCTCCGTCAACGGCCGGATGAACCCGGTGATCCACATGCGGCCGGGCGAGGTGCAGATGTGGCGCATCGTCAATACCTCGGGCCGCGCCGGCACGCACTTCCTCGCGCCGCCCGCGGGCCTGCACTGGCGGCAACTGGCGCAGGACGGCGTGCAGTTCAAGGACGTCAACTATCAGAAGAGCGAGGACCGTTCCTTCCTGCTGGCGGCCGGCAATCGGGCCGACCTCCTGGTCAAGGCGCCGGACGCGGCGTGCACCGACAAGCAGGGGTGCACGTACTCCGTGCAGGTCTACAACGAGGTCGATCCGAGCGACGTCACCCCTCCCGTCCCCCCTTCCCAGGGCCCGCCGTTCAAGATCAACCTGTTGACGGTCAAGGTGTCGGGCACCCCCTACAAGCCCGCCATGCAGCTCATCGCCGCGGCCCCGAGCTTCCCGGACTTCCTGCGCGACGTCAAGGACGGCGAGGTGACCGGCACCAAGACGATCGCGTTCGCGACCGCGAAACAGACCAAGCCGCCGACCCAGCCGGCCATTCACACCATCGACGGCAAGAAGTTCGACGGCGAGGTCGGCGCCGTCGTCCTGCTGAACAAGGTCGAGCAGTGGAAGGTGACGAACGCGACGCTCGGCATCTCCCACCCCTTCCACATTCACATCAATCCGTTCCAGGTGGTGGAGGTGTTCAGCCCGAACGTGAAGCTGCCCAACGGCCTGCCGAAATACGTCACCGACAAGACGGGGATCCAGCCCGGACAGTGCTATCTGGACCCGCACGGCAATCCTGACGATTGGAAGCCGTGCGACGGCGGCGGCCCGTCGTCGAAGGACGAGATCTGGTGGGACGTGTTCCCGATCCCCTCGGGGCTGGGCGCGACCCTGGCGGACGGCACGAAGATCGTGGACCCCGTAACCCAGCAGCAGGTCATCATCCCCGGCTATTTCAAGATGCGCAGCCGCTTCGTCGACTATGCGGGCTACTTCGTCATCCACTGCCACATCCTCGCGCACGAGGACCGCGGCATGATGACGGTCGTGGAGGTCGCACCTCTGCGGTCGCCCTATTCGCATCACTGAGGAGAGCAGGCGGGCCGGAGCCGCACCTGAGACGCCCCACGGGGTTCCCCGTGGGGCGTCTCTACATTGGGGACCTAAACCTTGGCCCCCCATTTGGCGTCTAGATTTGTCAGAAACCGGGTGAGGGGATCGAATCCCAAGCGACGTTGTAACGAGGGAAGGGATTGCAGAGCCTGACAGGAGTGGCGAGATCACCATCGAAAGGGGTAAGGCCATGACCAAAGAGTTCGTGAAGATGCTGGCGCTGTCCCTCGCTTCGGTTCTCCTGCTGGTGGCTGCGGCCACCCTATCAGCCGCGGGGATGTGACCCCGCTGAAGCAACGAAGGGCTCCGCCTCCGGTTACTCTTAGGACGTGGAGCTGAACGATACCCCCGGGAGCCGAGGCCGCCGCCCCTCCCTTCCGGTCCTCCTGCTGGCGGCCCTCCTCCTCAGCGCCGTGCCGGTGCCCCTCGGCGCCGGCCGGCCCTCGCTTTCGACCCTGCGGACCCTGAGCCTGGACCTTCCCGGAGCGCCGGCCGCGGTGATCTCCGCCGACGTCGACGGCGACGGTCATCGCGACCTCGTGGTGGTGGTGGCCTACAACCAGTGGGACGAGGTGGCCGTCACCGAGAGCAGCACCATGGACGACGTCAAGGGCCTGGTGGAGGTGATGACGATCGTGCCGGCGGTGATCGACCGCCGCGAGGTGCGGCTCTACCGCGCCCGGCCGGACGGCTCCTACGAGCCGGCCCGCGTCCTCCCCCTCCCTCTCTCGGTGCTGGGGATGGAGGCCGGGCCGCCGGGGACGCCCGTCGTCGCCTTGACCGACGAGGGGGTGAGCGCCCTGCGTCTGGACGAAGGGGGCGCCCTGCGCCTCGAGCCCTGGATCGCCGATCCGCCGGTGATGGCGCACACCGGCAACTTCCTGGGCGACCTCAAGCTGATCGAGGACGTCGACGGCGACGGCATCCCCGACCTGCTGCTGCCGGCGCGCGACGGTCTCGCCGTCTACCTCGGCCGCCGCAAGGACCGCGCCCTGGCCCGGCGGGCCGCCTCCCGCGTGCCGGTGCCGGGCGAGGCCTGGCGCTCGGCCGCGGACCTGGAGCACCGCTATCCGCTGCCGAAGATCGAGGACGTCGACGGCGACGGCCGGCCGGACCTCGTCTTCCGCGATCCGGTGAAGCGCTGGCGCTCCGTCTGGGTGGCCCGCAACGCGGGGGAGGGGAAGTTCCTGCCGGCCGTCGAGGTGGTCCTGGGCACGGGCGATCCCAAGGGGCCCAACCCCGTCTGGGTGGGCGATCTGGAGGGGAACGGCCTCGCCGAGGTGGTGTTCCGCCAGAGCTTGGACGATTCCAGGCGCGGCTCCATTCGCCAGGAGATCGAGAAGGTCCGGGATCCTCACAGCCGGCTCACCTTCCACCGCCTCTCCCGCGACCTCGCGCTGGAGAAGGCCCCGTACCGCACCTTCGACGTCACCGGCCACGGCTTCGAGTCCCAGGAGAGCGAGATCGAATTGCCGGGCGGCTTCAAGGACGTCAACGGCGACGGCCGGCCGGACCTCGTCACCATCACCATGGACGTGGGAGTCGCGAAGGTCCTGGGGAGCCTCGCCACCAAGCGGCTGACCGTGGGGCTCGACTTCCACGTCTGGTGTCAGCAGAAGGACGGCGCCTTCCGACCGGTCAAGGGGCTCGACCTCTCGGGCTCCTTCCGGGTCGACCTCAACGACCTGCGGATCAGCCAGCTCTCCCTTTTCTCCGGCGACTTCGACGGCGACGGCAAGGCCGACTTCGTCCAGCTCGGCCGCGGCAAACGGGTGACGATCCACCGCGGCCGGGCCGACTGCTCCTTCCCGGCCGCGCCGGACATGGCCTTCGACCTCAAAGAGGAGCCCCGCGACCTGTCGCTGGTGCAGATCCGCGACCTGGACGGCGACGGCCGCTCGGACCTCATGGTCATCCAGCCCAAGCGCGCGGCCGAGGAGGGGTTCGCGCCGCCGGTGCGGCTGGACCTCTATTTGAGCGGGGGGGCGAAGTGAGAGACCCTCATCACCCCGGCCCTCTTCTCCCGCCCCCTCACACCCCCCTCCCCGGGAGAAGAGGGAGAAAGGCAGGAACGCCTCAGCCGGGACCCCCTCTCCCGGTGAGGGGGGTTGGGAGGGGGCGGGAGAGGGGGCAGGGGGTGAGGGCTTCGGGGTGGGGGCGACGCGTGGGCAGCGTGCTGCTCTTCCTTTCTGCGCTCCTCCCCCTCCCCGCCTCCGCCCAGACCTTCACCCTCTCCCTCCCGGGTACCCTGGTCTCCGCCGCCGGCGTCACCGGCCCGAGCGGCCGCCCCGGGGTGGCCCTGCTGCTGGCCGCGGGACGGGACGGCAAGGGCGCCAAGAGCCTGCTCTTCTTCGATCCGGAGCGCCGATCGCTCCAGCGCTGGATCGACAACCTGCACGAGGAGACCAACGTCGTGGCCGCCTTCGACCTCGCGGGCAACGGCGTGGCGAGTCCCCTCGCCGGTATGCCGGGCGTGGTCTTCGCTCCGGCCGGCGGGGGAGGATCGCGCAAGGTGCTGAACGAGTCGAACGTGGACCTGCGCTCCGTGGCCGGAGTCACGGCGGGCCGGCCGTGGCTCCCCGCCGCCCACACCGGCCTGCTGGAGCTGTTCGAGCGTGGTCCCGGCGGCTCCGGCGGCGCTCTTCAGCATCACGGCGTCTACCCGCTGCCGGTGAAGGCCGAGCGGCAGCGCTGGGGCCTGCGCCTCAGCAGCCCGCCGGTGACCCTGCTGCCCGGCGATCCGCCCCTTTTCGCCGCGGGTCCGCAGGTGGCCGGCCGGCGGCGGATCGAGACGCTCCTGATCCCTCTCGACGGCACGGCCCAGCAGGAGGCCTGGTCGCTGCTGCCGGGCGAGGAGCGGCTGATGTACGACCGGCGCTACCTGCGGATCGACGGCGTCCCGGTGCTGGCGGCCACGAGCTTCGACAAGATCGGCGTCTTCGCCAAGAAGCGTTTCCGCCTCTACGTGCTCGGCCGCGACCGCTCGCGCAAGGGGAGCGCTCCCACCCTGGCTGTCGAGACCGACTGCCCGCTCTGGTTCCCCTTGGACGCCGCGTCCGCCGATGCCGACGGCGACGGTCATCAGGACCTCGTGATCGTGCATCCCGGCGGGCTGCAGGGCAAGGAGCTGCTGGTCACCGCCTATCACGGGACCGGCGGCGGCCATTTCGATTCCAGACCCAGGCACTGGAAGCTGGGGGACCAGGCCACGGACTGGCTCTATGGACCGGACCTGACGGGGGACGGGATTCCGGACCTCCTCGTCCTCGCCGGCGACCGCCTCCTGCTCTATGCAGGGGACCCGAAGGGCTCGCGCCCGCTGGCTGGCCGGCCGGCCTGGGTGGCCTCGGTCCCCGGCGCGCCCAAGCCCGACGCGCGGGATGCCGGCGAGGGGCGGCCGGCCGAGGCCCCCGGCCCCACGCGCGAGCGCGTCCTCACGGCGCACGAGCTGCCCGGCGGCGGCCGGGTCGTCCTCGTCCGGGGCGCTCAGAAGGACGGCAGGACCGTCCTCACCGTGGCCTGGCGGAAGTAGCTCTATCCTGACGGCGGAAGCAGGTCACGAGGTGGTCGTCCACCATGCCGACCGCCTGCATGAAGGCGTAGCAGATGGTCGATCCCACAAAGCCGAACCCCCGCCGCTTGAGCTCCTTGCTCATCGCCTTGGACTCGGCCGTGTCGACGGGGATCTGCTGGCCGGTCTGCCAGTGATTGATCCTGGGCGCGCCGCTCACGAACTGCCAGAGGAAGCGGTCGAAGGACCCCGTCTTCTCGACCACGTCGAGGAAGGCCCGTGCGTTCTTGATCGTGGCCTCGATCTTGGCCTGGTTGCGGATGATCCCGGTGTCCGCCATCAGCTTGCCGATCTTCGCTCCCTGATAGCGGGCGATCTTCGCCGGCTCGAATCCGTCGAACGCCTTGCGGTAGCCCTCCCGCCGCCGCAGGATCGTGATCCAGGACAGCCCCGCCTGCGCCCCCTCCAGGATCAGCATCTCGAACAGCCGCCGGTCGTCGTGCACCGGCACGCCCCATTCCTCGTCGTGATAGGCGACGTAGAGAGGATCGTCGAGCCGCACCCAGGCGCAGCGGGGGAGATCGGGGAGCATGGCGGAAAGGTACCACGTCAGGGCGGGAGTGCTCGTGCGCGAGCTGGGGTGACGGCTGATCCAGAGGCCCTTGCCAGGATCAAGGACGCCGGCCCTCCGAAGCCCTCATCACCCCGGCCCTCTTCTCCCAGCCTCCCCCCCGACCGCCGGGAGAAGAGGGAGTGGTTAGTCTGAAACCAGCAGAAGCAAGACCCCTGGGACCGCCGGCGTCTCGCCGGCCACTTACTCCGTTTTTTCTTGAAACGCGCTACTCTCTCCCTCGCACTCGCCCAGCGGGGAAATAGGAGCAGACCCATGACGCAGCCAACCGAAACCAACCTTCAGATCCGGCTCGCCGCCCGGCCCAAGGGGCTGCCGAAGGACAGCGATTTCCAGTTCACCGAGGAGCCCATCCCGCAGCCGGGGGAGGGGCAGGTGCTGGTGCGCAATCTTTTCCTGTCCCTCGATCCCGCCATGCGCGGCTGGATGAACGAGGGGCGCAGCTACGTGCCGCCCATTGGCATCGGCGAGGTGATGCGCGGCCTCACGGTGGGCGAGGTGGTGGAGTCCCGCCATCCGGACCTCAAGCCGGGCGACGTCGTCTCCAGCGTCCTCGGCTGGCAGCGCTATGCCGTGGCCCGGGCCAAGGACCTGAACCGCATCCCGCCCGGCATTGCCCCGACCGTGGCCCTCGGCCCTTTAGGGATGACCGGGCTGACGGCGTACTTCGGCCTGCTGGACGTGGGCCAGCTCAAAGCGGGCGAGACCGTCCTCGTCTCCGGCGCCGCCGGGGCCGTGGGCTCGATCGTGGGTCAGATCGCCAAGGTCCACGATTGCCGCGCCGTGGGCATCGCTGGCACGGATGACAAATGCCGCTGGCTCACCGAAGAGCTGGGCTTCGACGCCGCCATCAACTATAGGACGGCGAAGGATCTTCACGAGGAGATCCGCGGCGCCTGCCCCAAGGGGGTGGACGTCTACTTCGACAACGTCGGCGGCGAGATCCTGGACACGGCCCTGCGCAACCTTGCCTTCCACGCGCGGGTGGTGATCTGCGGCGCCATCTCCCAATACAACGCGACGGAGCCGCCCAAGGGGCCTGCCAACTACCTCGCCCTCCTCGTCCAGCGCGCCCGCATGGAAGGCTTCGTCGTCCTGGACTACACCGCGCGTTTCCCCGAAGCTCAAGGCCAGCTCGCCCGCTGGCTCGCCGAGGGCAAGCTCCACTACCGGGAGGACGTGGTCGAAGGGCTGGAGAACGCGCCCAAGGCGCTGCTGCGGTTTTTCGATGGGAGCAATAGGGGGAAGCTGATGGTGAGGGTTTAGCAGGAGTCTGCGCGGCAGAAAAGCCGAAGCAGGGATATCAAGGACCGCAAGGACCGCAGGGACAATAAAATACCAGATTTGCATCTCCTTCGTGTCCTTGAGGTCCTTGTCGTCCCTGATGTCCTTTACGTCCTTGCTTCTTGTTTCTTCCTCGCAGGCTCCTAGAGAGATGCCCGCGACGAAATCCCCTCTTCCCACGTATGCTCTCTTTGACATGGCCGAACACCTCCATGACCCCGATCTCGACGAGCTCGTCCGCGAGCTGAACCGCGGCACCCAGGCGGCGGCCGACTCCGAGGCAGGCTTCGTGTTCGAGCCCCATGAAGAGCTCATCCGCCAGCCGTCCGAGCGGCCGCTGACCCTGCGGCGGCCGGAGCAGGCCCTGGTCAACGAGGGGGAGACCCTCAACCGCTTCCTCGCCGAGCTGGTGTATCGCAAGGCGAGTGACCTGCTGCTCATCGCCGGCCTGCCGCCCGTCTTCCGCATCAACGGCCGCCTCAGCCGCATGGAGGAGTCCGCCGCCCTGGAGGGGGACGACGTGGGACGGCTGTTCCTCTCCCATCTGGGGGGCAAGGAGCGGCTGGACCTGGAGGAAAGGGGCGCCACGGACTTCACCCTGAGCCTCGGCCGCGGCGGCTCGCTCGACGATGGCAGCGGCCCGGCGTGGCGCTTCCGGGTCAACCTCCACCGCCAGCGCGGCGAGCCGGCGGCGGCCGTCCGCGCCCTGCCGTCGGAAATCCCCACGCTGGCGAGCCTCAACCTGCCTCCCGTGCTGGCCGAGCTGGTCAAGCCGAGCCGCGGGTTGATCCTCGTCTGCGGCCCCACGGGCTCGGGGAAATCCTCGACCCTGGCGGCGATGGTGGGGGAGATCAACCGTACCCGCACCAGCCACGTCATCACGATCGAAGATCCCATCGAGTACGAGCACCGCTCCATCCGCTCGGTCGTCGAGCACGTCGAGGTGGGACGGGACGCGCGCTCCTTTCACGAGGCGCTGCGGGCCTCGCTGCGCCAGGACCCGGACGTCATCCTGGTGGGGGAGATGCGCGACCTGGAGACGGTGGCGACGGCGTTGACGGCGGCGGAGACGGGCCATCTGGTCCTCTCGACGCTCCACACCAACGACGCCCAGCAGGCCGTGCACCGCGTCGTGGACGTCTTCCCGCCGGCCCAGCAGTCCCAGATCCGCCACCAGCTCGCCCTGTCGCTCCACGCCATCGTGGTGCAGCAGCTCGTGCCGCGGGCCGACGGCCGGGGCCGGGTGCCGGCCATCGAGCTGCTCCTCGCCAACTACCCGATCCGCCATCACATCCGTAGCGATGCCCTGCAGAAGCTCTACAACGAGATCACCCTTGGCAAGCGCCAAGGGATGATCGCCCTGGAGGAGTCGCTGGCCCAACTCGTCCACCGCGGCGTGATCGGCGACGACGAGGCGCGGATGCGGGCCAGCCACCCGGATGCCCTGGAGGCCATGCTGCGAGTCCTGTAACGACGATGTGACGACGGCGCGCAAAGTTTTCGTATATCGTAGGCAGGAACGCCGACGAAGAAGTGGGGACTTGCGATGCGACCGATCACGGCCAGCGACCTCATGAACCCGGGGGTCCTCACGGTCCGGGAGGACATGACCGTGCGGGAGCTGGCCGGCTTCCTCATGGAGCACGAGATCAGCGGCGCGCCGGTGGCGGACGCCCAGGATCGGCTGGTGGGCGTCGTCTCGCTGGTGGACATCGCCGCCCTGGCTTCGGGCGAAGGGCCGCGCACCGGCGAAGAGGGCTCGAGCTTCTTCGGCCCCGATTGGGACGACGGCCTCGACGAGGAGGACGTGGAGGAGCTCCAGCTCGACCATGACGGCCTGCGCGTGGCCGACATCATGAACCCCAGGATCTACTCCGTGCGCGAGGACGCCACGGTCGCCGAGATCGCCTCCCTGATGCTCAAGGGGCACATCCACCGCGTCCTCGTCACCCGCGAGGACCGGGCCGTCGGGATCATCACGACGTCCGATCTGCTGGGGCTGCTGGTGGGGGAGGACTGAGGGAGGCCCAGAACGCCCCCGCCCCGAAGCCCTCACCCCTGTCCCCCCCTGTCCCCTCTCCCGCCCCCTCCCAACCCCCTCACCGGGAGAGGGGAACCCGGTTGAAGCGCTCTTGCTGGTCTCCCTCTTCTCCCGGTGAGGGGGGTGGGAGGGAGCGGGAGAAGAGGGCCGGGGTGATGAGGGTCTTGGGTGGGGGCGTTCCGAGGGCCCTGGCATCTCCCATGCATTCCCAGCCATCGATGCAGTTGAGGCCTTCGATGGAGGACCCGGGATGCCGCTCTCGCTCAGGCCGGAGCACCTGAAACGCTACAAGGACATCGCGCGGCTGCTGGTGCAGCATGGGCGCGGAGACCTGGTGAAGTCGCTCGACGCCGAGGCGTCGCTCGGCGAGGAGGCCGGCGAGGCGGGGAGTGGGGGCGATCCGGAGAAGCTCGCCAAGGACCTCGAGGAGCTCGGCCCCACCTTCATCAAGCTCGGCCAGCTCCTGTCGACCCGCTCGGACCTGCTGCCCGCGCCGTACCTCGACGCCCTCTCCCGCCTCCAGGACAAGGTCGAGCCCTTCTCCTTCGCCGAGGTGGAGGAGATCGTCTCGAGCGAGCTGGGAGTGCGGCTGTCCAAGGCTTTCGAGGAGTTCGAATCGCAGCCCCTGGCGGCAGCCTCGCTGGGGCAGGTGCACCGGGCCCGGATGCGCGACGGCCGGCAGGTGGCGGTCAAGGTGCAGCGCCCGGGCATCCAGAAGGTGATCCTGGAGGACCTGGAGGCCTTCGAGCAGATCGCCGGCGTCGTCGACCGGCACACGGACGTCGGCCGGCGCTTCGCCTTCCAGGATATCCTGGACGAGTTCCGCAAGACCCTGCTGCGGGAGCTCGACTACCGGCGCGAGGCCCAGAACCTCATCCTGCTCGCCACCAACCTCAAGGAGTACCACCGCCTGGTCATCCCGCGGCCCATCGACGACTACACCACCTCGCGCGTGCTGACCATGGAGTACGTGAAGGGGACGAAGATCACCGACCTGTCGCCCCTCGCCCGCATCGACATCGACGGCCGGGTCCTGGCTGAGGACCTGTGCCGGGCCTACCTCGACCAGATCCTGGTGGACGGCTTCTTCCACGCCGACCCCCATCCGGGCAACCTGCTGGTGACGGACGACGGCCGCCTGGCCCTCCTCGACCTCGGCATGGTGGCGCGGCTCGAACCGGTGATGCAGGAGCGGCTGCTCAAGCTCCTCCTCGCCGTCACCGAAGGGCGCGGCAACGAGGTGGCGCAGCTCACGGTGCAGATCGGCACCACGCTGGAGGATTACGACGAGGACCGCTACCGGCGCCAGGTGGCGGACCTGGTGGGGAGCTACCAGAACGTTCAGGGCAGCCAGATCCAGGCGGGGAAGACCCTGATCCATCTCGCCCGGCTGTCGGCCAAGAACGGCGTGCGCCCGGCGCCCGAGCTGACCATGATGGGCCGCGCCCTGCTGCAGCTCGACGAGGCTGCCCGCACCCTCGATCCGGAGTTCGATCCCAATCAGACGGTGAGGCAGTACAGCAACTCCCTCATGACCCGCCACATGTTGAAGAAGCTCTCGCCGGGCAGCGTCTTCGCCTCCGTGCTGGAGCTCCAGGAGTTCGCCCAGCAGCTCCCGGGGCGGATGAACTCCGTGCTGGACAATCTGGCGGGCAACAAGATCCAGATCAAAGTCGACGCCTTCGACGAGACCCGCCTCATGGACAACCTGCAGAAGATCGCCAACCGCATCGCCCTGGGGCTGGTGCTGGCGGCCCTGATCGTGGGCGCGGCGTTGTTGATGCAGGTGCAGACCCGGTTCCGCCTCTTCGGCTATCCGGGCCTCGCCATGCTCCTCTTCCTGCTGGCGGCGGCCTGCGGCTTCGCCCTCATCCTCACCATCTTCCTGAACGACGACTGGCGGGTCTGGCGCAAGTCGCCGCGGTGAAGGCCCCCTGGGACCGCCGGCGTCCCGCCGGCCACTAACCTGAATCCCGGGAGGGTGGTGAGGGCTCAACGCTTCGGATATCGTTCGCCCATGCTGAAACATACGAGGCTGCTCTGGACGACCGTGGCGCTGGCGCTGGTGGTCTCGCTGTTGGCAGACGGCGAGGGGTGGTCGCGGTCCCGGTCCCGGTCCTCACAGCCGGGACGGAGCCGGCGGCCGGCGGAGGAGTGGAGCCGCACCTCGCCGCCGGTCAACGTTACCCACATCTTCGAGGGGGAGATCAACTCGCGGGGCAAGCCGGTGGGCTTCCACTCCCGGCCAGGCGGGCGGGACCCGCAGGGAGCGCGGCTGGTGCGCGTCGTCGACCGGCCGAACCGCGCCGGGGTCTACACCGCCGAGGTGGAGATCCGTTCCGGCTCGGACTGGCTCCCCAAGCGCTCGACCCTCTATCCTGACCGCCTGAGCCGCGACGCCGTGATCCAGGCCGTTCTCCACGCTTTCGCGGGGCGCACCACGGGCGGCTCGGAGAAGTTCCGCGGACCCTCCGGCCAGGGATTCACCATCGAGGGGTATTACCAGAACGGCCGCATCAACACGGCCTATCCCATCTTCACCCGCGATTGAAAGACTGAGGAGCGAGGGAGGAGCGATGCAGCTCGAATTCTACTGGGACAGCGCCGGCGACCCCCGCGCCCGCGGCAAGGGTCAGAGCGAGGTGCTGGCCAGCTTCCTCGAAGGCGACCTCCAGGGGAGCGGCAGGCAGGGGCGCGCGATCCTGCGCGCCATCGACCGCATCGAGGCCGGCCAGCTCGACCGCTGGGAGACCACCGGCAACTCCTACACCCTCACGCTTTCCTCCCAGGGGGCCTCTCTGGTCAACGAGATCGACGAGAATGCGGAGCCTTTCGAGCTCCCCCTCCCTCAGCTCAAGGAGGCGGTCGCCGACTGGACGGCGTTCGTGGACGAAGGTTAGCTCGGCTGGGGCAGGCGGGGAGAGATCAATTGACCTGCGCCTGCGAGTCGTCCGGCGTGGTGGTGAGGAAATTCACGGCGAGGAGCGCGAAGAGCAGCTCCAGGAGGGCGCGGAAGGTGGGTGTTTCGAGCAGGGCCTGCTTCTCGGCGGGAGCGAACGGCATGGTCTGCGCCATCAGGCGGAGGATCTTGCGCGGCGGCATCGCCTCCAGCGACGACCAGCCCTCAGGTGTCGCCTTGCGTCCGATCTGGATGAGGGTGGCCTTGATCCGCTCGAGGTCCCACCCTTCGAGATCCTCCTCCCCGTCCTCCAGGTCCGCGGCGAATTCCTCGTACCCGACCTCGGCGCGCGGGAAGTCGTCCTTGCCTGCCTTGGGCACCTCTCGCCGGACGCGGAAGCGGATCACGCCCTCGAAGACGACGTTGAGACCGTAGGCATCCCGCTCCATCTCCCGGATGCGGCCCAGGCACCCCACCTCCTGAAAGCGCCGGCCCTCCTTGGAATCCTGGGACAGGATGAACCCGAGATAGCCCTCCCTGGCCGCCAGCGACTCCACCAGGCCGCTGTACCGCTCGTCCGTGAGCGTCAGCGGCAGCGTCGTCTCCGGCAGGAGGATGAAGCGGTTCACCACGAACAGGTGGACGGTGGCAGGGAGGTTGTCGAGGCGCAGGTCGGAAGCCATGGCGGGGGATGATAGCAGGGGTGGGCGTCGTGCAGCACGGGAGAAGGAGCCCTTGGAAGAGAAACTTCTCCGAAGTACACGATCCGCGAAGGCCGTGAAGCTCGCAAGGCCGAGCCGGAACGCCTGAGCCTTGGCTCATCGGCTCCGGCTCGGGGCCTTTGCTAGGCAGCCAACGCCTTCCGGTCCCTCAGCATGGCGCGGATCGTCGTCACGGCCTGATCCGCCTCAAAGGTGGGGACCTCTTCCTGCTGGGTCATCTTGCGCAGTTGGTCGTTCTCCAACTTCACCTCGATGTACTCTCCGCTCCCAACCGACAGTCGGAAGGTTTGAGAGGTTGAGAGTTTTTCTCCTGTGGGAAGGGTGAACGCTTGGGAGTACTCATAGGTAGCCACGGAAACGATGTCCAGGTAGTGATACTCACGGGTGGTCTCGTTTAGCGAAACGTCGCGGATGAAATTGAAATCGCAGGTGAATGCGGCGAGGTGACGCTCGGTCAGATAAATGACTATGAGGTGGTGAATGGCAAACCGAAAGGTGCCGTCACTTCCCTTGCGCCACTTCAGGTCCTCCGTGGGAACCCCATAGGTCGCGCTGAGGGTCGGAACTTCAATGATCAGGGGCTTGAAAAAATCGCTCTCAGCCCCGAACAGGTTGAGCCGGTTCTTGGCATGGAGGATGAGGTGTTGCCGGCTATCTTGAAACCACGCATCAACCTGACTGTCGGACGGCTGCGGTTGGGTAGCCGCAAGGGCACTTCGATAACGAGCCTCGATGGAACCCAGTCGAAGACCTCCTACAGCCGCTATCCCCGAGCCGGTAACAATGCAGAACCAGGCCATTGCGGCGCCGTCCGGAGAGGAGAGCAAAGCTAAACCGACTAGGGCGAAGACGATTCCTGCTGCGATCATCACGATCAGAATCGTAGTTCGCTCCCGAGTCACGACTTCAAAATACTTTCGTAGTGCAATCTCTCTGTCGTTCTGCTTGGGCCTCTTGTCCATGATAGTTCTCCTTTCAATGGCAAAAATTCTGGACGACGCTGAGGAGGTCTCCCGGGGGAAGGGGAGCATGTCGAAGCATGAGGCGCACTTCCTTCGGGTCGATCTCTCCATTTGCAGCTTCTTTCAGGAGTTGATCGACTGGGGGTGAAGGGATGCGAAGCCCGTTGCTCGCATAGTAGTCGTACTTGGCCGCTGCGAGAAGGAGCTTGTAGTGAGACTTCCGATCATTCAGGCGGATGGCGGCTGCCAGATAAGTCTCGATTTGCCGGATGGTGGCGAGCTTCAAGGCCCTTGGTCGCTGTCCCCCGATGAGTGCGAGCGCGAGGTAGTAGAGAAGATCCTCCTCGTGAGTCGTTTTGCCCAGAACGCGCTGAAAGGCGGCAGCCGAGAGGTCGTAGAGGCCCTGGTCCAGATAGCTCAAACCGAGGGCGAAATGGTCCTCTTCATCGCCGGGGGGAGCCGGAGCAAAGAGGCAACCGTCAGGCACGCTCATGTAAAGGGCCGGCGTGGCCCATTCGTACGACGACGGAGCATCGAGATGGACGGCCAGCCGCGCCTCCGCGACCGCGGCATCCACTGGAAAAGCCTGGGCCAGCATTTCGTAGAGCCGCTGGCTGAACATCAGAGCGGCGCGGTCTGAAATCGGAAGTTGCATGGCAAGGATCGCCGGTACACCCGCCAGAGAGAGGGCCGATGCCGAGCCGCTGAAGGGGTCCAATTTCGGATCTTCGGAAACCTGGGCCGTGCGGCAGGCGTTGAGAAAGACGAGCCGCAGGCTCGGCAGGTTCTTGAGAGCCTCGGCCAGCACGCCGGCTCCGACCGGCTGCGGCCTGCGCTGCGAATCCTCGAAGAGCAGAGAGCCTTCCCCTGACTTTGAGTCGAAGCCGCCGTGGCCCATGTAGTGGAAGACGTGAGCTTCGAATCTCTGAAGGGCCGAACGAATTTCGGGGAGCGATGGGCTCCTGAGGACCTCCAGACGAATGCGGGGATTCTCTCGGAGAACGCTCTCCATCTGCTGGCATTCTCGTTCGAGATCGAGGCCCGCCGTTCCTGCTGGGTTTGCTAGGACGACGAGGATACGCAGTTGGGATGTCAGCTCCAGCGGGGTGGTCAGCCGGGGAACCTCCAGATAACGGACCACGGGCGTGAACCGGCTCCTCGCCAGGAAATCTCGGGTATCGGGGCGGTAGAGAAGCTCCCAGGGAAGGGAGAGAAGCTGCCGGCTGGCGGGATCGAGAGGATCGAAGATCAGCCGGATTCGCAGACCGAGGTCCTTTCTTCCTTGGATACGGCCCAGGCTCATCAGGAAGGTCGAGAGGAGATCGTCCCGGAAGAGAGCCCGAAACAGCGTTCCACCCAGAGTCTCCGGAGTCGCCGAGCCCCCGCCCTGAGGAGGCTCGACCTCTCCCAACTCACGGGACTCCGAAGCTGAGAAGTCGATCCGACGAAGGCTGTCGAAGGGAAATCCGAGATCCTTGAGATCGAATCGGACGTCGCGGCAGCCGTAGGGCGAATGGACGACCTGGACGACGTAGGCGCCGGCCCCGTCGGGCCGCAGTCGGAGGGCGAGCTCTTCGAAGGTCTGGATTCGTTCGTGCATGGTGTCCTGGTTGGATTCGTTCTCTCGCCGTGTCCATGTGGTGAAGACACAGACGTCGCCTTCAGTGTTTAGAGGTGACGAGGGAGATGGCTCTGGGGCAGCCTGGGAAGCAGAGAGGGCGCTCTCCGCGTAGACGCGGGAAATATCGGCCGGCTTGGAGGACTGCAGGGTCAGGTTTGGTGCCCGCGGGTGGTGCCGCGGAAGGTCCGCAGCTCAGCGAGGTAGCTTTCCAACGCGTCTAAGCGACTCGAGAGCTTTTCCCGATCGACCACTTGGCTCACCTCGTTCCAGTCGTCGGCGCTGGGCTTCGCGGTAGAGCCGTCGCGCCCACTCCCCGTCACCGTATTCCCGCATGGTACGGACCCGCAGCTCTTTCCAGGTTTCGTCGTCCCGGTTGAGCAGGACCCGGCCGGTCTCCATGATCCGCTGCCGCAGCACGGCGTCGGCCTCGTCGAGGAGGACGACGTCGACTCGGCCCTCGGGAGCCAGATCGGCGAGGGCCACGGCAACGTCCGTTTGGAGATGCCGGCGGGCTCGGGAATCCGGGCTCTGCGGCAAGACCGCCACGTCGAGGTCGCTGTCCGGTCGATGGGTCCCTCGCGCCCGGGAGCCGAAGAGCACCAGGACGGAGATCCCGGGAACGCTCTCTGTGGCTCGGACGATGTCCTTGTCGAGCGGCTCCATGGGTGCATCGTAGCACCGGGACGGAGAAGAGTTGCTCCCCAAGCTGCTCGACGTCATATCTCTTAGCAACGCTGTAACAAACAGAGAAGCCGGGCGCCTACCTTGCTGAGCTTCCCTGCTGGAAGCTCCATGGAAAGGTAGGTACAAGATGCCGGACTCAAATCTCGACCATCTCCTCTTGTTCTGTGCGGGGTGGTGGGTGTTCGCTACGATTGCGGCTTTCCTGGCGGCCATGCTCTTCTGGAACAAGGGGGCGTCCCAGTTGAGCGGTCAGGCTCCGGGTATGAGCAGCATGGCGGTGAAATTGGGGGGCGCGAGCGCCATCTGGGGTTTCACGCTGCTCGTGTTCTTCTTCGTCAATCCTGCCAAGACCTACAGCGAAGCGAAGGAGCTGTTACTGGTCACGACCGCCCCGGACAAGCTTCATCCCGGCCCACTGGGATCCCGCGTCATCGACGTGCAGAACGTTCCGGGGGTCGATTTCGGCAGCCAGAGTCTGAGTCTCGAGCTGATCCCGCGAGACGCGGTCTTCACTCTCATGCCGGAAGGCAACCGGTTCGCTTACTACCGACCCATCCCGGCGGGAGTCTATGAGCTACGGGTTACAGACACCAAAACCGGTATCCGCAGGAGCCAGCAGTTACAGGTGGCGCCGGCGAGCCCTTGACAATGGACGATCTAGGAGACCCATCATGAAACGCATATTCGCCTTGGCCGTTGCCCTGTTGATCTTTGCGGCAGCCCATGTCGTGGCGGCACCCATCAGTGGGAAGGTGTTGTTCCAGGGGAACAGAGCTCCGGTCCCCCACGCCCTGATCGATTTCAGCTCCGGGTCCAGCAAGCAGCGGGCCGTCACCGCTGACGATGGCTCGTACTACCTGCAGGATCTTCCCGCCGGCTCTTACAACGTGACCATCACGTATCGGGGGGTGAAGCGCCAGTTCAATCGCACGCTCCCTCAGGGGGGCACCGGTTTCGACATCGCGCCCTGAGCTTTCGTCCATCGCTCTCCGGCCTGCCAGTCGCCCTGGAGGATGAAGGCGGCCCAGAAGTAGGGATCGCGCCAGGTCCGCTCTTTCCACAGGGAGATCTGGGCCTGGCGCAGAGCGGCGGAGGCGGGGAGGCCATCGTGGAACAGGCCGTGGTAGAAGCGCTGCATCAGCTCGGCCGTGGCCCGGTCGCGCACCGGCCAGAGGCTCGCCAGGACCTGGGAGGCGCCGGCGTGGAAGAAGCCGTGGGTGAGCCCCACGATACCCTCGCCGCGGAGATTCTTGCCCAGCGCCGTCTCGCAGCCGGAGAGGACGACGAGGTCGGCGTTGAGATGGAGATGGTAGACGTCCTGGAGGCGCAGGAAGCCGTCGCGGGAGCGGCCCTGGGGATCGAGCTGCGAGAAGACCAGGCCGGAGAGCTCCGGGTGCTGGGCATCCAGAAAGCCATGAGTGGCGAAGTGGAGGATGCGGAACCGGCCGAGGTCCGGCGAGATGGCGAGCTCCCGGCTGGCCTGGAAGCCTCGCGCGATGAGGACATCCCTCCCCCGGGCCGCGGCGGCCACGAGCTCGGCTTCACGGCCGCTCCAGGTCAGGCGGGAGTACCCATCGCCGGCTTGGGACTGCCGGAGAGGGCCGAGGAGGTCCGCCAGGCCTTCTCCCGTGGGGTGGGCCGGTGGGGTCTTGGCCATCGCCTGATGCGCCCGGGGATCGTCCTTCCCGAATACCGGGTCCGCCAGGACGGCCACCGCTCCCGCCGGCCGGGGCTTCTCCTGCCGGGCGCGGCGGATCTCCCGCAGCACGGCCGCCGATGGGAGATGGACCACCTCGTGAGCGACCACCAAGGGCACCTGGGTGCGCGCGGCATCCTCGGCCGGGATAAGCAGGGCCGCGAACGGGACGTAGAGGAGAGCGCCGTCCGCCACGATGGCCAGGCGCTCGCTCTGCAGCCCATCGAGCACCGGCCCTAGGAGGGTCCTGCTGAGCTCTTCGAGGTCCTGTCGATTTCGCGCACCCTCTCGGGTGCCGAGACTGCCGAGCTGCTCGTGGACGCGCCGCGCCAGCGACTCGATCCGTTCCCGGCCGGGAAGCTCGAAGCTGGCGAAGGAGCTCGCGGAGACTTTCCAGAGGTAGCTGTGGGGCTCGCCGAGGAAGTATTCGAGGACGACGGTGTTCCCGTCGAGCGTGGCCTGGAGCTCGGAGAGCCGCGTGTCGGGTTGGGTGAGCCGGGCATAGCGGGCGCTGCGCGCCTGCAGGCGGGCCTCGGCGATCTGGTGCTCGGCGGAGAGGGCCGTCAGCTCCCGTGTGAGGGCCCCTGCCTGCGCGGCGCCGTCCGATTTGCGCAGCAGCTCGGCACGGAGGGCGGCTTTGGCGTTGATCTCCGCGCGCAGACGACCCTCCTCGGCGAGGAGTTGGGGATCGCCCTCCCGCACGTCCACTTGCGCCTGGCCGAGGAAGTCGAGCAGACCGCGCGCCCGTGCCCGCTCGGCGGCCTCGAAGGCCTGGGTATCGAGATGGAGCTGTTCGAGAATGTCCACGTCGAGGTCATAGGCTTCGCGCTGGGTGGCGAAGAGGGAGGTCCGCGACTGATCCCCCGCGACGTCCGAGCGCAGCGACTCGAAACGCGCTAGCGCCGTCTCGACATGACCGCGGGCGGCGTCCAGGTGCCCCTGGGACCGTTCCAGCCGCGCCAGCTCCTGATGCGCCTTCGCCTCTTCCCCGACGATGCCCAGCTCCTGGGCCAGCCGCCGCGCCGCCTCCAGGTCCCGGCGCGCCGGCTCGGTTTCGCCGCGGGCTGCCTCGAAGCGGCCCAGGGCGCCGAGGGCCACGAGCTCCGCGGCGTGATCGCCGAGCTGGCGGGCGAGGCTCAAGCCTTGATGCAGAGAGACCCGCGCCTCGTCCGGTCGCGACAGGGCGCCGAGGAGCTCAGCCTTCTGCACCAGGGTCAGGGTCTGGCTCGACCGATCCCCGGTGCGGATCGCCAGCTCCAGGGCCTGATTGAGAAAGTCCTCTGCTTCGGCGAACTGGCCAAGGAGCGTCGAGACCCTGCCGAGGTTGCCGAGGATCGCGGCTTCGCTCTGGCGGTCGGGGCTCTTTTTCTGGAGAGCCAGCGCCCGGGCGAAAAGCTCCCGGGCCTTTTCGGGGGAACCGAGCCGGATGAACAGGTCCGCCAGGTTGGTCAGTACCTGGGATTCCCGGTTCTCGGCTTTGAGGCTGCGCATCAGCTCGAGCGCAGAGACATAAGAGTCAAGCGCCTCCTGGAGCTTCCCCTGGCGGACGTAGGCGGCGCCGAAGTTGTTCAGCAACTCGGATTCCAGGCTCCGGTTCTTCAGCGACCGGCTGAGGGGCAGGGCCTCCCGGTAGTAGAGGAGAGACTGCTCCGGCTCGCCGCGGCCGTCATAGATGCCCCCGATATTGTTCAGAACGGAAGCCTGGCGCGCGAGGTTCTGCCGCTTGCGGTAGATCTGCAGGGCTCGGTCATAGGCCTCCAGAGCTTCGTCGTAGCGTCCCGTCGACTGCTCGAGAAACCCCAGGTTGTTGCCGACGTCGGCCGCTTCGCCTTCCGCACCCAGGCCCTGCCACAGGCGCAGCGACTCTGTAAGATCCCGGACCGCCGCCGCGACGTCTCCCAGGCGCCGCTCCACGCGTCCGAGCTGATTGAGGGTGGCTGCGATCCCTTTGGGATTGCCGGCCCGGCGGTAAAGATCGAGGGCCGCCGCAAAGTCGTCCCGTGCCGCCGCGACCTCTCCCCGGCGGTTGTGAGTCACGCCGAGACGGTAGACCAGCCCCGCTTGCCGGGGGAGGTCTCCAAGCCGGCGAGCCCGCTCCAGAGCTCCTTGGTAGGCTGGGAGCGCCGCCTGCAGAGCGTCCGGGTCCTGGTCGGAGAAGCCCTTGTCGAGCCGCGCCAGGGACGCTTCCTCCGCTGCCACCCAGCGATCCTGGAAGGTCGCACGACGGATCTCGTCGATCTCCAGACTCGGCTGTGGTGCCCCGGGGAAACTCTCCAGGGCACGGACCGCGATGTTGTAGATCCCGGGGGCTTCCGCGACGAAGCGGACGACCTCTGGCTCGATACGTCCAGTGAGGGCGTCGACCTCGGTCACCAGAAATCCCGCAGGGTCCCGGACGCTCACCGTCACGTCGACGTCCTGCTCCGCCCGAAGCTGGACGTAGTCGCCCGCGCTCAGGACGAGCGAAGCGGTCGGGCCGCCTGGCTGAGCTCCGCCGGCCAGGGTGAGAGGCAGGACGAAGAGGATCGTGTTGCGCGTGACGACACCTCCCTCACATGGAACAGGGTGGCGCCATGCGGGGGCTTGGCGGCCTCATGGAATCTCGTCGCTTTCGTACAGACTATAACCTGCTGCGGATTCCCAGGCAAGAGTAGCCAAGCCCCTCGGATTCAACGGTCCGGTCGAGCGGTGGCCTCCGTATAGTCGGCGGGGCCTTTTCTCATCGCCACGAAGACGTCGATGTCATCGTCTGAGACGGGTCCGTCCTTGCAGTGTCTCTCGTCGGTCGCTTCGTACTTCGTCGCGATGCCGACCATGAGGCTATTGGTGATCAGCCAGGCTCTGACCGTGCAATCCTTGTATCCATTGTGGAAGATGAAAGATCCACCGTCCGAACCTGGGAGCTCGTTCAGCAGTGAGTCTTCTTCGTCCTGAAACCACCAGAGTGCCTCCCAACCTCGGCCGTTCTGGCTGATCGTCCAAGTCTTTGCGGAATAGATCCGGTTGGGTCTGCCGTTGCTCGTCGGCTTCTTTGCTCGCGAGTGGATTTCCCATTCACCTTCTATGTTGGCCATACGCTTTCTCCTTTCTGGTGGCGCGTTCACCTGATTCAGTGATGGCAGCCCGCCGCCAATTACAGGCTGCGGGTCGGATTCCAAGAAAAAAGCCCGGCCTCGCGGCCGGGCTTGCCGGTTTCAGGAGAGCCGGGTAGATCTCACACCCCCACTTCCACCTCCGCCTCCTTGGGGAGCCGTCCTCGACACCAACGTCATCGTATCGGCGCTCCGTTCGCGGAGAGGACCGGCGTTCCGTCTGATATCCTAGATCGTCAGGGGCTCCTTTGCTGGGGCAACTATCTGCACAGGAGGTGGAAGCGACGATGGGCGGAAGAAACGCACTGCACCGGCTGATCGATGACTTGCCCGAGCAGGATCTCCCGGTGGCTGCCCGAGTCCTTGAGGGCCTGCGGGCCACGTCGGATCCGGTGCTTCGGGCCCTGCTGACGGCACCCTTGGACGATGAACGCGACGCGGACGACGCCGACGGCGGGCTCTCCGAAGCTCGACGTGAGGCTCGGGAGGCCAAAGGCATCTCGCACGAAGAGGTCAAGCGCGAGCTGGGCCTCGGATGAGCTGGCAAATCGTTTGGGCGCCTCGTGCATTGAAAGACACGCGAAAGCTCGACCCGCAGATCCGAGCGCGTGTAGTGGCTGCGGTCGAACGCTTCGCCTCGACGGGTTCTGGAGATGTCCATTGGAGGGCCTCCACCCTCCAGAGTGGCGGCTCCGGGTAGGGGATTGGCGGGTTCGTTTTCAGAAAGATCCAGCCGGTCCGCTTCTGCTCATCCTGCGGGTGCTACCGCGGGACAAGGCTTATTAGGTTTCTGAAAGAAAAAGCCCGGCCGGCTTGCCGCTGATCTCGCTGGCTCGAATCGGTCAGCTCAATCTTCTTCCGACACTTTCAGGAGCTTACACCCCCACCGCCACCTCCGCCTCCTTGGGGTTCTCGATCTCGACGGCGAGCGCTCCGCCCTTGACGTCCACGCGGAGGAGGGCTCCGTCGTGGACCTCGCCGGCGATCAGGGCGCGGCCGATCTTCGACTCCAACTCGTGCTGGAGGTAGCGCTTCAGCGGCCGGGCGCCGTAGACCGGGTCGAAACCCTGACGGGCCACCAGCACCCGGGCCGGCTCCGAGAGCTCCAGACGGACGCCGCGGTCCGCCAGGCGCTTCCTCAGGTCCTCGGTCTGCAGGTCGACGATGCGCTCGATCTCGGGCAGCGTCAGCGTTCGGAAGAGCACGATGTCGTCCACCCGGTTCAAGAACTCGGGCCGGAAGTGGCTCCGCAGCTCACGCATCACGGCGTCCCGCGCCCGCTCGGAGATCTCGCCCTCCGGCGTCATCCCCTCCAGCAGGTGGTGGGAGCCGATGTTCGAGGTCATGATGATGACGGTGTTCTTGAAGTCCACCGTCCGCCCCTGCGAGTCGGTCACCCGGCCGTCGTCGAGGATCTGGAGGAGCACGTTGAAGACGTCGCCGTGCGCCTTTTCGATTTCGTCGAAGAGGATGACGGAGTAGGGCTTGCGCCGCACCGCCTCGGTGAGCTGGCCCCCCTCCTCGTAGCCGACGTAGCCCGGCGGCGCGCCGATCAGCCGCGATACGGTGTGCCGCTCCATGTACTCGCTCATGTCGATGCGGACCATGTTGTCCTCGCTGTCGAAGAGCGACTGGGCGAGCGTCTTGGCGAGCTCGGTCTTGCCCACGCCGGTGGGCCCCAGGAAGATGAAAGAGCCGATGGGCCGCCGCGGGTCCTTGATCCCCGAACGGGCGCGGATGACGGCGTCGGTCACCAGACGGACGGCCTCGTCCTGGCCCACCACGCGCTGGTGGAGGATCTCGTCGAGCCGCAGCAGCTTGTCGCGCTCGCCTTCGACCAGCCGGGTGACCGGAATGCCCGTCCAGCGCGAGACGATCTCGGCCACCTCCTCATCCGTGACCTCCTCGCGCAGCAGCTTGCCGCCGCTCTTCTGCTTCTCCCCGAGCATCGCCTCCCTCTCCCGGAGCTGGGCCTCGAGCTGGGGGAGCTTGCCGTAGCGCAGCTCGGCGCTCTTGTTGAGGTCGTACTGCCGTTCCGCGGCCTCGATCTCCAGGCGCGCCTGCTCGATCTGCTGGCGCAGGGCCCGCACCTCCTCGATCGACTGCTTCTCGGCTTCCCACTGAGCGCGCATGGCGTCGGCCTGGGCTTTGAGATCCGCCAGCTCGCGGCGGAGGTCCTCCAGCCGCTCCCGGCTCGCCTTGTCCTTCTCCTTTTTGAGCGCCGCCTCCTCGATTTCGAGCTGCATCACCCGGCGGGTGACCTCGTCGAGCTCCTGGGGCATCGAGTCGATCTCGGTGCGGATCATGGCGCAGGCCTCGTCGATGAGGTCGATGGCCTTGTCCGGCAGGAAGCGGTCGGAGATGTAACGGTTGGAGAGCACGGCCGCCGCCACCAGGGCGTTGTCCTGGATACGCACGCCGTGATGCACTTCGAAGCGCTCGCGCAGGCCGCGGAGGATGGAGACCGTGTCCTCGACGGACGGCGGATCGACCATCACCGGCTGGAAGCGCCGCTCGAGCGCCGCGTCCTTCTCGATGTTCTTGCGGTATTCGTCGAGGGTGGTGGCGCCGATGCAGTGCAGCTCGCCGCGGGCGAGCATGGGCTTCAGCAGGTTGCCCGCGTCGGGCGAGCCCTCGGTCTTGCCGGCGCCGACGATGGTGTGGACCTCGTCGATGAAGAGCAGGATGCGCCCCTCGCTCTGCTTGATCTCGTTGAGCACGGCCTTGAGACGCTCCTCGAACTCGCCGCGGTACTTGGCGCCGGCGAGGAGGGACCCCATGTCGAGCGAGAAGAGGGCGCGGTCCTTCAGCCACTCCGGCACGTCGCCGCGCACGATGCGCTGGGCGAGGCCCTCGACAATGGCCGTCTTGCCCACGCCGGGCTCGCCGATGAGCACCGGGTTGTTCTTGGTCTTGCGCGACAGGATGCGGATCACCCGCCGGATCTCCGAGTCGCGGCCGATGACCGGATCGAGCCTGTTGCGCCGCGCCTCGGCCACGAGGTCGACGCCGTATTTCTCCAGGGCCTCGTAGGCGACCTCCGGCATGGCGCTGGTGACCCGCTGGTTGCCCCGCACCGCCGTCAGCACGGCGAGGAACTTGTCACGGGTGAGATTGAAGCTGGCGAGGATGCGGCCCACGGGCGAGGAGGAGGCCTCCTCGATCATTGCCAGCAGCAGGTGCTCGACGGAGACGTACTCGTCCTTCAGCCGCTTGGCCTCGTCCTCGGCCCGCACCAGGATCTGCTGCAGCCGCTGGGTGAGATAGATCTTGCCCGCTTCGGCCCCCGGTCCGGAGACCTTGGGCCGGCGGGAGAGCTCACGCTCGACTTCGGCCTTCATGGCCTCGGTGGGCACCTCCATGCGGGCGAGCAGGCGGGGGACCAGCCCCTCCGGCTGCTCCAAAAGAGTTAGGAGCAGGTGCTCGCCGTCCACCTCCTGGTGGCCATAGCGCAGGGCTTTGGTCTGAGCGCTCTGCAATGCCTCTTGGGATTTCTGCGTCAGTTTATTGATGTCCATGATGATTTTTCTCCCTTCATTCCTTCGATTCCTGGGGCTTATCGCGCTCGGAACTCCGACTCCTGCGCCAACTCCTCGAACAGCTCGCGCTCACGCGGCGAGAGTTGGTCGGGAACCATGATCCGGATCTCGGCCAGAAGATCCCCCTTGACGCCCCCCTGTGCGGTGAGGCCGCGGTCGCGCAGGCGGATCTTCCGTCCGGAGGAGGAGCCCGCCGGGATCTTCACCCGCACGGGGCCGGTGGGCGTCTCCACCTCGGCTTCGCTGCCCAGCGCCGCCTCCCATGGGGCCACCGGGACGGTGGTGTGGATGTCCGCGCCCTCGACCTTGAACCGCGAGTCGGGCTCGATCTCCACCTTGAGCAGCAGGTCGCCAGCCGCGCCGCCGCCGAATCCCGGCGAGCCCTGGCCCGCGAGGCGGATCTTCTGACCCGAGCGCACACCCGGCGGAACCTTGACCGACAGAGTCCGCCGCTGGCCGGTGGCCGGATCGGCGAGAGCGATCTCCTTGGTGCCGCCCTGCACGGCCTCTTCGATCGTGATGGGGAGCGTCGCCTCGGCGTTGCCGCCGGCTTGGTTGCCGAACCCTTGGCCGCCGAAGCCGCCGAATCCGGCCGGGCCGCCCGCGGCCGTCCCCCGCCGGCCGCCTCCCGGACCGCCGCCGCCGAACAGCATCTCGAAGAAGGAGCTGAACCGTTCGTTGCCCGCGCCGCCACCGCCGAGATCTCCGAAGTCGAACCCACCGCCGCCGTTGCCGAAGTGGATGTTCTCCCAGCCCGGAGGAGCACCGCCGCCGCTCTGCCGGGCACGGTTCCAAGAGGAGCCGAACTGGTCGTACTTCTGGCGCTTGTCCGGGTCCTTGAGAACCTCGTAGGCTTCGCCGATCTCCTTGAACTTGACCTCGGCCTCGGGGTTCTTGTTCACGTCCGGATGGAACTTGCGCGCCAGCTTCCGGTACGCCTTCTGGATATCCTCCTGGGATGCGTCCTTCTTGACGCCCAACGTCGAATAGTAGTCCTTGTAGTCCAATGAAATTGCCCCTCCGACCGGAATTCTGCGCCTCGGCGCCGCGAAGCTTGAGGATCGCGGACTAACTTTGAGTGCCCGCGACTCAAATTGTAGAACGGAATGGGGAGAACGTCCATTCCCCCAAGACCCTCATCACCCCGGCCCTCTTCTCCCGCTCCCTCCCACCCCCCTCACCGGGAGAAGAGGGAGAAAGAACAAGGACGGAAGGGACAAGCACGGACAAACACGGACAGGGGGAGACCAGCAAGACCGCTTCAACCGGGTTCCCCTCTCCCGGTGAGGGGGGTGGGAGGGGCGGGAGAGGGGACAGGGGTGAGGGCTTCGGGGCGGGGGGCGACGTTCCGGGCGGGAATGCCGGCCCGGAGATCGTCGTCAGGGGAATCGGGAGGGGCCGCTCACGGCGGGGTGAAACCGAAGTGCTCGTAGTTCTTGGCGATGAACGCCTTCCACTTGTCCGGCACCTCTTCCAGGGGGAGGATGGCTTCGACGGGACAGGCGTCGACGCACAGGCCGCAGTCGATGCACTCCTCGGGATGGATGTAGAGCATCTCCCAGTCCTCGTTCTTGCCGTAGATGCAATCGACGGGGCAGACGTCGACGCAGGCCGTATCCTTCACGCCGACACAAGGTTCCATGATGATGTGCGTCATTCCTGGCCCCTCCTCAAGAGCCGGCAGCTCTCTGTTGCGGGGATTATAGCGAAGGCGCGCCGGGCCTCAAGACAAAACGTTTTGGTGAGAACTCCGGGATCTCGTCCTCGCCATCCTCGAAGGCCAGGCGGGCGACCTCCCGGGCCGTCCAGGGCGCGAGGAGGATGCCGTTGCGGAAATGGCCGGTGGCGATCACCGCCGGCCAGTCCGGCAGCGGGCCCAGGATGGGCAGGCCGTCCGGAGTGGCGGGGCGCAGGCCGGCCCAGACCGTCTCCAGGCGGGCGTTGCCCATGCCGGGGAAGAGACGCCTGGCGAAGGCGAGGAGGGCCTCGACCCCCTCGACCGTGTTGTGCTTGTCGAAGCCCGCCTCTTCCAGGGTCGAGCCCACCAGCAGGCGGGTGGCGCCGCGGCGTACGGCGTAGGAGAGGCCGCGCCGCACGCTGCCGCTCCAGGGCCACTCGACGCCGCCCAGCAGCAGCATCTGGCCGCGCACCGGCCGCACGGGGAAAGGGGGGAGCCCGGGGATGAGGCCGCTCCAGGCGCCCGCCGCCAGCACCAGCAGGCGGGCCTCTTTGCGCCAGTGGCGGCCATGGGCAAGGACGGTCCCCTCCGGCCGGCACTCAACCCGCTCCACCTCGCTGTCATAGTGGATGAGCACCCCCAGCTTCTGGGTGGCCTGGGCGAGGACGGCACAGGCCTGCACGTTGTCCACCCGGTGGTCGTCCGGAAGGTGGAGGACGCGGCGGACGTCGGGGGTGACGTCGGGCACCCAGTGACGCAGGGCAGAGATCTCGATCTCCTCGGCCCGTTCGCTTAAGCTCCGGGCGACGCTCAGGACCCTGTCGAGCTCGGCCTCGTCCCCCTCCTCCAGGGCCACGAGCAGGGAGCCGCTGGTGTCGTAGTCGATCGAAAGGCCCGTCTCGCCCTCCAGGTCCGCCACCCAGGAGCCCCAGAGGTCGCGCGAAGCGCGGCAGGCGTCGAGGAACGGCCCGTGCACCTCCGGCTCGCTCACATCGCCAATGGGCGAGAGCATGCCGGCGGCGGCGAGGGAGGCCTCGGCGCCGTGGGGGAGGCGCTCCACGACCTCGACCCGCAGACCGCGGAGGGCCAGCTCACGGGCACAGGCCAGGCCGATGATCCCCCCGCCGAGCACCAGGACGTCCGGGTGCGTCAAGCGATCCCCTTGGCGGCGGCCTCCTCGGCGAAGGCGGCGTCGAAGGCCTCCAGGGTGGCAGCGATCTCAGCCTCGCCGTGGGCGGTGGAGAAGAACATGGCCTCGTAAGGCGACGGCGGCAGGTGGACGCCGCGCTTCAGGAGACCGTGGAAGACCCGCGCGAAGCGCTGCCGGTCGGTGGCGTCCACGTCTTCCATGCGGTGGACGGGGCGATCGGTGAAGAAGAGACCCATCATCGCTCCCCGGCGCTCTACGAGACAGGGGATGCCGTGGCGCCGGCCGGCCGTCGCGATCCCCTCCTGCAGGCGGGCCCCGGTCCTCTCCAGCGCCTCGTAGGGGCAGTCCTCGTCTTTCGCCAGCTCGCGCAGCGCGGCCCGGCCGGCGGCCACGGCCAGCGGATTGCCGGAGAGGGTGCCCGCCTGGTAGACGGGACCCGCCGGGGCGATCCGTTGCATCAGGTCGCGGGGGCCGGCGTAGGCGGCGAGCGGCAGGCCGCCGCCGATGACCTTGCCCAGCGTGGTGAGGTCCGGCGTGACGTCGAGCACGAGCTGGGCGCCGCCCCAGGCCACCCGGAAACCGGTCATCACCTCGTCGAAGATCAGCAGCGCGCCGTGGCGGTCGCAGAGGGCCCGCAACCCGGCGAGGAAGCCGGGCACGGGCGGCACCAGGTTCATGTTGCCGGCGATGGGCTCGACGATGATAGCCGCGATCCCGGTCCCTTCGCGGGCGAACAGCCTGGTCACGGCGTCGAGGTCGTTGTAGGGGGCGAGGAGGGTGTCCGCCACCACGGCCGCAGGCACGCCGGGCGAGGACGGCACGCCGATCGTCGCCGCGCCCGAGCCGGCGGCGATGAGGAACGGGTCGGCGTGGCCGTGATAGCACCCCACGAACTTGACGAACCGGTTGCGGCCGGTGGCGGCGCGGGCCAGGCGCAGGGCCGACATCGTGGCCTCGGTGCCCGAATTCACCAGCCGTACCATTTCGACGGACGGCAGGGCGGAGACGATGACCTCGGCGAGCTCCACCTCGGCCAGCGTCGGAGCGCCGAAGGCCGTCCCCCGGCCCAGGGCCTCCTCGATGGCGGCGACGATGGCCGGATGCCGGTGCCCCAGGATGTGGGGGCCGTAGCCGCCGATATAGTCGATATAGCGCCGGCCATCCTCGCCTTCCAGCCAGGCTCCCAAGGCTGAACGGACGAACACGGGCTCGCCGCCCACGCCGCGGAAAGCGCGGACGGGGGAATTGACGCCGCCGGGGAGGACCTTCTCGGCGCGGGCGAGGAGACCGCTCATTCCGCCCATCCCGAAGCCAGCAGCCGTGCCGCCTCCCGCGCCGCATAGGTGAAGATGAGGTCGGCGCCGGCGCGGCGGATGGCGATCAGCGACTCCATCATCACCCGGTCGTAGTCGATCCAGCCGCGCTCGGCCGCCGCCTTGAGCATCGAGTACTCGCCACTGACGTGGTAGGCGGCGAGCGGTAGGTCGAAGCGCTGGCGCAGGGCGGCGAGGACGTCCAGATACGGCAGGGCGGGCTTGACCATCAGCATGTCCGCCCCCTCCTCGACGTCCGCCTCGGCCTCCCGCAGGGCCTCACGGCCGTTGGCCGGGTCCATTTGATACCCACGGCGGTCGCCGAACTGGGGAGCCGACTCGGCGGCCTCGCGGAACGGGCCGTAGAAGCCGCTGGCGAACTTGACCGCATAGGAGAGGATGGGAGTCGAGGCGTGGCCGGCGGCGTCGAGCGCCTTGCGGATCGCTCCCACCCGGCCGTCCATCATGTCCGACGGCGCGATGACGTCCGCCCCGGCCTCGGCCAGGGAGACGGACTGCCTGGCGAGGTTCTCCAGCGTGGCGTCGTTGTCCACCTCGTTGCCGTGGAGAACGCCGCAGTGGCCGTGGTCGGTGTACTCGCAGAAGCAGACGTCGGCGATCTTGATCAGCCCGGGCACCTCCTGGGTGAGTGCCCGCATGGCGCGCTGCACGATGCCGTCCGGCGACCAGGCGGCGCTGCCCACGGCGTCCTTGGTCTCGGGCAGGCCGAACAGCAGGACGGAGCGGATCCCCTCGGCGCAGGCCTCCTTCACAGTCTCCACCAGGCGGTCCACCGAATGCTGATGGACGCCGGGCATGGAGCCCACGGGCCGTGCCACCCCTTCGCCCGGACAGACGAAGAGCGGGAGGGCCAGGTTGTCCAGGGAGAGGCGGGTCTCGCGGACGATGCGGCGCAAGGCCGGAGTGCGGCGGAAGCGACGGAGTCGGGTCTCTGGGAAGCTCATGGCGGTGCGGTTGTATCGCGGAGAAGGGGGGGAAGGCAACGCCCCGGTTGGCGTGGAGTCCCCACCCCGCCGAGGGCGGGGTGGGGACTGAGCGTCAGGGCGTGGTCGGACAGGGAACGAGGCGCGTGCAGAAACAGGTCGGCTGGGTGCTGATGCAGGACGCGTTGGCACGGGTGCAGTCGATCTGGGTGACGGCGCCGCCGAGCGGCAGGAGGAGGGTGCTCTCCTCGAGGTTCCTGAGGGTCTCTCGGCTGAGGCTGAGCTTCTTCGTGGTCTTTTTCATGCTCTCTCCTCTTGGGCTAACCCTGGATGGTGCAGTTCGTGTCGTTGGTGAAGCAGGTCGGAGCGCCGCTGATGCACAACCCATTGTTGCGCGTGCAGTCGAAGCAGGTCAGGGTCGGGGCGGGCTGGATGGCCCCGCCCGCCACCCCGCGCAGGCTCTCCAGGTCCCGCAGGGTCTCGCGGTTGAGGACCAGTTTCTTGACGGGTTTCTTCATTGGATCTCCTTTCCGAGGCACACCCGGGATCGGGCGTGGCCCCAGACCCTTGCGCATGGGCTGGGGCATCTTTGATGTGCCGTCTCCCCGCCAGGACCGGGACAGCCGTGCTCGGTCAGGCGCAGATGCAGCCCGAGAGCTGGCAGTTGGTCATCGTCTCGCAGGTGACGCAGACGGAGATCTCCTGGGTCGGCGGGCAGGTGCCGTAGGTGGGATTGACGTGACTGCCCCCGGCGACGCGGAGGGCCTGAGCGCCGAGCTGCTGGAGGGTTTCGCGCTGAAGGGTCAGCTTCTTCTTCGTCTTTCGCATGTCTTCTCTCTCCTGAGACGGGACTGGGTCTACAGAACAGGGTGTGCCGGGGCAGGATTGGCGAGCCGCCGCTCTCAATTCAGTCGCCTCTAAGATGAGCCGAAACCCCCCTCGCAAATCCTTGCCTGGCGGGCGGTTGCAAGATCGGGCCTCCTTTTCCGTCTTCTATGGGTGGCAGGGTGCGCGGGCGAGGAGCCTGCGCGGCAGAAAGCCGAAGTCAGGGACGACAGGGACTTCAGGGACATCAGGGACGAGAAAAGCTCTGCTCTCTGGTCTTCTTCGTGTCCCTGAAGTCCCTGTCGTCCCTGTTGTCCCTGAAGTCCCTGCTTCGCCTGATTCGATCTGCCGGCCCCGGGTTTCATCGACCTCGGATATAGTCATGCCGCTCTGCGGCAGAGGACGTGCCGCGGTGACCTGAGAGGGGACCGGCATTCATGAACCCGATCGAACAGCTTTCCCGCCGCCAGCTCGTGGTGGTCACGGGCAAGGGCGGCGTCGGCAAGACGGCCATCGCGGCCACGCTGGGTAGGTCGCTGGCCGCCGCGGGCCGGCGGACCCTCGTCGTGGAGGTCGACCCTCGCGAGAACGTCCACCAGATGCTCGGCGTCCCCCCCTCGGGCGGCGCCATTGTCCAGGCCGAGTCTCGCCTCTGGGTGCAGAACCTCAAGCCCCGCCAAGTGCTGGACGAGGTGGTGCGCGAGCGCCTGAAGCTGGAGCTGCTGGCGCGGCGGGTGCTCGACAGCCCCGTCTACCACCACTTCGCGGCCGGCGCCCCGGGCTTGAAGGAGCTCGCCACCCTGGGGCACGCCCTGCGCCTGCTGCGGGGGCTGGGAGCGCCGGGGACTCCGGACCTGGACACGATCGTCCTCGACGCGCCGGCCACGGGTCACGGCGTGAGCCTCCTTGCCGCACCGCGGCTCGTTTCCGAGGTGATCACCAGCGGCCCCTTCTCTGTCATGTCCTCCGAGCTGGCGGCGCTAGTCGGCGATGCGGAGAAGTGCGGCATCGTGGTGGTCACCCAGGCCGAGGAGATGCCGGTCGAAGAGGCGCTGGAGCTGCGCCAGGCGCTGCGCGACCGGGTGCAGCGCGACCCCGAGCTGCTGGTGGTCAATGGTCTGTATCCGCCGGCGCCGCATCAGGTCCCGGGCGAGCGGGAGAACGAGCTGGTCGCCCTCTGGCGCCGGCGGCGGGCGCTCAACGAGCGGGAGCTGGCGCGGCTCAAGACGGGCTGGCAGGGGCCGCGGATCGAGCTGCCACAGCTCCCGCTCGATCGTGGACCGGCCCTCCTCGCAGCCCTCAGCCGCTGTTTCGGGGAGTCAGCCCGGCGGCATCTGGGGGTGGGGGAAGGGGAGGGCGCATGGAGCTGATCTCCGATCGCTATCCGCTGATCATCGTCGTCGGCTCGGGCGGGGTCGGCAAGACGACCCTGGCCGCCGCCATGGCCGTGCTCTCCGCCCGCGAGGGACGGGACACGCTGGTGATGACCTTCGACCCGTCGCTGCGCCTGAAGCAGGCCCTGGGAGTGGGGGAGGAGGCGAAGCTCCAGGAGGTGCCGGTGGCCTTCGACGCCCCGGGCACCCTCCACGCCAGCCTGCTCGACGCCCGCCAGACCTTCGACCGCCTGATCGAGCGCTACGCCCCGGACGAGGCATCGCGCCGCCGCGTGCTCGAGAACCATTTCTACCAGCACATGTCGGGCACGCTCGGCGGCGTCCTGGAGTACATGGCGGTGGAGCGCCTGTTCGAGGTGGCGGGCAGCGGGCGCTATAAGCAGGTGATCCTGGACACGCCGCCCACCCGGCAGGCCCTGGACTTCCTCGAGGCCCCCTCGCGCATCCTCGGCTTCCTGGACAGCGGCGCCCTGCGGGTGGCTCTCCGCGACTGGTTCGACGAGGAGGGGCGGCTCAAGAGCACCTCCCGCTGGGGCGCCCTCGGCCGCCGGGCCGAGCGCTTCCTGGACGACGTCGTGGGCATGGACCTGCTGCGCGACATGGCCGAGTTCTTCCAGGCTTTCGCCCCCCTCTTCGAGGGTTTCCGCGAAAGGGCGCGGCAGGTGGAGGCGCTGCTGCGCTCGCCGCAGACTCTCTTCGTCCTGGTCTCCGGCGCGGGCGAGGAGCGCATCCCCGACACCCTCTTCTTCGCCCGCCGGCTGGAGGAGGCCGGCTACCACCTGGGACCCGTGGTGGTGAACCGGGTCCACCCCCGCTTCGTGATCGAAGGCGCCCCGCCCCCTTCGGCGGACCTCTGCCGGCCCACCGGCTGGGAGCTCCTCTCCTGGGCCGGGGAGAGGGACCGCAAGGGATTGATCGAGCTCGCCAAGCTCTTCTCCCGGGAGCAGCCGCTGGTGGACGTCCCCCTGCTGGCGGACGAGCCCATCGACCTCCCCTCCCTGGAGGCCCTGGGCCGCACCCTCGAAGAGCGGCTGGCGGCATGGCAGCGGTACGTCAGCCGGTCGTCGTAGGCGTCCTGATCCACGAAGGGATGCTCTTGCCGCACCGCGTCACAAATCTCTTGACACGCTATGCCGCACTGCGGTAAAGTTTCTCTCGGCGCGGCAGCCCGGGATTGCCGCGACCCCTAAGAAGGAGAAGCCAATGATCCGGCTCATCAAGCGTTACGAAAGCCGAAAACTGTATGACACCGAGGAGAGCCGGTACGTCTCGCTGGACGAGATCTCCGCCTGGATCCGGCAGGGCCAGGAGGTGCGGGTGGTGGACAACGCGACCAACAACGACGTCACCTCTCAGACCTTGACCCAGATCATCCTCGAGGAGGGGCGCAAGGGCACCTCCTTCCTGCCGAGCGAGCTGCTGCACGACCTGGTCCGCCTGGGCGAGCGCGCGGTTTCCAACGGCATGGAGCAGGTGCAGCACGGTGTCGACCGGCTCATCGACCGCCTGGGGCCGGTACGCAAGGCGCGTGAGGAGATGTCGAGCCTCAGGGCGCGGCTCGAGCAGCTCGAGTCGTCGCTCGCGGAGCTCGAGAGGGAAGACCTTGCGGTGGCGACCGTGGAGCCGAAGAACGGCCGGTCCGCGGAGCGCCCGCACGTGGTGATTGTCAAGGAAGGTGACGTCAAGTGAGCGAGACTCAAACCGTGAAAACCGTGAAGGCCGCCACCGCGAAAGCGCGCGGCACCAAAAAGGGGTAAGCCATGGAAACAACGACCGGTACCGAGAAGAACGTGCAGGACGAGCTCAAGGATTCTGTGCACCGCATCTGGCTGGCCGGGCTCGGCGCCCTGGCCGCGGCCGAGGAGGAGGGCTCGAAGCTCTTCAGCCGGCTGGTGGATCGTGGCCGCGACGTGGAGGCCAAGGGCAAGGTCGAGGTGGACAAGGTGAACGAGAAGGTCCGGGTCGAGGTCGACAAGGCCAAGGCCAAGGCCGAGTCCGCCTTCGAGAACTGGGGTGACAAGCTCGACGAGAAGCTGAGCTCCGCCCTCAATCGCCTGGGCGTGCCCACCCGCGACGAGATCCGCAACCTGACGCTGCGGGTCGAGGAGCTGAACGCCAAGATCGAGACGCTGAAGCCGCGGGTGACTCCGGCGTCGCCGATCGTGACCCCCGGCTCACCGGAGGCCACGGACCCGTCCAAGATCGTCGTCTAACGGGAGGATTCGGGTGGAGCGCAGCGGCACAGGTACCCACACCCAGGTCCGCTCCCCCAGGATCGGACTGGCGCTCGCCACGGGAGCGCCGGAGGGCGCCATCTACGAGATCGGCGCCCTCCGGGCCCTCGACGAAGCCTTGGACGGCGTCGACTTCAACAACCTGTTCATCTACGTGGGGGTGAGCGCGGGAGCCTTCCTCTGCGCCAACCTCGCCAACGACCTGACGACGGCGCAGATGTGCCGCGCCATCGTCTCCCCCGAGCCCGGCGAGCACCCGTTCATCCCCGAAACCTTTTTCACTCCGCACTGGAAGTCCTACCTGCGCAATACCGGCAAGGTGCCCCGGCTGGTGGCCGAGGCGCTGTGGGACTGGCTCTCCCGCCTCGGTGACCGCAGCCTGCTCGAATCGCTCCTGCGGCTGTCGCGGGCCCTGCCCGTAGGGATCTTCGACAACGAGCCGATCCGCGCCTATCTGCAGAAGATCTACAACCTCAAGGGCCGCACCGACGACTTCCGCAAGCTTGGCAAGCGCCTGGTGGTGGTGGCGACGGACCTCGATTCGGGGCAGGCGGCCCGCTTCGGCGAGCCGGGGCTGGACCATGTCCCCATCTCGAAGGCCGTGCAGGCGAGCGGCGCTCTCCCCGGGCTGTACTCGCCGGTGGAGATCGACGGCCGCCATTACGTCGACGGCGTGCTGCTCAAGACCCTCCACGCCTCGGTGGCACTGGAAGCGGGAGCCGATCTGTTGATCTGCGTCAACCCGATCGTCCCCGTGGACACCGTCCACGCCGTCGAGGCGAGGATGATGAAGAAGTCGAAACTCTTCGACCTGGGGCTGCCGACCGTGCTGTCACAGACCTTCCGCACCATGGTCCACTCGCGGCTGGAGGTGGGCATGGCGGCCTACGACACCCGGTTCAAGGACTCGGACGTGGTGCTGATCGAGCCCAGGCGCGACGATTACCTGATGTTCTTCACCAACATCTTCGGCTTCGCCGAGCGCCAGGCGGTCTGCGAGTACGCTTACGAGGCCACCCGCCGCGACCTGTTGGAGCGCTACGACCAGCTCGCACCGGTCCTCGCCCGCCACGGCGTCACCCTGCGGCGGGACGTGCTCACGGAGAAGCGGAACCTCTGGGAGCAGGTGAAGCTCGACCGCGACCGGGTGAAGGTGGCCACCTCGGCCAACCCCACGGTCCGCCGGCTGGACGATGCCCTCAACCGGCTGGAACGGTTGCTGGCTCAGAAGGAGAAGGAGGAGGACGGCCCGGTGGTGGCTCCCTCCGCGGTCGCGCCGCTCGGGGAGCCTTTCACGGTTCACTGACGTTCACTGACACTCATGGCAACGGCAGATTGAAAGTCCGCGCCAGGAAGACGGCCATCTGGTCGCGGCTGACGGGGTCCTCCGGGCAGAAGCGGTTGGCGGCGCAGCCGTTGGAGATCCCCTCGGCGGCGAGCTGCTCGATCCAGTCGCCGGCCCAGTAGCCGGGAGGGACGTCCTGGAACCGGGTGCCGGTGGCTGGCGGTGGTGCGTAGCTCGCGCCGTGCCGCGAGCGCAGGAGGAAGATGGCCGCCTCGGCCCGATCGAGCAGGGAGTCGGGGCAGAACCGCGAAGCGCCGCAGCCGTTGGTGATGCCGTCGGCCGCGAGCTGTTCAATGAAATCCGCCGCCCAGTAGCTCGCCGGGACGTCCTGGAAGCGGGTGCCGGTGGCCGGCGGCGGGGTGAAGCCGGAACCGTGGAGACCCCGGGTCAGGAAGACGGCCGTCTCCGCCCGGCTCACCGTCTGGGACGGGCAGTATTGCCCGGCACCGCACCCCTGGGTGAGGCCGGCGCCGGCCACCGCTTCGATGAACTGCCAGGCCCAGTGCGTGAGCGGCACGTCGGAGAAGGTGGTCATCAGGGCCGCCCGCGGCGCCCGCCACAGCTCGAAGCCCGCCAGGTTGTCATTGGCCGCGAAGTAGACGCCATCGCCGGAGGCCGCGAAGCCGGTGGGGGTCGAAGGCGCGGCGCCGGGGGCGATGTCCTGTACCTGGAAGGTGCCGGCCGGGCCGCCGTTGCTGCGCCACAGCTCGCGGCCGTGCACGCCGTCGTCGGCGGAGAAGAGGACGTGGAAGCCGAGAGCGGTGAGACCCTGGATGGCGGGCGAGCCCGGGCCCGGCGCGGCGTCCCGCGTCATCCGGGTCCCCGCGCCGGTGCCGTCGCTCACCCACAGCTCGCGGCCGTGGACGCCGTCGTCGGCGACGAAGAAGAGGCGGTTGCCCGCCACGGTGAGGAGGTCGACGTCCGAGGAGGCTGATCCCGGTCGGATGTCCTTGACCCGCACGGTGCCGGCCGCCGTGCCATCGCTCTTCCACAACTCGCGGCCGGAAGTGCCGTCGTCGGCCACGAAGTAGACGGCGTTGCCCATCGGCGTCAGCGCCAGGCCGGAGCTCGGAATGAATTGGATGCCGGCGCCGGGGCCGGGATTGACGTCCTTCACCTGGACGGTGCCGGCCGTGGTGCCGTCCGTGCGCCACAGCTCGAGGCCCGTGGCGCCGTCGTCGGCCACGAAGAGGACGGAGCCGCCGAGCCGCAGCAGCGAGGTGGGATGGGACGAGCCGGCTCCCGGCTGAACGTCCTTGAGCAGGCCGGTGCCGCCCTGAGTGCCGTCGGTCACGAAGAGCTCCTGCCCGGTCGCGGTGCCGCCGTCGGCGGTGAACACGGCGACGGAGCCGAGAGGGGTGAAGGAAGCCGGGTAGGAGCTTCCGGTGCCGGGATTGAGGTCGCCCAGGAAGAAGACCGAGTTGACGCCCGTGGACCGGTACAGCTCCTGGCCGAAGGTGCTGGAAGAGGCGCTGAAGAAGACGGACGAGCCGAGCGCGCCGAGCACCGTGGCGTTGGCGTTGGGACCCAGATTCTGGATCATGGCGGTGCCGGCGGCCGTGCCATCGGTCATCCACAAGGAGTTGCCGCCGGAGAAGTAGACGGCGCCCAGAGCCGCGACGAAGCCCGAGGCGCTGCCGAGCGTCGTCTGCGGCACGACGCGCGCCGTGCCGCCGGGCGTGCCGTCCGTGGTCCACAGCCCGTTGCCCCCCAGGAGCGTCTGGGCGCCGAAGCGGAAGGGAAGATACCAGCCGAAGTCGTCCCCCGGCGAGAGCGGCTGGGTCCCTGCGGCCGTGCCGTCGGTTCCCCAGGGTACGGGCGCGGTGAGGCCGAAGGGCCCCGGGAACACCAGCCGCCCGTTGCCGAGGTCCTGGATCGATCCGTTCAGGAAGCCGTTGAAGACCGGCAGGCCCGAAGCCACGGCGGAGACGTTCTTGACCTCGACCGTGCCCGCGTCCGTGCCGTCGCTCACCCAGGGCTCGATACCGTCGGCGGCGATGGCTTCGAAGAACAGCCGTCCGTCCAGGGTGGCCATGCCGGCAAAGCCCAGAGCGAAGCCGCCGACGTTCCCGGGGTAGATGTCCTTTACCAGCGTCGTGCCGGCCGCGGTGCCGTCGCTTTTCCACAACTCGGCGCCGTGCACGCCGTCGTCGGCGAAGAAATACAGGGCGCTGTCCAGGGCCGTGATCGGGTAGCGGAAAACGAACGTGAACCCTCCCGCGGGTCCGGGGTTGATGTCCTTGACGAGGACGGTGCCGGCGGCCGTACCGTCGGTGCGCCAGAGCTCCCGGCCGGAGGTGCTGTCGTCGGCCTCGAAGTAGACCTGGCCGCCGAAGGGCGTGAGCTGCAAGGGGGCGGAGCCGAACGGCCCCGGCGCAATGTCCTTGACGAGGACGGTGCCGGCCGCGGTGCCGTCCGTGGCCCACAGCTCGAAACCGTGCGTGGCATCGCAGGCGCGGAACAGGACGCGGCCGGCGAAGGGCAGCAGGTTAAAGGGGGCGGAGGCGTCCGGACCCGGATTGACGTCCTGGACCAGAGCGGTGCCCGCCGGAGTGCCGTCGGAGATCCACAGCTCTGCGCCGTGGCTGCCGTCGTCGGCCTGGAACACGAAGCGGCCACCCGGCAGGACGGCGGCATCCTCCCAGGCCGAGGAGAAGGGCGGGCTCGAGGAGCCGGCCCCCGGGTTGACGTCCGCGAGCAGCGTCGTGCCCGCCGCCGTGCCGTCGGACATCCAGGGCTCCTGGCCGTGGACGCCGTCGTCGGCGTTGAGCAGCAGCCTGCCGCCCGTGTCCAGCCAGAGGCGCGGCAGCGAGCCCGCCGGCCCGGGGTTGATGTCCTTGACGAGGACGGTGCCGGCGGCCGTGCCGTCCGTCGTCCACAGCTCGACACCGTGGACGCCGTCGTCGGCGGTCAGGTAGAGCTTGCCGCCGGCCACGAGGACATTTCTGAAACCGCTCGGGAGACCGGGGTTGACATCCGCCACCAGGGTCGTGCCCGCGGCCGTGCCGTCGCTCTTCCACAGCTCCTGGCCGTGGACGCCGTCGTCGGCGCCGAAGTAGAGGACGCCGTTCCAGACCGCGAAGGTATGGATCATCGCCCAGCAGGCGCCCGGACAGATGTCCTTCACCAGGGCGGTGCCGGCGGCGGTGCCGTCCGTGCGCCACAGCTCCAGGCCGTGGATGCCGTCGTCGTGAATGAAGAGGACGTTCGTCCCCACCTGGACGAACCCCGGATAGGTGAAGAACCAGTTGACGACATCTTCCTGGGTGGTGTTGATGTCCGCCACCATCGCCGCCGGCTGCGCCCACCCGGCGACCGCGCCCCCTGTACAAAAGACCACCAGCAGACTCACGAACAGCATGCACCTCTTCATAGGGCTCATCGTCTCCTCCTCGAGCTCTCTCGGTTCGTCCTGCTACTTCAGACCCTCGCGGGTCCTCTTGGGTTCCTGCTTTGCCTAGTGTATCACGGCAACAGTACACTTGATTGGGGGGTTCCCCGCAAGATAGCAAGACTGTGCAAGACAGGCCGTGGGTGTAGGGCTACGCTGTTATGGCATAAACGAGATGTGCAGAGAATCTGCAGAGGGTCTGACATCCATGGCGCCGCAAGCAGAAAACTTCATCAAATTCTGGTACACCTCCCAGTTGGGCGGCAGGGTCGAGATGTCGCGGGGGATCGGGGTGACCCACGTCTATCCCTGGCACTGGCACGAGGAGATCCAGGTCTCGGCCCTGGAGGAGGGGCCCGGGTATCTGGCCTTCCGCGGCCGCGAGCACCCGACGCCGGAGGGCTCGCTCCTCTTCGTACCGCCGGGGGAGGTGCATACGAACCGCCATGCCACGCCCGCCGGCTGCACCTACCGGACGCTGAACGTGGCGCCGGAGCTGGTCGCCCGCGTGTGCGGCCGCGGCGAGCGGGCTTTCTCGCTGCGCGAGCCGGTGGTGCGGGACCGGGAGCTGTTCCGGCTGTTCGTGGCGACCCATGCGCGGCTGGAGGAACTGCCGTCGCGGCTGACGGGGGACGCGCTGCTGCTGCGGTTGCTGGAGGAGATGTTCCGGCGGACCTCCGAGACGCGCTGTCACGAGGGCTACGGCCGCGAGGAGCGCCTGGGCATCCGCCGGGTCCGGGAGTACCTGATCCAGCGCTACGCCGAGAACGTGGCGCTGGAGGACCTCTCGCGGGTGGCGAACCTGAGCCCCTTCCACCTCCACCGGGTGTTCACCCGCGAGGTGGGCATGTCCCCCCACGCCTTCCAGACGCAGGTGCGCATCGCGCGGGCGAAGATTCTCCTCCACCAAGGCCGGCCCCTGCGGGCGGTGGCGGCGGATACCGGTTTCGCCGACCAGAGCCACTTCACCCGCGAGTTCAAGCGTTTCGTGGGCCTGACGCCGGGCGCCTTCCGCTCGGACCGGGCGCGCTCCTCCTGCGTGAAAGGGGAGCTCGCGGAGGCGGCACGGGCCTAGGGCGCCGGGCTCGCCGGTCGTTCCCCTACCGCCGATCCCGGTGCAGCGCCGCCCCGATGCCCACCGCGAAGAGCACGGCCCACACCGGCCACGGCCCCCGCGCCCCGGCCAGCACGGCGCCGGCCACCATGCAGAAGCCGCCGAAGAGCGTGCCGCGGATGCCGGCGAGCGGGTTCTCCGTCGAGCGCCGGGTGGCCTGCTCCAGCAGGCGCAGCCCCTCGGTGATGAGGCTCGGGGCCTTGGCCAGCGCCTCCAGCACCTCGGGACCGGCGCGCAGCACCTCTTTGAACAGATGCTGAGGGGTGAACTGGTTGCGGAAGATGGCGTTGGCGTGGGCCTGTGACACCGCGGCCACGTCGAGCCCCGGCTTGAGGATCTGCCCCACCCCCTCGAAGGTGACCAGGGCCTTGACCATCAGCACCATCTCCACCGGGAAGAAAAGGTTGTGCTGGGCCCCGAGGTTGACGCTGCGCATGATGAGCTGGGCGAGCGAGAACTCGCGGAAGCTCGAGCTGCGGTTCCAGCGCAGGAGGACCTCGGTGACCTCGCGGCGGAACCCGGCGGGGTCGGCCCCCGGCCCCGGCTGGGCGATGGCGCCGAGGTAGCGGGCCGCCCCCTCGGCGTCCCCCATCACCAGCGTGTAGTAGTAGTAGAGGAAGGTGCGCCGCAGGTCGCTGTCGAAGCGTCCCACCATGCCGAGGTCGATGAACCCCAGCCGCGGCCCGGGCAGGATGAGCAGGTTGCCCGGGTGGAGGTCGGCGTGGAAGAAGCCATCCTGGAAGAGCATGCGGATGATGCTGGCGGCGCCGAGGTCCACCAGCCGGTCGCGGTCCTCGTCCGAGAGGGCGAGGGTCTCCGGCGAGCCGGGCTTGAACCCCTTGAGGAACTCCATGCACAGCACCCCGCTGCTGCTGTACTGGCGGTAGATGCGGGGGAAGACCACGCCCGGCAGGTCGTGGAAATTGGCGGTGAAGGTCTCGGCGTTGTCCGCCTCTCGCCGCAGGTCCACCTCGCGGCGGGTGTACTCCACGAACTCGCGGATCATCTGCTTGGGACGGTAGCGGGGGATCAGGGTCTGGAGGATCGCCCCGAGCAGCCGCAGCAGGACGGCGTCGCGGTTCAGCGTTTCGCGGATCCCCGGCTTGACCACCTTGATGATCACCGAGTCCCCCTCGCAGGTGGTGGCGCGGTGGATCTGGGCGATGGACGCCGAGCCGGTGGGGATGGGGTCCACCCACGAATACATCTCCGCGATGGGCCGCTTGACGTCCTTTTCGATCAGCCCCAGGTAGCGCTCGAAGGGGACCACCGGCAGCCGGTCCAGCAGGTTCTTGAGCTCGTCGGTGATCGATTCCGGAAGGATGTCCTGGCGCAGGGCGAGCACCTGGCCCAGCTTGATGTAGGTGGGTCCGAGGATCTCCAGCCGGCGCCGGAGCTGCACGGGGAACGGCCGGCCGACGATCGACTTGTCGAGGAACGGCCGCACCAGCCAGGCGAGGAGGCGCTCGAGGCTGAACAGCAGGCGGAAGCGCCGCCCCTGGCCGAGCGCCTGCCCCTGCCGCGCGTGCGCCACCAGGCCGCCGAGGAACAGGGCGATCAGGTGGCGCTGGGTGGTGATGAAGCGGCGGACCAGCCCCTGCGGGGGGGCGTCCGAAAGCATCTCGAAACCGGGAATCGCGGCCGACGAGGGGGGCGGCGCGGGCACGGGCGCCAGAGCCGCGGTCGAGGGAGCGGCGACCTCGGTCGCCTGGGGTTCGGCCCGCATCGCCTCCAGAGTCTACCTCTTCTCCTACCGGTTCCTCCCGTACTGCTCATGGCTCGACACCCAGTCGAGGGAAGAGATGGCGGAAGCCAGCGACAGCTCGCCCGCCAGCACCACGCCGGCGATGATCTCGGCGAGCTTCTTCACCTTGCCCTTGCCGGCGCAGCCGAGGATCTCCAGGCACTCGCGCTGGGTGGCGAGGTTCGTGCCGCCGCCATGGGTGGCGACGATCAGCGACGGGATGGTGAAGGAGATGTACAGGTCCTTCTCCGGCGTCAGCTCGGTGTAGACGATGCCCGCCGACGACTCGGAGACGTTGGCCACGTCCTGGCCGGTGGCGATGAACATGGCCGTGATGCCGTTGGGCGAGTGGGCGCCGTTGTTGTTGGCGCCGGAGATGAACGCCCCGACGTTGGCGATCCCCGAGTGGTAGTGGAGCGTCTCGGGATCGACCCGCATGTGCTGGATGAGAATGTCCCGCGGGATCGTCGCCTCCGCCGTCACCCGCTTGCCGCGGGTGCGCATGACGTTGATCTGCGATGACTTCTTGTCGGTGGCGAAGTTCGATTCCAGGTAGAAGTGGCGGATCTTGTCGTGGTTCTCCAGGATCCAACTGCACGCCGCGAAAGTCGCCCGGCCGACCATGTTCTGGCCGGCGGCGTCGCCGGTGGTGTAGTTGAAGCGCAGGAAGACCAGCCTGTTCGACAGATAGCGGTCGATGTACGTCAGCTTGGCGACGCTCGACGTCGCTTCCGCCTCCTCGCGGATCTGGCCGATGTGCTCGTCGACCCAGGCCACGAAGTCGCGGCCGTCGCGGGCGTTGTCGAAGACGAAGACGGGCGCCCGCTGCATGCTGTCGCCCACCACCGTGCAGGTGACGCCGCCCGCGAGGTTGAGCACCTTGATCCCCCGGTTGTAGGAGGCCACCAGCGTCCCCTCCGCCGTGGCCAGCGGGATGAGGAACTCGCCCTGGGCATGCTCGCCGTTGACCTTGATCGGCCCGGCGAAGCCGATGGGGACCTGGGCCACGCCGGTGAAGTTCTCGATATTCCCCTTGACGACCGACGGATCGAAAGAGAACTTGTCGATGTGCTGGAGCTTGACGCCCGCGTACTCCTCCACGAAATTCTGCCGGGCGCGGACGATCTCCGGGCTGTAGTCGTTCTCCTTGTCGTGGGGGACGGAAGTGCGCTTGACCTTCTCCGAGATCGCGTCCTTGACCTTGAAGGACAGGGCACCGAAGGGCGTCGAATCGAAGGCGATCGAGATCTCGTGCTGACCTTTCTCGAGCTGGTCGCCGCGGGCGTGGATGTTCACCACCCGGGCGAGCGGGAAGGCGATGGCCGAGGCGGAGCTGACCGCGGAGGCGGCCACCCGGTCGCCGCCCATCTCCAGCGTCAGCTGGTCGAGCGGCACCGGCCTGCCGTCGATCCGCACCTCGGACAGCCCGGTGACCGTGGCGTTGCTCAGCCGGTTCTTGAGACTGAACTGGACGCCGTCCTCGACGTTTTCCAGGCTGCCCAGAGTGTACATCTGCTTCAGGATGAGACCCGGTATCTTCATGGCGTCACCTCGCCCCTTGGCTTAGAGGGCCGAAGTGTAGCGCGGCGGGGGAGGAAGCTCAAACCCGCCTGTCACCCTTCCAGAGCCCGGGGGCACCGAGGATCAAGGGACGCATCCGCGATTCCCCGCCACGAAAGGAGTCCCATTATGCGAAAGAAGCTCCTGCTGCTGACCGCCGCCCTGGCACTGGCCGCCGGCGCCAGCGCCGCGAGACCCGCGGCGGCGAACCAGTGCTTCACGACCTGCTGTGACAACGAGCCGAGCCTCTGCTACACCTGCTGCCTCTACGGCCCCTGTCTCAACTTCGCCTGCCCAGACTAGCGGTAACTGCAAAGGAGATCCGCCATGCGTAAGAGGCTCATTTTCCTCCTCCTGGCCCTCGCGACCGCTGCCGGCGCCTCCCTCTCTGCGCCTCGGGTCGAGGCCGCGACCGGCTGCTTCAAAGTCTGCTGCCCCGACCTGCCCACCCGCTGCTGCACTTTCTGCGGCCGTCCCTGCGAGATGAACTGCCCGTAAGCGGACGCGCAGGCGCTGCACCCCGGGGCCGGGCGCCGGCCGGGCAGCGGAGGAGTGGGCGCCTGCGCATTCCTCAGCTCAGGGCTCCTGCCCTGCGCCGGGCGGGGCTCGTCCCCGCCCGGCGGCGCCGCAGCTCCGGGGAGTTGAGTCCTCCGGCTTTCCGTAGTATCCTCAGTCGCCGTTTCAATTCAGCAAATCCCTGGGAGGCCCCGACGCCGTGCGCCTGCTGCCCGCGTTGTTCGCCGTCTACTGGCTGTCCGTCCTCGTCTGGTCGCTGCTCGCGGCGCGGCTGTGCGGCGCGTTGAGCGAGCGCCATCCCCTGGTCTACGCTGCCCTGGGCCGGCCGGCGCTCCTCGCGGCGACCGGTCTGCGGGGGGACGTGGCCCTGCTGCGCTTCCTGCTCGGTGGGCGCTATCGGTTCCTCGACGATCGCGGCCTGGTCCGGCTCTGTGGCGCGATGCGCGCCTTCCTTTTCGTCTACGTGCTCCTGTTCCTGACGCTCCCCGGTCTGGCTCTGCGCTGACCGCATCCGCGAGTTGCAAAGCGTGGGCGGCCCGCGGTGGGTATCGGGCTTAAAATGAGCCGATCCCCATGCTCCCCCTCCTGAGCGTCTTCCTCATCGCCCTCACGGCCGCGCTCCTCCTGCGCTACGCCATCTGGATCGATCGCCCGCTGCCGCACTGGGCGGACTTCCTTCCGGCGGCCAATCTGCTGCTGGTGGCCGGCCAGGCGTGGGCGGCGCTGGAGACTTCTGCGTTCGTGGTCCTGGTCTCCTTTCCTCTATATATGACCGCAGGCCTGCTGTTCCTTTTCATGCTGCCGCGGGTCTTCTCTCGCCGGCGCACGGTGCCCGGGGTGCGATGGCGGTGGGGGAAGCGGGTGGCGGCGGGGGTGGGGCTGGCGCTGGTGGTGTTCGGGGCGGACCGGCTCCTGGAGATGCGGGGACTCCTGGAGGGGCGGCATCGCTTCGCGGCCCTGCTCAACGAGAAGACGGTGACGGACCTGACGCCGCTGTCGTGGACAGGGGCGTTCGCGGCGCTGCGGGACAAGATGCAGGCCGAGTACCCCTTCACCCGCTGGAAGGGGATCGACTGGGCCGTGCTCCACGCCGAGATCGCCCCCCAGGTGGCGGCGGCGGAGGCGAGCCGGGACGAGCGGGCCTGGTACCGCGCTCTGCGGGAGCTCGCCTGGAGCGTGCCGGACGGCCACGTGGGGAACGAGGGGGACGACCACGGCCTGCGGCGCGACGAGGCGGGCGGCGGCTACGGCTTCCAGATCGTGGAGCTCGACGATGGCCGCGTCCTCGCGAAGCGGGTGACACCCGGGGGACCGGCGGCTGGGGCGGGCATGCGCTTCGGAGCCCAGATCCTGGCCTGGAACGGCGTGTCCATCCGCGACGCCCTTGGCGCCGTCCAGGTCCTATGGAGCGAGGAGCCGCCGGCCACGGCCGAGGGACGGCGATTGCAGCAGGCCGCTTCCTGGTGCGCGGCGCCGCGGGCAGCAAAGCCCCGGTCACCTTCCGCAATGTCCGCAATGTCCGCGATGTCCGCAACGGCGGCGAGACCTCTCCCCGCACCGTCCAGCTCACGGCGGTAGAGGAGCCGGAGGAGCCGAAGCCGTTCAACGTCATCGCCGACGTCCTCTTCGGCAGCCCGGTCGAGGTACGGCGTCTCGCCGCGGGTCCCGGCTACATCCGCATCAAGTTCGAGCTGCCGGCCCTCCTCGACCTCCACCCCGAGCGCGACGTGGCGCGCGCCCTCGAGCGTTTCCACGACGCCAAGATCCCCGGTCTGATCCTCGACGTGCGCGGCAACGCCGGCGGCCAGGACGCCATGATCGCCCGCCTCGCGGCCTTCTTCCAACGGACTGAAAGGACATATGAGATGGCCGCCGTGTACGATTTATCCACTCAAGGCTTCGTCCCCCGGCCGGAGACCCTCTTGCGGCTCGTCCCCCGGGAGCCGCGCTGGGAAGGGAAGGTCGCGGTGCTGGTCGACGCCGACACCCTCAGCTCCGGCGAGGGCATCCCGCTCGCCCTGCGCGGCCTGCCCGGCGTCGCCATCTTTGGCTGGCACGGTACCCAGGGCTCTTTCGGTATCAATCAGAAGACCATCCACCTCCCGGCAAGCTCGACCTGGTCTTCCCTCAGGCGCGGTCGCTCGATGCCCAGGGACGAATCCAGGTGGACGGCGACGCCTCCGGCCGCGGCGGCATCGTGCCGGATCACCGGGTGCCGCTCGACGAGGCGGCGTTCGAGGCCGCGTACGGGCAGGGGAGGGACGTGGTGCTGGAGGCGGCCGTGCGGTGGCTCGGCGCGGCCGGTCACGTCGAAACGACGATCCCGTAGCAAAAGCGAAACACGCCGAAATCCGGCGCGCTTCCTCCTTCCTTAAGCACCATCACATATAGAAGGCTTAGAAAGGAGGATAAGAAAATGAAGCGTTGCCTGCAGGTTCTCAGTCTGATCTTCCTGGTGGCGTCGGTGGTCGCCCTGCCGGCGGGGGCTCAGACGCCGCCGCCCAACACCAATCCCGGCTTCGGGCCGGCGACGGGCAGCGGCTTCCGGCCGTCGGCGACCGGATTCCCGTTCCCCCCGCCACCCCTCTTTGACCCCAAGGTGGCCTGGAAGGATATGTGGGTCTGCCGGGCCGCCGGTCCTGCCGAGGTGGTAGGATTCCGGGTGCAGTGCCCCATGTCGACGTTCCTCGACTTCCACATCGCCGACTGCTGCATCCCCGGCGACCACTGGCAACTCAAGGGGAAGGCCTGGGATAACAACCCCAACACCGGGGTCACGACGGCCCCGGGTCCTGCGGGCGTCTTCGGCGTACCGGGACGAGCCTACAACTACGTCGCCGGCGGCGGCGTCCTCGACGCCTACGTCGAGTGCAGCTATCTGCACGGCGTGAACGTCTTCCTGGCGGACTCCTTCGTCTTTTTCAGCAGTGACGGCGCCTGCGCCGTCACGCCCGACCCGGTGGTCCGCCGCATCGATCGCACCCCGTAGCCTCAACGCCGGTCGCGTCGCACCGCCCCGGCCACCGCCGCGACCATCTCCTCATCCCCGGGCCGCGCCGCTTCGGCGGCCGGCTCGGCTCCCTGGCGGCGCAGCTCGGCACTGGTGACGGGTCCGATGGAGGCGGCCAGGAGCTCGCCCCGCCGCCGCTCCCAACCACCTCCGAATCCTCCGAGCAACTCCACGAAGTGGCGGACGATGCGCGGGCTGGTGAAGGTCACCCAGCCGAGAGGCTCGTTCGCGAACAGCTCGGCCGCGCGCCGGGGCGCCTCCGGCGGCAGGCGCTTGTCATAGGCCACGATGGCCACGGCCTCGGCGCCGGCCGCGGCCAGCCCTTCGGCCAGGGCGGGCCGGGCGTCAGAGGCCTGAGGGAGGAGGACGCGGCGGCGCCGGGCGACGTGGGGGGCGAGGTCGGCCACCAGTCCTTCGGCGTCAGCCTTCCGGGCCTCCAGGTGGGGCTCGACCTCGAAGCTGCGGAGGGCCTCGGCCGTGGCAGGACCGACCACGGCCACGCGGACGCGGGCGGGGAGGGCGCCGCCCGTCAGGGGGAGAAAGGCTTCGACGGCGTTCGCGGAGGTGAAGACCAGCCAGTCGTAGAGGGCAAGCTCGGTGGCGGCCCGCTCCAGGGGGCGCGGATCAGCGGGAGGCACGACCTCCAGCAGGGGGAGGAGCTCGACCCGCGCGTCCGCCTCGGTAAAAGCGGCGACGAGGCCGTCCGACTGGTGCTCGGCCCGGGTGATGACGACGCGCAGGCCGGCAAGGGGCTGATTCACGCCGGCCCTCCTCTCCCGTCCCCTTCCTTCCCCCTCCCAAGACCCTCATCACCCCGGCCCTCTTCTCCCGCCCCCCCGCCACCCCCCTCCCCGGGAGAAGAGGGAGAAAAGCAAGAAAGGACGACAAGGACAGCAAGGACAAAAAGGACGAGGGAGACCAGCAAGAGCGCTCCAACCGGGTTCCCCTCTCCCGGTGAGGGGGGTGGGAGGGGGCGGGAGAGGGGACAGGGGTGAGGGCCCCGGGCGAGGGGCCTCACCCCCGCATCCTCGTCAAAACTTCCTCCGCCCCGTCCTCGCGCATCGCCGCCACGCAATCCTCGGCGACCCGCGCCGGGTCATCCCCCACGGCCTCGCCGCGGGCGGAGTGGGCGCCGTCGGGAGTGGCGAGGAGGGCGGTGAGGCGTAGACGGCCATTGCCGCCGTCGTCCGGCCGCGCCCAGGCGGCGAGGGGGAGGGTGCAGTCGCCGCCGAAGGCGGCCACCACCCGGCGCTCGGCGTCGGCGGCGCGGGCCGAGGGGGCGTGGTCCAGGGTGCGGCAGAGCGCCACGGCGGGGCTGCCCTCGCAAACCTCCAGGGCGAGGATGCCCTGGCCGGGAGCAGGAATCAGCACGCTGGTCGGGATCGGATGGGCCGGCAGGTCGCGCAGGCCGAGCCGGGCGAGGCCGGCACCGGCGAGGATGACACCGCCGGCCCCCTGCTCGCGCCATTTGCGCAGCCGCGTGTCGACGTTGCCACGGATGGGCTCGACGCGTAGGTCCGGCCGGCGCATGAGGATCTGGGCCCGGCGGCGCAGGGCGCCGGTCAGCACCACCGCGCCTTCGGGGAGGCCGTCGAGGTCTGAAGCCAGCTCGCTCACCAGCACGTCGCGCGGATCGGCCCGCTCGGGGTAGGCGGCCACGACGAGGCCTGCGGGCAGGGTCACCGGCAGGTCCTTGAGGCTGTGGACGGCGAGGTCGAGCGCGCCGTCGAGCAGGCCGCGCTCCAGCTCCTGGGTGAACAGCCCCTTGCCGCCCACCAAGGCGAGGTCGCCCGTCACCACGTCGCCGGTGGTGACCATGGGCACCATCTCGACGGTGAGGCCGGGGTTCGCCGCCTCCAGGGCGCGGGCTATCATCCCGGACTGCGCCAGAGCCAGGGCGCTGCGGCGGGTCCCCAGGCGCAGGCGGAGGCCGTCAGTCGGCGGTCTCGTCGTCATCCAGGTGGAAGAGCTCGCGCACCATGTCGAGCCGGGAGAGGTCTCCGGCGCCGCCGTCGCGGGTCCGCAGCCGGGTGCTGGGGTGGTGGAGGATCTTGCGCACGAGCGAGCGGGTGAGCCGCTCCAGCTCCTCGTGGGTCTCCTGGGGGAAGCGGGCGAGGGCGGCCTCCATCTCGTTGCGGCGGATCTTCTCCGCCTGCTTCTGGAGCCGGGCGATGAGCGGCTCGGCCTCCAGCCCGCGCACCCAGCCGCGGAAGAGGGTGAGCTCCTGCTCGATGATCTCCTCGACCTTCGGCACCTCCTCTTTGCGCCGCTTGAGGTTGCGCTGGATCAGGGTGTCGAGCGAGTCGATGGCGTGGAGGAAGACGTTCTCCAGGCGCCCGGCCCGGGGCTCGACGTTGCGCGGCACCCCGAGGTCCACCACCAGCAGCGGCCGCGACGGGCGGTGCTTCATGGCCGCCTTGAGGTGAGCGCGGGTGAGCACCGGCTCGTCGGCGCCGGTCGAGGCGATCACCAGGTCGGCCGTCTGCAGCGCCGTCAGGCGGTCGTCGAAGGCGAGGATCTCGGCGTTGGGGAACTCCGCCTTGAATTGTTGCGCCCGCTCCAGGCTGCGGTTGGCCACCCGGAGCTCGCGGGCGCCGCGCTCCACCACCGGCCGCGCCACCGAGCGGGCGATCTCGCCGGCGCCGATGAGCAGCACCTGGCACTCCTCGAGGCCGCGGAAGATGTTGCGCGCCAGCTCGACCACGGCATAGCCGAGCGAGACCGCGCCGGAGGTGATGGCCGTCTCCTGCCGCGCCCGCTTGCCGGCCGCGGCGGCGCTGCGCAGCAGCCGGCGCAGGACGGGGCCCTCGGCGCCCACCGCCTCGGCCAGGGCCGAGGCCTGCTTCACCTGGCCGAGGATCTCGGGCTCGCCCAGCACCATGGATTCGAGGCCGCTCGCGACTCCCAGGAGGTGGCGGGCCGCCTCGCCGTTGCGCTTGACGTAGAGCCGGCCCGGCCGCTCCAGCTCCGGCACGCGGTGCAGGAACACCATGTCGAGGATGGCATGGTAGGCCCCCTCCTCGTCGCGCGGCTGGAGGTAGACCTCCGTGCGGTTGCAGGTGGAGAGGAGGAACGCCTCGGCCACCTCGGTGCGGGCGAGGAGATGGACCAGCATCTCCTCCGTCTCCTCCTTGCCGTAGGCCACCTTCTCCCGCAGCTCGATGGGCGAGCAACGATAGTCGGTGCCGACCAAGAGCAGGGGAGGCTCCTGGCGGCTGCCGCTGGCGGGTTCGAGCAGGGGAGCGGTCATGGCGCCTCAGAGGAATCCGTGGAAGCCGCCGGTGAAGAAGAAATTGACGACCATCAGCGAGAAGAGGATGGCGCCGAAGCCGGCGAGGCTCGCCAGCGCCGTCTGCCGCCCCTGCCAGCGGCGCAGCCGGCGCAGCAGCAGGGCCGCGGCGTAGAGCACCCAGGTCGCCAGGGTGAAGACGATCTTGGGATCGTGCAGCCACTGGTCGTGGTACAGGCGATTGGCCCACAAGGCGCCGGTGACGACCGCGCCGGTGAGAGCGGCGAAGCCGATCAGCAGCGCGCCCGTCATCATCCGCTCCAGCACTTCGAGCGGCGGCAGCTTGCCGTAGAAGGTGGCGAAGCGCCCGCTCTTCAGGTCGCGATAGAGCTGGAGGAAGAGGAAGCCGTAGCCGGCGGCCACCACGAAGGCGGTGTAGCCCAGGAGGGCGAGCAGCACGTGCACGGAGAAGAACGGATCGTGGAAGATGGCGCGGTCCGGCGGGTTCGGCCGCGTCAGCACCGACGACAGGAGCTGGAAGAAGAAGACCAGCGACACCAGCCAGAAGCCGGTGGAGCGCGCCCGGCCATGCCACTCGACGAAGACGTAGACCACGGCCACGAAGAAGGCCACCATCGCCAGCGCCTGCGCCACCGTGGCGGCTGGGAACTGGTGGCGATGGATGGTGAGGGCGACGAGATAGGCCAGGTGGAGCAGCACGGCGCCGCGCAGGGCCGGCGTCGCCGTGCGCTCGGCGACCGGGTGCGACGAGAAGAAGAGGAAGCCGTAGTCGACCGCCACCAGCAGATACGCCAGCGGCAGGAGGATGACGGCGGTATCGAGAAAGGTCTGCAAGGCTCGTCCTCGGAAGTCAGCTTGAATGCTAGCACCTTCTGGCGCCGCCGCACCGTCCGCCGGGGGCGTCGGCGGAGCTAGAGTACGCTCCTTGCCCGTCCCCCGGTCCTCTGCTAGTGTCCCTTGCGCTCTGCGCTTTCGCAGGGCTGGGACTCTATTTCTCTGGACAAGGCGGGACGCATGGCCAACGTCGTCATCGTGGGGATGCAGTGGGGGGACGAGGGCAAGGGGAAGATCGTCGATCTCCTCTGCCCCGCCTTCGACGGCGTGGTG